>JACCDW010215807.1_pt1 | contig 18379 bp, 18 predicted proteins | sample 7449781 | NCBI WGS metagenome assembly JACCDW01 (sample SAMN15323449, study PRJNA562643) | freshwater metagenome | isolation source: river surface water | place: USA:Blue River Watershed | collected 2017-08-18
AGCAGCGGAATGAAGGACAGCCACTCGGGTGCAAACCGCACCTGCAATCGGGGTGAGGTGGGCCCGCCTATTTGGCGCGCTGCACCCAGCGCCTCGCTCCACTCGCCTTTGTCGGTTTTGCAGCGGTTAAGCACTTGCACTTGGCCATTGGCCAGCAAGCTGTAGGTGGCCTGCGTGCTGCTGACGCATTTTTTCTGAAACCAGTTCGGGTATTTGGCCACCTCGTGCCAGGTGCCCATGTAGCGCGGCACATCCACTGCGGGCACGGTGGTCAGCGGCGGCAGCGGGGTCTGGGCAAATCCGGTCGATGTCCCCCAGCAAAAGCAAAGCAACATGAGGAAAGACTTGTACATGGGGACTCTCGATTTGTAGGGGATGAGCGTGACAGGGTACAGGTGAAATACCTTCAGTGCCTTAAACCTTTGACCAGCGGCTGGGCCAAGCGCTCGCCCTCTTGTTGCCAAAAGTCAGGCGGGGCGCCTTGGATGCGCTTGATCGCGTTGCCCATGTGCGCTGCGGCTGCATGGCGTGCAGCTTCGGCATCGCCGGCTTCTACGGCACGCAAAATCGCTTGGTGTTCGGTTTGCACCTCGGCCGCAAAGTCGATGCGCCGCGCTTCGTTGGCCCGGGTCACTTGCGTGGCACCGTGCAAAAACTGCCCGAGGTATTCCAGCGTCTGAATTAAAAATGGGTTGCAGGTGGCGTCGGCAATGGCCCGGTGAAAATTCACATCCTCTGCAACGCCATTGCCACCGGCCTTGACCGCCGCGTCGAGCGCCTTCACCGCTTTTTGAATGGCGCGAATATCCCGCGTGGTGCGCCGCTGGGCGGCCAGCGCGGCCACCTCGGCCTCCAATGCGCGGCGCACCTCCACCATCTGAACCACGGCTTCTTGCGATGCGGTGTGACGCGACTCGAAGTTGAGCGGTGCAAAGGGCAGTTTGTGGTTCACAAACACGCCGCTGCCTTGCCGCGAGTCGACCAAGCCCAATGACTTCAGGCGCGACACCGCTTCGCGCACCACCGTGCGGCTGACTTGAAACTGCGCCACCAAACTCGCCTCGGTGGGCAGCTTGTCGCCCGGCATCAAACGGCCTTGTTTGATCTCGGCGGTGAGTTGCTCGGCCACTTGGTCAGACAGACGTGCGCCACTTGAAACGGGGGTGAAGTGTTGGCTCATAAAGTTGTCATACAAAAGACAAAGGCTGAGCATACACAAAAGACCCTGCACTTGTGCGATTACGAATAGGTAAATTGATTTATCTATAGTAAATTACGGTTTGTCGCACCTCATGGTGCTTTTCTCATGGCCGGAGAACCTGCATGGGTGCTTACATCAACCCCATTTATCCCTACAAGTCGCCAGCCGACCTGATGTCCACGCCGCCTCAGCGCAAGCCCTTGATCGTGATTGGCGCGGGCCCCGTGGGCTTGGCGGCCGCCATTGATGCGCGACTGCAAGGCCTCGAGGTGTTGGTGCTGGACGATGACAAAACCGTCTCGGTGGGCTCGCGTGCGGTTTGTTACGCCAAGCGCTCGCTTGAAATTTTGGACCGTTTGGGCATTGCCAATCAGGCCTGCCAAATGGGCGTGAGCTGGAACATTGGGCGCACTTTCTTAGAGCAAGACGAGGTGTACCAGTTCAACCTGGTGCCCGATGCGGGCCACAAACGGCCGGGCATGATCAATTTGCAGCAGTACCACGTTGAGGAAATGCTGATTGCCCGTGCCTTGGCTTTGGGCGCAGACATGCGTTGGCAGCACAAAGTCACGGCGGTCACGCCCTCGGCTGATTACGCCACCCTCACGGTCGAGACGCCTGACGGCACGTTTGACATCGAAGCCGATTGGCTGGTGGTGGCCGACGGCGCGCGCAGCCCGGTGCGCCGCCATTTGGGGTTGGACATCGAGGGGCGTGTGTTTCAAGACCGCTTTCTGATTGCCGATGTGATCATGAAAGCCGACTACCCTGCCGAGCGTTGGTTTTGGTTTGACCCGCCCTTTCATCCGAACCAAAGCGTGCTGTTGCACAAGCAAAGCAACAACGTTTGGCGCATTGATTTTCAGCTGGGATGGGACGCCGACCCTGAAGAAGAAAAGAAGCCTGAAAAAGTCATCCCGCGTCTGCAAGCCATGCTGGGCGACGACCGCCCCTTTGAGTTGGAGTGGGTCAGCATCTACACCTTTCAGTGCCGCCGCATGACCGACTTCCGGCATGGCCGCGTGTTGTTTGTGGGCGATGCGGCGCACCAAGTCTCGCCCTTTGGTGCGCGTGGCGCCAACTCGGGTTTTCAGGATGCGGACGATCTCATGTGGAAACTGGCCTTGGTCATTCAAGGCAAAGCACACGAGAAGTTGCTCGACAGTTATGCCCACGACCGCCAATTTGCGGCCGACGAAAACATCATGAACTCGACGCGCTCCACCGACTTCATCACACCCAAAAGCCGCACCAGCAAAACCTTTCGCAACCAAGTGCTGGCGCTGGCCAAGCACCATCCGTTTGCCCGCAAGTTGGTCAACTCGGGCCGTTTGTCGGTGCCCTCGTTCTTAACGCAGTCGGTGCTCAACACCCCTGACAGCGATGCATTTGAAGGACAAATGGTGCCCGGCGCCCCCATGGACGACGCACCCATTCGTGTGCAGGGCCAAGAGGCGTGGTTGCTCGATCAGGTGGGCCGCGGTTTTCAAGCACTGTGGTTTGTCGATGCCCCGCCATCGGCAGACGCGCTGGCCAAGTTGCAAGCTTTGCAACAAGCGGCCGTGCCGGTACAAACCCTGCTGGTCTCGCGCGAAGCGTTAGAGGTCCCCGGTTGGCCGGTGTTGCAAGACGTGCAAGGTTGGATGGCGCAGCGTTATGACGCCACACCGGACACCGTTTATTTGCTGCGCCCCGACCAGCATGTGGTGGCCCGTTGGCGTACGCTGGACATGGCCCAACTGCAAGCGGCACTGGCACGGGCTTTGGGCGGCCACATGGGCCTATCGTCGGCACAAGCTGTGGCGACAGCCTGAACGTCATCAAGGAATGTCATGAGCACTGCATTGAAAACAGACCCCAACTTCCACGAAGCGGGGCGCCGATTTTTTCGAGACTTCTCGCCGGGTGACGAGTTTTATGAACACCTGATCGAAGCCCACAACGGCTTGAGCGACGAGCAAAGCGAAGCCCTGAACGCACGGCTGATTTTGCTGCTGGCCAACCACATTGGCGACTTGAAGGTATTGCGCGAGGCGCTGCAAGCGGCTCGCACCAGCGCTTGAGTGAGTGGACGCCAGCGCTTCAGCTGCGCTGCAGTTTGTAAACCGACGTGCCCGCCATCAGGTTGGGCCAAGTGCGCACTTCTTGACCGTTTTGCAGGCCAAATGCGTCCATGATTTGCAGCTGATTTTTGCGCGCCAAGTCGCCAAAGTCGGCAAAGGTTCCCACGCGAATATTGGGCGTGTCATACCACTGGTAGGGTAGGCGCTTAGTCACCGGCATGCGGCCTTGCAGCACACTCAGGCGGTTGAACCAGTGCGCAAAATTGGGGAAAGCAACAATGCCCACGCGCCCCACGCGCACGGTTTCGCGCAACATCGTCTCGGCATTGCGCAGGTGTTGCAGGGTGTCAATTTGCAGCACCACATCGAAGGACTGGTCGGCAAACAGGCTCAGGCCTTCATCCAGATTGAGTTGCAGCACATTCACGCCGCGCTGCACACAGGCGTGCACATTGGCATCGCTTAATTCCACCCCATAACCGGTACAGCCTTTGTGTTGCTGCAAATAAGCCAGCAGGGCACCATCGCCGCAGCCCAAGTCGAGCACACGGGCGCCCTGCGGCACCAGGCGGGCAATGGCTTGCATGATCAAGGGGTCGCTCATGCGGCACCTCCACTGGTCAAGGCCTTGGCCATGTTGTCAAAGTAAGAGCGAACCACATTCAAGTAACGCGGATCGTCCAGCAAAAAGGCGTCGTGGCCATGCGGCGCATCGATTTCGGCGTAGCTGACATCGCGGCGGTTGTCCAACAAGGCGTTCACCATTTCGCGGCTACGGGCCGGCGAAAAACGCCAGTCGGTGGTGAAGCTGATGAGCAAAAATTTGCAACTGGCGCGGGCCAATGCCGCAGACAAATTGCCGCCAAAGGCCCGTGCCGGGTCAAAGTAGTCGAGCGCGCGGGTGATCAGCAAATAAGTGTTGGCGTCAAAGTATTCGCTGAACTTGTCACCTTGGTAGCGCAGGTAGCTTTCGATTTGAAACTCCACTTCTTGCGTGGAATATTTGTAGCCGGTGGCGTTGTGTGTGACGGCTTCGCGCAGTTGGCGGCCAAACTTTTCGTTCATCACGTCGTCGCTCAAGTACGTGATGTGACCAATCATGCGGGCAATGCGCAGCCCGCGTTTGGGCACCACGCCTTGCGCATAAAAATGGCCGTTATGAAAATCAGGGTCGGTCACGATGGCGCGTCGCGCCACTTCGTTGAAGGCGATGTTCTCGGCGTTCAGGTTGGGCGCACTGGCCACCACCACCGCGTGTTTCACGCGCTCGGGGTATTGCAGTGTCCAGCTCAGGGCTTGCATGCCGCCCAGACTGCCGCCCATCACCGCGGCCAGTTGTTCAATGCCCAGCGCGTCCAGCAAACGGGCTTGCGCATTGACCCAGTCTTCAACCGTGACCACCGGAAAATCGGCGCCGTACACACGGCCAGTGTCGGGGTGGGTGTGCATCGGGCCGGTCGAGCCAAAGCAAGAGCCCAAGTTGTTCACGCCAATGACAAAAAATCGGTCGGTGTCCAAGGGCTTGCCGGGCCCGATCATGTTGTCCCACCAGCCCACGTTTTGCGGCTGGTCGGCGTAGACGCCTGCCACGTGGTGCGATGCATTCAGTGCGTGGCAAATCAGCACCGCGTTGGACTTGTCGGCGTTCAGCGTGCCGTAGGTTTCGTAGCTGAGCGAGTAGCCACGAATAGACGCACCGCTTTGCAAGGGCAAGGCGGCTTCAAAGGTCATCGACTCTGGCGTGGCAATCAACTTCATGGTGCAAATGAAAAAACCCGATAACGCTCAAGAAGCGATACCGGGTTGGATCTACCTCTTTAGCTGTATTTTGGGATCTGTGAGATTCCTGCGCCCGCAAGCTGGAGCAAATCGGCGCGCCGCCAGTATAAATCAGCCCCAGCCCACGCCCAGCAATGCCACCGCGCCCAGCACGGCAAAGATGCCCGCCGAGATCAGGTGCACCAAGCGCAAAGGCACGCGGCGGGTGATGGCATCGCCCAGCCACACCACCGGCGCGTTGGCCAGCATCATGCCCAGTGTGGTGCCGGCCACCACCATGAACCAAGCGTTGTATTGAGCGGCCAGCATGACGGTAGCGATCTGGGTTTTGTCGCCCATCTCCGCCAAAAAGAAAGCCACCACGGTGGTCAAAAACACGCCCATGCGGGGCGCATCGTTGTCGTCTTCGTCGTCCAGTTTGTCGGGAATCAGCATCCACACGGCCATAGCCAAAAACGAGCCGCCCAGCACCCAGCGCAACACCTCGGGGCCCAGAAGTGAAGTGATCCAACTGCCCAAGGCGCCCGCCAACCCGTGGTTGGCCAGTGTGGCCACCAAAATGCCCAGCACGATGGGCCAAGGTTTGCGAAAACGCGCGGCCAGCACCAGCGACAAGAGTTGGGTTTTGTCGCCCATCTCGGCCAATGCCACGATGCCGGTGGAGACGAGGAAGGCTTCCATGTGAATGTGCCAAGCAAAGGTAAAAAAGCCATCTTAATGGAGGACTTCAGCGGTCCGTGATGATGTGCATCAATTTGGGCGTGCTTCTTGCTTTTCTTTGGTGCAAAAATCGGATTTGGGCTGTTTATGCACCAAATTAATTCATAAAACCTCTTGAGATGGCTATGGAAGCACTGAAACAGGGCGCGGATGCGCTATTTATTTTGTTGGGCGGGATCATGGTCTTGGCCATGCACGCGGGTTTCGCGTTCTTGGAGCTGGGCACAGTCCGCAAAAAGAACCAGGTGAACGCGTTGGTGAAGATCTTGGTCGATTTTTCAGTCTCTACCGTGGTCTATTTTGTGGTCGGTTACAGCGTGGCCTATGGCACCACCTTTTTTGTTGGTGCAGAGCAATTGGCCGCTAAAAATGGCTATGACCTCGTTAAATTCTTCTTTCTGCTGACATTTGCTGCGGCCATCCCCGCCATCATCTCGGGCGGCATTGCCGAGCGCGCCAAGTTGTGGCCGCAACTGATTGCCACGGCCGTCATTGTGGGTTTTATTTATCCCTTCTTTGAAGGCATTGTTTGGAACCAGCACTTTGGCGTCCAGGCATGGATCAAAGCCCTGACCGGCGATGAGTTTCATGACTTTGCCGGCTCGGTGGTGGTGCATGCGATGGGCGGTTGGATTGCTTTGCCCGCCGTGATTTTGTTGGGTGCGCGTTACAACCGCTACCGCAAAGATGGCGTGGTGTCGGCCCATCCGCCATCCAGCATCCCCTTTTTGGCTTTGGGCTCGTGGATTCTGATCGTCGGCTGGTTTGGCTTCAACGTGATGAGCGCCCAAACTTTGGACAAAATTTCGGGCCTGGTTGCCGTGAACTCGTTGATGGCCATGGTGGGCGGCACATTGGTGGCGCTGGTGTTGGGCAAAAATGACCCCGGCTTTGTGCACAACGGCCCCTTGGCCGGCTTGGTGGCGGTGTGCGCCGGCTCTGACCTGATGCACCCGTTTGGTGCGCTGGTGGTGGGCGCAGTGGCCGGTGGCCTGTTTGTTGTGATGTTCACCCTGACCCAAAACAAGTGGAAGATTGACGATGTTTTGGGAGTTTGGCCCTTGCACGGCATTTGCGGCGCTTGGGGTGGCATTGCCGCCGGTATTTTTGGCGCGCAATCGCTTGGCGGCTTGGGCGGCGTCAACCTGACGGCGCAATTGTTGGGCACGGCACTGGGCGTGGCTTGGGCGTTGCTGGGGGGTGTGGCGGTCTACGGCATCCTGAAAGTGACCATCGGTTTGAAGCTCAGCCCCGAAGAAGAGTACGACGGCGCCGATCTTTCGGTGCACAAAATCAGCGCTACACCCGATCGCGAAGTGAGTTGGTAAAACAACAGTTTTGAGCTGGAAAGCACATTCCGTGGGGCTTGCAGGGCTTTTGGCTTGTGTTTTTCACAGTTTTATCACTCATAATTGCCAGACTTCACTGTCAGAAGCAGCGAAGTCATGTCTGCGGTGACCAGATCAGTTTCGCTTTCCTTCCGTAGTTTTCAGGTTTGTTGAATGCGTTTTCGGAGCTACATCGCTTTTATCTCTGTGTTTTGAGGAGTCCCTTTCATGGGCAACAAACTTTACGTCGGCAACCTGCCTTACTCGGTTCGCGACGGCGATCTGGAACAAGCTTTTGGTGAATTTGGTGCTGTGACCAGCGCCAAAGTCATGATGGAGCGTGACACTGGCCGTTCCAAAGGCTTCGGCTTTGTGGAAATGGGCAGCGACGAAGAAGCGCAAGCCGCCATCAACGGCATGAACGGTCAGCCTTTGGGCGGTCGTAACGTGGTCGTCAACGAAGCCCGTCCCATGGAAGCGCGTCCTCCCCGCACCGGTGGCGGCGGCTTTGGCGGCGGCGGTGGTTACGGTGGCGGTCGTCGCGAAGGCGGTGGCGGCTACGGTGGTGGCCGTGAAGGCGGCGGTTACTGATTCACGCCCCGGGCACCTTTCAACAGGGTGCTCTTGAATCTGACGAAGCCCTGCTCTGCAGGGCTTTTTTGTGTCCGTTGCCCACGCTATTCGCTATTGCAAGGTGGTGGGCTCAAGCTGCTCAGGGCTTGGATGGGGTTTTGGCTTGTGGTTTTGCTTGCGATGAAGCTGGCGGTAATGCGGACGAAGATGAAGGCGAAGATGAAGGCGAAGATGAAGGTGCAGATGTAGGCCGCAATGCTGCCGACTTAGGCGCCAGCGTGCCCCGCACACGGCCACGCAAGTCATAAAAGCCGGTGTTGCTGTTGAAGTCCATGCTGGCCGCCGTGAAGACATCGCGGTCTCGCACGATGCGCACAGGGTCATCCGACAGCAAGCGGTCTTCTTCAGGCAAGGCGACCAAGCGATCGCTTCTGAGCTCGATTCTGGGGTTGGTGTTAAAGGCGGCCCGCACAGCCATGGCATCGCCAATCAAGGTGACTTTTTTGCCATCGTCGGTGGCAATGCCTTGTTGTGCGCGGGCGTTCATGGTGCTGCCTTGGTCGTTGGCCGCAAAAATTCGCACCTGTGCAATGTGCATTTCTTCGGACGCCGGATAGTGCTGGGCTTTGTCACCACTGATTTCACGGGTCAAGCGGCCTGAGGCGTCAAATGTTTTGGCAGAAAAATTTGCCAAGCGGTAATCGGGTTCTTGCCGCACCGGTTTTTGCGTGGCAGGCGCCATCAGCGTGGGCACGCTTCTGACCAACCACCAACTGGCCGAGGCGAGCAAGGCCATCACGATCAATGGCAAATAGTTGCTCAGCCGGTCGAGCAGGTGGCGCAGCAGGCTCATGCCGATGGCCCCGATGGCCCCGATGGTCCAGGTGGGGTGGGGTCTATGGGCTTGTTCAATTGAGACAACAGGCGGCTGTAGTGGCCACTGGCCACCAACAACATATCGCAAAAAGCGCGCGCAGCGCCCTCGCCCCCGCGCTCGCTGGTCACGTGGTGGGCCACGGCTTTGGCTTGGGCGTGGCCATTGGCAGGCGCACAGGCAAAGGCCACGCGTTGCATCACCGGCAAGTCGGGCCAGTCATCGCCGATGGCGGCGGCGTGTTCCCAAGACAAGCCCAACGCTTGTAAAAACGCTTCAGCAGCGGGGCGCTTGTCTTCGGTGCCAAAGCGCGCATGCGCAATCCCCAAGGCCTGCAGCCGCACACGCAAGGCGGGGGAGTCTCTGCCCGTGATGACCACCGGTGTGATGCCGGCTTGTTGCAACAGCTTGAGTCCTTGTCCGTCGAGTGTGTGGAAGCGTTTCAGCGTTTCGCCTGCTTCAGAAAAATACAGACCACCGTCGGTCAGCACACCGTCCACATCAAAAAAGGCCACCCGAATGCCTTGAGCTTGCAGCAACAGTTCAGGCGGGAAATGCAGGGCGGGGGTTAAGGGTTTCATATCAGATCACTTTCGCCCGCATCAAGTCGTTGGTGTTGAGCGCGCCGCACAGGCCACCGGCTTCGTCAACCACCAGCAGGCTGGTGATGCGGCATTGCTCCATCAGCTCGGCGGCCTCGACAGCCAGTGCGTCCACGCGAATGGTGCGTGGGTTGGGGTGCATCACATCGCGGGCCGTCAGCTGGCGCAGGTCAGCACCGTTTTCAACCAAACGGCGCAAATCGCCGTCAGTGAAAATGCCCAGCACTTGGCCTTGCGCTTCCACCACGGCAGAGGCGCCCAGACCCTTTTGGCTCATCTCGCGCATCAGCGTGGTGAAGGCCACATCGGGCGTCACCTGGGGCACGGCGTCGCCCTTGCGCATGACGTCGGCCACATGCGTCAAGAGGCGGCGTCCCAGTGAGCCACCGGGGTGTGAGCGGGCAAAGTCTTCGGGCTTGAAGCCCCGTGCATCCAGCAAAGTGACGGCCAGTGCATCGCCCATGGCGAGTTGGGCGGTGGTGCTGGCGGTGGGGGCCAAATTGAGGGGGCAGGCTTCTTTTTCAACCGAGCAATCGAGCACCACATCGGCATGCTGCGCCAATGAAGATTGAAGTCCGCCGGTCATGGCAATCAGTGGCACGCCCAAGCGCTTGAGCACCGGCAAGATGGCCACCAACTCATCGCTCTCACCACTGTTGGAGATGGCCAACACCACATCGATCGCTTGGATCATGCCCAGATCGCCGTGGCTTGCCTCGCCCGGGTGCACAAACATGGCGGGGCTGCCGGTGGACGCGAGGGTGGCGGCAATTTTTCGGCCAATGTGGCCGCTCTTGCCCATGCCGGTGACCACCACGCGGCCCTTGGCATTCAGCACCATGTTGACGGCCTGCACAAATCGGTCATCCAAGCGCGATTTGATTTTCAAAAGGGCTGAGGCTTCGATGTCGAGCGTCTCGCGAGCCAATTGCAGGGTGTGGGTGGTTTGGGCGGGCATGAGGGGCATTTTATCGGGCATGTTGTCGGGCATGAACGAGAGGGATGTTGTCTGGGCATGTTTGGCCCAACCCCTGACCTTCATAGACTGGGTGAATGGCCTGAAACCACAAAAATTTCACAACGGCTTGTTACTATCGAAGCATGAGCGCATTGGAGTTGACCCTGCTGTATTTGCTGGCCGCCGTGTTGGGGGTGGTGGGCTGCCGCATGCTCAAGTTGCCGCCCATGTTGGGTTATTTGGCGGTGGGCGTGGTCATTGGTCCCAATGCGCTGGCGCTGGCGCAAAACTCAGATGGGGTGAAACACCTGGCTGAATTTGGGGTGGTTTTCTTGATGTTTGTCATCGGGCTTGAATTCAACTTGCCCAAACTGCGCTCGATGCGACACCACGTTTTTGGCTTGGGCTTTTTGCAAGTGGTGCTGACTTTGCTCATCGTCACGTCCTTGTCTTTGTTCTTGGCGACGCTGGCCCCGACCCTCTGGAAGATGGAGTGGCAAACCGCCTTGGCCTTGTCAAGCGCCATGGCCATGAGCAGCACGGCCATTGTGATCAAGCTGCTGGCCGACCGGCTGGAGTTCGAGTCCGAGCACGGCAAGCGGGTGGTGGGCGTGTTGTTGTTTCAAGATTTGGCTGTGGTGCCCTTGATCGTGATGATTCCGGCCCTGAGTGCGCCGGCCGATGAGCTGTTTTCGGCCTTGCTGCTGGCGGCGGCCAAGGCCACCGTGCTGATCACTTTGCTCATGACCGGAGGGCAGCGCGCCATGCGCTGGTGGCTGACCTTGGTGGCGCGGCGCAAGAGCGAAGAGTTGTTTGTGCTGAACCTGCTACTGGTGACGCTGGGCTTGGCCTGGATCACCGAGTTGGCCGGATTGAGCTTGGCGCTCGGCGCCTTCATTGCTGGCATGTTGATTTCCGAGACCGAATACAAGCACCAAGTGGAGTTGGACATCCGGCCCTTTCATGATGTTTTGCTGGGGCTGTTTTTCATCACCATCGGCATGATGCTCGACTGGCACATCGTGATCGAAAAGTGGCCCTTGGTGCTGATGTTGACCACATTGCCGGTGCTGTTCAAGTTGTTGCTGGTGACGGCATTGGCCAAGCTGACGGGCGCGTCTAACGGGGTGTCGCTGCGCACCGGCTTGTATTTGGCGCAGGCAGGCGAATTTGGTTTTGTGTTGCTGACACTCGGCTCACAAAGCGACTTGATTCCCCCCGCCTTGCTCAACCCGGTGTTGGCGAGCATGGTGTTGTCCATGTTGGCGACGCCCTTCATCATCATGCACAGCAACACCATTGTCATGAAGGTGGTGGCCAGTGAGTGGCTGCAACAGTCGTTGCAAATGACCACGATCGCCCGCAAGTCGATCAATACCAGCAAGCACGTCATCATTTGTGGCTATGGGCGTTGCGGCCAAAACTTGGCCCGCATGCTCGAAAAAGAAAACATCCCCTACATGGCGCTCGACCTCGACCCCGACCGCGTTCGGCAGGCAGCGGCTGCGGGTGACTCGGTGGTCTTTGGCGACGCAGGCCGGCTGCAGTCGCTCATGGCTGCAGGTCTGGCGCGGGCCAGTGCCGTGGTCATCACTTACCTCGACGTGCCGGCTGCCATGAAGGTGCTGGACCATGCGCACAGCCATGCCCCGCAGGTGCCCGTGATTGTGCGCACGCAAGACGACTTGGACCTTGAAAAACTGCAACTCGCTGGCGCCACCGAAGTGGTGCCTGAGGCCTTAGAGGGCTCACTCATGTTGGCCAGCCATGCGCTGGCGCTGGTGGGTGTGCCCATGCGCCGGGTGATTCGCATCGTGCAAGAGCAGCGCGATGCCCGCTACAACCTGTTGCGGGGCTACTTTCATGGTGCCGACGACGACACGCTGGACGAAATTGACCACGAACGCTTGACCACGGTGAGCTTGCCCTTGGCGTCACCTTGGCTGGGCAAAAAAATCGAAGACTTGGCGTTTCATGCCATGGGCGTGCGGGTGGTCAATTTGCGCCGCGCGCATGGCCAATCGGAGAGCGTGACCGAGGCCACCGAATTGCAGTCAGGTGACACCTTGGTGCTGTCTGGCAAAGCGCAAACCTTGGCCGTGGCCGAAGAGAAACTGTTGCGCGGTTGAAGCGCTTATTTGCCGATACAGAAGCTGGAAAAAATCACACCCAGCAAATCGTCGGCGCTGAACTCACCCGTGATTTCGTTCAGCGCGTTTTGACCCAGCCGCAATTCTTCGGCCAACAAGTCCAGGTTTTGCGCATGCGCCGCCAAATGTGCATCAGCGGTTTGCAGGTGCTCTTGCACTTGGCGCAAAGCCTGCACGTGGCGCTCGCGCGCAATGAACAAGCCTTCGCTGGCTTGTTGCCAACCCGCTTGCTGCAACAGTTTTTCGCGCAAAGCTTGCAAGCCTTCCCCGGTGCGGGCGGACAAGCTCAGCCCCTTGGGCTGTTGGCTAATTTGGGCGGCATCGGCTTTGTTCCAAACATCGATCACGCTCACGCTGTGAGGCAAACGGGCGAGCAAGGCCTTGGCAATGTCGGCATCGGCGTTGTCGTAGTCATGTTGGCCGGCGCGCGTCAGATCGTGCAAAAAAATCACCGCATCGGCGTTTTCAATTTGCCCCCAAGCGCGGGCAATGCCAATTTGCTCGACCTCGTCGACGCCCGCGCCTTCGCGCAGGCCAGCCGTGTCGATCACGTGCAGTGGCACGCCTTCAATTTGAATGGTCTGCTGCACCACGTCGCGGGTGGTGCCTGCAATCGGCGTCACGATGGCCAACTCAGCCCCCGCAAGTGCGTTGAGCAGTGAGCTTTTTCCGGCATTGGGTTGGCCTGCAATGACCACCTTGATGCCCTCGCGCAGCAACACCCCTTGCTTGGCTTTGCCCAGCACCGCCGTCACTGCCGATTGCAAGTGCGTCAGCTGACCTTGTGCATCGGCTTTTTTCAAGAAGTCGATTTCTTCTTCAGGAAAATCCAGCGTCGCCTCGACCAACATGCGCAGGTGAATCAGCGCATCGCGCAGCACGTGAATTTCTTTCGAAAAGTCCCCCGCCAATGAGCGGCTGGCACTGCGTGCGGCGGCCTCGGTGCTGGCGTCAATCAGGTCGGCAATCGCCTCGGCTTGGGCCAAGTCAATTTTGTCATTCAGAAAAGCGCGCTCAGAAAACTCACCGGGTTGTGCCACGCGCAAATCGGGCAAACGCGGCTGGCCGCTTGTGGGGTCTATCGATGCAGCAACTTGCAGGCAACGCGCCAACAACAGCTGCAACACCACCGGCCCCCCGTGGGCTTGCAGCTCCAGCACGTCCTCGCCCGTGAAAGAATGTGGCGCCACAAAGTAGAGTGCCAAACCGTGGTCAATGGGGCTGCCATCGGCATCGGCAAATGGCAAGTAGGTGGCTTCGCGGGGTTTCAAGCGGCGACCGGTGAGGGCGTCAATCAGCGGCGCCAGATTTTTGCCCGACACCCGCACAATGCCCACCGCGCCCCGGCCGGGGGCAGTGGCAATGGCGACGATGGGTTGTTGGTGTCGGCTGAGCATGGCAGGTCAAAAAAAGGCCGCTTGCGCGGCCTTTTTGTAGTTACTTGAACTTGGGCATATTGAACTGCGGTGGCACGCCCATCCGGGTGTTGATGACCCACTGCTGCGCAATCGACAAGATGTTGTTGGTGATCCAGTACAACACCAAACCGGCTGGGAAGAAGAAGAACATCACGCTGAACACCAGCGGCATGATCCACATCAGCTTGGCTTGCATCGGGTCAGGTGGCGCGGGGTTGAGCGCTGTTTGCAGCAAGGTGGTCAAGGTCATGACCAGCGGCAAGATGAAGTACGGATCTGGCGCCGAGAGGTCGTGAATCCAGCCCACCCATGGCGCGTTGCGCATTTCGACGCTGGACAACAGCACCCAATACAAAGCAATGAAGACTGGAATTTGCACCATGATCGGGAAGCAGCCGCCCATCGGGTTGACCTTTTCCTCGCGGTAGATCTTCATCATCTCTTGCTGCATTTTTTGCGGATCGCCTTTCAGGCGTTCACGCATTTCCATGATCTTGGGGTTGATGGCCTTCATTTTGGCCATGCTGGCATAGGCCTTGGCGTTGAGCCAATAGAACGCAATCTTCAGCAACAGCACCAAAGCCACAATCGCCCAGCCCCAGTTTTGGATGATGCCAAACAGCTTGTCGAGCAGCCAATACAAAGGCTTGGACAACATGGCCAACCAGCCATAGTCTTTCACCAAGTCCAATCCGGGGGCCAAGGCCTCCAGCACTTTTTCTTCTTGTGGGCCGCTGAACAACTGAGCGCTCAAGGTCTTGGACTGGCCGGGTGCCAACTCGGCCAAGGGCGTGATCATGCCCACGGCATACAGGTTGGTGTCGACTTTGCGCACAAAGTTTTCGCGCTGTACGCCATCGGCCAACAACCAAGCGGTGGCAAAGTAGTGCTGCACCATGGCGACGTAGCCGTTGGGCGAGGACTTCTCAATTTCGGCCTTGTTCTTTTCGATGTCACTGAACTCCACCTTTTGGTATTTTTTGGCGTCGGTGTAAATCGCTGGGCCAGTGAAGGTGGAATAAAAAGAAGATTCGCCTGCGGGCTTGTTGCCGTCACGCACCAACTGCAAGTACAGCTGAGGCGACACTGGGGCAGTGCCGGTGTTGATCACTTCGTGCTTCACGCCAATGGCATAGCTGCCGCGTTGCAAGGTGTAGGTTTTGACCAGCTTCACGCCGTTTTGTGCGTCTGACTCAAAGCGCAAGGTCAATTCGTTTTGGCCGTCTTTCAGGCTGCGTTCGCCACTGAACTTCATGGGCGATTTGTGGGTGGGGAAATCGCCGCCAATCAGGCCCGTCTGTGCGTTGTAAACACGGGTGCTGCTTTGGTCCAAAAAGACAAATGGCTTGCTGCTGTCCACAAAATCGGCATGCCGTGTGAACTCAGAGCGCACCAGCGAGCCGCCTTCGGTGTCAAAACTGAGCTTCAACACATCGGTGGCCACCTCAATGGTTTCTCGCGCTGTGGCAGAAGCGTTGGGGCCCGACGTAGGCACTTGAGCTGGTGTGGCTGCAGGGGCAGTAGCCGTGGCGGCTGGCACGCTGTTGGCGCCCGCAGTGGCCGCAGGCGCCGAGGCGGCGGCTGGGGCAGCAGCTTCTGGTTTCGGGAAGAAGGTGGCTTTGTGCCCGTTGGACAACTGCCATTGGTCCCACAGCAGGACCATGGAAAAACCAAAAATCACCCAAAGGATGGTGCGACGGATATCGTTCATGGAGTCTTCTTTGACGAAGTAGGAGATAACAAATCAGAGAACAAGCGCGGGGCTTGTTGGGGAACGGGGTCATGGCCACCTTGGCACCAAGGGCCGCAGCGCACCAGCCGATGAATCGTCAAGTAGCTGCCCATGGCAGCGCCATGTTGCTCAAGCGCTTGCAGAGCATAAACCGAACATGTGGGTTCAAAGCGGCACGACGATCCCAGCCAAGGGCTCAGCAACAAACGGTAGCCTTTCACCACGCCCATCAACAAACGCTGCACGATCATGCGCGGGCCTCTTGCGGCAAAGCACGCTCAAACAATTGCACCAGTTCTTCCCGAACCGCCAGTTTCAGGTGGTCCGAGGTGGCGCTGATGAATTGTTGGCGGTCAAACGTGGTGCGCAGACGCACCACATGCGCGGCCACCGGCAAGCGGTTGCCAAAGCTTTCGCTCACGTTGTAAATCTGGCGTTTGATGGCGTTGCGTGTCACGGCGCGTCGGGCCCAGCGTTTGGGCACCATGGCGCCCAGCCAGACATCTGGCAAGTCAAAAAGGGCCTGCTCCGGTGAAGGTGCAGGCCCAATTTGTTCGGCAGGTGCCAAAGGCTTGTCTGTGGGGTGAGTCAAGGTCAGTCGGTGCAACGCAAAATGCGCTGTGCGCGAGACTGTTCCACCCGCCAGGGCGGCCTGAAATTGTGGGCGTGTTTTTAAACGCTGCACGATGGCCAAACCCTGGAATCAACCGCCCGAAGTGGCATCAGGCCACCGCCAGACGGCTGAAAAGGCATTAGACAGCCAGACGCTTGCGGCCTTTGGCGCGGCGTGCATTGATCACAGCGCGGCCGCCACGGGTTTTCATGCGAACCAGAAAGCCGTGGGTACGGGCGCGACGTGTCTTAGACGGTTGGTAGGTGCGTTTCATAACTCTTCCTTTGAGCCCAAGGCTGCGAATCAGCTTTGGGCGAAACCCAAGATTATCGCAAACTTTCGGGCGATCGGCAAATCAGGCCACTTTAATGCCTTCGGGTGTTCCCGAGTTGATTCCCCAAAGATGTGGTTTATGATGCCCAAACGAATGCGTTACGGCATGTGGATAAGCTCTTGATAAGCTTGCTTCCGATGCCGTTTTTTCTGCCAACTGTCCACAAAAAATAAATACAACATGTCCGAGGGAAACTCCCCAGAATTTCAGATGAATGCCGGCCAGGCTTTGTGGCAGGCTTGCGTGGACGAACTGTCCCGCGAGCTGCCCGAACAGCAGTTCAACACCTGGATCAAGCCCCTGACCGCAGAGGTCTCTGACGATCAGCAACGCCTCACTTTGTTTGTCGCCAACCGGTTCAAATTGGACTGGATTCGGGCCCAATATGCCGGCCGTTTGGCGGCCATGCTGGAAAGCTTTCAAGGCCACCCTGTCCAAATCGAGTTAGTGCTTACTCCTCGCGAAGATGGCGTAAAGACTGCACGTCAGTCCACACCATCCTCAATGGAAAACGGGCCAGAGCCGATCGACTTGCCTGAAGAGCCGGCCACCAACACCTTTCGCAGTCGCCTCAACACGGCCCTGACTTTTGACAACTTGGTCGAGGGCACAGCCAACCGCATGGCGCGTGCCGCGGCCATGCACGTGTCCGGTTCACCCGGGCACTTGTACAACCCCCTGTTTATCTACGGCGGGGTGGGCTTGGGCAAGACCCACCTGATGCACGCCATTGGCAATAAATTGCTGTCCGAGCGCCCAGAAGCCAAGGTTCTCTACATCCATGCCGAACAGTTTGTCTCGGATGTGGTTAAAGCCTACCAACGCAAGACTTTTGACGAGTTCAAGCACCACTACCATTCGCTCGATTTGCTGCTGATCGACGATGTGCAGTTCTTTGCCAACAAAGACCGCACCCAAGAAGAATTCTTCAACGCTTTTGAGGCCCTGCTGGCCAAAAAGTCGCACATCGTCATGACCAGCGACACCTACCCCAAAGGCCTGGCCGATATCCATGAGCGCTTGGTTTCGCGCTTTGACTCGGGCTTGACGGTGGCCATGGAGCCGCCCGAGCTGGAGATGCGGGTGGCCATCTTGATCAACAAGGCCATCAGCGAAGGCAGCGAAATGCCCGAAGAAGTGGCTTTCTTTGTGGCCAAAAACGTGCGCTCTAACGTGCGCGAGCTCGAAGGCGCCCTGCGCAAAATCTTGGCTTATTCGCGCTTTAACCAAAAAGAAATCTCCATTCAGCTCGCCCGTGACGCATTGCGCGACTTGCTGTCCATTCAAAACCGCCAGATCAGTGTCGAAAACATCCAAAAAACGGTGGCCGACTACTACAAGATCAAGGTGGCCGACATGTACAGCAAAAAGCGCCCCGCCAGCATCGCCCGGCCGCGCCAAATTGCCATGTATCTGGCCAAAGAAATGACCCAAAAGAGCCTGCCTGAAATCGGCGAACTCTTTGGCGGGCGCGACCACACCACCGTCTTGCATGCCGTGCGCAAAATCAATGCCGAGCGTCAGCAACTGACCGAACTCAACCAGCAACTGCACGTGCTTGAGCAGACGCTGAAGGGCTAAAGCCCCATGAGCCCGAATTTGTTCCCCGTTTTAACTGCATTGACCCGTTTAGAGGCCGTTTTGGGGCCAAAAAACAGCGAAAATGCAGGATCTCGTCAAAGTCGTGCACAAGCCCAGGGCTGTCACGCGAAAATCACCAAAGGTAGACACCCATGATCGTCCTGAAGGCCACCCAAGACAAACTGCTGTCGGTCCTGCAATCCGTGTCCGGCATTGTCGAGCGCCGTCACACTCTGCCCGTGCTGGCCAACGTCTTGATTCGCAAATCTGGCCATGCGGTGCAATTGACCACCAGCGATCTTGAAATTCAAATCCGCACCACAGCCGAAATGGAAGGCGACCCGGGCGACTTCACCACCACCGTCGGTGCTCGCAAACTGATCGACATTTTGCGCACCATGCCTGCTGACCAAACCGTCAGCCTCGAGTCCTCACAAGCCAAGATGATTTTGA
>JACCDW010150069.1_pt1 | contig 18369 bp, 10 predicted proteins | sample 7449781 | NCBI WGS metagenome assembly JACCDW01 (sample SAMN15323449, study PRJNA562643) | freshwater metagenome | isolation source: river surface water | place: USA:Blue River Watershed | collected 2017-08-18
TAACGGATGCTATTGGCTCATTACCCAATACCGCGAAATCCGTTCCCAAATTACCTAAGGAAATACTGTCTGTTAGACTAAATGGATACCGCTGATATTGTTTCAAAAAACCCTCCAATGTAACCCGGGTGTTTTTACCGGCATTGTATTGAAAACCAGCAGCCGCAGAACGATTTCGAATGTAATCTACCCGTTCTTTATTATCAAGTTGATTGATGTTATTTCTGTAACCTAATATGGTGTAGGAAGGTAATTGGTGAAATTGGCCCACGTTAGCATTTACATACAGTCCAGGGAGAGCAACCGGGTAACTTACACTCATCGACAAAGTAGGTTGGTTCAATGGATTTCTCATAGACTTGTTATAATTATTGGCATCCAATCTACCGGCAATACTCAGCAAACCGCCTTCTCCAAAGGAACGAGAGCCTCTTACAAAAGCAGAATATTTAAAGAGCTCCAGCAAACTATTAAACTTCACATCCACAACAGAACCTGGTGTTCCTGGTGCTCCTGGAACCAGAAATTTCGCATCGTTATTAACCGCAAATTGAACAAATTCCAATCCAGCTCCCCCCATAAATTTCCAACCTCCGATACCGCGATAATGTTCTACCCGGAATTTATTTTCTTCTTCTGTGCTGTTGTAGTTGAAAATTTTATTAGCCTCATCGGTTTCATCGTTGTTTCTGTACTTATACGATGTGTTGTTTAACATGTTCCTGCTGAGAAAATATTGCGTTTTGTTTTTGCCATTATAATGGGTATAAACTGTTCCAAAAGTGTAATTCCACTGCCGATATACAGGTAGATATCCCAAAATATATTTGTTTGATTTAAGGGTAGCTGTATCGGTTATTCCATCGTTTACTTTGGTATTTAATCGAAAAAAATCAACGCCACCCACCATCAAAAAGGTTAAATCGTCATTGCCCTTCAATTTCACTTTAACTTTAGCTTGATAATCAATAAAATTCGGTAAGAATGGAAGTTTCAACAACGCAAACAGCCCCTGTAAGTAACTTTGTCTTGCCGATAATATGTAGGTAACTTTCTTACTTTTCCCTAACGGACCATCGGCAGTTAATCCCACATCGCTACTGCCTAAAGTAAATCGACCTTTCATTTTTTGACTATTCCCATCAATTTGCCTGAAATCAAAAACCGAACTCAAGCCATTGGCGTAATTAATTGGGAAAGCACCCGTATTTAGGTTTACTTCTTTAATAAAATTTACATTTAAAATACCCACAGGTCCACCGGTACTGCCTTGGGTTTGAAAATGGTTGATAATAGGGATTTCTATACCGTCTAGGTAAAATTTATTCTCCGAAGGTGATCCTCCGCGAATTACTACATCATTTCTAAATCCTGGTACCGCAATAACCCCAGGCAAACTTTGAATAATTTTGGATATGTCCCTACTTCCTCCTGGATTTCTTTCAATCTCACGAATGCTCAATTGCTGGGAAGAAACTGGACTTTCTGCTACTCTACGTTGTAACGTTGTTTTCCGAATGGTTACAGCATCCATACTTTGCACCTGCGCTTCCATTTCGATGGTAACAAAGGGAGATTTGGCAGGCGTATACAATTGCTCCGCAACACCTATCGCTTCATACGCTTCTAGTTCCGCTGAGACCAAGTGAAATCCTGGCTCTACGTTAGTTAGAGTAAAATCGCCATTGTCGTCCGCTTTTACGGTGGTTGGAGATTTATCCAATAAAATCAGTGCATTTTTCAGTGGTTTTCTTGTTGTTTGATCTACAACTTTACCCGAAATAATAACCTGTGCAATGGCCGAAGAATTGGCCAACAAAACAGCTAACAAAAAACTCAACAAACGAATCATGAAAGTTAAACAAAGGAAAATAGATAGGGTTTTCAATCATATCCATTTTTTTACAATCGATTACTGTCTTCCGCCCTGAGTTGTTACACCACCGTTTTGAATACATTTAAATACACTAACCCATGAAATAATAATCAAGGCAATTTGTCAGATAATTAGAGCTTGGCAAGGTATTGGCAAGCCAAAATATTGTGTTAATTTCGCAGGAATATCATGTTTGCTAATATCATTAATTCGTTTACCAAATTGTTGGGTGGAAACCAAGCTGAAAAAGCATTGAAAGAAATCCAACCTGTGGTAGACTCAATCAATAGCTATTTCGCTGAATATCAAACCATAAGCAACGATCAACTTCGTAATAAAACGTTAGAATTCAAACAGCGTATTGGTGAGTTTCTAAAGGACATAGATGCTGAAATAGAAGCCAATAAAGAGGCTATTAAAAATACAGCCGATTCCGATACTGAAACAAAAGACACACTCTTTCGCGAACAAGACGAATTAGAAAAATCGCGAAATTCGCAACTAGAGGAAATTCTTTCTGAAATTTTACCAGAAGCCTTTGCCGTGATGAAAGAGACCGCCAGAAGATTCAGCGAATCTTCGGTTGTTTCCGCAACAGCAACGGATTTAGACAGGGATTTAGCTACCAAACACCCTCATATTACCATAGACGGTGATACCGTAAACTACCAAAACGAATGGTTAGCCGCAGGCGGCGAAATCAAATGGAATATGGTTCATTACGATGTTCAGCTAATTGGTGGTATTGCATTGCACCGTGGTAAAATCGCGGAGATGGCTACAGGAGAAGGTAAAACCTTAGTGAGTACATTGCCAACGTACTTAAACGCGTTGGGTGGTCGTGGTGTTCATATGGTAACGGTGAACGACTATTTGGCACGTCGTGACTGTGAATGGAATGGTCCAATTTTTAATTTTCTAGGATTATCAGTTGATTGTCTAGAATATCATCAACCCAATAGCGAAGCTAGAAGAAATGCATATTTAGCCGATATTACCTACGGTACAAACAATGAATTTGGTTTCGACTACTTGCGCGACAACATGGCACATTCCCCCGAGGAACAAGTACAACGAAAGCACCATTTTGCAGTAATTGATGAAGTGGATTCTGTGTTAATTGACGATGCAAGAACTCCGTTAATTATTTCAGGACCTACGCCAAACGGAGATGTTCAACAATTCCAAGCCTTGAAGCCCAGAATTGAGAAAATTGTAGAACTTCAAAAACGGTATGTTACCCAAGCCCTTACCGAAGCAAAAAAATTGATTCCAGAAGGAAACAATGGCTACAAAGAAGGAGAAGGGGGATTGGCGTTATTCAGAGCATATCGCGGTTTACCTAAAAACCGGGCTTTAATTAAGTTCTTAGGAGAATCTGGCGTTAGATCCATACTAACGAAAGTAGAAAACAACTACCTACAAGATCAACAAAGAGAAATGCCGTTGGCTGATGCTCCTTTGTTTTTTACTATCGACGAAAAAAATAATTCCGTAGAACTTACCGAAAAAGGCCTCGAACTAATCACTCAAGGAGAAGAAGATCCAAACTTTTTTGTTCTCCCCGATGTGGGTAGCGAAATGGCTGAAATTGAGAAGTCATCCGCTTCGGACAAAGAAAAACTAGCACAAAAAGATGCGTTAATGCAAGAGTTCGCCATTAAAAGTGAGCGAATCCATTCAATTAACCAATTATTAAAAGCATATACCCTGTTTGAACGCGATGTTGAATATATTTTACAAGAAGGTAAGGTAAAAATTGTAGACGAACAGACGGGTCGTATCATGGAGGGAAGACGCTACTCCGATGGACTTCACCAAGCAATTGAAGCCAAAGAGAATGTGCGTGTAGAAGCAGCTACTCAAACCTATGCTACCATTACCTTGCAGAACTACTTCCGTATGTATCACAAACTTGCCGGTATGACCGGTACCGCCGAAACAGAAGCGCAAGAATTATGGGATATCTACAAATTAGGGGTAATGGTTATTCCAACCAACCGACCCATAGTTCGAAAGGATCAAGAGGATTTGGTGTACAAAACGAAACGTGCCAAATTCAATGCTGTAATTGATGAAATTAATCAATTAACCGCAGCAGGTAGACCGGTTTTGGTGGGTACAACCTCCGTTGAAGTAAGTGAAGTATTAAGTAAAATGCTTAAACTTCGGGGCATCAAACACAATGTATTAAATGCAAAACAACACCAACGTGAAGCGGAAATTGTTGCTGAAGCAGGTTTAAAAGGTGCCGTAACCATCGCTACTAACATGGCAGGTAGAGGTACCGATATTAAAATTAACGAGGAAGTAAAATCCTTGGGTGGATTGGCGATTATCGGTACTGAACGACATGACAGCCGAAGGGTTGATAGGCAGTTAAGAGGTAGAGCTGGTAGACAAGGTGATCCGGGAACTTCTAGATTCTATGTAAGTTTAGAAGACGATTTGATGCGCATATTTGGAGCTGAACGAGTGAGTAAAATCATGGATAGTTTGGGATTCAAAGAAGACGAAGTGCTAGAACATCGTATCATGACCCAAACAATCGAACGTAACCAAAAGAGGATGGAACAAAACAACTTTGGTATTCGTAAGCGATTATTGGAGTATGACGATGTGATGAATAAACAGCGTACTTCTATCTACCGCATGCGTACCAATGCCTTGTATGGGGAAAGATTGAGTATCGACCTCAACAATATGTTGTTCAATTGGTGCTCAGAAGTAGTTGGTTCATTTAAAGATAGTAATGACTATTTGGAGCTGGAGATGGAAGTTATTCGAACCTTGGCCCAGGATCTTCCATTTGATTCGGAATCGTTCCAAAAAGGCAAAGTTGAAGATTTAACCGAGCAATTATTCTTGCATTTATCGGAGCGATACAGCCAAAAGCAAGAATCTATGCAGCAACAAGCCTACCCGGTTTTCCAACATATTCGTCAAGAACAAGGGGATAGAATTGAAAATGTAATTGTGCCATTTACTGATGGGGTGCATCAATATCAATTTACCGTGAGCATGCAAAAAGCATTGGATAGCCAGTGTAAGAGCATGGTTCAAGAATTGGAGAAATCCACTACGCTTGAGGTAATAGACGATGAATGGAAAGAACATTTAAGAGAATTAGACGATTTAAAACAAAGTACATCCAACGCTCAATACGAACAAAAGGATCCGTTGTTAATTTATAAAATTGAGAGTTTCGAATTATTTGGAAAAATGTTGCAACGCATTAACCAAAAAGTACTTGGCCACTTATTCCGCTTACAGATTCAGCAGGATAATGGTGTGCAGGAAGCAAAACCTCAATTGAAGAAAAATAATCCTAAGATTCAAACTTCACGCGAAGAGATTGCCCCTGGAATTTCGGAAGTTCAAGGAAGTTCAACTGAATCCGCACCTAGACCAACGCAAAATCCAATCATCAACGATTTGAAGATTGGAAGAAACGACCCTTGTCCTTGCGGCAGTGGCAAGAAGTTTAAAGCATGTCACGGAAAAGACTAGCAAAGTAGAGATTACACTAGGTAAACCTATGTAATACATTGACGGCTAACTTTTCCTATATATATCCATAATTCCACCTGCCCAAACCAGGCCTAGTAATTACCGTGACCCAACAAAAAAACGATAAAAAAGAACAGAATCTCCCCAACTCCGTAGAAAACGAGTCGGATTATTACTGGGAAAACGGATTTCTGGTCTTTACAGCTACTTTTTTGAGAAAACGAGGTTGGTGCTGCGGAAACGGATGTAGACATTGTCCGTACTCCCCTAAACACAACAAAGGAAATACAACCTTGCTATCCGCTGAAACTCTGGCATAGATAGCTAAGAACTTTTCTTTATTGATTCGTATTATTTCTTGCGTTTCTTTCGTAAAAACATTTCAAGGTTAGCGTTTTCATTGTATCTGTTAACAACTTATTAGAAAGTTCATCAAACAAGGCACTCCAATACCCATGGTTGGAAGTAATTTTGTATCCGTGAATTTACCCATCCAATCTGCTCTAATTTCTGTTTATTACAAAGACGGCTTAGAAGAAATCGCCAAGGCTTTACACCAAAATCAAGTAACCATTTATTCTACTGGAGGCACTCGTGCTTTTATTGAAAACTTAGGAATACCATGTGTAGCTGTGGAAGATATTACAGGTTATCCAAGTATTTTGGGTGGAAGAGTGAAAACCTTGCATCCCAAAGTTTTTGGTGGAATTTTAGCTAGGCGGGAATTACAACAAGACATGCAAGAAATTCAACAATTTGAAATCCCGTTGTTTGATTTAGTCATGGTTGATTTATATCCCTTCGACGAAACCGTAGCCAATGGAGGGACAGACGAAGAAATTATCGAGAAAATTGACATCGGTGGTGTTTCTTTAATTCGGGCGGCCGCTAAAAATCACGCCTACACAACCATCGTTTCTCACCAAAATCAATACAATGCATTTTTATCGGCATATAATCAAGGAAATGGTGCTCTCTCTTTGGAAGATCGAAAAGAATTTGCAGCAAAAGCATTCAAAGTAACTGCCAATTACGATGCATCCATTGGTGATTGGTTTGCTGGTAATAAACTATATTCTTTACGGTACGGTGAAAACCCTCACCAATCTGGGCAATTCAAAGGTAATTTAGAACGAATTTTCCAAAAGCATCAAGGTAAAGAATTATCCTACAATAACTTATTGGATGTAGATGCGGCGATGAATTTATTAAACGAATTCGATGCATCCAAAGCCTGTACTTTTGTTATTATCAAACACAATAATGCCTGTGGAGTAGCAACGAGATCTAATAGCTTAACTGCATGGACCGATGCTTTAGCTTGCGATCCGGTTAGTGCCTTTGGAGGAATTATAGCAACAAATCAACCGATAATGGGCGATGTTGCAGCCGAAATAAACAACTTGTTTTTTGAGGTACTTCTAGCCCCAGGTTATGACGATGCAGCCTTAGAATTGTTAAAAAGCAAGCCAAATAGAATTATTATCGAGGTAACCAACAACCCAGTATCTCAAGAAAAACAGGTTCGTTCTATTTTAAACGGTGTGTTAATTCAAGATAAAGATAATAGTACCGAAAACCGGTCACAAATGCACTGCGTAACCAAAACAGAGCCCACTGAACAACAATTATCGGATTTAGAATTTGCAGTTAAAATTGTTAAACTCACCAAAAGTAATACTATTGTACTAGCTAAAAACAATCAATTACTGGCTTCTGGTACGGGTCAGACTTCCCGAGTGGATGCATTGCAACAAGCAATCGAGAAAGCCAATCGATTCGGGTTTGATTTGGAAGGTGCAGTAATGGCCTCCGATGCTTTTTTCCCCTTCCCCGATTGCGTAGAAATAGCGGATAAGTCTGGTATAAAAGCGGTTGTACAGCCCGGTGGAAGTATCAAGGATCAAGCCTCCATTGATTATTGTAATAACAATGATATGGCAATGGTATTCACTGGAATTCGCCATTTCCGTCATTAATAATAAGTTAGGCTACTTCTCGGTAAATCGGTTGTAATTTTCTAAAGTTTGGCACGGAAATAGATATTAGGAGAATATCCATGTACTCTATTATCAAATCAATATTATTTATCTTCTCACCAGAGGCAGCTCATGAAATTGCCATGAGAAGTTCTCAGATATTGTTAAACTTACCGATGATTGGTAAATGGATCGAAAAGAGTATTCAACCACCGAAAACAAAACCGGTAATAGTATCCGGAATTACTTTTCCAAACCCCATTGGTTTAGCCGCTGGTTTCGACAAAGACGCCAAATGGTTGGATTTATTAAAACGACTAGGATTCGGATACGTGGAAGTTGGTACAGTTACTCCCAAACCACAAGCAGGCAACCCTAAACCGAGATTATTCAGATTACCGGAAGACAACGCTTTAATCAACCGAATGGGATTCAACAACGAAGGGGTTGACGCAATGGTGGAACGACTTAAAAAAAGACCTACAGGATTGATTGTAGGTGGTAATATCGGAAAAAATAAAATTACGCCAAACGAGGAAGCTATTAACGATTATATCTACTGCTTTGAAGCCCTGTATGACTATGTAGATTACATTGTAGTTAATATCTCTAGTCCAAATACCCCAGGACTTAGAGAACTGCAAGAAGAAAAATTCATTACAGAACTATTTGCCGAATTACAAGAGCGTAGAACGAAAAAAAGTAAATGGAAACCCATCTATTTGAAAATATCACCGGATTTCCAACAATCGGCAGTAAAAGAACTTATTCAAATTATTAAAAAAGCCAAAGTAGATGGTGTAATTGCTACTAATACTACTATCAGTAGAGATAATTTACACACTGACCATAAAACCATTGAAAAAATTGGACCTGGCGGACTAAGTGGCTCTCCTTTGTTAGATCAAAGCAATACCATTCTTTCATTTTTAGGCATGGAATTAGGGGGTGACATTCCTTTGATTGGTGTGGGAGGTGTTTTCACCAAAGAGGATTACGAAGAAAAAATCAGTAGAGGTGCTTCTTTAGTACAGATATATACGGGGTTCATCTATGTAGGCCCAAGGATTGTTAGAAAGTTACTTTCCTAAATACCACATAAATATAAGTTAATCTGTTTGATACGTTACGTTGCTAACGCAACAACCAAAAATAACGTTCAACATCTATTGAACGGGTTTCAATCGAAACTCAACGGCATTTACCCAATACCCCTTCTCATTAATCCACCACAACTGATAAGATAAAACATATTTCATTTTCTTATAGGTAACGATATATTCATACTTTTTTATTCCGGAACCCTCAATATCCTCGGTTATCTTCATGGGCTTAGTTCCAATTTCTGATCTCTTTAACACAATTTTATTTTTCAACAGGTACTTACGAGTTTTTTGGAAACTCTTAGTAAACTGGTATTGATACCCCATCCAAGCACCATCAATAATTTGTTGACTCGCTGCCGTATCATGCAACTTCCATTGCTGGGTAAATACCGCTTTTGGCAGATAAGCCTGAACGGGCATTCCCTTTTTATGTAATAACACAACCAGCAAACTATCCAATGCTTCTTCGTGCGAACCAAAACTAAAGGACAACTTACGAAAGGTTGGAAGGTTTATGGAAAATGTATCCTGCTCCGCCGTATCCTTAGCCACTTCCCCGAAGGACAAATTACTATTTCTCACCGAATTTATCGCTGATGAATCTACAAATTGAGAAAATGCTACACCTATGCCAGCAATACAATGAACTAGTATAAAAGCACTAGTTAAACGAAAAAACAACCCCATACACCGCAATTGCTTGGGAAAATAGATCCTTATTCCCCGAACTTTGTATTTTATATTACCTTGGTTCAATCCCTCCACCAGTTGCATACCTCAAAATTAAGCGAACTCCATGAATTCAAACACACCCAATCAACTTCTTTTTAGTCAAAGTCCCTACTTAAAACAACATGCTTATAATCCTGTTGACTGGACAGAGTGGAATAGCGCTGCATGGGAATCGGCGAAAATAGAAAACAAATTAGTTATCGTAAGTATAGGCTACAGCACCTGCCATTGGTGTCACGTAATGGCTCACGAGAGTTTTGAAGATTTCGAAACAGCCGAATTGATGAACTTTAATTTCATTAATATTAAAGTAGATCGTGAAGAACGTCCCGATATTGATTCCATTTATATGGATGCCTGTCAGATTATGACCGGTAGAGGTGGATGGCCATTGAACGTAATTTGCTTGCCGAATCAACAACCCATTTACGCAGGAACGTATTTCCCTAAAACCTCTTGGATACAAGTATTGGAACAGATCTCCACCGTTTGGAAGGATACACCTGAAAGAGCATACGAATATGGAACGCGAATAATGGAGCATTTAAACAAACTAAATCAATCTAAATCGTTAAATGCTAACACCGCGGAAACCACAAATAAAAATGCCGAGCAAAATACTGACGGTATTCTATCTAATACGGTTCAGGATATTCCATCTTGGAAACGAAAGGAGTTCACATTTACAGCCTTGGAAAGTCTGTTACACACACTGGATTACTCGGAAGGCGGTGTAGATAGAACCCCTAAATTCCCATTACCCGGATTATTTGAATTTATCCTCGATACGTTAAGCATTTCCGAAAACCCATCGGCAAGGGATATTTTACATCTAACATTAATTAAATTACGCAATGGTGGCATTTATGATGCCGTTCGTGGTGGATTTTGTCGTTATAGTACCGATGCCCATTGGTTCGCTCCACATTTCGAAAAAATGCTCTATGACAACGGCCAATTATTAGGACTTTACGCAAAAAGCTTCGGATATTCAGATGCAGCATTATATCGTGATACGGCACAACATATAATTGAATTCATCAATCGTGAAATGCGAATCCCAACGCCCAATGGATTTCTGATTGGATCTGCCCTCGACGCTGATTCGGAAGGCATAGAAGGAAAGTTTTATACCTTTTCTTATCAGGAGTTAGTAGAAAACCTTACTGTTCCAGAACTCGAGTTAGCCAAAGTTCTCTATGGAATTACTGAAAATGGGAATTGGGAACACAATTTTAATATTATTCATCAACGTATTGCCCCCTTACAAGTGCTGGAGGCATTGTCCATGGATGCGGCAACCTATCAACAATTGTTGCAGTCATTATTACACAAACTCTTTCAAATTCAAGAACATAGAATTCGCCCAGGATTTGATTACAAAATCATCGTTTCATGGAATGCACTGTACCTAAAAGGGCTCATTGGGTCGGCAATTCATTTAAAAGAAGAACACTATGCTGTCGATGCAATAAAATTGGGTAATTCCATTTGGAATACCTTCTGGAATACCAGCACTCATCGACTATCAAGAACTGCCGCCGGATGCGATATTCATCAAGAGAATTTTCATGGTACCTGTACCCCTACCCTTTCTTCAATCCCAGGATTTTTAGAGGATTATTCATTTTTGGCCGATGCCTTTTTATCCTTATATGAAATATCCGGCGACCGGACATGGATGGAACGATCCACTGAATTATGTGAAATTGCATTGATTGAATTTTCAGAAAACGATGAACTGCCTACGTTCAACCCCAAATCAGGCGAAACCCTAATCATTAATAAGGTTGACAGTACGGACGATGTTATTCCTTCAGCCGTATCGGTTTTTGCTCATTGTTTGCAACAACTCCACTTATTGGGCATACAAGAAAATAAATTTGGAAAACTGGCCGAATCATGGACACACCAACTATCAACTTCCATGAAAGATCAAGCCGGTTGGCATTTTCAATGGTTACGCGTTGCTCAAAATATTGCTTGGGGTGGTTTAATTTTTAAATGCTCATCAAATTCCTCATTAACAATATCCCAACGATTGGAAATTGTACAAAAAGCGCATCAAGGACAACCCAGTTGGACCTTGGTTTCCTGGACGAACAGGTCTTCTGAGTCCAATGAAATTTTGATTGAAGTTTGTACATCAAATCAGTGCCTTCCAGCAGTAGAATCGATGGAAATGGCGGTGGAAATCGCTAGGGACTATTTAGAATTATAGAGGAAAATAGTATTACAGTGCAGGAATTCGGTAATAATCAATAAGAAATCGGTGATTCTCGACAAGTAGATAATGAGATCATTATACCAATCACTTTTTATTACGAGATTGCCTAGTACCCTTTAATGATTCGTATGGTTTGTTTGCTATTCGAAGTATCCACAACTGTAATCAGATATACCCCTGGAACCATCGAACTTAAATCAATACTCCCTACATTCTTGGTATTCGAATTTGAATCAAATGTTTCTATTGCTTGCTGGACTTTCCCTTGAATATCGCTAACCAAAATTTGTTTAATTGCCTGATTGCATTGAATCCAAACCCTATCTGAGGTAGGATTGGGATAAGCAGATAATTCCAATTTTTCAACGGATGCTGTCTTAGCATTCACGTCCCAAACAGGCTGTATGGCTGCCGTTACGATGGGTGCAGGGATGTTCATTTCCGAGCGTTTAACGTTGGAATTTAATCTCTCGTCCGTAATTATAACAACTACTTCTAAATCCGCTGGTTTATAGCGCAAGAAGGCATCTCCTGAATCTGCAAAATCCACCGATTTTGGGAAAGTAACCTTGATTGCAGAATCAGGCAATGTAAAATCGATTGTTCCCGAGAAATTCCCACCCGGTGTAACAATACCCGGCGTCCCTAATGGTTTACCCAAGATGCCGTTACCTTCCGAACTCCAGTCAAAAGCCACATCATTGTAGGGATACCCCACCAATTTAGTACCTTTTCCAAAGAAATACGAGCTAGGTTTCTGTGTTTCTTCCAGACTCATTCGCTGTAACCAACCGCTGGTATTTCCGCGTTGCGTTTTTTCGCGTAGGAATACAGTCACCCTTACCGTAGACGGATCAAAATAATCTAAAGCCGATATCTTGTATGTCCCTGTTACTTTTTTGGATTGAGCATCGTAGTTTAGATTTTCAATTTGCGGAACTAGAAAGGTATTATATATTTTCCACTGATTAATTTTTTGCATTAGTGAATCCATACCGAAAATGGAATTCTCTGGATGTTCTTCAAAAAATCCACGGTTGAACGACAAAGCAGGGAATATTCCATCAGAAATACCGCCGTTAATTTTATACATCAAATCTCCAGCCTCCGTAGCCATAGGATCCAAAATATGATGCATCATGATAATCGAACCTTGCAACAAGGGATTAGACTTCTTCAATTTCTGCAACTCAACATCCAACAAAGCAGAATTATGGTCCCAATTACCCGTAAACACCTCTAGGCATGGATAACCCGTCACTTGGATAAATTGATCTTGAATAATTACTGAACCCAAGTACAAACTATCGTTAGATTTATCGGATTCGCCAGCCACCGAATTTTCTAACCAAAGGGTCAAATTATGTGGAGCATTTTTATTCAAACTGGTAGACGATATCGTTAAAATCCCACGATAAACGCCATATTTATCGGGGTTTGAAAAAGTATCTAAAGAATAGGTTTCTATGGATTTGTTCCCAAATTTCACGTTCAAAGTAAGCGTATTGGGTTTTGCTAAACCGCGAGCAGCAAAAGCGAATGGAATAGTTATATCTGCATCCTCTTTCACATAGCCCGAGTTAGGATTTAAATTGGCTGACAGTAATATACCATCATTAAATTGTGGATACTGACTCTTGGGGTACAGCGTAAAATAGCGATTGTCCCCAACACCCGCATGCATTGGTGCGGGCATATAATTAATTTGTACGTTATCGGCATTTTCATCGGTGATCGTTGTTCCATCAAATGCACCCCAATTAGCCCCCATGGTTAATGCCGCTCTTTTTTGATTACCATATGGAATTCCAGTTAAATTACCCTGATTCATTTGTACAAAATGAACCGCACCAGAATTTTCTTCAAATACCAATGCAACCGTTGCATAGGAAGAATAGCCGGTTATGCTATCGGAGGGAACAGAGAACGACTGAAATTTAATCCAAAACTGTCGATTGGGTGAGTTCCCAAAAGATTTAGAAAAAATCTGATCGTTATTCCCTTTTGCTATTAGTCCATAAAATCCCAACGACAATTCAGGCAATCGTGGATCTGGTAAATTGGTTGTTTGAAATAGATGAGTTACTGATGGTAATGGATTGGTAGAAAATGTAATTGAGCCATTAGAAATTCCTTTAAAAACGGAATATGAATTACCATTTACGTTCCAAGAAAATGGCATAGTATCGTTTGTGGTATAGCCCACATTCAACGAATCCCATCGAAGCAATTTCCAACCCGTTTCGTAATTAGCATTATCTAACTCCTTATTCAAACCTTTTGGATTGGATTTTGGTGAAATATAACACTGTGAGTTAATAAAACTCTGCGCACTCACTGCTGTACTCCAAACCGCTATTAATACCCAAAAAAACGGTATTCCCCTTCTCGTCATAAACCTTCTTTAAAAATTATAATGCTTTAACTTCGTTTACCAATTTCGTAATACTCGCTTTGGCATCGCCAAACAACATTCCACATTTGGGATCGTAAAACAAATCATTATCCACCCCGGCGTAACCTGCTTTCATACTTCGTTTTAACACAACAATTTGCTTGGATTGGTCTACTTCTAATATCGGCATACCATAAATCGGGCTATTGGGATCTGTTTTAGCTGCAGGATTTACTACGTCATTCGCACCTACAACTAACACTACATCGGTGGTGGCAAATTCGGAGTTAATATGTTCCATTTCCACCAACTTGTCATACGCCACATTACTTTCGGCTAATAAAACGTTCATATGTCCTGGCATTCTACCTGCAACGGGGTGAATGGCATATTTCACATCCACGCCTTCCTCTTCCAATAAATTTTCCAATTCATGACATACGTGTTGCGCTTGAGCAACGGCTAGTCCATAACCAGGAACGATAATAACTTTAGACGCATATTTCATCATAATCGCAACATCGGTTGCTTGAACTTCACGCACGCTTCCACCTTTGGAATTGGAAGATCCAGATCCAGAACTACCTCCTGCCATACCAATAAGTACATTCATCAAGGAACGATTCATCGCTTTACACATTACTACGGTAAGAATGGTTCCTGCGCTACCTACTAAAACTCCACCCATCAGCATGACCTTGTTATGGTATAAAAATCCACCAGTAGCCGCGGCAACCCCTGTAAAGGAATTCAACAGCGAAATTACTACAGGCATATCGGCACCACCAATTGGGAATACAAAAATCAACCCATAAACCACAGCTAATCCTATGATTCCATATAGGTAGGACATGCTAAAATCGCCCGAATTTACTGCACCATAATGGACAACGGCTAAAGCAACAATCGCGGCTAATACAACAGCATTAATAATTTGCTGCTGCGGCATTCGATAATCGCCTAATTTACCATTTAACTTACCCCAAGCTATGGCTGAACCCGCAAAGGATATAGTTCCAATAATTAATCCAGAAACAATGGCTAAATAAATACCAACCGGCATGGAGAATTCCGTTACCATTCCTTCGGCAGTCATGACACTTGCTTCCGCTGTTTTATGATGAAATTCAATGATAGCAATCAATGCAGCGCTTAAACCACCCATACCATTGAATAAACTCACCATTTCAGGCATAGCCGTCATTTCTACTTTTTTGGCCATTACCGTTCCAAGTACCGTAGCTAAGAAGATTGCAGCAACGATATACGGAAAATTGTTAATGATGTGAAACCCTTGTGCATTTAAAAACAATGCAGCGAACACCGCTACTGCCATACCAAAGGCCGCAACTAAATTCCCTTTTCTAGCGGAATCAGGCTGACCCATCATTTTCAACCCAACGACAAAACTCACTGATCCAATTAAATAAGCAATATCTTGGTATGCATAACTTGGAATCATTGTGCACCTCCCTTCGGTTTCTTTTTAAACATTTCAAGCATTCTATCGGTAACAACAAATCCTCCGATTACATTTAAAGTACCTACAAATACAGCCAATGTACCCAAGGTTAAACTTAAATAATCAGTGGGTTCGATATAACCCATTACGATAATAGCCCCAATTAACACAACACCGTGAATTGCGTTAGCCCCTGACATCAAAGGAGTATGCAATACCGAAGGCACGTGGGATATTAATTCAACCCCTACAAAAATCATCAATATCACCAGGTATATTAAACTGATGATACTTTGGTATTCGAAAAAATCAATGATTTGTCCGATTACTGCAAATGGATTATCTGACATAAATTTTAAAGCAATGTTAGGTTAGTATTTAGGCTTTGTGATGAATTTCTCCGGAAGAACATATTAAACTTCCTTGTACGATTTCGTCATTTTTATCTAGTATTAAATCGCCTTTGGGTGCAATAAGTTTCATCAATTCCCAAATGTTCCTTGCGAATAATTCACTCGCGTTTGCACTTAATTCTGAAGGCATATTAACAGCTCCGATAATTTTAACACCTTGAAAATCAATTATTTTACCCGATTGAGTCTTGGTACAGTTGCCTCCTTGTTCTGCCGCCATATCTACCAAAACTGCACCCGGTTTCATTAAAGCAATCTGCTCATCATCGATTAATATAGGAGCCTTTCTTCCCGGTACCAAGGCCGTAGTTATAACTAAATCTGCTTGTGCTAAACTCTTATTTACTGCCTCACGTTGAGCTTGTCTGTATTCCTCGCTTGCTTCTTTGGCATACCCTCCCTCTGAACCAACTTCTACCCCTTTCACCTCAATAAATTTCCCTCCCAAGCTTTGTACTTGTTCCTTTGTTTCTGGTCTCACATCGGTAGCTTCCACAACCGCTCCCAATCGTTTTGCGGTGGCAATGGCCTGCAAACCTGCAACACCTACCCCAAAAATCAACACTTTCGCCGGAGTAACCGTTCCTGCAGCAGTCATCAACATGGGAAATATTTTATTCATTTGATACGCTCCTTCGATAACAGCACGATATCCAGCAAGGTTGGCTTGCGAACTTAATACATCCATACTTTGTGCTCTCGAAATACGCGGTATAGCATCCAAACTAAATACCGACGCACCCACTGAATTAATTGATTCTATTAACTCGGTGTTGCTTCTATGATACATCATCGAAATCCATAATTGTCCCGATTTCAATGATACAACAACGTCTGCAGTAGGCGGATTAATTTGAACCAACGCTTCTGCGGATGTAAAACAATCAACTCTAGAAATTACCGAAGCTCCGGCATTTATATAATCTTGATCGGAGTAATGCGAAGCAGCACCAGCACCAGTTTCAACCAAGCAGGTTAAACCCATACCTACCAAACTTTTTACCACCGTTGGGGTAACCGAAACGCGGTTCTCACCGTCTCTCGATTCTTTTAAAATTGCAATTTTCACCGTTGTAAAGGGATAGTCGGTTCGAAGATACGAAATAGTATCCACTCCTACACCTGACCACCGTCACCCCATTGTTATTCTTCTATAACCCGGTTTATTTCTTTATAAATGCCGCATTAATTGAAACCACCAATCCACTGTCAGTTAATACATTACTTATCCAATATGTACCTGAAGAAATCTTCGCTATATCTACGGTAACCGTACCATTTTCCGCAATTAAACATGGCACATACATTTCTTTTCCATCGAAGGTGGTCAACCGAACCAACGCAGTTACAGATTGGTTCATAACCAACCCATAAGGTAACTGAAAATTCACAATCTGTTGGGCAGGAACGGGATAAAGCACGACCCCTTGCTTCGAAATAAGATTTTTATTCCCCGCACCATAATAAACAAAAATTACATCTTGTCCAGTTGTATCGTCATTACCCGTTGGGGTATTCACCCTCAAATTCACTGAATACAAACCCGCCCCACTAAACACAACACGAGCAATGCGAGAAGTGGCGGAAGACCCTGATACGAACGAATGAAATCCGGAAGGAGTTATACTCCATGTTCTACTTGTAACCACCGCCTGCGTATTATCAACCAATAAAAATGTATCTAACCCTACCAATCCGGAATCTTTATCTAACGCGTAAATAGCTCTTGGGGCCAACGGATTACTATTTGTTTTGTATGCATCTCTGTATCTAACCTGATTGGGCGTAAAAGTGCCATTGGGAAGTTCGTTTCCAATAATTTCTAAAACCGGAATTCTCTCTGTGCCAACCAACCATTTATAGGATATTGTCTTTCGAGGAATTGCGAATTTACCAAATTGAGAATTCACCGTATCTATTTGATCCACGATGGTTTTAACACGGAGTGCGTCCGAATACTCTTTGTAAGGAGTTTTAACGGTTCCATAACCATCCACTAAATTAATTCGTTTGCCCGTTGAAATCACAGAAAAAATTCCACCAGGTATCGTTAAATTGAACTTAAACGTTGAGGTATCTTTATCGTTAAAATTTAATGGGAATTGATAAATCTCATCGTCATCCGAATAATTTGCGGCTAAAGGAAAGCCACTTGCTGAGTAACCAATCCCTTCAGCTTTGAAGACTTTCGTATTGTTGGTATAAAATGAATACACATTGGTAATTGTTATAACACCCAACGAAATGGTATCGGCAGTCTTTTGTCCAATTTGATTGAAAAAATAAAAAGCATACGGAGTCTTTGAAGAAGACAAATATTCATATAGTCCTTGCCCCGTAGACGATAATTTACTAAAATCCCATGTCTGAGCGCTTCCACCCGTCTGCCAACCCGTTGGCAAAGCAGTGGGTGATGCATTGGAATAACGTAATGTGTCTCCTGATTTTGGCATCGAAGCATTACTAATTGAAGGCTGTGCTATTAATTGAATACCAAATAGTAAACTACTTAATGAAAGTGTAATATTCTTGAATAATCGATTATTCATATACTAACAAATATAACATTCAAATACAATTGAATTGCAAGTGCAGGAAAAAAATGCGATTTTTGCAGGAATATGGAATTTCGTTGGCTTCAAAAAACACTACCAAACAACGAAGAGGTA
>JACCDW011822862.1_pt1 | contig 18366 bp, 16 predicted proteins | sample 7449781 | NCBI WGS metagenome assembly JACCDW01 (sample SAMN15323449, study PRJNA562643) | freshwater metagenome | isolation source: river surface water | place: USA:Blue River Watershed | collected 2017-08-18
CCAGAATAAATACAGTGTGAAAAAAAGGAAACGAGCTAATTATGCAAGATAACAGCGGAATTTTAGTACAGGGACACATAAAAATATATGATCCCCTATCTAAAGAAATCTACGTTAATAAGCGTAATGCCATTCATTACGAAAACATGAGTTTAGCTTTGGCTGAAAGTTTAAGTAATGCAGGGCAGGGTTTTATTTACGAAATGAGCTTTGGAAACGGCGGAACTTCGGTTGATCCTACCGGGATTATAACCTATCTAACTCCAAACTCAGCAGGAACTAACGCAAGTTTGTACAATCAAACATACTCAAAAGTAGTAGACGACCGTTCTGTGAACAATACAGATCCTGCAAGAAACTTTTTAGAAACAAGACACGTAAGCGGAACAAACTATACAGATGTTCTAGTTAGCTGCTTACTAGATTACGGCGAGCCCGAAGGACAAGATGCGTTTGATACTTCCGCTGATGCAAACGGATCTTTCGTGTTTGACGAGCTTGGTCTAAGAAGTTATTCCCCGTCAGGCACAGGCAGATTAATTACGCACGTTATTTTTCATCCAGTTCAAAAATCCTTAAACAGATTAATTCAGATCGATTACACTGTTCGAGTTCAGAGCTTATCGGGCTAAGAGGTAAATTATGGCATATGAAGTAAGTTATACAGACAGTGTAAACAAGGGCGTGATTGTTGTTGAGGATAGTACCCTTAACACTGAAACCTCTTTATCTTTACCTGGTAGAAGTAGCACAGCGTATGGGCAAGCGATTGCTGAGAACTTCTTACATCTATTAGAAAATTTTGCTAATAGTACTCCGCCTTCAAGACCTGTAGAAGGTCAGTTATGGTACGACAATACAGACGGTGTTGATCAATTAAAAATATATGACGGTACTACTTGGGTTGCGTCCGGCGGCTTAAAGAAGTCAACAACTCAGCCAGCTGTTGCAAACTCATTAGCAGGTGACCTATGGGTTAACACAGATGCTCAACAACTATATCTATTTACTGGTAGCCAATGGGTTCTAGTTGGACCTGACTTTAGTGATGGTCTACTAACTGGTGCAAAGGCAGAGTCAATTATAGGTACTGATGATGTATCCTATAATGTGTTAACAATTAAGATTGAAGATAAGACTGCTGCTATTATTAGTAGTCAGTCGTTTACTCCAAAGAGTTCGATTACAGGTTTTAGATCAGGTATACAGGCAGGTTTTAACATTGCTTCAACACCGATAGTAGGATCACAAACTTTAAAGTATTATGGCATTGCAGAAAAAGCAGAAAATCTCTATGTAAACGGAGAATCAATACCTGCTAGTAACTTTTTAAGAGGTGATTCTGCTTCTACTACAAATTTTCAGTTAAAAGTAAAAACTAATGACGGTATTCAAGTAGGTTCAGGCGGTCAGCTAAACATTAAGATTGCGGGAGAAGCAGGTGTTATACAGCACAATACTTCTGGTGCAAACATTGACTTTGTTTTAAGAGAAGGTAATACAAACAATACTGTTGTAAGAATTGACAGTACACAAAAAGTTGGTATTAACAATACTGCTCCTGAAGAAGACCTTGATGTTGTTGGTAATGTTAAAATTAGGTCAAAGCCTACTGATGCAACAACAGGTGTTTTAACTATTGAAAGTACAATTAATTCTGGCGATATTGATGAAGGCTCTCTCATTGTTAAAGGCGGTGCAGGCATTGCACTAGACTTAAATGTTGGCGGAAATGTTGATATTAACGGTGTTTTAGTAACAGCTAATATTGCACCAGACGCTAATAGCTCTAGAAATATTGGTAGCCCTGTAAACAAGTATGATCAAGTTTATGCAACAACTTTCTTTGGTAACGTACAAGGTAACGTAAGTGGAACAGTAACAGGCCGTGCAGGATCAGCAGACAGACTTGCCTCGGCAACTACGTTTGCAGTTGATGGTGATGTGGAGAATAACAGCTTTGCATTTGATGGTCAAACAGGCGGTTCAACAAAAACATTTGATGTAAGAATACGTAACAGCTTTATTAGTAATAAAGACGTTATCTATGCCGTAGATAACGCAGACGAAATACTAGTGAACAAGGTAATTGGCGAATCTGGTCTTTATAGAGTAACAAAGAGAAATTTCTTAAAAGATATTCCTTTAATACCAGCTGGTGCAATTATTCCGTTCGGTGGCCTTGATGCGCCTCCGGGATGGTTATTATGTGACGGCTCAGAAGTAAGAAAATCAGACTATACTATACTTTGGGAAGCAATCGGATTTAACTTTAGAGACGCATCGCTGATTAGTGACGGCGGTGTTAACTACTTTGCTTTACCAGATCTAAGAGGTAGATTTGCGCTAGGTGCTGATAATATGGGTGGCCCAAGTGCTAACCGTGTTACAAGTTCAGCAGCAGACGGTATTGGTAACAGTTCAGGTGAAGAAAGCAAGACTATATCTGTTGAAAATCTACCAGAACACGAGCACGACCTAGAAGGTCCAAGTGGTACACAGTATTACGGAGTTAGAGTTGGCGCAGGCGCACCGCTAGACGAAGCTGCAATTACATTGCCTATTGAGCCAGGAGCTGGAGGTACACAGGGTTTTGCATCAAGCGGAGGAATTTTAACTTCCTCAACACTTGGCACACCACTAGATGTAATGAACCCTTACTTGGTAATCAATTATATAATCTATACTGGACAATAAGATGAGCTATCAATTAAACAAAACAGACGGAACAATTTTAACAGATTTAATTGACGGTCAGATTGATACCGAAAGTACTAATCTTACGCTGGTTGGTAAAAATTACACTGGCTACGGTGAAGCATTTAACGAAAACTTTATCAAGTTATTAGAGAATTTTGCTAACTCGGCAGCGCCAAGTAACCCAATAGCTGGTCAGTTATGGTGGAACACTAGCGAACAGCGATTAAAAGTATATGACGGTACAGTATGGAAAGCGTCTGGCGGACCTTATGTACAAGCAACTAGACCGCAAATGGTCAGCGGTGACTTGTGGATTGACAGCTTAAACAACCAAGTTTATGCATATGATGGGTCAGATACAATACTTATAGGTCCTTTATATACTCAGTCACAGGGTATAAGCGGATTTCAGATAGCAAGTATACTTGATACGCAAAGTAGATCTAGAACTGTAGCAAAGTTTTTTATTGGCGGAGCACTAGTAGGTATATTTAGTAACATTGAATTTACACCAATTTACTCTCAAAGAATAACAAGTTTAGTAACTGAAAATAATCCTACCGGAACAATATTTGAAGGATTTAATATTGTTAATCCTGACACATTTAAGTTTTACGGTATTGCGCAAAGCTCAAACGCTCTTGTAACAGGCTCTGGTGAAATACGTACAGCTGAACAGTTTTTGCCATCGGATACTGACGGTATTACTGTTGGAACATTAACAATTCAAAACTCGGGCGGTTTAACAATTGGTACATCTCAGAACAACGTTCAAAAGGTAGTTGGACCAAGATTTTATATTGAAAATCAATTAAGAGATCACGATATAAGTTTACGTGTTCGCAGTTCTTTGTATGAATCTATTATTGTTGATGCGCTTTATGTTGATGCATCTGCAGGAAAGATAGGTATTTTTACCACAAACAGATTACCTGAATATACTTTAGACGTTGAAGGTGATTTAAGAGTTACCGGTAACCTATTAGTAGAAGGTGAATCTACAACAGTTAACGTTCAAACACTTACAGTTGAAGACAAAAACATTGAATTAGCAGCACAGGGTGACAGCACCTTAGGAGGTGATGCAGTTGTAGATGGTGCCGGTATTATTGTTAGATCCACAGACGGTGATAAAACTATCACATGGGAGCTAGCATCTAACTCTTGGACTTTTAATAAAAACATTGATCTTTCATCGTCCACTCTAGCTTTTAGCATTGACGGCAGTGTTAAACTCACTAACGATAGTTTAACAAACATACTTTATGCTAACGATCTTGTACAAGTAGGTACTCTACAGTACCTAGATGTAGATAATATTAATATTAACAGTAATGCTATTACTAGCGGTTTAGATCTGTTAATAAATGCTGCATCTGGTATAGAAATTACAGCAGGCGGAGATATTGCGGTACAAGATAGTCAAAAGATTACAGGTCTTGCAGATCCAACAAATCCACAAGATGCAGCTACAAAAGCCTATGTTGACAATGCTACTGTTACTGCACCTGTTGTTTTTAGCTTAGACATTACAGGTTTAGGCGTAGGATTAACATTACAAACAAATGTTGCTGCTTATTTGAATGATTTGTATCCTTCAAATCCTAGTAACACCGGTAAACTAGCTAGAATTCATACAGTTTCGTATGCAGGCGCTACAGTTAGCGGTATTAATGTAACAATTACTGAATCTCCTAATTTAACAGGAGTTCTAACACTTACAAGAGTAGCAGTTGATTCAAACGGAACACAAAACGAATCAGTTATACAGGATATAGTTTCTACAAATACAGCGTCGGGTGTGGCAGTTTTAGCACCATCAAGAACACTAATGGTATTCCAAAGCTCAGGATCGGGCTGGAGTCATGTGTCAACGACTGCTTATCCGTAATTTACGATAAATAACATAAAGCACTATTTAGGGGTTATCACAGATGGCTTATCAAATTGATAGATATAACAATACAACACTAACAGTTGTTGAAGACGGTACCGTAGATCAGACAACAGATCTGAAATTTATCGGTAAAAATTACGCTGGTTACGGCGAAATACAGAACGAAAACTTTCTGTTTTTGCTAGAAAACTTTAGCGGCGCTAATCCTCCTCCAAGAGCACTAAGCGGTCAGCTATGGTTTGATAGCGGAAATAGTAAATTAAAATTTTATGACGGTTCTCAATGGAGAACAACAGGTGGTTCGGCAGTATCTGATACTGAGCCATCAGGCCTAACTGACGGCGATTTTTGGTGGGATAGTGCTAACGACCAATTGTATGTTTTTAACGGTACAGATTATATCCTAATTGGTCCACAAAACGCTGGTGAAGGCGTTACTCAAATGGTAAGCCGCGAAGTATTAGACAATACTAACGCAACAAAGACAATTATCGCAGCAACAATACAAGATGAAGTTGTTGCAATTATAAGCCCGACAGAATTTACCCTGAATAATACTAACCCAATTACTGGTTTTGATAGAATTAAGAAGGGTGTTACACTAGCTTGGACTAAATTAGCCGACAACGGCGTAACAAATAGTGCTGCTGTAGTTGGGAAAGACTTTAATTTCTGGGGGACAGCTTCAAATGCAGACAAGCTAGGCGGCCTTCCTGCCGCAAGTTATGTTACATCAACACCCGGCGAAACTACAATATTTACTACAATCGTTAAGTTCCCTGACAACGGTATTGAAGTTGGTAATGATTCCGACTTTAAGCTCTATGTTGAAGACGGAGCATCTGGTATAATTGAAAATGCCGAAGGCTTATCAAGTGAAATTAAATTTAAGACCACTAACGGTACAGGTTCAGCAATACATTCACTAACAATTAACAGCACTGGCTTAATGCCAGCTGCTGATAACGTATTTGATATTGGTGCTACTGCTCTTAGATTTAATACAGTACACGCTAGTACCTTTAGCGGTGAAGCTACAAAAGCAGCTACACTAAGAGTCGGTACTAACCAATGGTTTAGTGCAAGCACAAGTGCTTCTGCAAACACTATTGCTGCTAGAACAGGTGATGGAAACATTTCCGCTAACCTATTCCAAGGGGTTGCTACTCAGGCACGTTACGCTGACTTGGCTGAAAAGTATCTAGCAGACACAGAATACGCCGTAGGCACAGTAATGGTAGTTGGCGGCGAGAAGGAAATAACAGCTAGCCAGTTTGGCGATAGAGCTATTGGTGTAGTTAGTGCTGCACCAGCATTCTTAATGAACAAAGACCTTGAAGGAGGCACTGTAGTTGCACTCAAGGGTAGAGTTCCTGTAAAAGTAACCGGAGCAGTTAAGAAGGGTGATAGGCTAGTTGCAGCAAATAACGGAGTAGCTGTTGCTGCTTCAAGACACTCAACAGAAGTTTTTGCTATTGCATTAGAATCTAGTGATGACACAGACGACAAGTTAATCGAAGCAGTAATTCTTTAAGGAACTAGAATGTCAGATATTAGCGCAGCAAGACTTAATAACCTGCAGTCTAGACTAGAGTTAATTCTCGGTAACGGGTCCGGACAAAGTGGTTACGGTCAAACACTATTAAGCCAACCTGTGTCAAATATTGACGGAAGTTTAATTACTGCTGGCGATATTAATAACATATATGCAGATATGGTTAAGGCTAGAGTCCACCAAATCGGCACTAACCCAACTGAAATTGCAGAAATTATAGCTAACTTAAACGTTATTGCAGAAGATACAGGCTTTTCTGTAGGCGATGACGGTATTACTGTTGTAGACCCAACTGGTTCTAAGAAAGGTATCTTAGACTATGAAAACTTAATGACTCAAGTTGAAGCCGATAAGTTTTTAGCTCATTCTTCTCAGGTTACTCTTGAATCGGGAATTACAAGTCAACGTACTGCACAATGGAACGGTATAGTTTTTCATGAGTTTACAGTGACATTTAATAATGCAGACCATAGAAGACACTTTTTTAATACTGGAGGCAGTATAAGATTTAGTGGTAATAACAGTGGTGCAGTTGGCGATAAAGGTAAAGATTGGAATTTATTATTAACAGAAGTTGGTTCTGTTACATTTAACTATTCATCAACATTTCCAACAAGCTCGGGTATAGGATCAGCAATAGGCAATTACGGCCTAACTGACACATACCAAACTATTTTCACTAAAGTAGGTAGCGGTACATATAGCGGAGTTTATGCAGGAAACATCTACACAATTAAGGCTAGAGCTCCTTCGGATAGCACAATCCAATTTAGGATTGAACTAAATGACGTAGTCACAGATCCTATAGTTGATAATAACGTTGATGGACGATTACTTAGTAATGTTCAACATGTAAGAGCTAACAGCGCCGCAGTGACTGTTCCTGCTCCAACATATTCAACTAACGTTGCTCTATAATAAATTCTTAGAAACAAGAGTTAATAAATACTCTTGTATAGGGGTTTTTGAATGCCAACATTAGTTACTGCGACCAGATTTAATAATCTTAGGAATAGAATTGCCACAGTTATGGGCAGTTCTTCTCCTTCTAACCCCCAATTTGGTTATGGACAATCTTTAACAAGTCCTAGTTCGGTTGTTGGTAACTACAATGCAAATCCTACGTCAGTAAATTTAATTGAAAACGAGCAGTATAGAGATCTATATATTGACTTGGTACGTGCTAGAGTTCACCAAATTGGATCGGCAGCGTTTACACAACAGCCAACACCTATAGGAAGCTACAATGTAAATGGTGCTAGCACTGATAAGGTTGTAGAGAGTTATATTGCTGGCCTTGAAACATTAATGACAACTATTGAAACTAATAAGTTTACAATATTTGAATCAACACAGGGATCACTTGAACCTTTAAAAAATGCAGCAGGGTTCAACATTATTGGTAATAGAACTCAATTTGGAAGTGGTACTTGGAATAGAACACTGTCTTTTATTTTTACAGTAAACTTTGCTACAGAGCAAGCAAGAAGACAATGGTTCAATGCAGGCGGACAGGTAAGAATATCTGCTACAAGCTCGGGAAACACAACTAACACAAAAACTGTTAACTGGAATAACCTACTTTCGTCAATAGGTCAGATTTCGTTTGCAGCTGACAGAACCTATAGTACAGTTGCATATGGATCTGGTTCTAGCATCGGTAACTACGGGTTAACCGGAGCATACCAGTTGCTTTGGAGAGGTTATTCAAGTGCATATTTTTCTAATGCCGTTGAAGTGTATGCTCTTTCAACTAGCACTACACAAATTCAATTTAGAGTATATCTAGCTGATCAAAGATCAGAAGGTATAGACGAATCAGTCTATGGCGATTTTACTGTAAACGTCAACCTAATACGTCCAGAAGGCTCTGTAATCATTAATGGTTCAACATACGATACTGTTAAAATAGCAACACCGCCAACTGGAACCGTTGTTACCAACCTAGTTCAAATTTAATAGCTGTAATTACACAACAGCCACATTCTCTCGGCTGTAAATTATAAACTGACTATATAATTAAAATCCTAGGAGGCTCTTATGGACGAAAGATTAGAAAAAGCACTCAATTTCAGTAACTACATGGTTACTTTGAACAACCAAAAGCGGATCATCAAAGAAAAGTTTTTTGAAGACCTATTATATTTCAGCAACGGATGCCAATTTTCTGTTACTAAAGAACTAATAACATTTGTTGGATTATTAGTTGAGCGCGGCAACGATTCAGACGTTGTATTGACGGATGATAATGATATACCGGCAAAGATAGATGATCTAAAAAAGTTCTATGAAGATATACTTGACATCTACTTTACTGCTACTAACAGTTATCATACAAAGTACGAAGACTTAAAGAAAAACAGAAAAGTTGAAAAGCTAGTTGACTATGAATAAATCAAGAGGTGTTGTTCTTTTAGCTAGAAACAACGGTAAACTTGATTACGTCAAGCAGGCAGTTTTTTTAGCAAAAAGAATTAAGAAATATTTAAACTTGCCTACAACAGTAGTTACTGACAGCGGTAATTACTTAGAAAGCAATTTTGACTCTTCGGTGTTTGATAAAATTATTACTGTTGAATATTCTGAGACAAGAAATAACAGAGCCTATTTTGACGGTTCACTTTCTCATAAAACTGCACCATTTAAGAACGATATGAGAGACGGTGTTTATCATTGGTCTCCGTACGATGAAACTATTTTAATGGATACAGATTATATTGTTTGTAATGATCTGCTGTTAAAGTGTTTTGAAATGAACAACGATTTAATGTTGTTCAAAGACTCCTACGATCTAGCAAATTTTAGAGATACTGCTGAGTTTAAGCACATCAGTGATTACACTATTGACTTCTATTGGGCTACAGTAATCTTTTTTAGAAAGACTGAGGAAAATTCTGTATTCTTTGAATTGGTAAGACATATTAAGCAAGAGTGGAATCATTATAGACGTGTCTATCAGCTTGATTCTAGTTTGTTTAGAAATGATTTTGCTTTTAGTATTGCTATTCATATTATGAATGGTTTCTCAGCAGGCTTTTTTGCAGCTCCTCTACCTGGAAAACATTTTTATATTACTGATAGAGATATATTAGAAAAGTTAGATGGCGATAAGATGACCTTCTTAATAGAAAAGAAAGATCATCTAGGCGAATATACTCTGATCAAAACTGAAAAACAAAATGTTCACGTTATGAACAAGTTTAGTTTAGAGCGAATCATTGACGGAGCAACCAATGAGTAATAAGACCAGGGGTATTTTAGTTTTAGCTCAAAATTCATCAACTGTTGATTATGTTGAACAAGCATGTCTACTAGCAATGAGCCTAAAGGTTACTAATCCAACTACACTAATAAGCGTAGTAACTAATGATTCTGTACCTGATGAGTATGCACATCTTTTTGATAAAATAATTCCAATTCCGTTCAACGACGACGCTACCGATAAAAGTTGGAAAGTAGAAAACAGATGGAAGTTATATCACGCAACGCCGTATGATCAAACAATGGTGTTGGATACAGATATGTTAGTTCTTCAAGATATATCAAGTTGGTGGGATTTCTTATCTAACTATAAAATATTTTTTACTAGTAAAGTTTTTACATATCGCGGAGAAGTAGTAACTAGCAATTATTATAGAAAAACATTTACCGCAAATAACTTGCCTAATCTGTATAGCGGCTTGCACTACTTTGAGAAGAGCGAACAAGCATTAGAATTCTATAAGTGGTTAGAACTTGTAATGCAAAACTGGGAGTTGTTTTACGGACAATATGCTAAGGAACATTATCCTGGTAGACTAAGCGTGGATGTTAGTGCAGCTATTGTAGCTAAAATCTTAGATTGTGACAATGAAATTACTAACAAGTATGTAAGTGTTCCTACGTTTACACACATGAAGCCACATGCACAGAATTGGGACAAACCAACAGATAAGTGGCAGGATTGTTTAGGAGTTTACATTAACAGAAATTGCGAAATCAAGTTAGGTAATTTTGTTCAGAGTGGAATTTTACATTATACCGAGGACGATTTTGTTACACCCGAAATAATAGAACGATATAGGAATTATTTACATGTCTAACTTTGCTGATTTTTTAAAATCATTAAACATAGAAGTGGAAGCTGTTTCAAATTCTTATGTTTATTATGATAGCACAACTGGTAAGATTAATAAAATTACTAATCGTATGGTCCCTGATGACGAGTTAGCTGTTTTAGAAGTTGCACACGATGATGTAGCTGACATTATTACAGGCACCAAGAGCACCGACAATTTTATTGTTGAATACGATGTTAGCTTAAAGCAGTTAGCACTGAAGGAAGTTACATATATAGATCATCTTGCTAAGATAGATTCACGTATGTATAGATTGCCAGTTGTTAGATCTTCAACAGACGAAACCGGCGATAAGAGTTCTGTAATTTTTGATAGTATATACGATGGTGTTGACGTATTCCTTTGGGTAAAGTATCAAGAATACTACAAAGGATCCGCAGTCTGGTACAATAGAAAGGTCTATAAAGTATTAGAAGATTTAGCTCCGGCCGAGGAGTTTGATTTTTCCAAAGTTGAAGTGTTTGTAGACAACGTTATGATTACTGACGTTAAAAGTATGAATCACTTCGTTGAGTATAAATCAAAGTTTCAGCCAATATATGAAGGCATCACAGTTGATGTATGGTATCGAGAGTTAGAACACTTGCCCGGTCAGCATGTCTGGGTGTATAATAATGTTTATAGAATTAAAGATTATCAAGCTGCCAATACCCCTTTTAATACGGATAATGCAGACTTAATTGAAAAGGATGTGTTGTTATATAGCGATAGCAATAAATTTTTAACATTTGTTTCAGTACTATCCCCGGGTGATAAGATTTTAGATAATAATCGTCTTTATCTTTTTACTGACGAAAGGCTGGACATTAAGCAAACTCAAAAGTCTGTAATTTTTTATATTTCAAAGTATGTTGGCTTGTTGCTAGATGAAAAAACAAATCAGTTGACTAAATTTTCTTTCACTGAAAAGAATAATAAAATAAAAGCAGATTACGAACATTTGTCAGACCAAATTTTAATTTCTAATAATGAGCATTTGTCTAATGGACAAAAAGTTTTAATTGGTAAAAGACTGTTCTTAACTAATACACTTAATGAACGAGAATATGATGTTAACGTTGTTCAAAATAACTTAATAGGTTGTTGGGAAATTTATTTAGGAAGAAAAACTAAAAAGAGTTTAGAAACAGTTAATTACATTGGCCAGGATACACTATATTTTAGTGTTACTGCAAAGCATGATCCTAACATTGTATATAGAACTATGGAATTTTCGCTATCTAATTTATTAAAAAATAAGTCAGAGAAGTATCCTTATCAGTATGATTGGGAGTTTAATCGCGAAGATGCAAGCGTTTATACATCAAAGTTTTTTGAAACATATTCACACGAGATCTTAGAATGAGTAAAATTAAAGTTGTTGACTACGATATAATCTATCTTTCCTACGACGAGCCTAATGCTGAAAAGAATTATGCAGACTTATGCAAAAAAGTTCCGTGGGCAAAACGTGTACACGGAGTTAAGGGCAGTGATGCCGCACACAAAGCCTGCGCACGACTAAGCGAAACAGATAGATTTATTACCGTTGACGGCGACAATGTTATTAGAGAAGATTTCCTTAATCAAGAGATTGACTTTACAAAACATGTAGATTTAACTAATTGCGTGATTAGTTGGAGCGGCAGGAATGCAATTAACGGACTTATGTATGGCAATGGCGGACTAAAGTGCTGGCCAAAAGATTTTGTGCTAAACATGAAAACACACGAAGCAGCCGACCCAAAGAATAAGCATGCACAAGTTGACTTTTGCTGGGATGTTCAGTATATACAAATGAACAGTTGTTACTCTGATGTGTATAACAATGCTACTCCTGCGCAGGCATGGAGAGCAGGATTTCGCGAAGGTGTGAAGTTAGCACTTGACAGAGGCGTTAAGCCAAGCCTTAAAGATTTTCTAGATAATCACTGGCGCTGCCTACACTGGTTGTATATTTGGACAATGGTTGGTTCCGATGTAGAAAACGGTATATGGGCAATACTTGGCGCAAGAGAAGGTCTGTATAAGACTATGCTAACAGACTGGGACTATGTTAATGTTAGAGACTTTGAATATCTAAACGATCTATGGGCTAAAGAGTTTGAAGGTATGGACCCAGATGTTATGCAAGCAAGAATAACTTATCTAGGTAAAGAGCTTAAAGATAATTTAAATATACCTGTTGGCGAAATTCTAACTCCTGACCAAAGTAAATTTTTTAAAACAGTTTACGAGCACCCTGCAAGAACAGACAATCAAAGATTTATTGAACGGCTATGAAGAAACACAAGACGCTTTTGTATCTTGAGTTCAGGCCGGACAGAATTTTTTACATTAACGGCTTTGACAAAGATGTAATAACACAGTATCTAGCACCTGATTGGGAACCAACAGGATTGTATGCTCTGTGGAGCGACTTTGATTCTATTTTCAGAAAAACTACAACAGTTCCAGACGAAGAAAAATTTTTCTATCCTATAGTTATTAGCAGATGGGAACTTCAGGATATTTTTGATCAGATAGAAATTGAAGAAAAAATTATTCAACGAGTAAAATTGGGACAATGTAAAATACTGATGATATGTCCATTTGAAGGATGGACATGGTCTTGGTGGGATGGTCTAGCAGAAAAATTAAAGTCTAAGTATAGTTTACTTAACGAGCACATAGTATTTGTTTCAGCAAATTATGCACCTCATCCTCATTACAAAACAATTACATTTAACACTTGGGAAAGACAGATATTTGCAAACTATTCTCCACCTGAGCATCTTATAAGAAGCCAATCGTCTGTAGGCAATTTAAGAACTCACAAGTTCATATGCTTAAACAGAAGACCATCAATACATCGATATGCTGTTGTTACTAATCTGTTTGAATATCAAGATCAGGGAATTCTAACCTGTGCTCTAAAAGGAAGCTACAGTGATTGGTATCAAAATTGGGTAGAGCAAAATTTTATAGCTGAATATCCTGAGCTAACTAAAAAGTATCGCAAGCGAGTTAGACCTGCCCTACCATTAAAGTTTGATGACGGAATAAATCCTGAAGTGGATAATCCTGCTGCTAATGAATGGGGAAAAATTGACAAGTATTACGACAGCTATCTTTACGTTGTTACTGAAACATTTTTTGAAAATAAAGCCCAGGGAGAGAACACATTATTCTTGAGCGAAAAAATTTTTAAGCCTATAATTTTCTTTCAGCCATTTGTTGCGTTTGCAAGACCTGGTACACTAAAACTGATGCGCAGATTAGGGTACCAAACTTTTGGTGATTTTATTGATGAGTCATACGATAGTGTTGACAATGATAAAGAAAGAATGTATAAAGCTATAGATAGCATAAAAAATATAATAGCCATGTCTCATGATCAATTGCAAAAAATGATGTTAGATATGAAGCCTATTTTTGAGCATAATTACAGTAACTTAAAAACTAACTATGACATCAATATTTTTGCTAATCTAAAAAGAGATCTACATACCTGCTTACACGGAGTTGATTAATGTCACATTTATTTGATAAGCTAAGAAATTCAAAAACATTTTGTATCATGCCATGGATACACTGTGCTACACAAACCAACGGCGCAGTTCAACTCTGCTGTGTGGCATCGCCTATTAAAGAGTTGAATCTAAACAACATGACTTGGGACGAAGTTTGGAACAGTCCACAGTATAAAGATGCTAGACTTAAGATGCTGAATGACGAAGAAGTGTCATACTGCACTAACTGCTATAAAGAAGAAGAGGCTGGTATTAGAAGTCACCGACAGAATGAAAATGAAGTATGGGCTAATAACTGGAGCCCAATTAAATTGCATGAACTGCGTAAGATTGTTGACGACACTAACGATGACGGTTCAATTGATAGCGGTATTGTAAGCGTTGATTTTAGATTAGGCAATACTTGCAATCTTCAGTGCATTATGTGCAGACCGCATGATAGCAGCAAGTGGCTTAATGATTCAAAGTTCCTTGCAGAAAATCTTACCACAGAAGCGAAGTGGGATTGGAAGCACAAGAGTTCAATTGTTATAGAACAATTTGAATGGTATAAGAATCAAAAGTTTTGGGATAGTTTTTACGAATCTGCACATAACATTAGAGATCTAATCTTTGGCGGCGGCGAACCTATTCTGATTAAACAGCACAAGGAATTAATCAAGCATTTAGTAAAGATTGATCACGCTAAAAACGTTGAAATTCGCTACCATACTAATGGAACTATGATTGACGAAGAGCTGCTAGAATTGTGGACACATTTTAAGAAGGCTCACATCATGGTTAGCCTTGATGCACATCAGGATTTAAATAGTTACATACGCTATCCTGCTAAGTGGGAAGATATCGAAAAGCATCTTAGAATATACGATAATACTACCGGCGGAGATATTATATTAGATATTAATTGTACAGTACAGGCGCTGAACGTTAATTATCTTCCAGAGTTTGCAGAGTGGATCTGGGCTCAGGACTACAAGAAGATTGGCAAGAGAACATTATCGTCACCGTTCCATACTGCAACACTGCACTGGCCTCGTTATCTTTGCACAAAGGTTCTTCCTTTAGAGACTAAAAAGCGAGTAGCAGACAAGTTGAACAATTTTATGGCACAGCACAGTGATAATCCTGAAATACAAAAGTGGTCAGCTATCGTTGAGTTTATGATGAGTGAAGACTGGAGTAATCTTTTAGATCAAACAAAAGATTATATAACAATGTTAGATAAAATTCGTCCTGTAAGATTTGACGGCATTAAAGGGTTGTTGGAGCCTTAATGAAACCTCTTGTATTAGCATATTCAAGTTTAAACGATCAGAAACTTATGAAGTGGCCTAACGGAATTCACACTGGACCACGACATAAAGTTCCTGATACTCATACACCGGGTTCAAAGAGACCGTTTAATACTACTTTTTTTACTTGGGATATTTGTTGCAAAAAATACAAGGTAGACGAATTACCTGAAAATGAAAAATACATATATCCAATACACGTAGAATGTATAGGATTTTGGAACGGAAGATATCTCAACGAAGCTCTTGATATTCCTGCAAGTGTTATAGAAGATGTAAAAAATGACAGGGCTAGGATTGTCTTTAACATGGTTAAAGAAGGACAGGGGTTTAAACTTGATAACAGATTGTCTTTAATTCAAAATCAAATAAAATTCTTAGGACTTAGTAACAAGAATGTCTTTTTTATAGACAGCAATATTAAGAATACTAGATTTCTTAGGTCTCATAAACTAAAAGGCCTCTATTATTCCTATTGGGAATGTTATAATCCTCCCTTATCAAATACTGAAATTAATAAAATTGTAAAAGATATTGAATTAAAAAAAGATAGGGATTATAAATTTCTATCGTTTAATCGAAGAGCGGCAGATTTTAGAATTATGTTAGTTAAAAGACTGTTTGATCTTGGAATAGATAAAGAGTCAATATTAACATGCGGGCCTGATGTTAGTATAACAAATTATAGTAACAACTATCCAGAGGTATTTACAGAAGTACAAGACGTTATCAAAAGTAACTTTTTACCTATAACATATGACGTAAAAAATTTAAGATCTAATAATCCATTAGAAATAAATTTTAATGCACACTTAAATTCTTACGTTAATTTATGCTGTGAAACTTTTTTTGAAAATGAAGACAATCGCTTATTTTTTAGCGAAAAGATTTTTAAACCGATAATAGCATTACAGCCGTTTATTATTTTAGGGCAGTCGGGATCTTTAGACTATCTTAAAAAAGTTGGATATCAAACATTTCATCCCTTCATTAACGAAGATTATGATAGTGAAACTAACGATGTTAAAAGATTCAATATGATTATTGATGAAGTGCAGCGTCTTAACTCAATGAGTAAAGATGACCTTAATGAGATGTTAATAAAATTGTTACCGAGGTTAAAGCACAATGCTAGGCTATATGAAATAGGCCAGGTAGGAGAATTACGATCTCATAAAGTAATAAAAGAAATTTTTCATAATTGGGATCAAGAATTAAAATGATCAAACATTTAGTAACATCTGGTTGTAGCTTTAGCGATAATTTCAAAGAAGGCCGTTGGCCCCAATTTCTTGCGGAAGCTCTTAATGTTACTTTATACAACAGAGGTCAAGGTAGTTGTGGTAATGACTGGATAGCAAGGACTATGATTTACCAATTACAATCTTTATTAGATTCTGGAGTAAAGCCTCAAGAAATACTAGCAGTTGTAATGTGGTCGGGAATTGATAGGACTAGTCTTTTTATTTCGTCAAAGGAAACAATTAACTTCAAAAGTCTTATCAATGTTCCTAATAGTAATCCTAATCCTATAAATTTTCTTGATGAAAGCCCGAATGAAATCTGTACAAATAATCATACTGATGGATTCTTAGTAGGATCAATGGGTTGTAATTTTGTAAACGGTAGGATTACAAAACTCAAAAGAACATACATAGCAAATTTTTTAAATGACGAGGCATTAGCTATAGAGTCATATGAGAATTTTTTAAAGCTGCAATGGTTTTGCGAAAACAAACAGATAAAGCTCATAAATCAAACCTATATGAATATAATGCATCATCCAAAGTATGACTATAGGAATCGTAATACAAGTATTCCTCTAACAAAGGATTATTACAGAAATATTACGCACCTATACAATATGTTAGATATGAGCAAATGGGTATTCTGGAATGATACAGACGGACTTTTTGAGTATACGTTGGATAATAATCTGAGCTTTTACTCAGATGATTTGCATCCGTTACCTGAGAGTCATAAGTATTATGTGGATAATTTTTTACTGAAACAATTAACTGATAAAGGTGTTATATGAAAGTCGCTATGATTGGCTGCGGCAAATTAGGTTTGCCCTGTGCTGAAGTAATGAGTCAGCATTATGATGTTGTGGGATACGATGTCGTGAAAGATCCCGATGCACAGATTCCTCTTTTAGATACTATTGAGCAAGCAGTCTTTGGACGAGACTTAATTTTTGTTGCTGTTCCTACACCCCACAGTCCGGAATACGGTGGCAGCAAGCCTATTGCTGAAATGCCCCCAAAGGACTTTGACTATTCTATAGTTCAACAAGTTCTTAAAGAAATTAACAAGTATGTCAATAAAAACCAGTTAGTAGTTTTAATATCAACTGTACTTCCGGGTACCGTTAGAGCACACCTTGAACCTTGCATAACTAATGCAAGGTTTATCTACAATCCCTATCTCATTGCTATGGGCAGTGTCAAGTGGGACATGGTCAATCCTGAGTGTTTAATTATTGGCACTGAAGATGGTTCAGAAACAGGCGATGCAAAACTTTTAACAGACTTTTATAAGCCACTGATGGAAAATAATCCCACTATCAACGTAGGTACTTGGGACGAAGCAGAAGCTATTAAGATATTTTATAATACATTCATTAGTGCTAAGATCGGTTTAGTTAACATGATACAAGATGTTGCAGAAAAGAACGGCAATATAAATGTAGATGTTGTAACTGATGCATTAAAGAAAGCCACACAGCGTATTACCGGCCCGCGCTATTTAACAGCAGGTATGGGTGATGCAGGGGCATGTCATCCTAGAGATAATATTGCATTGAGATATCTCGCAGAACGTTTAGATCTAGGATACGATCTTTTCCATGCTATAATGCACAGTAGAGATATGCAGGCTAAGAACATGGCCTTAAAGCTAGTTGCATTATCAAAAGAACATAATCTCCCAGTAGTCATACATGGCCGCGCATACAAACCATACGTTCCTTATACTATTGGATCGTATTCTGAGCTAGTTGGTCACTTTGTAGAGCAAGAAGGTGTTGAAGTAACATACGCAGATCCACTAACAGGAGATATCTGGGCAGGCCGTGCAGTAATATTAATGGCACATAATCCTGCTGTTACATATTTTGGTACTGGTGTAGAAGTTAAAGCTGATCAGTTTTATTTTTATATAGAACCTGGCAGCGTTATTTTAGATCCGTGGAGAACTATTAAAAATATTGATGGATCTACAGTTATTCATTATGGCAATACGAGAATAAATTAAGTATGCAAAACAAATTTTGTAAAGCACTGAGTAATGCGTTAAGTTTTCGAATACCTGG
>JACCDW010485821.1_pt1 | contig 18365 bp, 10 predicted proteins | sample 7449781 | NCBI WGS metagenome assembly JACCDW01 (sample SAMN15323449, study PRJNA562643) | freshwater metagenome | isolation source: river surface water | place: USA:Blue River Watershed | collected 2017-08-18
CCACCAGGGTGTTGCCCGCGTCCCGCAGGCGGTGCATCGCCTGCACGATGCGGTTCATGTCGCGCGGGTGCAGCCCGATGCTGGGCTCGTCCAGCACGAACAGGGTGTTGACCAAGGACGTGCCCAGAGCGGTGGTGAGGTTGATGCGCTGCACCTCGCCGCCGCTGAGGGTGCGGCTTTGCCGGTCCAGCGTCAGGTAGCCCAGGCCCACCTCGCACAGGTACTTCAGGCGGTTGCGGACTTCATCGAGCAGCAGCTTGAGCGCATCGTCGAGCAGGCTGGACGGCAGGGTCAGGCCGTCGAAGAAGCGGCGCAACCGCGCCAGGGGAAGGCCCATCAGGTCGTGCAGGCTCAGTCCGTCAAAGGTTTCCAACTGCTCGTGGGTCCACTGCACGCCCGCGGGCATGAAGCGGCGGTAGCGTTGTCCATCGCCCAAGACGGCATCGGCGTCGGCCTTGCTGCCGATGCGCCACAGCAGCGCTTCGGTCTTCAACCGCGCGCCGTTGCACACGGTGCACGGGGTGTAGCTGCGGTACTTGGACAGCAGCACCCGGATGTGCATCTTGTAGGCCTTGCTCTCCAGGTACTCGAAGAAGCGGCGCACGCCGTACCACTGCTTGTTCCACTGGCCCTTCCAGTCGGGGTCGCCTTCGATCACCCAATGGCGGTGCGCCTCGGACAGCTGCGACCACGCGGTGTCGCGCGGGATGCCGTGGGTGCCGGCGTGGCGCATCAGGTCGTCCTGGCACTCCGCCCAAGCGGGCGTTTGCAGCGGCTTGATGGCGCCGTTGCGCAGGGTCTTGCGCCCGTCGGGAATCACCAGGCCCCAGTCGACCCCAATCACCCGGCCGAAGCCGCGGCAGGTTTCGCAAGCGCCCCATGCGGAGTTGAAGCTGAACAGGGCCGGCTGCGGGTCGGCGTAACGGATGTCGCTTTCGGGGCAATGCAGGCCCGTGGAGTAACGCCACACCGTGGGCGCGGGTTCTGCGCTGGGCAAGGCGGCCGTCTCGGCTGCCGCATCGGGGCTGCGCTCCAGCGCCACATGGACATTGAGCCGCCCGGATCCGCGCTTGAGGCACAGCTCGATGGCCTCCATCAGGCGCACCCGCTCCACCGATGCCGCACGGAAGCGGTCGGCCACCACCTCCAGCACCTTGCGCTCGCCTTCGACGCGTTCGGCTTGCACGCGCGTAAAGCCGCTGGCGGCCAGCCACTCTTCCTGCTGTTGGGCCGAGGTGTTGGCCGGCAACACGGCCGGGAAGGTGAAGACCAGGCGCGGGTCACCGGCCTGTGCGGCCCGCTGCAGCAGGTCTTGGGCGATCGTCTCGGGGGTGTCGTGCCGAACCGGCAGGCCGGTGGCACGGTCGACCAATTGCGCCGCCCGCGCAAACAGCAGCTTGAGGTGGTCGTTGATTTCGGTCATCGTGCCCACCGTGGAGCGGCTGGTGCGCACCGGGTTGGTCTGGTCGATGGCGATGGCCGGTGGCACGCCGTCCACGCGGTCGACCGCAGGGCGGTCCATGCGGTCGAGGAACTGGCGCGCGTAGGCGCTGAAGGTCTCGACGTAGCGCCGCTGGCCTTCGGCGTACAGGGTGTCAAAGACCAGGCTGCTCTTGCCGCTGCCGCTGGGGCCGGTCACCACCGTCATCTCGCCCGTGCGGATGTCGAGGTCGAGATTCTTGAGGTTGTGTTGGCGGGCGCCGCGGATGTGGATAAGGCCGGAGGTCATGGGGCGTGGAGGTCACCAGTGAGAGGGCCTCAACCCACCCTCAGGAGGGCTTGAGTTGAGAGCCGAATCCCCCAGTGTGCTCCAAGCCGCATGCCCTTGTGGCGGCCTCAAGGTGTGGCAGCGGCCCGCCCGGCCTGGCAGCCACACCGTGTGCATAAGCGCTTACTTACATCAGAAGCCTGTGGGCAGGACGCACAAGATCAATGGGCCGAAGCCGCCAGCGCAGGCACCGCCGCCGAAGGCTTGGGCAGCCCGGTGAAGGCGAAGTTCACCTCCGGCTGCAAGCCGCTGACGATGCGTGCAATGCTCTTGCCCGAGCCGCAGGCATGGGTCCAGCCCAAGGTGCCGTGGCCGGTGTTCAGGAAGAGGTTCTTCACCTTGGAGCGGCCAATGATGGGCACATTGCTCGGCGTGGCCGGGCGCAGGCCGGTCCAGAACTGCGCCTGGTCGAGGTGGCCCGCACCCGGGAACAGCTCTTCCACGCGGCGCACGATGGCCTCACAACGCACCCGGTTCAGGTCGCGGTCGTAGCCGTTCAATTCCGCCGTGCCGGCAATGCGCAGGCGGTCACCCAGGCGCGAGAACACCAGCTTGTATTCGTCATCGGTCAAAGACACCTGGTGCGCCATGCGGGCGTCCTTGACCGGCATGGTCACGGAGTAGCCCTTGGCCGGGTAGATGGGCAGCTCAACACCCAGGGGCTTGGCGTACAGGGGCGACAGGCTGCCCATGGCCAACACATAGGCATCGGCCTTGATGCGCTGGAAGCGGCCTTCACTGTCGGTGGCTTCCACGTGGTCGATCTCACCGCCCACTTCGCGCAGCGCGGTGATGGTGTGGCTCATCAGGAACTGCACGCCGTCATGTTCGCAGCGCTTGACCAGTTCACGGGCGAATTGGTTGGCGTCGCCCGACTCGTCTTCGGCGGTGTAGGTGGCGCCGGCCAGCTGGGGGCGGATGTGAGCCAAGGCCGGCTCAAGCTTGACGGCCTCGTCGGCGCTGATGACGCGACGGTCGCAGCCCAAGGCGCGCATCTGTGCGGCCGGGGCTTCGGCACCCTCGAATTCCTTGGGGTTGGTGTAGAAGTGCAGGATGCCTTGGGTGCGCTGGTCGTATTGGATGCCGCGCTCGGCGCGCAGTTGCTGCAGGGTGTCGCGGCTGTAGGTGCCCAGGCGCACGATCTGCTCGATGTTGTGGCGTGTGCGCGCGGGGGTGCACTCGCGCATGAACTGCAGGCCCCACATCCACTGGCGCATGTCTGCACGGATGCGGAACAGCAGCGGGGCATCTTCCTGGCCCAACCACTTGAGCACCTTCAGCGGTGCGCTGGGATTGGCCCAGGGCTCGGCGTGGCTCACCGAGATCTGGCCGCCGTTGGCAAAACTGGTTTCGGCCGCCGGCGAGGCCTGGCGGTCGATGACGGTGACGTCATGGCCCTGCTGGCGCAGGAAGTAGGCCGATGTCACGCCGAGCAGACCGGCGCCGAGAACGAGAACTTTCATGAACAGGCTCCTGAGCAGGACACAGCGCCCTTGGCGCTGCGGTGCCGCTCCCCCTGTCCTTGGTACCTGAGAGATTCAGCCACCGCTGGTGCGGCGCCTTGCTCCTTCGGTGCGTCACCTGCGTGACGGCTCTCCAGACGGCATTGGTGTGTTGCAGTGTTGGCCCTGAGCGTTCATGGGAGATTGCGCCTTCGGGGGTTGGGCAGGCGCCCAACACTCTCCTGCGGTTGGGATTGGATCAGATCGTGGTGCTGAAATCCTGTTGCACCGCCGTGCCGTGTGGGTTTTCGAGGGCTGGCGCCAAGAAGCGCCTGGCCAGCAACACCCAGTAGGCGCTGCCCACCACGATGTTGTCGTCGTTGAAGTCGTAGCCCGGGTGGTGGACCATGCAGTTGCCGGGGCCATCACCATTGCCGATGAGCAGGTAGCTGCCGGGAACGCGTTCCAGCATGAAGGCAAAGTCTTCGCTGCCGGTGAGCGCCGGTGCTTGCGGATTGACCCGTTCCACGCCCACGAGTTCGCGGGCCACGCCACGGGCAAACTCGGTGGGCTCAGGGGCGTTTACCAACACGGCATAGCCGGGACGCCAGTCGATTTCCGCCCGCACGCCAAAGCTGGCGGCCTGGGCATTGCAGAGGTCGTGGATGCGCTGGCGCAGCAGGGCGCGCACCGGCGGGTTCAGGGCGCGCACGCTGAGCTCCAACACGGCCTGTGCGGGAATCACGTTGTTGGCCTTGCCGGCATTGAGTGCGCCCACGGTGATCACGGCAGAGTCCTGGGGGTCCACGTTGCGCGAGACGACCGTCTGCAGGGCCAAGACCAGGCTGGCCGCCGCCACGATCGGGTCCGCGGCCTTGTGGGGCATCGCGCCGTGGCCGCCGGTGCCGTGAAGCGTGATGGTGGCGTAGTCGCTGGAGGCCATCATTGGGCCTTCGCGCAGCCACAGGTGACCCTGAGGCACGCCGGGCATGTTGTGCATTGCAAAGACGGCGTCGCAGGGGAACCGCTCGAACAGGCCGTCTTCCATCATCTTGAGGGCACCACCCCCACCTTCTTCGGCCGGCTGGAAGATGAGGTGCAGGGTGCCGTCGATGCCCTCGGTTTGCGCCAGGTGCTGCGCCGCAGCCAGCAACATGGCCGTGTGGCCGTCATGGCCACAGGCGTGCATCAAGCCCGGCCGCGTGCTGGCCCAGTCACGGCCGCTCTCCTCGGCAATCGGCAAGGCGTCCATGTCTGCGCGCAGGCCCAAGGCGCGGCCAGAGGTGCCGCGCCGCAGCGTGCCCACCACGCCGGTGCCGCCCACACCCCTGGTCACGGTGTAACCCCAGGATTGCAGCTTGCGTGCCACCGTCTCCGACGTCCGGTGTTCCTCAAAAGCCAACTCCGGAAAGCGGTGGATCTCGCGGCGCAAAGCGGTGAAGGCTTCGGCCTTGGAACGCAGCTCTTCGAGGACGGTGGTCACGGGGTGCTTGGGTTTTGAGTGGGGCGGCGGGCTTGTGCGCGCTTCAGGCTCACTGAGCCTCGAGCTTGATGGCGCGGGCAATGGCGCGAAAGCGTGCGGTCTGCGCGGCGTACTCACGGTCGGCTTCGGCCAGGCTGAGCATCGGGGGGATGCTGCCGCCGATCTTGGTCAGCCCCGCCTTGGCCTCGCCATCGCCCATGACGCTGGACAAAGCCCGGTTGAGGTGCTGCACCACGGCCTCGGGCGTGTCCTTGCGCACGAAGTAACCGGTCCAGGTGTTGAAGCTGAAGTCTTTGATGGACTTGCTGTCGTTGATGCTGGGGTACTTGGCCAGGAAGGGCGCCTCTACCTTGCCAGACGGCGCCAGGGTGGCCAGCACCTTCAAGCGGCCCGCATCGGCCAGGCCGATGGTCTGTTCGCCCACCACCAGGAAGGAGACATCCACGGCGTTACCGCCCATGTCCTGCAGCAGCGGGGCCATGCCCTTGTAGGGGATGTGCACCATCTCAGCACCGATCTTCTGAGCAAAGTGCGCGCCCAGCACGTGGTAGAGCGAGCCCATGCCCACGCTGCCATAGCTCAAGGGCTTGCCCGATGCTGCCGAGCGCTTGGCCAGGTCCACCAGTTCATCCACGGTGTTCACGTTCAGGCCAGGCCGGGCCAGCACCGCCAGCGGCCAGGTGCCGATCATTTGGACGAAACGAAAGTCTTCGGCCTTGTACTTCACCGCCTGCAGCGCCAGCGGGGCCAGGATCAGCTCATTGGGCGAGCCCTGGTACAGGTAATGGCCATCGGCCGGTGCACCCAGCACCTTTTGCGCGCCCAAGGCACCGCCCACGCCACCGAGGTTTTCCACGATGACCATTTGGTTGAGGGTCTTGGCCAGGGGGCGTTCCACGATGCGCGCAATGGCATCGGACAGGCCACCGGCCGGGTAGGGCACCATCAGGTTCAGCGGCTTGGTGGATTGGGCCTGGGCCAGGCCGCCGGCGCAAAGGAAGGCGGCGGCCAGGGTCTGCGCGAAGGCGCGGCGGATCATGGTGTTCATAAGAGGGTCTCCTGCACGTCTGGGGTGGTCACATGGGGTCATGGGGCATGGATTCGTGGGCGTCTTGGCCTCTTTGACGTGAATGTAGAAACGGGAGAGATTTGCGTCCAATGCATTGTTTATTCAATTACGATGCATTAATCTCATGGATCAAATCCTCGGGGGTGTTCGATGACCCTGGTCCAGCTGAAACACTTCGTCGCCTTGGCCGAAGCGGGCTCCTTCAGCAAAGCCGCTGTACGGGTGTTTCTGACCCAACCGGCCCTCAGCCGCAGCATCCAGGCCCTGGAAGACGAATGGGGGGCCCGGTTGTTCGACCGCATCGGACGCCGCATTGAGCTGACGCCCTATGCGAGGGACATGCTGCCCCGTGCCCGGCGGCTCCTGTCAGACGCCCAAGACCTGCAGAGCACTGGGCGCGAACTCAACTCCGCCGAGGCCGGCGCCTTGCGCATCGGACTGGGCTCGGGACCGGGCGCCATGCTGATGGTGCCCTTGCTGCTGACCATGGCCCGCGAGCATCCCCAGATGCACCTGGACATCGCCCGAAGCGGCACCGACTTGTTGGTGCAAGCCCTGCGTGAGCGCCGGCTGGACGCCCTGGTGGTGGACTCGCGCTCGCTGCGCCCGTCCAGCGACCTTCAAGCGGAGTTTCACCACGAGATGCGGGGGGCCTACATGGTGCGCCGTGGCCACCCCCTGGCCAAGCGCATGGCCGGCGGCCGCTCGGTGACGTTTCAGGAGTTGGCACCCTACCCGATGGCGTCGACCCCGCTGAGCGACGAGGTGGCGCGGATCATGGTGGAGCGCTACGGGCCGCAGGCCAACCCGAGCGAATGCGTGACCCTGCGCTGCGAGGAGATCTCAAGCCTGGTCGACGTGGTGGAGCACAGCGACGCGGTCCTGGTGGCCATTCGGCAGGCTGCACCCCAGCTGGTGGAGCTGCGGATGCAACCGGCCCTTCAGGCCACAGCCCGCTTCGGGCTGGTGACACTGGCCCAACGCACGGAGCACCCCGCGCTGGCCGTGGTTCGGCGGGTGATGCAGGAACGCTTGCGCGACCCGCCTCTCCCGGGCTCGTAAGCCAGCAGAGGGTCCTTGTGGAACACCCTGTGCAAGGGGCATTGCGGATCCTCCAAAATGCCGCGGTTTGCAAACCCAACAGGAGAACACCTTGCGTTCAAACCACCGACGGACCGTGATGACGGCCCTGGCCGCTGCAGCGCTTGCATTCCCCGCCTCCACCCTCTGGGCCCAAGCCTGGCCCAACAAGCCGGTGACCATCGTGGTGCCCTTCCCGCCCGGTGGCGGCACCGATGCATTCGCCCGCCCGTTGTTTGCCGCCATGAGCAAGAACTCCGGCAAGCAATTCCTCATCGACAACAAGGGCGGCGCGGGTGGCACCCTGGGTGCTGGCATCGCCTCACGCGCCGCCCCGGACGGCTACACCTTCTTCATGGGCGCGGTGCACCACGCGATCGCACCGTCGATGTACCCCAAGCTCGACTACAACATCGAGACCGACTTCATTCCGGTGGGCCTGGTGTCCAGCGTGCCCCAAGTGGTGGTGGTGAACCCCAGCAAGGTGCAGGCCAACACCCTGGGTGAATTCCTGGCCTTTGCACGCGCCAACCCTGGCAAGCTGAACTACGGGTCGGCCGGCAACGGCACCTCGCACCACCTGGCCGGCGAGCTGTTCAAGCTGCAAAGCAAGACCTTCATCACCCACATTCCCTACCGGGGCGCAGGCCCTGCCCTGCAGGACCTGATCGCCGGACAAGTGGACGTGATGTTCGACGGCCTGGGCTCCAGTGCCGCCCACATCAGGGGCGGGCGCATCAAGGCCCTGGCCGTGGCCTCCGACAAGCCGGCCCCGGGCTTCCCGAATGTGCCCACCGCCAAGGACGGCGGCATGCCCCAGTACCAGGTGGCCACCTGGTACGGCATCTGGGCGCCCAAGGGCACGCCGGCCGACGTGATTGCCGCCATGCAGGCCGAGATGCGCAAGGCCTTGGAATCTGCCGAACTGCGCAACACCTGGACCGGCCTGGGCACCGAAACGCCGAACCTGTATGGCGACGCTTTCGGCCGCTTCGTCTCGGGTGAAGTCAAGCGCTGGGCCGAGGTGGTCAAGGCCTCGGGCGCGAAGCTGGACTGAGATGAACCACAACCTGTACGCCGCGCTGCGCGCGGGCTTTCCGGCCGACCTGGGCGCCATCGCGGTGGAAACCGCCGATGCGCCCATCGGCCAGGACTTTGCACCGCTGCACTACACCTGGGGCGATCTCGAGCGCGCCAGTGCACGCATCGCCAACCTCCTGGCCTTCCTGGAATTGCCCGCGCAGTCACGCATTGCGGTGCAGGTGGACAAGTCCGTTGAGAACCTGATCCTGTACCTGGCCGTGCTGCGCGCAGGCCATGTGTACCTGCCGCTGAACAACGCCTATCAGGCTGCGGAAATCGAGTACTTCATCGGCAACGCGGAACCGGCCGTGGTGGTGTGCTCACCGAAGAACTTCGGCTGGATCAGCAAGGTGGCCTTCCTCAAAGGCACGAAGCACGTGTTCACCCTGGGCGACGACCGCAGCGGCACCCTGCTGGAGCGTGCGGCGCCTCACTCGGATGAACACGCCGTGGTGCCGCGCGGTGCCGATGACCTGGCCGCGATTCTGTACACCAGCGGCACCACGGGGCGCAGCAAAGGCGCCATGCTCACCCATGGAAACCTGTTGAGCAACGCGCAGGTGCTGCAGCGGTATTGGGGCTGGAAACCCGGTGATGTCCTGGTGCACGCCCTGCCCATCTTTCACGTGCACGGCCTCTTCGTGGCCTCGCACGGCGCGTTGATCAACGGGTCCAAGATGATCTGGTTTTCGCGCTTTGATCCCAAGGCCACCATCGCCCGCTTGCAGGAAGCCACCGTCTTCATGGGGGTGCCCACCCTGTATGTGCGCATGCTGGGTGAAAAGGCACTGACCGAGGCCGCATGCTCGAAGATGCGGCTGTTCATCAGCGGCTCTGCGCCCCTGTTGACCGAAACCTTCCAGGCCTGGAAAGCACGAACCGGCCACACCATCCTGGAACGCTACGGCATGAGCGAGACCGTGATGCTGACCTCCAACCCGTACAGCGCGAAGGACGGTGAGCGCATCGGTGGAACGGTGGGCTTTGCGCTGCCGGGCGTGGGCGTGCGGGTGCGCGACGACAAGGGGGCGGAGTGCCCGCGCGGCGAGATCGGCGGCATCGAGGTGCGCGGGCCCAACGTGTTCAGCGGCTACTGGCGCATGCCGGAAAAGACCCGAGAGGAGTTCACCGCGGATGGCTGGTTCAAGACCGGCGATGTGGGGGTGATGGACGTCTCGGGGCGTGTGACGATCGTGGGCCGCAGCAAGGACCTCATCATCAGCGGCGGCTACAACGTGTACCCGGCCGAGATCGAGGGCGTGATCAACGACATGAGCGGCGTGGCCGAAAGCGCGGTGGTGGGTGTGCCGCACCCGGACTTCGGCGAAGCCGTGGTGGCCGTGGTGGTTCCCAAGGCTGGTGCGTCGCTCAACCCAGAGTCGATCATTTCCACGCTCAAGTCGCGCATCGCCAACTTCAAGGTGCCCAAGCGGGTGTTTGTGCAAAGCGAACTGCCGCGCAACACCATGGGCAAGGTGCAGAAGAACCTGCTGCGGGAAGCCCACAAAGGGCTGTTCGCCTAGCGCAGGCGTGGCGTGCCGCTTGGGCGCGGCACTGTTGTGCCACTCAAGCGCGGCACTTCTCCTCGAGGTAGGCCACCGCCTGCTCCACCTGGTCCACCAGGATCAGGCACTGGTCGCCGCCCTTGAGCAGCGACAAGGCCGCGTCGATGGCCACGAATTCGCCGCGGATCTCCTCGACGTGGACGGTGCGGGCGGCGCCCTCCAGGCCCTGGCGCATGATCTTGACCACCTCCCAGTCGGAACGCCCGCGCTGGCATTGGTCCTCGTACAGGATCACATGGTCGAATGAAGCACCCAGGATGCGGGTCTGCTCGCGCAGGTCTTCATCCCGACGGTCGCCTGCGCCGCTGATCACCACGGTGCGTTTGCCGCCTTCGGCCAAGGGCAGGGCCTTGAAGGCCTGCACCAAGGCGTTGATGGCATCGGGGTTGTGGCCGTAGTCGGCCACCAGGGTGGCCCCCCGATAGTTCATCATGTTGAAGCGCCCGGGCGCGTTGTCGGCATCGTTGACGAAGCTGCACACGCCTTTGACGATGTCGTCCCAGGGCATGTTCAGGCCCCAACAGGCGGCCACGGTGGCCAGGGTGTTCTCCACCTGGAAGCCAATGGCCCCGCCATGTGTGATGGGCACGGCCGCCAGGGGCAGGCGGTGCTGCACCTTGCCCTCCATGGCCACCAACTCACCCTTCTCCACGAACACCACGCGACGGCCGCGGCCACGGTGCGAGGCGATACGGGGGTGGTGGGAATCGCGTGCAAAGTAGATGACCTGCCCGGGGCACTCGTCGCCCATGGCGGCCACCAAGGGGTCGGCCGCATTGAGCACCGCATAACCGCTGGGTGCCACGTTCTGAACGATCACCTTCTTGACCCGGGCAATGCCCTCCACCGTGTGGATGTGGTTCAAACCCAGGTGGTCGCCGGTGCCCACATTGGTGACCACGGCCACCGAGCAGCGGTCAAAGCCCAGGCCTTCACGCAGGATGCCGCCACGCGCGCACTCCAGCACGGCGGCCTGCACGTGGGGGTGGGACAACACGTTGCGCGCGCTCTTGGGGCCGCTGCAATCGCCGCTGTCGGTCTGCCGCGTGCCGACATACACCCCGTCGGTGTTGGTCATGCCCACACACAGGCCCTGCGCCGCCAGCACATGGGCGATCATGCGCGTGGTGGTGGTCTTGCCGTTGACGCCGGTGACGGCCACCAGCGGGATACGGCCATCCTCACCGGGGGCATACAGCTCGGAGACGATGGGGTTGCCGATGTCACGCCCCTTGCCGTAGGACGGGTTGAGGTGCATCCGCAGGCCAGGCGCTGCGTTGACCTCCACGATGCCGCCCGCTTGGTCTTCCAGGGGGCGCTGCACGGTTTCGCAGACCACGTCCACACCGCACACGTGCAAGCCCACCATGCGCGCTGCGTCGACCGCACGGGCCGCCACCTCCGGGTGCACGTCATCGGTCACGTCGGTGGCGCTGCCCCCGGTGGACAGGTTGGCGTTGTTGCGCAAGACCACGCGGCGGCCTTTTTCGGGCACCGACTCGGGCGTGAGGTCTTGCTGCACCAGGCGCGCCTTGGCAATGTCGTCAAAGCGGATCTTGGTCAGGGACGTGGCGTGGCCGGAGCCGCGGCGGGGGTCGGCGTTCACCAGGTCCACCAATTGGCGCACGGTGTGCTTGCCATCGCCAATCACATGCGGCGGGTCACGGCGGGCGGCCGCCACCAGTCGGTCGCCCACCACCAGGAGCCGGAAGTCGCTGCCCGGCAGAAACTTTTCGACCAGCACGCCGCCAATGGCGGCAGCCGTGGCAAAGGCCGCGTCGAGCTGCTCTCGGCTGGTAATGTTGACCGTCACGCCGCGGCCTTGGCTGCCGTCCTGGGGCTTGACCACCACTGGCAGGCCGATGCGCTCGGCAATGGCCCAGGCCTCATCGGGGTTGGCCGCCGGTGCACCGATGGGCACGGGCACGGCTGCCGATTGCAACAGGCTCTTGGTGAGGTCCTTGTCCTGCGCGATGGCTTCGGCCACGGCGCTCGTGTTGTCGACCTCAGCGGCCTGGATGCGCCGTTGCTTGTGGCCCCAGCCGAACTGCACCAGGCTGCCAGTGGTCAAGCGCCGGTAGGGCACGCCGCGGGACACGGCGGCCGAGACGATGGCGCCCGTGCTGGGGCCCAGGCGCAGGTCTTCGTCAAGCTCGCGCAGCTCGGCGGCACACGCCACACCATCCAAGCCAGCGGCTTGTGCCGAGGCCTCGTCCGGCGACCAGGCGGCTTTCAGGATCGCCTCGACCATCTCCAAGGCGCGGCGGGCCACCTCCTCTTCCGTGTACTCCACCACCACCAGGTACACCCCGTCCTCGGCCGTGCCTTCGGTATGGCTGAAGGTGACAGGGCAACCGGCAGCGGCCTGCAGGGCCAGCAGCGTGGACTCCAGGGCATGTGCCAGGGTGATGGCGCCGCGCCGCGTGGGCGTGCGCAACGAGCCCAGGCCGGGGCACAAGGCACGCAGGCGGTCTTCGAACCCGCTGCGCGTGTCGACCGAACGCTCTTCGGGCGTGCAGCGCACCTCCAACTCAAGGGCGGTGTGGCGGCTCCAAAGGTTCGGGCCTCGCAGGGCCCGGGTGCGGATCATGTCCATGGGAACGGTCGGGGTTCGGGTGTTTGGAAAGTTGGGGGCGCAAGCGCATGGGCCGGCGGTGGGTCGGTGGCGGTCAGGCGTCCCTTCAGGCCAACACGGACTGGTCGGGGCGCAGCTCTGGCCGGCGCAGCTCAAAGGTCTCCAGGCCGGCCACGATGAGCTCAGGCGACAGGTCCAGGGCCCACGCCGCCGCCACCGCAGCCAAGGTGGCTGCTGGCGGTACCTCGCGCGGCGTGACGCGCAGGTCGCGGTCGATGTTGAGCACCGGGATGGCCTGGTCGCCCCGTGACAAGGTCACGGTTCGGCCATCGAGGTACACCACACGGCCCCCGGCGTCGGCGTGGTGGCGCAGGGCCGGCAGCGTACCGTCTTCGGCATACAGGATGACCTCACCGTCACACAGGTCGGCCATGGCCAACACCTGCTCGTGCACGGCATGCAGCACCGCGGCCCCATCGGCGCGCACCACATCCACCTGGGTGCGCGACACCTTGAAGCGCTGCTGCGGCGTGGCGATGTCGTGGCGCACGGCCCCGGTGAAAGGCTCGCAATCGGTGACGATGCCCACGTTGCAGCGGTCGTACACGAGGCCCTCTTCGAGGATGGTCACGGGGCTGCTCTCAAAGACCGCCGCTTCCACATTCCGGTTCACCAGCAGGCGCTGCGAGACTTGCCACCCCAGGGCATCACCGCGCTCCACCCGGCGGTTGCCCACAAAGAGGCCATCCCTGCAGGCCAAGCCCACCACGGGGCCCGAGATCTGCAGCATCCAGGCCACCAGGCGCGCAATCACCGACGTGTCTTGCGTGCCGGTCACCCCCACCACGGGAATGCGGCCGGATCGGCCATCGGGGAAGAGGTGCTCCACGATGGCCCGCCCCACTTCGCGCGGCTGGCCACTGGCCGGCTTGAGGTGCATCAGCAGGCCCGGGCCGGCGTTGACCTCCACGATGGCGCCGCCCTGCTCCTGCAGCGGGCGGCTGATGTCTTCACACACCAAATCGATGCCGGCAATGTCCAAGCCCACGATGCGGGCGGCCAGCGCACAGGCATGGGCCACTTCAGGGTGGACCTGGTCGGTGCAATCGTTGGCCATATTGCCTTTTCGGCTGACCAGCACGCGCCGGCCAGCCTCGGGCACCGAGGTGATCTCCAGGCCTTGCTTTTGGATCGTGATTTGCACCTCACCCTCCTGACGAACCAGGATGGGGTTGAGGGGGTGGTCTTCGGTGTCGCCACGGCGCGGGTCGCTGTTGATCTGCAGGTCGATCAAGGCTTCCACGGTGTGGACACCGTCACCGGTGATCCAGGCGGTTTCGCCACGGGCGGCGGCCGCCACCTGCCCAGCCACGATCAGCACCCGGTGCTCTTCACCCGGGATGTAACGCTCCACCATCACGCCGCTGCCCTCGGCATCGGCCACGGCGAAGGCCGCCTTGACCTCGGCCTCGCCGCTGAGGTCCAGCGTCACCCCTCGCCCGTGGTTGGCATCGGTGGGCTTGACCACCACCGCGCAGCCCATGCGCTGCGCGACGCTCCAGGCGTCTTCAGGGTCGTCCACCAGCCGGCCTTCCGGCACGGGCACGCCACAGCCGGCCAGCAGCTCCTTGGTCATGTCCTTGTCGCTGGCAATGCCCTCGGCGATGGCACTGGTGCGGTCGGTCTCAGCCGTCCAGATGCGCTTTTGGCGGGCGCCGTAGCCCAGCTGCACCAGGTTGCCCTGGTTGAGCCGAATGTGCGGGATCTCCCGGTCGGTGGCGCAGGCCACGATGTGGGCGGTGCTGGGGCCCAGGTAGACCTGGTCGATCTTCTCGCGCAGCGCGTCCAAGGCCGGCTTGAGTTCAAAGGGCCGGCCCTGGAGTGCCGCGCGCACGATGTCGTGGCCCACGGACAGCGCCTGGCGGGCCACTTGTTCGTCGCGGGCGCGAAAGACCATGCGGTACACGCCCGAGGTCGAGGTTTCGCGGGTCTGGCCAAAGGCCGTGGGCATGCCGGCCTGGTCCAGCACCTCGATCACCACATGCTCCAGCACATGGCCCATCCAGGTGCCGCCCTGCAGCCGCTGAAGGAAGCCCCCCTTTTCGCCCACGCCGCAATGGTGGTCGGCCACCCCCGGCAGGATGGCCAACAGGCGGTCGGTGAAGCCGGGCAGGGTGTTCGTGGGGAACTGCTCGAGTTCACCCAGATCCAGCCAAACCTCCAAGACTGAGCGGTAGGTCCACATATTGGGACCCCGCAAAAAGTTCACGCGCAGGATGCGCAGGTCCAGGGCGCTGGGCTGGGCGGCCGCGGGTTCGCGGGCGCCGGCGGCGTGGGGGCCCTGGTCGGGGCGTTCGTCGTTCATGGCGGCCGATTGTCCACCCGAAGCGGTCTGCCGGCATTGAAAGGCCGTGGCCCCGGGGGGCGCGGTGATGTCGGACAATCCGGGCTTCGGCAAGCGGCCCGCCACGGCGGCGCTGCGCCGACCCTCTGCACCCATGTCTGCCTTTCCTTCTGAACCTTCCAAGCCGACCTCATCGGCCAACCCGGCCGCCTTTGCACTCAACGCAGGCTCGGGCCCCTCCGATGACAGCAGCGGCCACGCGGCCCCGTCCCCGGTGCTGGCCAGCCTGGATCTGGACCTGGACCTGGCCGGCCACTTCCAGCGCAGCGAACTGCAGTTGAGCGCCCAGGGGCTGTCTTGGCGGGCTGACCCCCAGGCCGCCTGGCAGACGTGGCCGCTGCGCCCGGGCCTGCGGCTGCAACACACCGACCGGGGCGGGGTGGGCTTGTTGTCGCTGCACGACGAGCACGAGCGTCTGGCGCAGTGGCGGTTCACGCTGCAGCGGGATGTGGCGGCGGTGCGCCTGGTGCAGCAATTCGAGCGCGCCTTGTTGGCCCTGCAGGGGCAGGCCCATGACCACGAGGGTGAAGACGAAGCCGCCCGCTGCCCGAGCTGCAACGCCCCCTTGCCAGAAGACAGCGAAGACTGTGAGGTCTGCAACCGCGAACTGCTGCAGCCCCCCTCGACCTGGGTGCTGTTGCGGCTGTGGCGTTTTGCCAAGCCCTACCAGGGCCAACTGGCCCTGGGCCTGCTGCTCACGCTGCTGTCCACCGCAGCGCACCTGGTGCCGCCCTACCTGACGATGCCGCTGATGGACGACATCCTGATCCCGTTCCAAAACGGGCAGGCCATCGACCCGCAGCTGGTGATGCTGTACCTGGGGGGCCTGCTGGCCTCGGCCCTGGTGGCCTGGGGCTTGGGCTGGTGGCGCACCTATTTGCTGGCCCTGGTGTCCGAGCGCATCGGCGCGGACCTGCGCACCAGCACCTTTTCCCACCTGATGACGCTGAGCCTGGAGTACTTCGGCGGCAAGCGCACGGGCGACCTGATTGCGCGCATCGGCAGCGAATCGGACCGCATCTGCGTGTTCCTGTCACTGCACGCGCTGGATTTCCTCAACGACGTGCTGATGCTGGTGATGACGGCGGTGATCCTGGCCTCCATCAACCCTTGGTTGGCGCTGGTGACCCTGCTGCCCCTGCCGTTTATTGCCTGGATGATCCACCAAGTGCGTGACCGCCTGCGCACGGGGTTTGAAAAGATCGACCGGGTGTGGGGCGAGGTGACCAATGTGCTGGCCGACACCATTCCCGGCATCCGCGTCGTGAAGGCCTTTGCCCAGGAACGGCGCGAGTCGGGCCGCTTCAAGACCGCCAACCAGCACAACCTGGAGGTCAACGACCGCATCAACCGCACCTGGAGCCTGTTCACCCCGACGGTGACGCTGCTCACGGAAATCGGCCTGCTGGTGGTGTGGGCCTTTGGCATCTGGCAGGTCAGCCAAGGCGACATCACCGTGGGTGTGCTCACGGCCTTCATCGCCTACATCGGGCGCTTCTACGGGCGGCTTGATTCAATGAGCCGCATCGTGAGCGTCACGCAAAAGGCCGCGGCCGGCGCCAAGCGCATCTTCGACATCCTGGACCATGTGAGCAACGTGCCCGAGCCGGTGAACCCGGTGCCGCTGAAGAAGGTGGAAGGCGCCATCAGCTTGCGCGAGGTGGGGTTCCGCTACGGCAGTCGTCGGGTGATCAAGAACATGACGCTGGACATTCGGCCCGGCGAGATGATTGGCCTGGTGGGCCACAGCGGATCGGGAAAGAGCACGCTGGTGAACCTGATCTGCCGCTTTTATGACGTCTCCGATGGCGCCATTCTGGTGGATGGTGTGGACATCCGGCGGTACGCCGTGGGCGACTTCCGCCAACACATCGGCTTGGTGCTGCAAGAGCCCTTCCTGTTCTTCGGCACGATCGCCGAAAACATTGCCTACGGCAAACCCGGCGCCACGCGCGACGAGATCGTGGCCGCGGCGCGCGCGGCCCATGCGCATGAATTCATCCTGCGCCTGCCGCAGGGCTACGACTCGCTGGTGGGCGAACGCGGCCAAGGCTTGTCGGGCGGAGAACGCCAACGCATCTCGATTGCACGCGCGCTGCTGATCAACCCGCGCCTGCTGATCCTGGACGAAGCCACCTCGGCCGTGGACACCGAAACCGAAAAAGAAATCCAAAAAGCCCTGGACAACCTGGTGCAGGGCCGCACCACGATTGCCATCGCCCACCGCCTGAGCACCCTGCGCAAGGCCGACCGCCTGGTGGTGATGGACCGGGGCGAGGTGGTGGAGGTGGGCCCGCATGACGAGCTGATGGCCCAAGAAGGCGCCTACTGGCGCCTGTACCAGGCCCAGGCGCGGCATGTGGATGCCGAGGAAGAGCCTCCCGCACCGGCCAACAACCCCTTGGTGAGGCAGGCATGAACGCCACCGTGAGCATGGGCAGCACGGGCGATGCCCTGAGCCTGCAGGGCAGCCTGAGCCGCGACCCGCATGGGCGCTTGGTCTACACCGATGCGCAAGGACAGCCGCATCTGGGCGTGCAGGCGGTGCGCGCCTTCCCGATTGAAGCGCCCCTGGACGGCCTTTCGTTGGTGGGGCCTGACGGCCATGAACTGGAGTGGGTGGACCATTGGGCCCGGCTGGACGCACCCACACGCGACCTGTTGGAGCAGGAACTGGCCCAGCGCGAGTTCATGCCGACGGTGGAGCGGCTGGTGGCCGTGTCCACCTTCTCCACGCCCAGCACCTGGACGGTGGACACCGACCGTGGCCGCACCGACTTCATCCTCAAGGGTGAAGAGGACATCCGCCGCCTGCGCGATGGCGGCCTGCTGATCACGGACAACCACGGGATGGTGTTCCGCGTGATGGACCTCAAGGCCCTGGACCGCGGCAGCCGACGGCTGCTCGACCGCTTCCTCTAGCGTTCACGCCGGCTGAACCACCCCCGGGCGGCTGCCGCGCCGGAACACCGCCACCCCTTTGAGGCCCTGTCGCCAGGCGCTGCGCATCAAGGCCTCGATGGCCTGCGGTGAGGTGCTCGGCGGCACCGAGACCGTCTTGCTGATGGCGCCGTCCACGTGTGGCGCCAAGGCCGCCACCATGGCCAGCTGGTGCTCGGGCGAGACCCGGGACAACCAGGCCCAGGCGGGCGCGGGATGCGCCTGCAGACCGCGTGTGGCCATCCAACGCCGATGGGCGTGGGACTGTGCCCAGGCGCTGCAGGGACGGCCCTCTTGGTCTAGCCAGTGCCGCTGCCACTGCGCGGCCACCATGGGCTCGATGCCGCTGCTGACCTGGTCAGCAAACGCCACGCTGATGCTGGCCGCCGGTGCGATCGCCAGCAGATGCGAGTGGCGCAGGCCGTGGCGCCGAATGGCATGCCGCAGGTCGGCGGGCAAGCGGCTGGCGAAGTGCGGGGGCTGCAACACCGCGCGGGCATCGAAGTCGGGATAGGCGCCGCGTTCGCGCGCCAGGCGCACCGACGCACGATAGGCCGCATGGGCCACGAAGCGCATGGTGGCGGCCGCCAGGCGCCGCGCGTCAGGCGCTGCGTAGTGCAGGTTCAGCAGCGCCAGGGCATCGCCCAGCCCGGTGATGCCCAGCCCAATGCGGCGGCGCCGGTGCATTTGCAGCGCCTGCTGGTGCAGGGGCCAGTGGCTGATCTCGAGTGCATCGTCCAACAGGCGCACCCCCGTGTGTACCAATGCGGCCAGGGCGCCCCAAGCCAGATGGGCCTGCGGTGTGAACGGCTGCTGCACCACCCGGGTGAGGTCGATCGAGGCCAGCGCACAGGCGCCATAGGGCGGCAGCGGTTGTTCGCCGCAGGGGTTGGTGGCGCACAGCGCTTCGCGGTCGCCGAGGTTGTCGTCGGCCTGCAGCTGTGCGGTGAACAGCA
>JACCDW010063187.1_pt1 | contig 18360 bp, 18 predicted proteins | sample 7449781 | NCBI WGS metagenome assembly JACCDW01 (sample SAMN15323449, study PRJNA562643) | freshwater metagenome | isolation source: river surface water | place: USA:Blue River Watershed | collected 2017-08-18
CAAGTGAACCTAAAGAACCAGAGGCCATTATATCTCTAAATACTTTTTAATAAAATTATTTATATGTTATAATAAAAAGAAAAACTATATGATAATATTAACTGGTTCGAGAGGATTTATTGGAAAAAAATTTATTTCAAAACTCAATGAACAAATCGTAGAGGTAGAACAAGAAAATGCCTTCAAGTTTATAAGTGGATTTGATAAATGGAATCAGGTCTCTTTAATAGTACACCAAGGAGCAATCTCATCCACAATAGAAAAAAATATAAGAACATTACACCATAATAATGTGGAATTTACTTTATTTTTATTTGAAAAAGCAATTCAATATCAAATTCCAGTAAAGTATGCATCATCAGCATCTGTATATGGAAATCAAACAAGAAAATTAAAAGTCATTAATCCACTAAATTACTATGCAATAACAAAATTACAAATTGACTATTTTGTTTTGGATAATTTAGAAAAATTTAAATCTATTCAGGGGTTCAGATATTTTAATGTATATGGTGATGGGGAGGACCATAAAGGAGATCAAGCAAGTCCCGTATCAAAATTTACTAAGCAAATTCGTGAAACTGGAAAATTAAAACTATTTAAAGGTTCTGATAATTTTTTAAGAGATTTTATTTGTGTTGACGATGTTGTAAATATTGTTTTAAATAATAATATAGAATCTGGAATTTATGACCTTGGAACAGGGACTCCAATTAGTTTCCAAGAAGTTGCTGAGTTAGTGGCAGAAAAAGAAAAGGGGGAAATCGAATACATCGACTTCCCCGAACACCTTAAAGGTAAATATCAAGATTATACTTGTGCTGATATAAAATGGATTGGAAATTATAAATTTAAGACTGTTGCTGACTACTTAGTTCGCAATAATTAATAAAAGAAGTAATTATATATTTGTCATCAGAAAGGGGAATATTTCCTTGATGTTTAAACAAATAATTACAAGGAAAAATAAGCAATTTTCCTTGCTCTGGAGCACAGTTATATCCTATTTCTGGGAACTCAGTTTCTCCTCCTTCATTTACAGTATTTAAATATAAAATCATTGCAAAAAGTCTTGATATGTTTTGCCCAGGACTTTGATCAGTGTGCAAATCAAATTTTCCAACTCCCTTTTTATATACTCTAACAGAATATGAAGAAGCACACAAATTGCCATTTGGATATGGATAATTTTTAGAATATTCAAAATAACCAGAAAAAATTATTTTAGTTATTAAATCTGATATTGGATCTTCTTTTTTTGGATATGCTTGAATTGCTATTTTTTTATCAAGATTAACAGCAGTTAGTGGGTCATTTGGGTTATATACCATTCCGTTGTGATGAAGATCTTCATTTTCCCAAAACCAATTAATAAAATTTTCACACTGTTCTTTAGGCACAAAATCCTTAAATTCTGCAATTAAATTTTTTATTTCCATTAGTCTCCAGCAATTATTCTAATACTATCACTATCAAAATGTTGAGTTGAAAATTCAAATAACTCAGTATCCTCCAATGCATACATTCTATGTCTCAGTCCAACTGGAACATGGAAATTATCACCAGGGTTTAAAACTTTCTTTTTTGCATAATTAATATCATCACCTTCAGAATAAAGCAAAATAATTTTTCCCGATTGAATATAAAAAGTTTCATCTTTTATTTTATGGTAATGCCAAGAGCACATCTTACCTTTAACTAAGTATAAAAGTTTTCCACAATATTGTTCATTGTTTACAATCCATTTTTCAAATCCCCATCCCTTTGGTACAAATTTAATTGAAGAATTCATTGTCGTTCATTGCTTTATCATCTATATAGTAATCTGCTGAGGGTTTTCCTAAAATCAATTCATGATATTTACACCCCCAAATACCTAACTGCATTTTTGTTAGGGCATAAAATTTTTCTTTTGCTTTTTCTGAATCATCATTATACCTACCCATTCCACGAGCAGTGAAATATTTAATAATATTTCCTTCATCATATAGTTGATTTATTTTTTTGATACGTTCATGCTTAGGTGTGCTCCCTTCATATTTGCAGGATTCACAATCACCATTAGTGCATATAGTACCATCAATATCAATACAATAGGTTTTCATTTAAGTAAAATGCGGAAAAAATAAATTTTTATATAAAGTATTAAAACTAATAACACACCTCTCTCCGGTTTCATTATCTGTTTCATGTTCTATCCAACTTGGAAACACGATTAAACTTCCTGTTTTTGGTTGGAGGTGTATCCCAAAACTAGAAAAGGCACAATCCATTCTATCATATAAATCATTCATTTTATGTGGCAATAGTGGGCTTTTGAATTTTAATGGGACTGAATTGTGTGCCTTTACATAAAAAACACCACTAACAACACTTCCTTCATGACGATGCAAATTTACTTTACATCCCAAATTCATCTGATTATACCAACTGCCAGTAATTATTAAAGATTGGAGACCTGTTGTTTTGGTGTAGTCGTCTATACAGATTTGTATTTTTTTATGTAAACTCGTTAGGTTATAAAGTATATTTTGATCTTCCGCATAGCTAGATAATGAACCATCCAGAAGACCATGGGGATTTGCTTTAAATTGTAATAATTTATCATATATTTCATTACAATCAATATCAATCTCATAGATTCCAACAGGAGTTGGAAATAAACTCAAAATTTCTTTTTTCAATTTTATACTCCAATTGTATCAATATTATTTTTAATTATCAAAATTTTGGACTGCAATTGCTTTTATCTACATGATTTGTTCTTATATGAGTTTCATTTTTCCAATCCCAAATATAATGATTTTAGTGGTTTTGGTAAAATTGAATTCGTAGTATGATGATATTGTAATTTTGCAAGTCCTATAGATGTCCCAGCATCCGATGAAATCGGCTCAATATATAAGTTAACATCTTTAGGTAGATAATTTAAGTATCTATAATTAGCCACACAGTTTAAAGCACATCCATCAGTCAAAACTAAATTTTTTGAATTTGTTAATTTTAATGTATATAGTATTAAATTTATCATATAATCTTCAAAATCTTTTTGAACTCTATACGCAAGATTGCACAAGTTATTAATTTTTGGATTTGATTGGTCTATTTTTTTACCCTTAAAGTCAACATATTCATATGGGATAAAATTTAATCCATGTCTTGTTCTATAAAATTGAGATGAATCAAGTTTCCCATCAACAATAAAAGGTTTTATATTTGAATCCTCTTTACCATAAGCAGATAATCCCATCAATTTACCAGATCCTAAAGTACCAAAACCAAAATAATCTGCAATTGAACTATAAATTGCACCTATTCCAATTGGATACTTATCAAATGGATGTCTATCAGAAGAAATAAATGACGGAATTACATTTTGACTATGAATTCTTACAATATTCGGATAAGACATTGTATATATTGTTTCAACTTCATGATAATCATCATCCCCATTTATATAATTACCCATCCCGTCTACGACCAAAACTGCAGATTCTTTAAATCCTGAATTATAAAATCCACATGCTGCATGATAAAGATGGTGGTCAAAATATAGATTATAGTTTACTTTTTTATAATAATTATTATTATTTTTCCTATTATAAAACCTTTCAACAAATGTAGCGAAGATTTTAGATGTTTCTTCTGTGCATTTTTTGTCCCAAGACTCATATAGTGATGATATCTGTATTGGATTTATCTCTTTATTATAGTTAATAAATGGAACTGCAGTTAACGGTAAATCGTGATGCTTGATTCTAGAATACCTTTCTTCTTCAATAAACCAATCAATTTCTCCATCTTCATTGACTTGGCAAATTGAACCATCATGAGATAAATTAACTCCCCAATATACTGACATTAGTTTAATCCCTCCACATCATTTTTAGTTAAGGTATAAGTTCCAAAATGCTGAACAGAAATTGCTGCTGCTTTATTTGCATATTTAATAGATTCAGAAAATCTAATCTGATCATTTTCGCAAGACAAATATTTGTATACAAATGCTGCTAAAAACGTATCACCCGCACCAACAACATCAAAAACATTTACTTTTTCTGTCGGATAAATTTTATCAAGATACTGAGTTCCATTGCTACCTAAAGTTACAATTAAATGCAAATCATCTGGATATGTAATGAGATTATCATATTCTCTTTGATTTATTTTAAAAATAACATTTTTTTCTGTAAATAAATCTTTTTTCTTGGTATCTATAAAAACTGGTCCATTAAAATTTTGGCAGAAAACTTTAAGATCATTTGTAGTTAAAAATCCCTTATTGTAGTCTGATATTACAATCGCATCATAAGATAAATGCAAAAATGCACTTTTAACTTCTGACGGCTTTATTTTATCAACAAAATCATCTTCATCAATTCTGATTAATTGCTGATTAGAATTGATATCTACTATTCTTGTCTTTTTTATCAATTTTTTATTTGTTATATGATTAACGAATACTCCAAATGACTCAAGATTATTCTTTACATTTGCAGACATTCCAAGAGAAGATATCTTTTTTTTATAATCTAATATGGGAACTGGTGCTTCTGGACTAATTCTATCTACAGAACCATAGATGCTTATGTCCTCACAAGTTTCTCCTATTAATAATATTTTCAATTGTTTTTGTTGTTGAGTATTCATTTATCCTATCAAAAAATTTTAATTCTTTTGCATATTCTGACCCGATAACTGGTTTTCCTTTCCAATCAGAACCCACTATCATTATATCTGGTTTATAATATTTAACAAGATTTTTCAAGTCCATGTCAGAACCAAATGTTCTGACTTCATCAACGTGGTGCAAATTGGATAACATAAAAGCACGATCTTCTAGAGAATTAATTGGTCTTGTTGGACCTTTCTTTTCTTTAACTCTCTCGTCAGAATCAATCGCAACGATTAAATAATCTCCAAAAGATTTTGCATATTCAAATAACAAAAGATGTCCTGTATGAAGAACATCAAATGTTCCGTTTACAAATATTTTTTTCATGGAAATAATAATATATTTTTGTTTAATTATTTTCCATCTTTATGAGCAATTCATACTCTGGCAAATACAAATATTCAATTAAACTATTAGCAAGAGTTCTTACGGCATCATCGAGAGTTTCAACCAGAGGTTCTCCTCCAAGATTAAATGAGGTATTAAAAATAATGGGGCAACCAGTTTTTTCGTAGAAGGTATTAATTAAATTATAATAGTGCAAATTCTGTTCTTGAGTAACCGTTTGAATTCTACAAGTTCCATCAACATGGATAATTGCTGGAATTTTTTCTTCCACACCTTCTCTACAATTTACAGCATACATCATGAAGGGGGAATCTTCCATGCCACGAAGATCAAACCAATCATGAACATGTTCTTGAAGAATAGATCCAGCAAAGGGTCTAAAGTATTCTCTTCTCTTAATGCGATTTACATGATCTTTACCATCTGGATCTCTTGGATCATAAAGAATGGATCTATTACCAAGTGCTCTAGGACCTGCTTCAGACCTACCTTGAAATACTGCGACAATATTTTTATTCATAATTAAGTCAATGGCATCTTCATAGGATGCAGATGCCACTTCTGTCGCATCGTATTTTTGTGTTATTAGATTAATTTCTTGTTGACTATACATATAACTTGGTCCAGTATAAAGAGTTTCAATTTTTTGTTTTACTTCAATATCTTCATTAATTTTATGATGCCATAATAATGCAGCTCCGATAGCAGTTCCGGCATCATTACTTACTGGTTCAACATAAAGATTAATGTTTTCATCTTTAAGTTGCTCAAGATACCAATAGTTTGCAACACAATTAAGACCATATCCGCCAGAAATAACTACATTATTATTTCCAGTCATTTCAACTGCCTTACGAATTAAATCAAGAACCATTTGTTGTGATTGTGTTTGAATGGCATATGCCATATCACGACGATTCTCAAAAAGTGTTAGATCATCAAATTCTTGTGGTGTTCTAAGAAATTCGTATCTACCTTCATTAACTAATGCACCGTTAGGATAAGTTGGAATAATAACATTTCGATCAGAAGTCTTCCAACTACCACCATTACCATCAGTATAGATTGCAGGAATATTATCATTTGGTTTCCCATAAGGGAATAATCCCATAGTTTTACCTGCTTCAATAGGAGGCCAACCACAATATTGAGTTACTGCTTCATATGCTTTAGTAATACCAGCAGAATCATCAATAATCAATTCATGGAATCCATTCTCTCCTTCTTGCTCACTTGGGAATTTTTCAATCCTTGCAGATGCCCATGGACCTCTTCCTGCTTGATGTTTGTATAATGTTTTAAAATCTGCTGGATATTCACAACTAAAAATGGATTCAAGTTCCCAAGTCATTTCATTATTTCTTCCAATTTGCATTGGAATAAAAGTACCAGCACCATCTACAACTAAAGATACAGCACTCTCAAATCCAGAACGATAAAATGCACATGCAGCATGAAGTTTATGGTGATTTCTGCTTAAATCAATAACCTGCGGATGATTATAGTTTTCTTGGTTTCTGTCAATTAATCCAAGTTTTCTTGCAAGACCTGTATAAATGTCATCACCAGAAAAATCAATTTTTCCAGCATCACTTAAAGGTTGCGTATGTGCGATAACCAAATAATCAAGTTTATCGGTATATTCGAGTATCTTAACCATTGATGCTAATGGTCCACCATCATATTTTGCTCTAGATAAACGCTCTTCTTCTATAGATAAAACTAACTCACCATCTTTTAATAAACAAACACCAGAATTATGCCCTCTGGCAATGGCAGCAATCCATTGAGTCATTTTTAATTATTCCTCACTTAGTATTCTTTAAAACATTTTTAATTTCTTTTTCTAAATCTGGAGAAAATCCCCTATTTTCTTTTGGTAATAATGCTTTATTTTGTGTAGAAGTAGTATTGATTAATACTGGCATACTTGGAGTTGAATTTAATTGTGGAGGACAACAGGAAGAACTTACTTGTTCTGTTGGTTTCCAATTACCAGTATATGCAACGGATTTGCCCAATCTTTTTTTTACAGTACTAATCACTTTTTGCACTTCTTCATTCGTCATTTCTAGGGATTCGTCATTATATCTATCAATTTCATCATCTATTGAAATTCGTATTGGACTATATTTTCTTTTATTCTTTCCAATGTCTATTATATCAAAATCTTTTGAATTGGGATATGAAATATTTTCTGGATATGTCGATCCAAGAACAACAGTAGCAGTCTTTCCAAATGATTTTGCAATATGTTGACCCATACTATCACACCCCAAAAAGTGGTCTGCCGCATTAATTAAACTTGCCCATAACCTCATATCAGTTATTTGTGGCCTTGCAACTTTATGTTTCGATTTATCTTCATTATTTTCTAGAGGAAAATAAAGTTCACTCATTATTATAATTGCATAGTCCTTTTTCAATTCATTAATAATTTCTACTATTGAATTTAACGGAAAACTGCGAGAAGTTGTATCTGCAATAAAATCTTGCCCAACTTGTTGAATTGACCTACCAAAGGGTTGAACAATTAAAACTTTATCTTTTCCTGTTCCTGCTTTAACTTCTTCTATCATGTTATATCCAGATAGAAGTTCCATCTTATTTAAAATAATTTTTGGGTCAGGAAGTTCTCTAGGCTCATCTAACCCATTAATTATTATATCAAATGCTTGAGACAAATTGCACTTTTGATTGTAGTATTCCCAAAGTCTATATGGCTCTGGACTTACGCAATCACGATGTTTAATTTCCTTTTCAAACAATCCTTTATGCCAACTATCAAATACTTTATTGTGTAGAGTGGGATGCCCTTTATAGAAATCTGTCCCCCCCTCACAGACGATTATAAAATCATCATGGGTTTCTGCATACTTTTCAAATGCAGGGATGGAGCAAATTACTCTGCCAGCTCCACCATTAATAAAAAATGCTTTAGACCTCATTCGATAACCTCAGTTAAACAATCACTAACTGATATATTTATCACATGAACATTACCTGTACTAGTCTATCGCAGGATTTAAACATATGTGATTTCATCACTGCTCCATGAACCATATTTGCATCATATAATATTGCTCTATTATATTTCATATTAACTGTATATTTTGGGATTGGTTTAGTATTAAAATCTCCATCCCATTGGTAAAATTCTGTTCCCCCTTCACATTCTTCTGGAGTGTTTAAATAAACAACACATGCCCATTTATTCAATGGACCATCTAAATGTTCAATATTTTTTCTACCATCTGCTATTATTTCTAAATTATTAGTAACATTTACCATAAATCTCATTGCAGACCATTTATAATTATGATGATTTTTGTCAAACACTATATGCCATTTAGAATGCATACACAATTCTTCGAAAACATCTTTCATATAATATGATAATCTCAAATCGTCTTCGCATACTCTTCTACCAATTGCTCCCGCCAAAAGATCTGAGTTTGTATGCTTTTTAGAATTTTTTGCATATTCTCGTACTTTATCTGGGTCTTCATAAAAATTGTCAATGACGAAGAAAATTTTTTTATCAATAGTATTAATTTTTACTTTTAAGTTTTGATTTAATTTAAACATTTTTCATTGCAAATAAAATAAAAAAAGTCTCATCCAAAAATAAATTAGGATGAGACCTTAAAGTTAATTTATAATTTTCAATTTGCTCGTACTGGTGTTGGGTTTTCCGGGAACATATAGAAAGCAATTGATGGTTCTACTCCATTAGATTGCATGATATCGGGAAGATCTCTCAATTTTTGTCTATATTCTTTCCATTGCTGCTTCAAATCTTCTGGCATATCTTCAGTCACTTTACCATCAGATCCGTCAAGAAGTCTATTTCTATGATCTCTAATATCATCCCAAGTTAAAAATTCTTCTTTATCTAAAAGTTTTTTCTCAACAGTCCATCTATCTACAACTAATTCACCATCAACTAATTTTACAGAATATCTATTATAAATGTCATCAGGAATAAGTGGGACTTGATATGAAAATTGGGGATACCCTTCAATTTTTGGGGATCCTGGGTGAATGACTGCATCTAAATCATTTCTAGATTCCTGAAGTTCATTAACAACTGGACCCCTCAATTGGCAGATTAATGGGTTTTTACTACAATCTACTTCATGCCACTCCACTACGTCTGCTGGAACTGGTCTACCATCAGCAATATCTTCTGCTGTTAATGGTCCATGGGATTCTCTCCCGTCTTCTCCAATTTGCAACCAAATTTTATCTGGTCCATGATAAGTGAACTTACGAGTTTTCCCTTCTGTGGTGCTATGATCCACTAAGAATTCATTGGGTAACTCTAAATCAAATTCTACTGAAATGTAATCTGACATTTTTTCCTCGGTTTGTTCAGGTTTTCTCCTTCATATTTATTTATAAATTAAACATAACTTATTTTAACTAATCCTGGTCCACCCATTCCCCCTTGACCACAGCAAGAAGAACCACAAACATTGGTCATAGCACCTTGTCCACCATGACCATAAGGAACTGTCCAACATCCACAACGAATCCAGCAACTGTGTAGAACCTGCCTTACATTAGTTCCAATAAATGGTGCTGCTGTTGGGTATGCCCATTTTCCATGACAGTGGCAGAATACACCAAGTGGTCTCCAAGATCCACCAGCATGATTTCCCATTCCAAAATCACCACCATTGGCCCCTGGACCTAAACAACATGGAAACTCAGAAAAACATGTCATATCCCAAGATCCGATAGCACACCCTGGAGCTCCGCCAATAGCACAAAAGTTTGATAAATTATAACCATTTACAAATGATGTACACCCGTAACATCCAGTACACTCCAACCTGCAGCAATTGCTATTTCCACCAGCACACACTGTATATTGACACCCTGGAGTAGTATCTATCATTTTTGCATTATAGTATCCACCCTGAGCACCAATATAATTTTGGCATCTACTGCAGTTGCAGCTACCATGCCCACCACCTCCACCACCCCACATTTCAATATACATTCTGGATACTCCAGTTGGAACTTGCCATAGACAGCAGCATCCAGTGGAACATGCACATGGTTCTCCGAAAAACCATTTCACATTCCAGGTTGCAAATGCATTGTTGGATATCATGCTACTGGTTATAAAACTATCTGGTAAGATAGAACCATTAATTTTTTTATAACTTCTATATGTTGCCATTGTTTTTTATCCTATTTATTAGAAATAAGTAATTCTTACAAGTCCTGGTCCACCCATTCCCCCTTGACCACATGCACCAGAACCACAATAAGTTCCCATAGCGCCTTGTCCACCATGACCATAAGGAACTGTCCAACATCCACAACGAATCCAGCATTCTCTTAAGGATTGTCCTGAATATGTACCAATTAATGGTGCAGAACCTGTAAAAATTGCTTGGTTGTAGCAATGGCATCTTCCCCTATCATACACAAATTCTGCTCCCCCAAATGGTGGATCTTGAGTGCCAAACCCAAAATCACCACCATTGTTTCCTGGAGCCAAGCAGCATTGCCATGCACCAAAACACTTCTCTCCCCAGCTAGTTTCTCCGCATCCTGGCATACCACCAAGAGCACAAAAATTACTCAAATTATATCCATTAACATACGAACTACATCCATTACATCCAACACACTCTTGTCTACAGCAAATACCATTTCCTGCCGCACATATTGTATATTGGCAACCAGGAGAAGTTGCAATAGTTTTTGAATTATAATATCCACCACCAGCTCCTTTGAAGTGGTGGCATCTTCCGCAAGAACATTGCCCATGTCCACCTCCACCAGCACCCCATAATTCAATATGAAGTCGGTTTACTCCAGATGGAACTGACCATAAACAGCAGCATCCAGTGGAACATGTGCATGGTTGTCCGAAAAACCACTTTACTCCATATGCTAATGGAGATCCTGCAGCGAAGTGTGAATCCACAAATGTTTGGGCACTGATATTATCAGCAACCAATTTCTTGTAACTTGCGTAAGTTGCCATTTTTTTTCCTATACGTATGTAATTTTAACTACACCAGATCCACCTGTCCCGCCTTGCCCACAGCAAGATCCACAATATGTAGTCATAGCAGATTGCCCGCCAGAACCATATTGAACAGTCCAACAACCGCAACGAATCCAGCATTCTTCCAAGAATCCATGAGATCCACCACCACTCAAAAATGGTGCCCCAGTTGTACAGAACATGTTGTCTAAACAATGGCAAAATTCATTTCCATGCGGAGCACCAGCATGATTTCCCATAGTAAAATCACCATTCCATGATCCTGGACCTACACAACCTCTACCCCACTCAGAGAAACAACCTGTTGACCAAGCAGTATTTGCACAACCAGTTGCTCCACCTTCTGCACAAAAATTACTTAAATTATATCCATTAACATATGAACTACAACCATTACATGCAGTGCATTCAATAGAAAGACAAGGAAAAACCCCACCTGCACATATTGTATATTGGCAACCCGGAGCAGTTCCAATTGTCTTTGTATTATAGTATCCACCTTGAGCCCCAAAGTAGTGGTGGCATCTTGCACATGAACATGCGCCATTACCATTTCCTCCAGCACCCCAAAGTTCAAAAGTAACTCTCTTCACTCCAGAAGGAACTGTCCATAAGCAACAACACCCAGATGTGCAAGATCCAGGAGAACCGTAAACCCAAAAAACATTGTATTGTGGTCCTCCCCCTGGACCCAGTTTGGATCTGGGTACAGTGCCGTCTATAATTTGATCAGTTACTATTTTTTTATAACTTCCGTAAGTTGCCATTTTTAAGATTTTGATTAGTTATACTTATAGTCATATAATCATAAAATAAAATCTTCCTGGAAAGTATTTATTGTACTTTCCAGGAAGATTTGGATTATACTGTGAAGATTCTCCATCCGTATGTATCATTATAGAAGATGAGATCAAATGCAGCACCTTCTGTATTAACTGTCATATTTTCTGCGAGACCACCAATTAGTTTTCCGTTTCTTGCAATGGTTAGATTGCTTGAATCGAAAGTATTTGCAACATCAACGAATCTAATTACATCACCTTTGCTTGGTGATGAAGGAAGTGTGACTGTGAATCCGCCACCAGAAGTATTACACCATAGAAGTTCAAATGCAGATGCAGTATATGTTGTTGATACATCAACGTTATTCAAGAATCCACCAACTGGAATCCAAGCAGTGCCGTTCCAAGTCTCATAATTTCCTTTTGTTGAGTTGTATCTCAACATACCAACTAGTGGTGTATCTGGTCTTTGTGCTGTAGTTCCAACAGGTGGGAGCATTGCATCAACACCCATTCCACCTCTCTTGAGGTATCCAACAACTGCATACTCAGTTGGGCAAGCAGAGTTAGAATTTCCACTCATAGTCTCATCAGATGAGAACTCGTTAATTGCTTCACCAACCTGACCACCAATAGCACCCAGTCTTAGTTCACTCAAACCAGAAAGGTTGAATGCAGTAGCATCGAGTGTAGCAGCACCAGTTAACTGGTTAACAGAGAAGAATTCACCAACACGGAAGTTACCACCTTGGTCAGTTGAAACGAAGAATACTTTACCTGGTCCAAATACGTTGGTTTCATTTCCTTGAGCAATATTTGCTTCATTAACGTTTGGATATCCAGTTTCAACTTTATTTCCAGTACCAATTGAGAGGAAGTCGTGACCAGTTAATCTAGCATTGGAGAATCTTGTTCTAATATCTACCAGTGATCCACCAGCATTAATATCAGTTCCTACTCCAGTTCTGCTATCATAAGTACCAACCGTCTTCTCTGGGGAGATTCTAACAGTTGCTCTTCCTGTATATGTTACAGGTGCGAGACCATCATATCCTCTATTGATAGTAATAGAAGTTGTAATACCAGTTACCGTATTGATAATGTAGTATCTTGGTTCCCCATTAACTTTATCTTCACCGTATGCACTAGTTGTAAATCCAATTGCATCTCCAACCAATGGTGGATTATTGACATCAATTAGATCCAATTCAATAAGAACACCCTTTTGTCCAGAAATTGAACTTGTTGCAGATGCAACTCTAATTGCTCCAGTAGTTCCAGCACCAATGAAGTCAATAGTTTCTCCGTCAATGAAACCTGTTGTTCCAAGACCGACATTGCCATAACCTGGCCAATACTTGAAGTAAATTCTCTCGGATGGAATCTGGTCATTAATCAAGGTTGCTCTTGCACCTGATGTTGTACCAACCATTGTATTGCCAACACTGATTGTTCCTGTTTGGGAACCAACAGCAATATCTAGTCTATCTCCAAATACTCTTCCACTTCTTGCAGTTTCTGCGGTTGAGAATCCAGATGCGATAACACCATAATCACCATAAGAGTTATTACCACCAACTGAACGGATTCTTGAACCACCACCAGCATAATATCCCCACTTAGCATAGTATGTGAAGCAGGAAACGATTTCTGCCAAGCAGTCTTTATCGAGAATAAATCCAGCACCATCACTTAGAACATTCGTAAATGCATCAAATACCATTGATTTTGCGCCAGTATCATGCAATGCACCATCCATGAATACACCAACACCAGCACCAGCACCTGTTCCATCAGTTGCAGGATCACCAAAAGAAGTACAATCCTTAACATAAGGTGATTTTGTTATGATTGGGGAACTTTCGTTAAATGCGAAGTAAACTCCACAAGCAGTAGTACCCAAACCAGTTCTTACTGTGGTATAGTCTAATTCATATGGGTGATCTTCATCGTAGTTAAATCCAACAAGACCAGATACGTTTAAACCCTGAATTGTAGTTGCATCAGACAATTTAAACATTGTCTGTCTATTGTTTGGAGTAATTCCATCAGTAGAGATTCCTGCAGCAGGACGAATCTTAGATGCTCTTAAACTGTTTCCAACAATGGTTGTAAATGCTGGAACAAGAATTGGAAGTTGCTCTGCAAATTCTGAAGCAGATAGTCTAATAACTGCTGGAGATAGGTTAATTACCGAACCTCCGCCAACATAGGTGTGGTCAATTGTAGAAACACCAACATTAACCTTAATAGTGTTATTATCTACAATCTCATCTACAGTGAAGAATGAGGATGCAACCGATCGTGGGAATATAGTAGTATCAACTCCAACAAATGCAGTACCACCAGAAACATAGATGTGAGTAATTGTTGAAATTCCAACATTAATAATAAATGAAGATCCACCTGTAACACTTGTTACGGTGAAATTATATCCTTGTGTTCCATCTGGGAAGAATGTTGTTGTAATGCCAGATCCGCCTGGGCAAGTAAACTCCAAATTCTTTAGCCTTACCACAGTACCTGTAGTAATTCCACTAAGAGTACCAGAAACAGTTACAGTAGAGATTCCACTTGCTTTATCGTATTGGAATCCAGAAACTGAATATGCTCTACCACCACTTAAACATTCGAATTCGATGTTTGCTAACTTAATGGTAATGTTTGGATATAGAATTCCGTGTGCTGGTGCAGTAATAGTTGAAATGCCAGTATGTCTATCATATGTAAAATCAGTAATATTGGTAATTGCACTTGCATTATCACATGCATACTTTAGAGTTCTAAATGCTAGATCTGGAGTGTGTCCAGGGAAAGTATCTGATCCCTTTTCTGGGTCAACATAATAAATTCTTGTTGCATCACCAATAACTGTCCACTCTGGAACTCCAGTTGTCGAGACTCCTAATGCATATCCAGTATGACCAATTGCCAATCTTGTTGGGGATGATGCATCCCTGTAAAGCAAATCTCCTACAGTTGTCAATACTGCATTAGAATCCCCAATAGCAAGTGCTGCCCACTTAGATGCGTCTGTTCCTGGTGTTACATTTAAAATTGCTTGTGTGCCGACACCAACATAAGAAGATGATGCATACTCTACAACACTACCTTTGTAATATGTTGTTGTAGTATTATATGAACCAACATAGTTTAGACCAGTATTAAATGGTGCCCATATTGTGGATGCAGATCCAACTGGATTGATAGAACTGGCAGTACCAACAACTAAACGATAAATATCACCACCAATTTGTACTAAATCGCCCCTATAATAGGTGTTGTTATCTGAATATGTCGAGATGCCTGATCCATTAATACCTTCGGATAAAACTTGCCACTTAGTATCAATATATTCTACAGGAACTTCACCAGCAGGAGCAGTAGTAATTGCTACATAAGATGATCCATTATAAGTGATAACATCACCGATTTGATACTCTGTTGATGGATTCCATTGACCTTCACTTAGAAATCCAGAGACATACTCTGTTGCAAATGCAGAGCCAACAAAAGTTGCAAATCCAACAGTAGAAGCAAATCCAGTTAATACTCTAAATTGAGTATTTCCGAACTTTACTAGATCGTTTACCTTATAGTAAGTTCCATTGGAATATTCTCCTCTTGACCTTACTCCTTCTGCTTGTAAGGACCAGTTGGATAAATCGGTTGCATACCAAGTTGCTTCATTTGCTGTTGAGGTATGGTTAGTAGTACAAACATAAGTATTTGCACCAAACTTTACAATGTCGTCGATGACATAAGCAGTACTAGCTGCCCAATCACCTCTCCAGTTGAATTTGAGTCTTCCTAATCTAAAATCAGCCATTGTTGTTTAATTCCTTACTTAGGTCCTTGAGTATTGTGATCATAATTACCATTAATTCTGGCAACAAAATATCCATCGTCATCGATGAAATAATTCACATTTCTAAATTCAAATCTATACTGTTGATATTTATCTGCTGGATGATTGACTAAAGATTTCTCTTCAGTAGTTTCATCTACATAATCAACTCCATCCAAAAATCCTGGATATTGAGTCCCATCTGTTCGATGGAAATCAGCAACTTCTGTACTTGCAGAACCAACTTTTGTATAGTAAAGCATTCCTGCAGAATCTCTACGTAATGCATGAATGATAAAATCATTCGATTGCGATACGGATTTATCTCCAGTACTTGCTGATCTACTAAGAAACATTGCCATTAGAACAATCTCCAGTAACTTCCTTCCCAAATTAATTCTATAGAAGCACCAGCAACATCACATACTAAAGGAGCATCAACATAACCAGTATTATCTTTTATTGACTCACCCGATTGGGTATTCACGGTAAGATTATTTATACCCCAATAGTATTTAGAATCAAATATTTGGATAGTATCCCCAACATATTTTAGTGAAGGTAAGGTTACACTAAAAGGACCTGAAGATGTATCTGCAAAATATTTAATATTGGTTCTGAGGTTTGTAGTTGTGTTAATATTGGTTAATCTCGATTTAGCAACTTCAAATCCAGAAGTTGTCGATCCATCGTGCATTCTTATAACACCTTTGGTTGTGTCATAAGTTACTTCTGCTAAAGCGCCAGTAAATGCTGCATGTTCTTGCTCAGTTCCTTTTCGAAGTTGTACCCTTTTGGTATTTGCCATTAATGAAAGGTATTCTATAATTTTATTTATATTTGAATTATATTATATACAATCTGACTGGTTTTGGTGCAACATAATCAGTCTTTCTATCAACAGACGATCCTCTAATAATTGTTTGAGAATCACCCAGATAAGTACTAGTTGCGAAGGATTCAAAGGCAAATCCAGTAATGTTAAATAGTCCGACCGAATCTGGATATTTCTTAAGAAGTGATTCGGTTGAACTTGAGAATGCAAATATTGAACCAGTACCAAATTCAGATTTAATTGAACGAATTCTGGCAGATCCAGAAATATCAAATAGACCTGAAGATTGTGGAGAAACAAGAGTTGATTCGGAAGAACTGATGAATGTAAAGATTGAACCAGAACCAACGTATCTTCCTCTGGTGATCGAGAATTTGCTTGCTCCACCAGAAATTCGGAAAAGACTTGTTGGTTCTGTTGTTCTGATCGAAATTGATTCTGCTGAAGAAGCAAATGAGAATATTGATCCAGTTCCAGAGTATGCCTCTGTATTTTTCTCAATTGAATTTCCAGATATCTTAAAGAGTTCTGTAGATTCTGGTGGATTCGCACCAAACGATTCCGTTTTGCTGATAAATCCAAAGATTGATCCAGAACCAACATATGAAGGAGTTTTTCTAACATCAGCAGATCCAAAGAGTCTCGTTTCTGCAATTTGTGTTGGTGGAACTCCAGTTGAAGATTCATCTGCAGCAACATATGAGACCTTTCCATTGGAATCAATAATTGGTCTCTGACTAAATTCAAATAGATTTCCAACTCCAATGTAAGATTCTGTATTCTTCTCGACAGCAGAACCAGTAACTCTAAAGAGTTCTTCTGATTTCTCTGTACTTGATTTTGTTTTTGTGGAAGAAACAAATGTAAAGATGGAACCAGAACCAGTGTAATTAATAATTCCTCTGGTAGTTGCAGTTCCTCTAAAGAGTACAATTGTTCCAACTTCTGGAGGATTAATAACTGTTCTATAATCAGAACTGGAACCAATTGTACTAATTCTTCCAGATCCAGAATATGGAGCAAGAACAAATGACTCTTCTCCATAACCAGAAAGAGTTAGTTTGCCCTTGCTTATTACTGAAGGTACTCTTCTAATTTTGGCAGAACCATTAATTGCAATTTCTGCAATAGTATCTGATGTACTTGTATATTTTTCAATTGAAGTACCAGAAATTCTAAAGAGCTCAGTTGATTCTGGTGGATTAACAATAGAAGACTCAGTAGCAGAAACAAATCCAAATATTGATCCAGATCCACTACGATCAACTTTTGTTGATTCTGTGGTATTGCCAATAACTTTAATTTGACCTGAACCAAAGTGCTTCGCAGAAGGTTGTGCAAATCCAGCACCACCAAACTGAACAACACCTGAACCTGTTTCCCTATATTCGAAGAAGATTCTAACTTCACCCGAAACACTGAATAGTGTTCCAAATGTTGGTGGTATGCTTGTTGTAGATTCTTGACCACTTACATAACGAATCTTACCTGTACTATCAAGTTGAACACCCTCAAGGAATGCAAATGCAACACCAGTACCAACATAAGATTCTGTGTTTGAATCTGTTGCAGAACCATAGAATTTGAATAAACCAGTTCCAGTTTCTGCCAAAATTGCAGAATCTGTAGTGCTGCTAAATCCAAATAGAGTTCCTGTTCCGAAATAAGATTCGGTATTTCTTTCAACAGCAGAACCAAACAATGTAAAGAGTGTTGTTTGATCTGGTGGATTGACAATAAATGTTTCTGTAGAAGAAACAAAGGTAAAGATAGAACCAGAACCAATTTCTGTTGTTGGAGTTGTTGATTCTGCTGCAGAACCAGAAATTCTGAATATACCAC
>JACCDW011767552.1_pt1 | contig 18360 bp, 28 predicted proteins | sample 7449781 | NCBI WGS metagenome assembly JACCDW01 (sample SAMN15323449, study PRJNA562643) | freshwater metagenome | isolation source: river surface water | place: USA:Blue River Watershed | collected 2017-08-18
GGGGAACCAGTATAGATAGTTATATCTCCTCAGATTTTGGTCTTACATACGAAGCTTTGGTAACAAATGCCGTATATACTACCAATACAGTGACTAATAAACAAAAAGTAAATACACTAACTTTTATAAACGAGTTGGTATTTGAAGATGGAAGTACTTGGGAAGATACGATGGGTTCGAAATATTTAGTGGACAGAGAAGATACTGTCACATTTAAACCTTTATTTAGTGTACTTCCTGGGGACGATGTCATATTGTTAGACACAACTGACGAGAATATAAATTTCGTAAGAAAAACCGTTGCATCAAATAACCAAGTTAAGAGAGTATTCTCTGGATGGTACATTTCGGTTGAAACTGCGATGTTGTTCTTAACTAAAACGTCAGGATCAACCAATAACGAATCATTTGTTTCTATTGAACATAACCTTTTCTCTTGTCCTAATTGGTCATGTGTAAACGCTTGTTGGTACCCGTGCTCTTCGTGTCCTAAGAATATGTCTTGTACATGGGGAACTTGTTATCCATTATGCTAATAGCATCCTAAATAAATTTAAATAAAAATGGCAAAAATTATAACAGATACAGAGATTAATATATTAAACACCACAATGGCAACAATAGGTAGTTTAATTGTAACTGCAAATAGTTAGTATAAAACTAAATGGGTTATTTATGATTCATTTCATACCAAATATTCTTGCAAAGGATGAATGTAAATACTTAACTGAAAAATTTGATATTGAAAGAAAATATCAAAATTCAGCTGATGGTGAATATTCAGGTACGAATATTTCTTATGGATTCGAACCTTCGTTTGCGTTTAACATCTATTTAGATAGATTAAAATCAAAAGTGCTAGAGTATAATAGTAATTTTGAAGATCTACTCAATGTAAACACTTTTGTTAGGGAATATGTAAACGGATCAATGCTAAAAAAGCATTTAGACAGAAAAGATATTAGCGTTACTATGTCCATATGTTTAGAATCAACAATAAATAAAGAATGGTCTCTGTGCGCAGAAATTGAAGATAAAGAATACTGTTTCAATACGAATATTGGCGATGGTGTTTTATTATTTGATGCTGATAAAGTCATACACTGGAGAGATTCTTTAGAATGTCAAGAGAATGAAAGGGTGGTACAATTTTTTTTACATTGGTCTCCTGTTAATTACATCGCAAAAAAAACAAAAACTTTACTATAAAAAATAAATTATGGCATTTACTTATACAATGGCTCCTGAATTTTTAACGAAAGAAGAATGTAATGCGATATTGGATTTTTCATTAAGTGAATTAGAATTAGTACCTTCAAAAATTGTTACGGACTATGCTGACGCAAGCCTTAATACCGATGTAAGAGAATCAAATCAGGTATTTTATCCATACTATAAAAAATTCCCATTTTTATTGGAAAAAATGAGCAAATTATTAAATCAGCATATTTTTGTTAAAGGATTTGATCTGGATTTTGAAGAAAGTCAATTTCAATTTACTGAATATCATCCGGGCGGACATTTTGATTGGCATAGAGATGCACACGGAAAAAAAATAACAGACTATGATAGGTATTGTTCATTAGTAATACAATTGAATGACGGATACGAAGAAGGCGATTTACAAATAAAAGATGAGAAGAACGAAACACTAACAGTTGAAAAAGGTACAGGAAATTTGATATTATTTTTATCAAATATTGAACATAGGGTAGTACCAGTAAAAAGCGGGACTAGATATACGTTGGTTAATTGGGTGAAGTTAAAACAACAGAAGGATTATAAAAAAACATTATTGTAGCATGAAAATAAATCTTAAAGAAATAGTAACCGCTTGGTACAATATTATAGACCACACTCCGGAACAGCAAGAGTTGGCAGAAAAGAGATTTAATGTGTGCTTAGAATGCCCTTCTAAGAAAGAGATATTTGAAGGTAAAGAATGGTCTTTTAAATGTGGTGAATGTGGATGTCCATTAAAAGCAAAGGTTTATACAAAATCGACATATCTTATTAAAGCCGGATCATGTCCACTTGGCAAATGGAAAGAGGTTGAAATGGAATATCTCGATAAACACAGCGACACTATTAAGTATAAAACTAAAAAAACAATTCTTTAATAATCTTTCTAGAAAACTAATTTAATGCCAACTATCTGGACATTTGGAGATTCTTTTACTGCTGGAGATGGCTGCACAGAAACACTAGCAATTAGAGATGAAGGTTTTAAATATTATAATGAATATAAGGGGACAGATAGTGATATCTGGCCAAACATATTAGGTAAAACCACAGGATGTGAAGTAAGAAATATCGGAAAAAGCGGGGCAAGTAATGATTATATTTTAGATTCTATTATTGATCATTTCCATACAATAGAATCCGGCGATACAGTAATAATCGAAAAAACATTTTACCAAAGATTTGACGTTCCCAAATTAAATAGCAACGAATTTCACACTCAGTATGGTGAAGGTCTTTATTCGCTTTCTGTTGATTTAAAAATAAACAAATACAACAAAGAAAAATTAGAAATCGAAACAATATTGAACTACGGTACACTATTTGCCGATAATCTATTATTTAAAGAGAGACAGAATAAACGATTCAGATTCATCGAAACGCTACTAAAAGAAAAAACGAATAGGGTTTTAGTTTGGGATGTTGATAGCGATTTAAGAAAATCGATCGAAACAATAGGTCAGCATACTGGTGGTAAAATAAAAGATTATCATTTTAGTTTCAATGGACATAAAGCATTTAGCGAAATTTTATATAAAAAACTATACAAGTCCTCATTAATTTAAATTACTAATGCTAGTTGACAAAAAATTTATTTTCATAAGTTTACCAAGATGTGCATCCACATCATTTATGATTACATGTCTTAAGAACAAAATACCTATAGAGCATTTTGATTCAAGCTATGACAACCAATTGAGCACGATAAATGATTGGGAAAAAATGAATAACGAAGAATTGGCAGATAGCTTAATACATGCTCACGAACCGCTGTACATTTTGCAAGAAAAATTTGGAAACAAGAATCCGATCGTTTCAATAAGAAGAAATAAGTATGATAGATTTTTATCTCTATGGAAACATATTATAGACGAACTGAATAGAATCAAAAGGTTTGATACTGCTGAGGTTTTCTCTAAATTAACTATCGACGATATATTAGGAGGAATTACCCCGAATGACATCTACAATAAAGAAAACAGGTATAAGTATATTGACAATTTTTTAGAAAGGATTAAAGTTTCAAATGATGAATCTTACACTAAAAATATGTTAGATATATTGTTTACCCCGGTAGTTGAACTTACAAATAACGACCCAAGTATTATTTGGTTTGATATTGATAATTTGAAGGAGCTCGAAAATTGGGCATCAGAAAAATTAAGCATGAATTTTAAAATGGAAAAAATAAATTCAAGCAAACATTTTAATTCTGTAATTGAAATTAACGAGGACTTTAAACAAAAATATGATGGCCTCTATAAAGGATTTGACGAGAGGAAAATTAATAAAACATTGATTTAAGTGAATAATAAAGTTGACTTAAAAAATTATACATGTAATGTACCATTTACTTCATTAGAAATACATGATAATGTTTGTTTTGTTTGTTGTCCATCCTGGTTACCAAATAAAATAGATCTTGACAAAATTCCATTGAAAGATGTTTATAACAGCGAACCAATTATTGATATAAGAAATTCAATACTAGATGGCTCATTTAAATATTGCAGTAAAGAACTTTGTCCATATTTAAGCAAATTAGTAAACTATGGTGTGGCATCTGGGCCTGTTACATTAAAATCAAATTCAAACATTAATAGCCCAGTTGTAAAAAGCAACACCCCTGATAATTTGGTGATGAATTTCGACAGAACGTGTAATTACAAATGTCCATCGTGCAGGGTTGATTTAATAGTGGAAAACAGTAGAGGAATAAAACGAGTAGAAAAAACAATAGAAGAAATCGATAATTATTATTCTCTTCATGTAAAAACCCTATACATAACAGGATCAGGAGATCCCTTTGTTTCTGTTGGATTTAGAAATTATTTGAGAAACTTTGATCCTAAAAAATACCCTAATCTAAAATCCATACATCTTCATACAAATGCTTCTATGTGGAATAAAGAAATGTGGGATAGTATGCCAAACATACACAGATATGTTCATACGTGTGAAATAAGTATAGATGCTGGGACAAAAGATACTTACGAAAATAAAACAAGACTAGGAGGTAATTGGGAAAATTTATTAGATAATTTAAAATTTATTAGCACCATACCTCGTATGAGTGTAAAAGCTTCGTTCGTCATTCAGGATTCCAATTACGCGGAAATGGAGACTTTCTATAATTTGATGTATTCTATTTTTGGTAAAAGCGTAAATGTATTTTTTGGTAAAATAACAAATTGGGGTACATTCTCGGAAGGTGAGTTTAAATTAAAACAGGTATGGGACACAGAACATCCTGAACATAAATTATTCAAAAAGGAGTTTAATAAGGTGTGGAAAAATGAAAATCTTTTTCATAATTTATACGAGTTTATTGATAACACAAACAAAACTTTAATTTAGTATGGAAAAAATATTTTTTGACGAAGAAACGCACATTTGGAAAACTAAATTAAAATTAGGAGATCGTAAAGATATTTTATTAAGTGAAGCAATTAAAATAATCGAAAATAACACAAACGAAAATGTAAACGATAGCTATGATTACAAAAAAGAATTAAAAGATAATTTAGATTTTAACGGGGTAATAAAAATTGAGCAAGAATTGGATGTAATTTTACAACATGGTATTGATTGTTGTAAATCTTTATATGGTGAAAATTTTAATAAGATTAATACAGATTCGTGGATTAATCGTGTCAGATGCAAAAATCCAACACAACCTAGTTTTATTCACGCGGACGAAATAGTATTTCATAATCATTATGAAATGAATAAATCTTTCAATGTTGATTACACGTACGTTTATTATATCCAAATGCCAAATAATTTAAAGAATAGTGACGGTGTTTTATACATTAAAGGAATTGGAGATAGAATACATGAGATTTTACCAGAGGAGGATGATTTGATAATAATGAAAGGGGATCTACCACATGCTCCAGCTTCTTCATATAATTCAACATTCGATCGAATTGTTTTGGCTGGTAACGTCGGATTCGACTATGTTAAAAAAAATAAAACCTTCATATAAATGAGGATTTTAGTCTTGTCGCACACCAGATGTGGATCTACTACATTATGCAAGTGGTTATCAAAAGAATTAAATACCGAACTGGATGAAACCCCGTATAACAAAAAAACGTTTGATTCTGTATTTAATAAGAATAGCATAATTAGAAAAATTGTAGTCGAAGAATATCTTCCATCAAAAAAGGAAATAAATAAATTCGATAAAGTAATATTTCTGTCAAGAAAAAATAGTATTGAAGCTGCAATTAGTTATATCAATGCTAATAACTCGGAGGAATGGCATAAAGAATACGAAGTAACTAACGAGTGGATAGAGAAAAATAAAATAGAAATAATTAGGATCTCCGATTATATTAGCGAATTAAAAAGAAAGCTAAAAGATTATATCGGGTTTCATATAAATTATGAAGACATATACCTAGGCAAGGATTCTGTTAATCCCATTTTAGATTATATAGGAATTGAATCACCCAAGCATTTAAATATGTTGAACCCTGATAAAAAATATAGGAAAGACAATAATATTTTCATAAAAAAATATATTGGACTTATATGATTTTAAAAGAGGAAATATTATTCAGCAGTGAAGAGTGTCGATCCATTATTTGGAACGAAAACAACCCCACAACAGACTGGAATTTATCTGATAGAAAATATGGGTCAACTCTAATAGATTATAATGAAGATACAAAATGGATATTCAATAGGCTTAAATATTTCTTTGAAAAAGAAACTGGAATAAAAATTGTAAAGAATAAAAATAAAATACACTTTCACAGATTTAGTGTAGGTGATTGGTTTGGTAAACACAATGACTCTAGAGAAGAGAGAATGTACGCAGTGGGGGTTTTGCTAAATGACAATTTCAGTGGAGGGGATTTTAAATTCTATAATCCTGAAGAATATACAATATCAAAAAAGGCAGGAAACACTTACGTGTTTGATGCTAAAATTGATCACGAAATATCGAAGGTACTAGACGGTGAGAGGTATTCTTTATTATGGTTTTTACAAAAAGAGCACATTAAATTTGATATAAATAAATTATTATGAACCCCTTAGAATATTGGAATTCTGAAAATTTTGAAATATCTTCTTTTAAATTTAAATTAGAAGAAAGGAAGGGTAAATCATATACCACGTCAGGGAGTGACAATAGCGGGTCCTGTGTCTACACATACAATGAATTGGGGTTCAGAGGTGATTCTGTATCAAAGAAAGGATTTAGGATTATGTCTTTAGGATGCTCTAATACTGAGGGGGTAGGAATTAATGATAATCAAACATGGCCTTATCAATTTTCTAACCTGGTACCAAACGGGGTTAATTTTAATTTTGGAACTGGGGGAAGAAGCAATGATTTCATCTCAAGATGCTTGTTATCTTATTATGATATAATAAAACCAGATCTGGTTCTTGTCATGTACACATCTCCTTTAAGAAGAGAAATTTACACGGAGGATGGAGGAATTGAACCTTTCATGCCAACTGTATCGTGGGGATTTTTAGAAGAAACTGAAGAGGGGAGAGAGACTCAAAAAAGATTAACTGCGATACAGAATGACGTTGAAGATTATATGAATTGGTATAAAAATCATTTATTAATTAAATATTTTCTGGAATCAAAGAAATGTAATTGGGTGTGGAACGGAACAGAAATTACAAAATACAATTACACCGAAGAGAATAGGTTTGACGGGGATTATGGTAATCCTATAGATTTTGCTGTCGATGGTTTACATCCAGGTCCTAATCACAACAAAGAATATGCACAGAATTTGCATGATTTTATAACTAGAAAATTCCCGGAATACATTGATATCTTAAAGAGATGATAATTTTTTTACGATTGATTGATTCTCTTTTATGATGTAAAATAGATCTTTCGGATCAAAACTGTTTAATTCTATTATTGAATTTATTATTCCACTTTTTACGTCTTGAAAAATTGCAGGGTCTTCTTTAGCTTTTCTTTTTTTGTGCTGAAGATGAATATAATCAGAATCATTTAAATTTAGTGATCTGTATTCAGAAGGTACATCAGTATGTTTATTGTCGTCCGACATAAACATTTTACTAGAAAGAAGAAACACCTTTGCTTCTTCTAAATCACAAACCTCTTTTAAAACTTTCTGTTCGCAAAATATCATGTATCTCCCATTCATTGAAGGTTGGTTTGGTGCATCTTTGGAAAGAATTTCCATCCATTCGTAGGAAATATCTGTATATGTCTTTCTTACCACTTCATTTCCGATATAAAGGAATGAAACATTAAACGCATAATTTGTTTTCCATCCAAATTTGATTGGGTATTCAGATATCATACTTTGGACAAGAGGATCTCTTTTACCAGGATACGTCAATATACCCTGTTCTATCTCATTAACAGCAATATCGATTTCTTCTAAATTTAAGTCATCCAAAAACTTTGTCTTAGGATAAAAATCACAATCTATAATTATGAATGGTGCTTCTATAGTTCTAATGACCTTAATCTTAGAAGCTGCCCAGAAAGGAGCACGATTTATTAGATCCTTTGAATCTAATATTTCTGTATTCACTGAATCCCATAAATTTAATAGATTTAACTGATTTAAATATCGATAAACACTAGAATCACAATAAAGTATCCTTTGATAGTCTGGATACAATTTTTTCCAATTTGCTACCGACGTAACAAGACAAATTAGATCTAATTCTTGAAGAAAGAAATTTTCTCCCTTTAGACTTTCCAAAGCCCAAATTGTCTTCATAAAAAATTAAGCGAAATAAGCTTGAACAATATAGTTACCAGTCCAGTCTGTATTATAAAGGGCAACCGATGAGCTGTAGCTCAAAACAGTTCCTGCACTAGGTGATACTGTAACCCAGTATTGGAAAACGTAAGGATATGTTTGATTGGCAGTTACAGTAACATAGCTATAAACACTGTAGTCCCATGCATAGGCATCTCCAACAGTGCTTGATCCACCATTAAGAGTAATTGGATATGTAAAACTGACAGTTCCTTTAGCATAATCGTTACTCATCAATCTAATACATCTAAACTTTTTATTGGAAAAATATCCAAAGTTAGATTGCCCGGTTTTTCTAGCATATAACTTTGCTGTCCATATACTATTTAAACTTACGTTAGTTGATTCCTGCCAGAGATTTGATAATTGACCAGTTCCGGAGAGCCTTCCTTGGTTCCCCATGTTTATATTAGAACTACCTATAGAAACTACGCTCATAAATTAGCAATCGATTACATTTCCTACTCCGAAGATCTCTTCTAAAGCAATTTTTAATTTTCCGTATGCCCATCCGTATGGATCATCACCTATGACAGAAATATCTATTCTGGATTTAGTTACCGTTTCTGTTCCAGTTTTAACTCTTTCAGTGTAGGTTTCTTCCCTTGTTTTTTCTATAACGTTACCATCCTCGTCAAAATCATTATAGGTTATTGTCCTGGTATTTTCTACCGTTTCGTAGGTGTCTGTCGTAATTTCTTCAGGTACTACTAGTGGAAATTCATTAACTACCGGATATTCTATAGATTGATCATTAAAAACAATTGAAGGAGAGATTGGGCCAGATTGAGATGCTCTATTTAATGGGTCTAAAAAATCCTCGCTATAAACAAAGCTATTGGAAGTTGCTTCTTCTTTGGTTACATACATAGCAGCTACTGCTATTAAAACTCCTAGCATTTTATCTATGCGATAAGCTTCTATTCGAATATAAGGATTTGTTACCGTACCCTTATTTAAAGTTTCTATCTCTTGGTTTATCTGTAGAGCCATTTTTTACTCTTTTTTTTATATATCTAAAAGGCTAGGGAGTCTTTTATCTTACGACAAAAAATACCCTGCCCATATCCTGAACGTCAAATCTTGATGTTACCCCGAGCATTCTTGATACGTCTAGTGCATCCTGAATTTCATCATTAGAATCAGGTACAACTATATAGGAAAAGTCGTCCCATGGATATTCCATAACCTCACCATCATTATTTACTGGGATTTCTGTGTCTTCCTCATACGAATCATCGTATTCGTCATCATTTTCCCACGCAGATTCGTTGGCAAAACTTCTTAACCAATTGCCAAATTCGTAGATCTCTTTTTCTTGGATTTGTAATTCCTTTAGTTTGCTGTAGATAACAAGAGCCATTTTAATTTTCTTATATTTTCCCTATGTATCCAAGCAAAAACAAATACCTTTGTCTATCAGTAATAGGGAGAAGCCCAATTATCATATTCCCGTATTTCCCACTTAGAAGTGTTGAGGCGAATTAATAATTCTCTTGTTCTTTTATAGACGTAAAATTCTTCTTGTTTCCTTTCCCTGCTAGATAAATCGTGAAAATTTGCACTTCTTCCATTCCTGAATCTTTCTAAAGCTATAAGCATATGAAGGGATTCGTGAAAGATTGTCCCCGCCAATCTGTTTATACTTCTTTCTCTCATAGATCCACTCCCTATTAAGATCCAAAAAGTTCCATTGTCTATTCTATTTGTGCTACTAAATCTTCCTTCCGAGGGATTTAGATAAAGCTTGATCACCGAATGCTTAACCATGGATTCATAGACATCGGGATCATAGGACTTGATCAGTTTACAAGCTTTTTCTATTCTTTCGTAATCTGATCCACTACTTGCAATGGTCTGTGAACGACCAGCAATCACTAAGGCGAGGGACAAAAAAAGAAGGATGTGTTTCTTCATCCTTCAAAAATATAATAATAACCCGTTAGAAAAAAATGAGGTTATACTTTTTTACTTATTGCCATCCCTTTTACTTGGAAAACGTCTTCGTTTTTACCAGTCCCCCCAATATATTCAACGGTTGCTAAATATTCATTACCGTCACTTGATGAACCGGTAACTGTTTCCATATCCGAATATGCATCCTTTCCTTCCTCCTGGATAGGTCCACCTAAATCTCTAAATGATGCAGTTATTTCTTCACCCTCTGGAGATTTCCAGGTTACATCGTAGTCTGCCTCTTCTGTTTCTGATGGGACCCAAGAATCTGCATAAACTGATGTTTCCGTTTCTTCTGCTTCAACTAAAGCTTCGAATTTTTTTAAATGCTTCATAGTATTTGTTATCTTTTATATATCGATTAATCTGGTATAGCTCCGTTCTGTTTGAACATATTTCTATTAACAAAAAAGTTACCTTTCTCTCCAACTTTAGAATCTTTGTTCTTGGAAAGCTCTAAAACAACTTCGTTAACGTCTATAACGTGATATTTAGTCCCCATATAGGTCACAATCTGACCCTTTTCAATGTCTCTTAAAGTAAAGTCTTCGCCGTACGATTTCTTCATCTCATTTAAGAATATACCAAATCTTTTAATTTTCATGCTCTATATATTTTTTCTAACTGGGCGAACCGAATAATATCCGTACCCAACATCTTCCGCATAGTCTGTTGTCCCCTTTCTGAATTGAAAAATTGCACCACCATTTGACATAGATCCTGGGGTTGACGTGAGATAGTAAGCTTTTTCTCCCTCATCTATAAGATCCATCCCCTTGCCGTAGGATTTTTTATCAAACTTTCCACAGAATTCAATCCCTAGGATTGGCTTAAGTACGTGGTAGATTTTAACCCTATCAGATTCCCTCCATTCATTAGGTGGTAAATTTGTGATCTTTTTGAATAAATCCATGAATACGTTTCTGTCAGGAATCCCCCATCCTTCTGGGCATGCACCCTTTGCTGAATCGAATGTATAAAGAGAACCGCAATTAGATTTCTTAAAATCCGGTTTAAGAGAGGGTAATTTATCGTAAAAAATGTCCATAAAATGCTTACCCCCATAATCTTCAGTGTCATCATAATCTAGATTTTCTCTAAACCACTCTACTCCGTTGATTATAACAGTTTTGTAAACTCTTCCATCTCTAGGATCTGTGAATTCAGAAGTTTGCATTCCGAGTTTTTCCCTAAAACCGTAAGGATCTAAAATTTTCATGCTTTATATATCAAAAAAACAGGATCCTAAGATCCCGTAAGAATTATTGATTTTCGATCTCATTCCAGGTGTCAATTAGGGCTTTAGCAAAAACCGGTTCTTTTCCTGTCCATCCGCCCAGAATTGCACCTCTGTAAAGATTCTCTGGTAAAACTGTGTTATCGTATCCAGCAACCTGAACAGAGAAAAGATTAACTTTAGAATTCACATCTTTTCTGTATTTTGCCACCAGAGCTAGTACATCAATGTGTCTCCAATCTCCATGAAGGAAATCTTTATATTCGTTCGAATCTGTTCCGTACAATCCTCCATGTCCTGCTTGCATATCCGAATAGATGAATATATTATCATAATGCTTTTTATTCTTAATTGCATCATCAAAAAATAACCAAATTCCATTTTCAGTACCCCCTCCTAATCTATTATCTTCCTTTTCGATTGCGTTAACAGCTTTTAACTGGGATAATAAACCATTTCTTTTAGAAACGGGTTCAACGATAAGTCTGTCTCCAAATAAACCTATTTCTCCCTCATCGGACTGCTTACCTGTGATCAATGAAGAAAGATTTGCAATCTCTGCAGCATATACCGTTCCGTATTCGGAATTCAATTGTCCCCAGGCTGATCCTGAATTATCAGAAAGACAAATCGTTTTTCCGTCTAATTTAGGCATATTCAATACCGAGATATCCATACAATTTTCTAATCCATCTAGAATGATTCCTTTGTGATTAATCTCTTCATCTTTTTCTACCGCTTTGTAGGCTGACCAGTATCTAAAAGGAAATTGTCTTCCTGTAAGAACACCAGCCGATAGCTTTATCATAACAGATTTAGCAGTTTCTAAATCATCGATCTCTTTAAAAATCCCCCTTAAATTTCTTAGAAGAGCCATATGTGGCATTTCAATAGTTTCTAAGATCTCTTTCCAAGTCTTACCTCCTGATTTTAAATTCTCCCATGTTCTTTCGGATTCTTCTACTTTAATAGATCCGGTTTTCATTAGCTCGTCAATGTTGTTGTTCCAAGCATGAGAAATTCTAACAAGATCGATCAGGCTTTTTCCCTTGTACTTATTTAATTGATATCTTGAGTATTCTCCCAATCTTTCTGCCCACGTTCTTTTAACAATTGAGCTCAATTTGTTTTTTGTTTTATTCACATACATGAAATATTCAAATTGATTTGTTAAATCATCGGGTCTAAGAGCTATGGATTTACCAACTGTTTTCATGTATCCTGGATTGGATTCGTTGAATTCCACTCTTTTTGGATGGATAGACGCACGAATGAAGATGACTGCTGGATTTAACCTCATAAAAAACATCATTCTTAGCTCCGTAGCTAAGTCTAAAGTTCCTTTGAAGTCATAATCTAAGGCTGAATCAATAGCGTGTGTAAAAACGTCCGCAGCAGAGGTAGAATCACCTATAAGATCTGCGAATATCGAATATTTTAATATTGTATCGTGGTTCTTAATAGATGCCTGGGATTTTATTCCGTCTCTGTAGTATTGAGGCTCGCCGAAGATAGAACTTGCAGCCACTATTTTAAGAGTCTGTAGGGGAGATAGCTTATAAGAATTACCTCCCATAAAATTCTCAACCACAAGATCCTCATATTTTCTTGTCTCTGATTTGGATTTAACTGCGTACTCTGATAACTTGCTCATATGTTTGTTTTTAATTTTGGCAAAAAAAAAGCTTACCGACATGAGTCGATAAGCCTTCCTATATTTGAACAAACACAATTTAATGTATTTAATAAGAATAACTTACCGAGAATATTGAAAGGGAGTGTTTTTTCGTTTGCCTGTGAAGTAACTCCCTATCCCGCATCGGATAGTATTTTATTAATTGGTTATGGTAAAGCTGAGAATCTCCAGATCTGGAGGTTGTCCATTAAGTGAACGATTCTCTAATCCGTAAGGCCGATTAGGGTCCCTGGATTTCTATCCAGAATATCTAAATTTTTCATCAGTCGCCTGGCGTCCGATGTATCTACCCTATTAGAACGGGTAAGATAGTGTTTGAATAAATTTGATACGAGACCAAATTCTTTCTTGCATAATTGTATTGATGTATCCAATTCTGCCGCTTCAGCTTTAACAACCAATATTTTAAAGAACTTTTTTGTTTAGATTTTTATATATGCAAATTTAGAATAGTTTCCTTGCAAATAAAAATGTTTTCTAAAATTTATTTTAAATTTTTCAATGCAGCGGGTTCATCAACCAAACCGGCTTTAGCTAATTTTTCATAATATTCAGGATCTTCTGATAAATGATCAAGAGCTATTCTTTTAGCAACTTCCGGATCTTCTGTATGTTCCATTTCCACAGAAATACCAGATTTTAATTCTTTTTCAAAATCTTCAAGATAGTACCATTTTTTATTGGATGCTGCTTTTTTATAGACCTCATCTGCTGTCATATTCCCAGATTTTCCATCTTCATTAAGAAAGCTCCCAAAAGATTTTATCTTTTCCATTATGACAATGATTCTATTAAATAATTCTTTGTGATCGCACCGCTTTTTCTTTCTATCTCTTTTCCATCTTCAAAAAATATAAAAGTTGGAACTGATCTAATTCCGTATTTTTCTACTAGGTCTCTATTTTTATCAACGTCAATTTTATAAATAACATTTTCACCTAATTCATTTTCTACACTTTCTAAAACTGGATTCATTGCTTTACATGGACCACACCATGTTGCATAAAAATCAATTAAACACTTCTTTGCTGATGAAACAGCACTCTCGAAATTCTCGCTCTTTAATTCTGTCATTTTTCTTAAAATTTATATTTGATCTACCCGGTATCTATCTCAGATAAGATCCAAAATCATCCCCTCGTCAAATCTTGCAACTTGGTAATTTTTAATGAAAGAATTTATGTTAATAACTTTATTCATTAACTTAAAATACCCTCTTGGGATGGTTGAATTTTCTAGCAAAATTGACATTTTTTGGTCCTCTATTAAATAAGATTCTTGATTATCAAAATCATCCTGCCATTTCACTATATTTTCTAACATTGTTTCAGAATTGTAATGACCTCCTTCTTTTACCTTCTCAATATATGATACTACCTCTATTAATTGGTCTGGAGTAGAATCTATAGAATCTATTCCATTAGTTATTCTGCATTTATATTCAGTCCAATCGATATAATCTATATAGAAAAAATTAGACCTAGAGTATAAAGTTTCTTTGATGTATTCCATCAGATTCTCGTCTCTATATGTGACTATAGATCCACAATTGAATTCCTGAAAGGGGGAAATACGAAAAGATATTTTGAACATTTCTTCCACAGATACTAATTCTTATAGATTGTATCTTCCTTATATTTCAAACAAATTAGTGATTATTTAAGAAAAGTATTTTTTCCACTTTTCTTTAAAAATAGGATAACTGCCAGAAGTGGATTTTTCCATCTCTTCTTCAGAAAGGACAGCAGGTCCAGTTTTCCCTATATTCATGTCATGATGCTCTACTATCGAAGAAGAGACAAGGTAATGCTTGATTGATTTTTCATAAAGTGATAGGGAATAATCATTATCAGAAAACCAATGAGTGAATGTCTCATCAAGATCTCCTATTCGATCGTATATTTCTCTTCTTTGAAAAATACACCAACCCGAGATTTCTTTCCTTATCTGATATCCCAAATAATTGCCAGTATTAGGAAGAATTCCATAAGAGGGTTGAGTCTTTGGGCAAATTGGGGAAAATGATAAAGCATCTGGAAATTCTGCTGCTGCTTTTAGCATTTCAGAAGCCCAATTCTTTTCAAAAATCAAATCATTATTACAGAGGCAAACGTAAGGATTGTTTCCGAGTTTTCTTCCGAAATTCATGAATTTGTGGTATCCATATGGTTTAGGTGGAGCGTATGTTTTAGTGTTTGGATAATCGTTCCATAATACTCCATCTTGCGATTCTAAAACTATGACATTAAAAATTTTTTCAGAATTGACTTCCGATTTAAAAAGAGATTTTAAACAATCTTCTGTTTGATTTTTTAGAATGTCATTTGCAGAATAGCTAAGTATAATTATATCAATCATTTTTTCTTGCTTATTTCGTCAATGTCTCTTAGATCCCCAGCTTGACAGTAATAAAATTCTTTTTTAAAAGAGTATGAATTATTTATTTTGGTGTTAACCGGAATATAATGATTCTCTGCTATGATTTTTCTAAAATCATTTATGTTTATGAATCCTGTTATCTCTATTCTAAAGTTAATGTCACGTATAAGATCCAGTACATTCTCTAGTGTAAATTCTGAATCACTTAAAGATTCAAAAGCGTTTCTTACCCCAGGATTTATTCTGCACATAAAAAAATACGTGTAAAGTATCGGCTGTTTCTTTCCCCAATTATGATAAAATCCATTTGCGTCAAATTGTTCCTTCTTTAACTTAAAGAGATCGTTTCTGCTTGTATTTGTTTTTACCTGAATTTTAAGATCTCCAAGAAAAAGATCTCCGTCATCATATTCTCCTTTATCCCTAATCGTAGTCCAGTCAGGCTCTTTTAGATCGTACCCTTTTTCTTTTAGCATCTTATAAACTGCAAACTCCCCAATTTTTCCTTGTGTAGCATCACATTTTTTCTGTCGGGGGGTTCTTTCTTCCTCATCATCATTGAAATGCTTTTGTGAGAATGCCCATTTTACGGATTTTTCTACATACTCATTAATGTCAAAAGTTGGTTTAAATGTTTTCCCATTTCTCACGTAAAGGGAGCCATTCTTTTCCATTAATTTATTAAGGTCTTTTGCTTTTTGGCTCAAAATAATAGATTTAAGTATGCCTTATACTTACAAATATAAAATAATTTCTCGGGATTTTAAAATGGATTACTATTCGGGATTTCCGTCTTCGTCGAAAGTCATTTCGTTGCTTTCTATATGATCTATTATAGCATCATCTTCGTATGCTGAATCTATGCAAGATGTGATCTTATCCAGAACATAGTTCATGTGTGAATCAAATTTCTTTTCCGCTTTTTCGAAATATCCCCCAATTATTTCTTGTCCTTTAGGTCCGAATTTATCTGCAAACTCTTGATGGTCATCAAGCTGAAAATCTATGGCTGTAGTACTTGATCTTCCATATCCGTCTAAAAACGCATAATATGTAAATCTGTGAAATTTAGCTGGTATTCCTAACCATCTTAAAAAAAGAGAGCTATTGGTTACATCCATAGCCTTTGCACATTGGATATAATAGTTCTGATCCTGTTTTCCAACGAAACTAATTTTATCTGGTGATTCGTTTTCTATCATGAATCTATTTCCATTAGCCTCATAATAATCTTCACCAAATAATCCAACCATCTCTGCATGAGGAGGTTCAAAGAGTTCAGAATCCTCTACTGCCCATTCGCAGATTTCATAATCTTCGTATCTTTGGTGCCTGATTTTTTCTATGGCATTACTTGCTGCATCGGGCGAAAGCTCACTAAATTTCAGATATTCATACAGATGCTTCATTAGTATCTTTTCGGATAATTTCCACCATTCTTAGTCTTGATTAGGACATTCCATTGGTTAATTGAGCATTTCCCTCCATTCTTCTCTATTGTATCAAGAACCTTCCAAGCATAATCAACATCTCTTGCTTGCATTTGGCCAAATACCTGTCTAAAATGCTGGATCTGTCCAGGGTTTAAAATAGTATAGGTCTTTTTACCCTCTTGAGGATTGTATGGGATGTTTTCAAAATTTTCAAAAACCTGTAAATGCTTCATTTTTTATATATTGATTACAAGCTATTTATCCCTAATTCTGAGATTTCTTTTATCCTTATCATTACCGAATTCCAATCTGGATATTGACCTTTTCCAATTCTAATCCAAATTCCTTCAAATTTGTCCTGAAATGCATTGTCCGAATCATCGACTAGGATCTTACCTTTCAGAAGAGATTTGTCCCCACAAAGAATTAGTTTCTTTTGCATCTCATATCCTAGGTGGGCTTTAACCCATTCCGCCTTTTCTGTGTATGAATTTGTGTTTTTGAAAGAAGGTCTGCTTAACAGCCAAACATCATGATTTACAGAAAGTTCTTTAACTGATTCTAGTGCAAACGGTATTGGTTCTAGTCCTAAAAAAAATCCAGGTAAAGACCATGGATATTTGTAACAGATTTGATTTGACTTATCTTTGTTAGATTCTCTAAATCTATTCACCGCTCCTTTTAAATCACACACGGTGCCATCAAGATCTATATAAATTCTCACTTCCATATTTATCTATAAAAATAAGAATTTTTTCTTTAAAAATCTTTAAAAACTTCTAGACCTTTTACTAAATCATCGGGGGTGTCTATTGAAATTGCCTCATTATAACACATTGTGTATTTCATAGAGAATCCATCTTCTAACCAGGATATTTGTTCCAATGAATCTCTCTTGGATAATTCGCTAGTTTCTAAAGAAGATATTCTTTCTAGGTCATCAGTACGGAATCCATAAACGCCGACATGTTTAAACACGTTAGATGGGAGATTAAAAAATGGACTTCTGGTAAATCCTGAAACAGATCCTTTATTTGAAATTAATTTGACACAATTTGGATTTATGAGTTGATCTTTCTTTAGATCCGAAGCACCAGTTAAAATTGTCTCTGATTTAATCGCTGTAAGATCTCTAATAAATCTTTCTAAAAAGTTTATATCTATAAAAGGTTCATCTCCCTGGACATTAATTACATAATCAAATTCTCCTTTGAATTTATTTGCTGTATGACAAACCCTTAATGTGCCGTTCTGGAATTTTGGTGTAATGTCACATTCGCCAAATTCGATAACGTGGTTATAAATTTCTTGATCTTCAGTCGATACTATTATTCTGTCAGCACCAGATTTTCTGCACCTTTCATATACTCTTCGAATCATTGTTTTCCCATTAATGTCTACTAATGGTTTTCCAGGAAATCTAGAACTACTTAATCTAGCAGGAATTATGATGCATATTTTTCGTCCTCTCATTCGATCAATCTTTTAAAATATATTTCTTGTTCTCTTTAGAATATCCTAGTTTAAGAAGAAGTATTTTTATTGCAGCTTCGAAAGATATACGATGGTCGTCCAGATCTATTCCAGATCCTTCAGCAGCTTTTAAATTATAAAATCCAAATCTTTCTTTAACGA
>JACCDW011860651.1_pt1 | contig 18351 bp, 20 predicted proteins | sample 7449781 | NCBI WGS metagenome assembly JACCDW01 (sample SAMN15323449, study PRJNA562643) | freshwater metagenome | isolation source: river surface water | place: USA:Blue River Watershed | collected 2017-08-18
GGCGAACCTATTATCATGGACGAGCATTGGCATATTATGAATCGTCTTGTGGAGTTAGGTAAAACAGATATTCGTATATTCTACAATACTAATTTCACTAAATTACGTTACAAGCAACACAATGTAATTGATTTATGGAAAAACTTTAAGCATATTAGCGTAGGCGCTAGCCTAGATGCAGAAGGTGCTAGGGGAGAATATCAACGTAAAGGCACAGACTGGACTGATGTTGTAGCTAACATTGAAGAACTACGAAGCCGAGCACCTGAGATTGATTTCTATGTTAGCTCTACGGTTAGTGCATATAATGCTTGGCACATTACAGACTTTCATCGTAGCTGGGTAGAAAAAGGTTATATTAAACCAGGTGACTGGTATGTTAATGTGTTACTCAATAATCCACGGTTTAGAATGAGCGTGCTACCACAAAGTCTAAAAGAAGAAATTAAGTATAAGTGGCAAAAGCATCTTAAATGGTTAGAGCCACAAGATCACATTGGTCGTGCAACAGAAGGATATCGTAGTGCTATGAAATTCTTAGATGACGACCATACCCATTTGTTAGACGAGTTTAAAAAATTTAACGCAGAGTTTGATGAGCTTAGGGGCGATAACTTTGCAGAAACATTTCCGGAGCTATCCGATCTATGAGCTGCCCGCTGCCATTTATTAATCTAGAAGCTCGTACAGACGGCACCATGAGTGTATGTTGTATTATGCAGGATCACGCACGTAAACTTGATGGTAGCAGTTTTAATCTAGCGCAGGGTGATACATTTACAGATGTACGTAATAGCAAGTGGTTATCAGATCTACAGCAAGACTTCTTAGATGGCAAGCAACCTAGTGCATGTAATAACTGCTGGCGCGAAGAAGCAGCTGGCATACAGAGCAAACGTCTACGTGAACTAGCATACTGGGGTACACATATAGAACCTAGTATAAAAAGTATGGATCTAAAGCTGGGCAACATCTGTAATAGTAAGTGCAGAATATGCAGTAGCTTTGCCAGCAGTCAGTGGGCCGCAGAAGAGATTAAGTTAAATCCTGATAATAAAACAGCACTAATGTTCAATCATTTAGGTCGTTGGCCAGAACGCAATGAACAGTTTTGGTCTGATATTGATCGTTACTTAAACACAGTAGAGAAGTTAGAGTTCTATGGTGGAGAACCACTGCTAATAGAACGTCATTATGACATTTTAACTCGTGCAGTAGAGCTAGGGCGTAGCAAAGACATTACTGTTAGTTACAATACCAACGGCAGCATTTATCCAGAACATAGAATTGAACTGTGGAAGCAGTTTAAAAAGGTAGAGATATTCTTTAGCTTAGATGACGTAGGCGAGCGTTTTCACTATATACGCTATCCGGGAGACTTTGACAGTGTAGTGAATAATTTGAAATTATTTGCACAGTTGCCCCGTGATACTTTTGAATTAGGTATATTCCAAACGTTTAGTATCTTTAATATTGCTACAATGACTGAGCTTACTGACTATTGCGCTGAACACTTGCCGGGTATACGCATACACTATAACATGGTGTTTACACCCAGTCATATATCGCCTAAAGTATTGCCCAAGCGTATTAAGGAACGCATAAGTATAAAGTATCACAATGCGCCCGAATACGTACAAAAGACGCTTAACTTCATGAATGGTGAACACTATACCACAGAAGACTGGCACAACTTTTTAACTATTACTCGCCGTATAGATCAGCATAGACGCGAACAACTACCGGAAACATTTCCGGAATTATATGAATTAATTAAGAGAGATTGGGATGGAATACAGTAAAACCTTTTGTCCGTATCCGTGGATACACGTAATGACCCAGCCCACCGGCACAGTTAGTTGGTGCTGTGTTGCTCGCGACAACTTTAAAAACGATGACGGCACTATGTTCGATTTAAACAAAGACGATAAGATCGAAAGTGTTTGGAACAACAATCACATGCGTAAGATACGCAAGCAAATGATTGAAGGTGAAACAGTTAAGGGTTGCGAACACTGCTACGATTTAGAAAAGATGGGCTTCCCTAGCTATCGCACTAACTATATACGCGACTGGTTTGAATACAGTGGCCGCGGACAAGAGATTATTGATCGCATTGAAAAAAGCAAGAACAACGACTACTATGTAGAAGAAGCTCCTATGTACCTAGACTTCCGCTTAGGTAACCTGTGTAATTTAAAGTGCCGCATGTGTCAACCACAGAACAGCAGTCAGATACAAAAAGAATACAAGCGTATTGAAGCCAACGATCCTATGGCTGCTGACTTTATTAAGAATTATTTTACTTGGGGGCAGTTTGCAGATCACATTACTCCGTGGCAAGATGATCCAGAGTTTCTACGTCAAGTAGAAGAATGGTTACCCGGTGTTAATAAATTATACTTTACTGGCGGCGAACCAACTATCATTGAACGTGTATATTGGATCTTAGAAAAATGTGTTGATCTTGGTATTGCTAAAAATATTGATCTAGTATTTAATAGCAACATGACTAACATCAAAGGTAGATTCTTAACACTAGTTGAAAAGTTTAAGAGCGTACTAATGTGTTTTAGTGTAGATGCTTACGGTGAACTTAACGAATATATTCGAGGTGCAAGCCATTGGGAACAAACAGACGAAAACGTTCGCAGCTATTGCAGCAGTAAAGTAGTTGGTAGTTTACTGTTTAGTCCTGTAATTCAAATATATAATATTTTAGATATAACTAAATTGCTTGACTACTGCGAAAGCCTAGAGCAAGAGTATAAGCGAGAAATACATTTAACTTTCTTAATCTGCGACTATCCGCGTAGTTTAGACTTCCGTAACTTACCTGACAGTGTACGTAGTGTAGCAGTAGAACGACTAGAAGCATGGATTCCTACCAGTAAGATTCTAGTAAAGCGTGAAAGCAATCTACAAGCAATTAACGCATTAATTCGCGCACTAAAAGAAAACCGTCATGAGGACTGGGAACAACAATTAGCAATATTTAAGAAATACACAAGCATCTTAGATAGACAACGTAATGAAAGCATGAGTAGTGCTATTCCAGAACTTTGGGAATTAATGTATGGCAAAAATTCTTCTAGCTAATGGGTGTAGTCACGTAGCAGGTTCTGAATCAGCTCTAAGTTTTGCAACGCCGCTTGCAGAAAAACTAGGCATGAGTGCTGTTAATATTGCATTACCCGGTGGAAGTAATGACAGAATTAATCGTACAACTATAGATTTTTGTCTAAATAATCAAGTAGACTTTGTTGTTATTGGGTGGACAACGCACGAAAGGTTTGAATTTCCGTGGAACAATACAACAGAATATTATGGATTAGGTAGACAATCAACTGATGCGCGATTACAAAAATTGTTTGACTATATGTCTTTGTATTGTTCAAATTGGAATCCTGTAGGGTTAAGTAGAGCATTGCATTCTATGTATTCATTACAATGCTTTTTAGAAAGTAAACAAATACCATATCTATTTTTTAATTCATGGAATCATATTCCTGTTGGCTATCAAGATACTGTATGGAACAACATAAACAAAGATAAGTATTATAAGCCGCACGAAGGAATATTTGAAAATTTTGAAAGATTGATGCCTGACAATTTTAGTGCTATGAGGCACGGGAATGAAACGGTACATTTATCTATCGCAGAGGAATTATATGAGCAAGCCATTAGACGAAGAGTTGAATCCTGAACTAGGTAAGCCAGTTGAAAACAAAAAAGAGCCAAACCTAGATCTCACGGCAGAAGAAGAAGAGCAACTAAAAAAGAAGTTAGAAGAGCTTCGCAAGATGGATCCATTTATTTACAGGTAAGATATGAGAATTTTAGGCATCAGCAGTATGTTTCATGATGCTAGTGTTACTGTAGTAGAAGATGGTAAAATACTTTTTGCCGCTCACGCAGAACGCTACAGTAAGAAAAAGAATGATGCATTTCTTAATAGAGAGATGATTCGTGAAGCATTATCATATGGTAAGCCTGATTACATTGCACTACACGAAAAAAGTTGGGCCAAAAAGCTGCGTAATGCAGTTGCGTTCAACTGGAGAGGCGCAAAAGAACCTTCACAGGAACAGTGGATTCGCAAATTTTATCCTGAGCTAAAAGGCATCCCTATTAAAAGTTATTGGCATCACGAAACACATGCTGCCGCAGGTGTTCTTACTAGTCCTTTTAATGAATGCGCCGTTATGGTTATTGATGCTATTGGCGAGTTTGACACTGCTACTATCTGGCATTGGACTGCCGGTAAACTAAAACGCAAGCACAGCGTTAAGTATCCTAATAGTTTAGGACTATTCTATAGTGCAGTTACGCACTATGTAGGACTAAAGCCTATGGAGGATGAATACATTCTCATGGGTATGGCTGCATACGGTCAGCCACATTTAAAATATCTTATGGATGATATTTTCTTTGAAGATAGTCTAAACAATCCTTTTTTATCTAAAATGAATCTACATCGAGGTATCCCTCAGGGTATACTTTCACGCGGTCTAAGTGTATTAGATGAATCAGGTCAGCGACCTAACGATTACAATATTGCAGCCAGCGCACAACAACTAACAGAAGAAAGAATTTACAAATATGCAATGCTAGCTAGAGAACTTACTAGCAGTGATAATCTTGTGTTTATGGGCGGCGTTGCACTTAATTGTGTTGCTAATAGAAGATTGTTTGAACTCTTTGATAATGTTCACATCATGCCAAACCCAGGTGATGCCGGCAGTAGCCTAGGCGCAGCAGCATTACACTATTATAATTTAACAGGCAACAGCGTAGAATGGCAGGGTCCCTATCTAGGTACAAATATACAAGGATCATACCCTGTAAAGAAAGCACTGCATTCATTAGAGAGTGGTGAGATCTTTGGGATAGCAAACGGTCGGGCTGAATTTGGACCCAGAGCACTGGGTAACCGTAGCCTATTAGCAGACCCACGAGGAGGTGATATCAAACACAGGATGAACGCCATAAAACAGCGTCAACAGTTTCGTCCGTTTGCTCCCGTCATACTAGCAGAACACTGCGACGAGTATTTTAAAATGCCTCAAAAAGGTTTACAAAGTCCTTATATGCAATTTGTAGCCAAATGCAAGAAGCCGCTAGACTTTCCGGCCATCATCCATGCTGACGGTACTAGTCGTGTACAAACAGTTACAGCAGAACAGCATCCTGGCTTGCACGAATTGCTCACTAAGTTCTATGCTAAGACTGGTTGTCCTATGTTGGTCAATACAAGCCTTAATATCAAAGGTCAGCCGATTGTTAATGACGAAAAAGATGCAGCAGCATTTGCTGAGTACTACGGTGTAAAGGTGCATACACACGATGGACGACGTTGATAAGGCGCAACTTATTTTAGAAGGCCGGTGCGTAGAATGTAAAGAACTTTTACCTAAGCATACTAAAGATTGTAGTCAGCATCCTTGGAGAACTGTGCTTACTGCTTTAAAAAAATTACAAAAAAATAAAAGTGTAACTTATTAAAAAACAGAGAAAAATACAAGTGTTTGATATATTCTACATAGGTGAAAATAAAAAACTAAAAGATGCTTTGCCTTTTGCAACGCAGGTAGAGTCTTACGAACAAATTTCGTCACGTACAAAAATGTATTGGCTAGTAGAACCAAACATTGAAGTAGTTGATACTGAAGTATTTGAGTTTAGGCCTAACGATCATGATCAAATTTATGATCATGTTTGGAAATGGAGCAGCAAAAACTACGGTGGTGTAAAACTTCTACCTAAGCATCAATCAAAAGGTATTAAAGAAATTAATCGTGTTGTGTGTAGAAAAAATTTTGCTATACTTAACACATCAACTCCAAATGATTACTTTGAAAAAAATCCTTATGCAACTCATGTTTGGTGTGTTGATCCTGAATACAAACTGAGCAGTGATATCGATTGGGCTCCAGACAATTTTGAACCTACCTTTGTTCACAGTTTTCATTTGCGAGGACAGCTAGAACACAAGTATCCTGAGAAGGAAGGTGGTATTAAATTATATCCTCGCGAGTGGCGTACCGCTCAAATAAAATATCATACGTTTTTAGATGCTAGTCTTGAATACCCTGTATTGAGAGTTAACAAAGTTGACGATTATTCACAACGAGATATGTTTGATGATGAATATGTTTGGCTTATAGACAACGAACATAACATAAACGAAAATACATTAGACTGGGTCCCTAATCCGTTTGAGCGTGAATATATTCATAGCTTCCGTATGCCCTATCAGCTTACAGAAAAGTATCCTCAAGAAATGGGCGGCATACGACTAGTTCCAAAGAATTGGAAAAATGCAGATTTAAAAATACATCCGGACTGCCCTGTACAAGATGAGGAATATGATGTATTTTACACTAACAAAGATTTTGATGCTGAAACATTTGAATTTTATGCAAAGCGTAGTGAGACTGATTGGTTCTGGGTAATTGATAGAGATTACGACTTTAATGGAAAATTATTGTACGTTCCAGCAAAACACGAGCAAGAATATATCCATGTGTTTAAATGGGGGCTCGAATATCGTTATCCTGTAGAAGTAAAAGAGCTATGGGATAAAAGAGTAGCCGGCATATACTTAGTTAACAAAAAGTTTGATATCACAAAGCAGAAACTTCACACTGATATTGTTCCTGTACGTTATGACATTTTCTTTACTGATAACATCAATGATTACGAAACATATGCACGTAAAAGTAGAACTGACGCATTTTGGTTAGTTGATAGCGAGCACGTGATCAGCGAAGTTTTTAAATGGGTGCCTCCTCTTAGTGAACAAAAGTATATCAATATTTTTAAGTTGCCCGGACAACTACAACACAAATATCCTATAAGCGTAACAAATGTCAGTGACAATCGTTGCGGCGGCATCAAACTAGTTCCTAAAAACTACAGTAGTAACGATGTTAAATATCAGGGTTTCTTAACTGCGGTTGAATTTGTAGAATTTGAAAAATTTACAAACGAAGAATACGGTAGAAAAGAATCTAAGCATGATTGGTTCTGGGTTATAGATTCTAATGTTACTGTTGTAGAAAATTTTGACTTTGACTTTATACCTGATAAGTGGGATGAAGGTAAAACACACGTATGGCAGAAGTTGAATCCTGTAACAGGTAGGCAGTACGACTATGCAGGCGTCATGCTATGTCCTAAAGTTCCTCAAGCAAAAGGTCGTCCTAAGTATATTCGTGAACCTGCATGTACACAAAAAGAATTTCCTCTTTTCAACCTGGATCCACAACTTGATATAATTGAACAACTTACACACATAGACAGTACTGTAGAGAATTCTATGTATTGGGTTGTGGATCCTTTTACACGACTACATCCGGACTTTAAGTTTGATTATTACCCTACACAATGGGACGCACAAAATGTTCATGTATTTGCAGACGAAGATGGAGCATATAGAAACATTAGACTGTATCCTAAAGGAACATTTTCTAATACTACACTAACTGACAAAGAAGTAGCCAACAATAGCTTTAAGAATTTAAAGCAAATAAATACTATTGGTAGCCTGCGTCCTCAGTGGCCAGTTTTACATCTAAAAGATGTGACAAAGACAGAGCTAGTCACTGCTCTGCAGGAATATGCTAATCAGGAAGTTCCGTTCCTGTGGACCGTTGATCCTGATGTTAGTGTCGAACAAAGTGTGCTTGATGCAGGCTACCTCCCAGATATTTTGAGTACAAACAAAATTCATGTTTGGCAGCGAATGAATCCTCATACTCAAAAGGTTCACAGTTATGGTGGTCTCCGATTATGGCCTACCCAAAAGGATTATTCCCAATTAACAACTGATAGTATCCGATTGAACAAGCTAAAGGATATCCAATATGTTAAAGAATTAGGTAGTACTTACAAGCCCTATGACATTGTATTCTTGTCATACAAAGAAGAGGGTGCTATAAACGCATATAAGCGTCTTACAGCACGTTTTCCTGCTACCTGGGTCAAAGACATAGTAGGCATATTTGAAGCGCACAAAGAAGCTGCTAGAAGCGTTAACAGCAAGATGTTTTGGGTAGTAGATGCTGATGCTTGGATTTTGGATACCTTCGATTTTGGATATATACCTGATGTTTACGATCAAGAAGTAGTACATGTTTGGGCAAGTACTAATCCTGTAACAGGACAAGAATATGGTTATGGTGGTGTTAAACTGTTCAATCGTGAGCAAGTGCTCAATGCCACAAGTTGGGGATTAGACTTTACAACAGGACTAAGTACTAGATTCAAAGCAATGCCTGAAGTGAGTTGTATTACCAAATTTAACAGCGATGCATTTAGTACATGGCGCAGTGCCTTCCGTGAGTGTGTTAAGCTCGCACTAAAGGACGATGAAGAGAGTCGAGATAGATTAGAAGGGTGGTTACATCCTCTACCAACAGCGTTCTTTAGACAAGAAGCGATGAGAGGCGCAGACGAAGGTCGTGCATATGCCCTAGCTAATAAGAATGATATAGAAGCACTAGCAAGGATAAATGATTATGAGTGGCTACGAGATAGATTCGATCGACATTAATACCTGGGCAAAGGTAGAAGAATACATTGACAGCGAAGATAGCTTTGTGGCCATGCCGCCCAGTTATTTTGAACGTGCTATCTATGGCGGCTATCCTAAAGATGCTTTTAGTAAAGGACAGCTTGCTAGTAAAAGTTGGCTGTTATCAAAGTTATTCAAGACTACTGAGCATAACAAAACGTACACTGTGGCACTATTAGGTTGTTGGGTAGGCAGCATCGTTCAGCCGCTGTTTAACATTGCTGACATTGAACGAGTATACGGTATTGATGTTGCTCCTGATGCTATTGATTTAGCAGAGAGATTTAATCAGCGTTATGTGCAAGATGGTTGGAAGTTTAAAGGTGTAGTCGCAGATGCAAGCACATTATGTACCAGCAACATGTTATTTGAAACTGGTGGCGAGTTGATTCAAACTACACCGGATATTGTTATCAATACCAGTTGCGAACACATGGACACACATTGGTTTGATACTGCTGACAGCAATCAATTAATTGCTATGCAGACCAACGACAGTGAAGGTTACATGGGTCATATTAATACTTGCAAGAGCATTGAAGAAATGTTTAGCAAGTATCCTATGCAGAAAAGGTTGTACGCAGGCATTATGAAAACACCTGCGTACACAAGATTTATGCAGATTGGTTATCGTTAAAAACGATAACCAAATGCTACAGTATAGGACGGATCCTTTGTAGCATTAGTAACTGACAGTAGCACGTTTGTATTTGAATTTAACCATGCACCAGCATTAAGTGATATTGCGGTGCCATCCTTATTCAAACGATTAACACCTTTAACTGATGTAAATGTTCCGCCTGTGGATACACGTACATCATTGCCGTTTGAGTAGAAGTAGCGCAAGTACTCTACATCAGCGCCATAAAAGAATCGTGTGCCCTTGTAGTTAATCCAATCAAAGTAACCAAGCGTAGCAACAAGGTTTGCTGAATTGTAGTGCTGATCAGCTACACGCAAATTAACATCTGCGCCTTGTTCGAGAAAGCCCTTTACTACAGTGCTGTTATAGCGTGAGCCAATGCTGTAGCTAAACTTACCTAGCTCATCCTTATAAGATAGTTCGGCGCCAAACGTATCTGCGGTAGTGCTACTGCGGGCAGTACCAAAGAAGTCTGATTCAATACTACCATTTAGGCGGCTGTGACTGTAACCAACCATAGCAAACATCTTTCCTTTGTTTGCATAAAGACCTACAGCGTCAGTATCGCCAGTGAACACATTTGTTGGTCCAATGTTTGACGACTTAGCATTAAGTACAGTAATGCCACCATCCTTGCCACCAAACGTACCGCCTACTGTGGTAACACCATTGTTATATGTACTAAACACACGAGCGTTATTAGTATTCCAGCGGCTGTAGTAAAACAAGTCTGTGTACGCACGATTAGCCATTGCAGCCATTGTTGTGTAAGTTGACGGCTTGCGTAAAAAGTCATCCAGCATTATGTCGTACAAACTCGGTACAGTCACAGCCGGCGGATCTAGAACTTGATAGTATGTAGTCACACCGGTATCATCACTAGTTTTATCGTATTTGAATCCAATAAAATCATATTGATATTTTCCGTCGATCTCAACCGCATACAAACCACCATGATGATCGCCTTTTGGACCACCGCCAACAATAGGGAAGTTTTCGTACAAAGTAAACTTTCCTTTACCATCATTAATTAGAACATATGTGTTATAAACTTGATCTACGATATCGAGGTCACCGTCATGATCAAAGTCCTTTAGTACCATGATACCTTCGCCGTTCCACCATGCAGTACCATTTCCGTTTTCGTATTTAGAAATGTTTGGATGAGCAGTTTTAGTTACATCAGTAAATGAAGTACCATTAATATTTTTAAAGAATTGAACAGCTCGTCCTTGGTAGTACGGATCACTTTTTGTACTAGCTAATACAATGTCAATTTTACCATCACCGTCAAAATCAAACACTTCCATATCGTTAGCTCTACCGTTAGCACCATACCAATTGGCCGGTAGTGGTACTACTGTACGAGTGCGCCAATCGTTTTTACCATTATTATAAAATACTGCACCTGCACTATTTGTACCTAAATTCCATGCTTGTGTGTTAGCAGGATTTAACCAACCGACAGCAACGTCACCATGACCGTCACCATCAAAGTCAGCAATGGCAGCGGTATTAGCCTGTAATCCTGGCTTACCGGTAACAAAGTCTTTATCAAAAACAGGAAAGTTTTGATTAGCAGTAAAGTTTCCTTTACCGTCGTTCATCAACATTGTCCACGGCAGTTTTTCAGCACATGCAACACCACAAGGATCTTTGCTGCCATCTGCACGATAACCATTTTTGGCCCGCTGTTCGATAGGAACAAAAATATCTAAGTATTTGTCTCCGTTCACATCACCTGCATAACTATCATGTGTAAAAATTGGGCCAAACGCCTCTGCGTTAAAAAACAGATTTTTTGGAAGATTGGTTAGACTCTTATTTTCTAAAACACCTTGATTACTTAAATGTAAGATACTTGTGTAATAGATATCGTCGATACCGTCATTGTTAAAATCTGCAACCAACGGGTTTCTTACAAGTCCTTTGTGATAGCCGCAAATATTGTTTGGGTCAGTTTTTGACATTAAACTGCCATAATCAATACATGCAGATCCTGTCTTAAATGTAGATGAATTAGCTAGAGTAAAGTGACCTGACCCATCATTTACAAACGCATGAATGTATTGATTTGGTCTATCGTCTCGAGCACCTTGAATGTATTCAAATACATAAAAATCTTTATGCTTGTCGCCGTTAATATTAGCTTCAACAATGTAGCCGCCTTGTTCCCATGCGCCTGGCTTTACTGCTTCGGGACCTGCTTCTGCAACACTCGAACCTCCATGTGTACCTTTTACTGTAGCCTGAAAGAATCCAAAGTCTTCAATTTTGTATTTGTCTGTTTTTGGAAATGATGAGCTACTAGCATATGGACTTGTTCCATATGATACAGTAGTTGACCCGTGCGGTGTAAGATTATATGTAGTTGAAGTAGGTGTAAGTTTCTTACGATTATCAACTTCTGTTGTAGTAGTTGTTGGTGAAGATACTTGAACGCTTGAATTGGTAGCTGGGGGAGCGATACTACCGGAACCAGAAGCACATCCAACAAGAAAAGTTGGAGCAACAAGCAAATAATAAAGTTTCATTGTAACCTCGAAAAGATTAAACCCACTAAACAACTATAACATCGTTTAGTGGGTTGTCAACCTAATCTTTAAGAGATTTAAAAATTTGAGTCATGCGAGAATCGAGCTGCTCATTAACTTTAAGTAAATCAATAACGATTTCTATTGTTTCAAAATTAATTGACGGGCTTACCTTGTTAAAGTATTGCTCGATATTTTTATAAACAATTCCGTTTTTATACATCGCTTTAGGTAAGCTGTATTTGTTTCCATTAACATCAACTAAATTAACCTTATGAATAAAATCATATGGCACACCATTAGGATCAATTGATGAAATAATACCCTTAATATTTTCGTTGTCTATATTTTCGGATTGTTTACCTAATAATACAACTGAAGGAATTCTACTTTTAGGCACACAAATATCCTATTATATTATCGAATCTTCTTTGGTCGTCCTGGTGGGCGTAGGCTTGGATCTAGTTTATAAGCCTCTTGCTTTTTAGTTTCAGCATCTTTTAGTAGTGCTGTAGCGTCTTCTTCCATAAGAAGAGCCTGAGAAAGAAGATTCTTAGCTACACTAGCTTCATCAACTGCACCGTTATCAATAACAGATTGCACGGATGCATTGAGTTCTTCCCGTGTTGTAGTTTTTAGTGTCTGTGGACTAGTTTCAGTCTTTGGAGGAGTATATCCACCTTCAATTTTACGGATTTCCTTATTAACATCAGCTAATGCAATGCTTTGATTAGGCATTGGTGTAAGGTTAACATGGCTAACAGGAACCTTTTGAAGCTTCTTTGCATAGTGCAATGTACTAAGCATATTGCTACCATCAGTAAACTGTCTACGATGTAGTACTTGGCTGATGTCGTTTGATTCTTGCGCTTCGGCACTCTGAACAACATTCATTAGATCATCGTGCTGTCTTGATTCTAGAAAATCAGTTTGAACGATTAGGCAATATTCGGGTTCACCTGGTAGTTCTCTAAAAACAACTACACATGGTTTTTCGCCAAACTTACCAACGTGTTTTAGTAACTGTGGCATAATTATTCTCCGGCACTTTCCTTAGCCGCTGCTTCTGCCCGGGCCTTTTGTTGTTCGCCAATAAATGAAAGGAACGAATTGAGCTTATCAAAAATAGCGCCAACCTGTGTTAATTCTGCTCCGCGGAATGCTCCACGCGAACTTGCAAGGTCAACGATCTGCAATAGCAATTGTAGATCTTGTAGGCTAATTGATTCAGGAACTGAACCTTCTTGGGCTTGATCTTCTGTTGTAGTGTCTGACATTTCTTTTACCTTTTGTTTTGCCATATAAAGGACTCCTTGTGTGGTGTATTATATGTATATTTAATTCTTAATAATTTTCTTCATCGGAAAACTGGCGCAAAAAGTCATCAACATTTTCACGATCAATAACATCCTCAAAGTAGACAACTACCTTATGGCCGCTATCAAACGATCGTACATAGTACAAACCTTTTGCGTGAGTATCCAAATAGTCATACAATTGTTCTAGTACATCCTTGGAAATACCAATTACTTTACGACTATTGCGTACTAGGTGGACCATGAAATCAGTGCCACCTAGCAGTTCAAACTCAACTTGATCTAACTTCCTAGACACTTGCATACTCCTTAAGCGGCCCTCGTATAAGGCACAGTGATACCGAATGGTGCGGTTGGTGTGTTACCACCTTCTCCGCCGTGTACAATAAACAGCGAGTCACAATAGTTTTCGTCGCCCCAACTGTTCCAAGGATAACCATCAGTAAACATAATGAACTTCTTAGGAACAATACCTTGCTCCTTCATAAATTCAAAGTTTACGTCAAAGTCAGTACCACCACCGCCACCAATTTCATACGTAAGTAGGTCGTTGGCAGTGTCAGCAGTAATTAGCACAGGGTTATGTACTGCGGTATCAAAGCACCAAATATGAATCTTGAAATCGTTGTACTGACTCATAATGCCGTGTACTTCACTAAGGAAGTCTGTGAGCATGTCGTTGCTGATAGAACCTGATGTGTCAATTGCAATAGCAACGTCAATTGTCTGCTCACGATCCATACCTGGCAAGTAGAAGCCAGCGTCAAGACCCTTGCGGCTAGGACGCATGTAAGTATAGTCGCTCTTAATAACGCTCTGGATCTGCATAGGCAACAGTTCGCGCCAGCTCAACTGCGGATTAAGAAGCTTGTCAACAAGACGCTTAACACCACCAGGCAAGTTACCTGCGCCAGCAGCCTTAGCACTCTGGATCACAGCATTCTGAAAGTCCTGCTTGATCTGATCCTTTTCTGCCTTAGTGTAGCGAACAGGACCCTTAGAGCCGTCATTACCTTCTCCTTCGCCAGCACCTTCATCGTCGCCGTCATCATCGCGGTAAATGTGTTCGTCAAATGCTTCTACAGTAATAACACGGCCTTCGTTAACAGCCTTCTGGAACAAGTCGTCGTAAATCTCTTCTGACATCTTACCACGATACTTCCAGTCAAAGCAGATGTCTACGAGCTTAATCTGCTCACCGATCTTTGCTTCAATGAGGTCGGCGTTGATAACGTAGTCGTTGGCAATGTTCCAAAGACGTGGATCACGATTACCTAGGCGAACCTTGTCCATGTGATCATATACACAGTGTAGTACTTCGTGACCCATACCAAACACAACCTCATCAAACGTCATTGCGTCAACGAAGTGGCGATTGTAATAAAAATAACGACCGTCTGTAGCTAGCGTTGGGAGCCATTCAGTTGCGTCCTTAAAACGCAAACGAGTAGCAAGGTTACCAAAGAATGGCGCACTAATCAGCATCTGGATTCGCGCCTTAATAAGAACATCCTCAACCTGAGCAGAGGTCTTCTTAGTTTCGGGAATTGGGCGATTAGTTTTGCTATGACGCTTTGCGGTATCTGTAGTGCTCATAAGTTACTCCATCCTTCTTACTATACTTATATTATACACGAAAACAGGGCTAAGTCAACTGGAAAATCTACCTATTTTTCCGTTGTAAATCAACAACTTACAAAAGGTGAACCCCCCGTTTCCGGGGGGTTCTGGATTGAGCTGTAGGTAGGGAGTAACAAGGTAGGATGGCTCAATCCTATCCTCCCTTAAGCGATATACTTGGTATAACGCTCAGAGAAGATCTTGTAAAGTTCCTTATCCAAATCAGTGCGGATATTGAACTTAATCTGATAGTCCGTCATGATAGTCTTGAAAAACAGCACTACCATTTCAGGCTCAAAGTTGTCGTAGGCAAATGCTACAGCATTGTTGAAGCACTTCTTAAAGTCTCCACCAGTACCATTCTCCTTGTAGAGCTGGTTGATCTCGTAGGTCATACCAACAACAAGACTGTACTTAGCGGAAATTTCCTGACTCAACTTATTGTCGAGCTTCTTAACCTTACCAGCGAGAATGTCTTCTGGCTTAGGAAGGTGACTAGCAATACGGCGGTGTTCAACAAACTTACCTGCCATACCCTCACCAACTGCACCAGCAATTTCTGCCTTCTGCTCAAAGATTTCTGCATCTTCAAAGCCTAGTGTAGAAAGGATCTCGCTAACGTATGACCACGAACGCGGAGTAGCAAACGCCTGCGAACTAGTCTTAGGATCAAAGTCAAACAAGTCCTGCTTGGCATAGCTAAGGTAACCAATAACATCCGGGTGGATGTCGTTATTGATAGCCCAACGCTGCCAGTCACCAAAGTCCACTGCCATGTTAATATGACGGAAACGGTTAGCCAGCGGAGCAGGCATACGGAACGTAACACCGCGATCAGTTTCACGGTTACCTGCGGCAATAATCTTAACGTTCTTAGGAAGAACATACTGACCGATGCGGCGGTTCAGCACTAGCTGATATGCCGCTGCCTGTACACTGGGCGGAGCACTGTTAAGCTCGTCTAGGAACAGGATGATAGTTTCATACTGAGCCGCAAGCTCTTCGGATGGAAGGTCCTGCGGAGGTGACCAATCCATTGTATTGGTCTCTGGGTTGCGGAAGGGATAACCGCGCAAGTCGGTGGGCTCAAGTAGAGCAAGACGCAAGTCAATTACCAGCGTCGAGCCTAGTGCGCCACTATCAGCGATACCCTGAACGAGCTCGCTCTTACCAATGCCGGGAGGACCCCAAATAAACAGAGGGCGATTTGCAAGCATCGCACGAAGTGCAACACTCTTAACTTGACTGGGCTTTACAGTTAGCGTATCCATTGTAGAACTCCTTTTTTGTTACCTACATACTAATAATAGCATCTTACGTTCTGTTGTCAACCGGTTTTTTTAGGTATGTTCAACAATTTCGATGCCAGCGGCTTCAATGGCGCTCATGCATACCGGGCAAGGTTTAGCAAGAGCAGGACGACCCTTTCGATCCCAGCGTGAAACAAAAATCTTGTGGGCCCTAGTAAGATCCTTACACTTTACAATAGCGTGGATCTCTGCATGGAGAAACTGCCTATCGGGCATACCAACTATGGCAGCATACTTTGCTTGTAGAGGGTGGGTTTTAACGTAGCTGTTCTGACCAACAGAAATTACTTTACCACGCTTATCGTAGATAACTGCGGTGAGGTTCTGTTTAGCTGACATATATGTGTTACTTTTCCCTAACTACATATATAAGTATATAACAACTATACTCCGTTGTCAACCAAAAAAAAATCCTTATAAATCAATGACTTACAAGGATATTTGCTTAGTTTTTAGCTTAAAAACTACTTCGTCCAATATAATTTAGTTAGTTTTTTCTCTCCGCGAAAAGCCTGTTTTTCCCATGGTTGGCTTCTATATTGTATGCCCTCACAATCTACAGGGCCATCCTCTCCGCGCCACATTAAATTGGTAGAATTTATTTCGCCCCTAATAAACTGTTTTGCATGTATTAATTCGTGTGCAAGGGTTGATGCAATTTCGTCTGATTTAATATATATTGTTTTTGTTGGCTTTTTTTTATCTTTTATAGTTTTGGCTATTTCGATAGTAATATAGTCCCTATTACCCCAACAAGAACCACGACAATTATCGTCTATTGACTTTTTTATAGTTATATTTATTGGAATGTCGCGTCGTACTCTATCACGAAAATAATGATATAGTATTTTTTCAGCGAATAACTTATACTTCTTTTTGTTCTTAAGTTGTCCCTGAATATCTATTTTGAAACCCATACAAGCTCTCCGTAGATAAAATAAAAGTAGTATTTAATTATATTATTACTGGAATACTATTACTATTTATCAAAAAGAAAGGGGCATAAAGCCCCTTTCAAAACCTTTGTTATTAGGAGAACTAAGGTTTAACTGGTCTTAGAGACCCTGTGCAAGAGCACGGTAACCGGCTGCAACAACAGCGCGGCTTGGGGTGCCTAGACGATAGAAAGTCTTAGTGCGACCCTTTGTATCAGTGTGCTGGTTTGCATAGATTGCGAAACCCTTCATACGAAGTGCTGATACAGTTGAACGGGCATTACCTACGCCAAACTGGCTCTCAATCTGAGCGGCGGTAAGACCACGGTTGTTAGCACGAAGTGCTTCGAGAACACGGTTCTCTTTAGTTACAGTAGTTGTATTAGACATATTATTGTCACCTCTTGTTAAATTTATGTTACAGTTACCTGCAACATAAACACATTATACACTAAAGCAGGACATTGTCAAGTCTTTTTTTAATTTATTTTGAAGAAATTTTGGATAGTAATATTGCTTCATCTAGCTTATCCAAAACATGTTGAAGTGCTAGAGTATTAGAATTATTTCCAGCAGTAATACAATTTTTTTGAAGAGTAGCACAACGATCAATAATAGATGTTAAAAGGTTGGTGTCGTTTGGTCCAAATGAAGGCGCCCAATGTATATCAGTTAGATTTGAAAAGCTAATAGTATCGCCGTCAAAACTAGGAGGAGACCATTTTTCCCAACCTTCTGAACTAAACGTCACACTGTTCAAATTATATGGCTGAATAGGACTAGAAAAATTATTAGTCTTTCTAGTCCTTTCTCGCATAACTTCGTCTTTGCGTTCTTTTGTTGGGAACGAAACAATGTTACCGTCGTTGTCATTCATAGAAGATAATCCTTCCAGCTCGGGTGACGCAAATCAAACGGTAGTGTCTTACGAATATTTGCTAACTCGTAATAACTGGGCTTGTATGGTTCACGGATAGGCTTCACATGCATATCATTGCCTTTCTTGCTGTTGCAAGGACCACAAGCCGCAACAATGTTTTCCCATGTTGTCTTACCGCCCTTACTAATAGGAAGAACGTGATCCATAGTCACAGTGTTTGTACCAACATGTGTTTCGCAATACTGGCATGTAAAGCGATCACGTAGAGTTACATTGTACTTGCTGAAACGTGGATACTTTTTATTCTTTACATAATCCTTAACCATCATTACAGCAGGCACACGGGTTTCCCAACTTGGGCTGCGAACAATCCAGTCGTCATACCACTCGAGTACATGCACTCGGTCGAGCCACATATACTTAATTGCTTCTTGCCAACCGATTGCACTCAGCGGAAGAATGCTGATTGGCTGTGCATCTTTGTTTAAAACCAGTGTGTCCATAATAAATCTTTAAATACTTTCTACATAACTCA
>JACCDW011535357.1_pt1 | contig 18347 bp, 25 predicted proteins | sample 7449781 | NCBI WGS metagenome assembly JACCDW01 (sample SAMN15323449, study PRJNA562643) | freshwater metagenome | isolation source: river surface water | place: USA:Blue River Watershed | collected 2017-08-18
CCAGGCATTGCCTTGACCGCCTGAAAATGCTTGACCTCCAGACCCACCAGTTTTTGATCCAGAATTACCGCCTCTACTGTTGTTTGGTGCTCCTGGACTGGCAACGCCTCCAGCACCACCTGAACAAGACATCAGCACACCAACATTAGCACCAGTAATACTTGTGGTGCCACCTGATCCTGCTGTGACAGTAGAAGTGGTATTGGCAATATTACCAGCACCGCCAGCACCAATTGAAATTGTGTATGTGTCCTGGGTTAGAGGAGTAGTTGTCCTGCTGTATGACGCATATTTGTATTCGCCACCGCCACCACCGCCACCACCTGTTCCTTTAACAGTATTTAGAGTAGCATCATTGCCTGCGGCACCCGCACCGCCTCCACCTCCACCAACTGCCACAATCTGAATTGTCCCATACAACACTTGATTTGAAGTAGGCGTAAAAGTTCCAGTTCCACTGTAAGTGGTTGTGGTTGTGGTAGGAGTAGGAGTAGTTCCAGTCAGCAAAAGATTTTGATTTACTTGTGTCACACCAGACCTGGTCTGTGTGTATGTAAAAGTTCCTGTGCTGGCTGGACCAGGATTGGGGACAAATACCATACTTGAAAATTGACCATTACACGCAGTTTTGTTGCCTGTGAATGAATACGATGAAGAAGCAAGAGCATTGGCCACGCTGTTGCCAAACTTGCCCAGGCTACTTGAAAGTGTAATAGTGTAAGTCTGCCCTGAGTCAGGACCATCAGTGATTGCTGGAGTTGAAGTAGCAAAGATTGAATTGGTTGAATTGCCAGTGTATGATCTATTGATCATATTCTGAATTTCAGTGTTGGTGCCAGCATTGATAATGTTCACTGGCTGATCAGTTGCTTGAATCACTGTGTTGCCTTGATCAACTTTGCTTTGGTTCACTGTCAGAGTCAATGTGCCTGTGTAATCAACAGGAGGTGTATAAACCACGTTGGCAGCATTGATATTGGCCTTGGTGTTTGAGGCTGTCCAGGTGTTGCCAACATTGCTGCCATTCACAGTAAAATATCCTGGACTTACTGTGGGCAGTGGTGTTGTCTGTGCCACACTGATTGTGAAACTTGTGGCAGTAGCACTGGTGTCTTTGATTTGATAACCAAGACTAAATGGTGTGTCTTCAACATAAGAAACTGTGCTGATAACCCAGGCATCAGTTGAAGTTAAATTTTGTGTGACAACATTGATCTGTCCAGAAGGATTGGTCAAACTATAAGCCAATGTAAAACTACGATTTTCGTTTGATACTGTTGTTAGTTGTATAGAAGACAAGTGACTATTGACTTGTGTCTTTGTGCCTGAGATAGTTAGAGTTTTGTTCACAGGATCAAATGTGCTGGTGCCTCCAGAACCTGAACTGGCAAGAGTATAAATGGCTGAAGTCAGACTTGGCGTAATCACAATGCTGTAAGTTCCAGAAGCCAGGTTTTCAATCTGAGGTGCTCCAGCAATGGTGCCAATGCTGTTTTTGGTATAGGCGTAATCAGTTGGTGTTGAAATATTAGGCACCGCTGTCACAGTCACATTGGTAGTCCAGGACTTGGTCAGATTATTCGCAGTATTGCTGGGGTCTGGATAGGTAATAGTGCTGGTGTAAGAAAAATTAGTAGCCTGGTCAATAATGGTTATACTTGGCTGTTTGACTTGTTCCCACACTTCTGCTGAAATAGGACCAACCAACTTGAAAATGTTGGTTCCAGCAATTTGAGATGAAATAAAATATGGTATTGAGCCCCAGTTGATGGTAGCAGCCAAAGCAATGCCACTGAGATCAACAGTGAATTCTAAATCCCTTGGTGTGCTATCCATTGAGGTAATGTTGATACCTGGAGGACTTACAAATGGCAAGTCCTCAATGGCTGTGGTTGTTTGGTTGGTTGGTGAAGCCGCATCAAATGTTATTGAATACGCGGCATTGCCACCATACGGGATGCTGTCATTTGCCCAATCATTTAAGTTTTCTAAACTGTTCATTATGCTGCCTTTATATCTGCTGGAGCAATGCCTGCTCCGTATCTTGTGTTGGTCATCATATCATACAACACATCGCCAGGCATTGTCATTGAGTTTGACATATTCACTGTCATATTTCCAATACCTGTAATACCTTTTTCTTTGTTGTATTCCACTTTGACAACCATAAACGCCAGGTCAGTCAAGGTCCAAGTTGAATCCCATTCAGGAACAATTGAATACGCACTTGCTTGTGTGCCACTTGTGCCTGTGGTAAATGCTTGACTGGCTGAACTTGAGCCATTGCGATACAAATAAACTTTCACAATGCCATTTATACTTTTGTCTATGGTGCCATTGCGGTCCACCATATAGTTAGCAGTGATGCCATCGCCTTGAAACACAATGCGTTGATCATTCCAATACACTTTGTTGAAACTAATTGAACTGGCACCGCCTGTGCTCAACATTGTGCCTGTGTTTTCACAAAGAGAATACACATAATACATTGTTTTGTTGTCAGAGGTCATTCGTGCGTCAATGAGACTGCCACCAAATGTTGCTGTGCCATACAACACAGGAATCTTGGCTTCTGTGTTGGCTACTGTTTGAATACGCACACCAGGATCAACAGGTGCTGTCTTTGCGTCCTTGACAGAGTCATTGCTTTTGTTGATTGAGTTTGTGACTTTGTTTAGAGCCACACCAGTGAGCACAGTTTTTACAACATTGCTACCAAGACTGTTTGAACCAAAAAAATCACTAACGCCACCTATGACGCTGGAACCAAAATCTACAATATCATCTAACCAACTCATCTTGAATCCTTTAATTTAATGCGGCCAATGTGCCAGCAGGAGCACCAAACTGAAAGTTGGTATTGGCCACTGTGGGCACACGATTCATTCCAGAATCGCCAGGGTAAAACTTGTCCTCATCATAGGGATTGGTTCTACGACCCACAACTTTGTTTTGGAGCACACTCAATACACTACTACAAATCAAACTGATAGTGAATGTTGATTGCTGACCTCTAAAGTCCCAGTCTTCATCCATTGCGTAATTTGACACAATGCCAATAAATTTAGTTGCTGGATTACCTGCCACAGGCAAAATCTCACCTGTCATAGGATTGAAGAATGCTCGCTTGATTTGTATTGCTGAGCCTTTGGGATTGTTATCTAATATTTCACTCACTGTGCCAGCAGGAATACCAGATATCACAACACTGAGTTCAGTAGCACTGGCTCTCAACTCACTGGCTGACGTGCTTACACTCAACAAACTGCCAAGGTTGCTATACAATTCACCATCCAGGATGTAAGGACGGTTGAAGTCAGAGAAGCGTAAGACATCATAGTCTTCAATGTCCAGACGCACAAACAAGGCTGGTTGAACAGCACGGTAGGCTGATAGATCAACACTCATTACACAACCTCACTGAATACAAATGGTCCTGACCACGAAACTTGATCACGAGCAAAGATTGTCCATTGTGGAAGATCTTGACAGATCACATTCCAAGTCACGTTGGTGCCTATGACCAAGGTGCCTGATCCTGTGTTGTCAAGTATGGGTCTATTCACAGGAACTGTGTTTGAGTTGTAAGCAACATTGGAAGTCACGCTGTAAACTTTACCAGTGCTGCCAAGTTGGATCAAATCACCTGCTTTGAAGTTGTAGCCTGAGCCTGCCTGGCCACTTGTGAGTGTGATGCTCATAGCACCTTGAACCCAAGTTGCCGCAACTGATCCACCACAGTTGCCTTGGTAATTTGTTAGCCAGGAGTTGTAGCCTGAGTTGTTGATCTGAACATTGCCATCAGTGTAGCGATCAGCCGCATCAATTGCTTCAATGTAAGGTCGTGCTGTGCTCCAAGGCATACCATCTGGAAGTTTAACTTCAAAACGCCAAACCTGGCCTCCACGACTGGCTGATCTAACAATGCCAGACCTTGTGGTAGTTGATGCTACCACTGCCTTGCGATTGAAGTTTATGGTTTCAGCGTTGTTGAAAACATATTGAAATGCTGTTGTTGTCATTATCTTGCTCCTGCGAAACTCTTACGGCCTTGTTCCGTAAGTGCGAATATAAAACTTGGGTCAGAAGCCAACAATGATTGGAAACTGCGAGCATCAACAGCACTGATATTGTATGTGACATTGGTTGCTCCACCCATTGGCATCACTGTGGCAGGGCCGCCAATCAACTCTGGACCACGCTCGCCTACCATACCAAACTTGCCTGCTGGCAGTTGGCCACCATTGGCAAAGAATCCGCCAAAGAAGTCGCCAATGCTGGAAGTGATTGAGTCCAGGAATCCTCCACCTGAATCACCACCACCAAAGATGCTGCCTACTGTGTCAGCAATGCCTCCCAGGGCACCACCAAAACCGCCACCGCTGGTGGTTGAGGGTGCTGATGGGCCGCCTCCAAATATTGATCCAATGCTGCCTACTACGCCGCCAATGGCATCACCAATGCCACCAAACACTGAACCCACTGTGTCTTTGATGCCACCAAAAATGTTGCCAATGGTGCCCATAATGCCACCACCTTGCTGTTGTGGTTGCTGTGGTCCCATCATACCGCCAAACAAGCCACCACCGCCACCTTGACCTACATCCAACACATACATTGGGTTGTTGGCACTTTGTCCTTTGCTGGCTCCTGAGCCACCCAACAAATCACCAAACATACCGCCAAACAAATCGCTTACTGATCCACCTGAACTTGAGAATGGGTTTGGCATTTGTAGCACTGAAGCAAGTGTTTGTTTGATCTGACTGCGAAGCAACTCTTCAGCCATATCAGCCACAAAGTTCTTCCACTCAAACTTGCCTGTCTTGGCAAAATTTACCAAGAGATCTTCAATGCCAGAAGTGAATTTTTCAAACAAGCGTTCTGCTTGCTTGGCAGCATTGGTAGCGTTGTCAATATAACTCTTGAACGCTGACTTCCAACCTGTGGCAAATGTTCTTGATTGGTTGTTGAGTTGTTGCTGTGCTTTGATCAGGCTTTCAGTTCCCTTGCGGGCTGTTTCGTAATACTTCTTGACTTCTTCTTCATTGAGCGGAGCACCACGACGTGCTTCTTCCGCACGGATGGCTGCTTTGGCTGAGTCATCTGCGGCACGAGCAATGTCGCGATAGCCTTTTTCAATGTCAGTAAGACCAATGTCAGCAATCTGTCGCTGAATAGCCAACAACTTGTCTTCAACGCTTTGTTGTTCTTTGAGATTGTATAAACGAAACTCTTCAGCGGCTTTGGCCTTGGCCAAGTTGCTCACAAGGTTTGCCAGGCGTGCTTCTTCAGCACGGGCCAGTTCTTGAACCTTGGCAATTTCTTCATCATATACTTTGCCTAAACCAGCGTCTTTGAGTTCTTTGCTCATTGAGGCTTGAGCATCACGCAGACCTTTAACAGCATCAGCGGTGCGGTTGGCCAAAGCAGTTCTTGCGGCTTCTAAATCATTGGCTTCTTTGCTCTTGCCAATAGCAATGGTTTCAAGTTCAATTTGTTCTTGAATTCTACGACCATTCTCTTTGAATTCTTCACCAATCTTACGAACAGCCTTGGCAGCGTTGTCATACGCTGATGTATCAACTATTCTACTGGCCTTGTTGCCTGCCTCAGCGGCTGCTTCACCTGTTTTTTTGGTTTGTTCTTGTAGTGCTTTGTTTGCGGCAGCAGTCTCTTCTTGCTTCTTACGCAGTTTTTCAAGAGCATCACGAGCCATCAAGAATGGTGTGCCAAGACCTTTGGGGTCTTTGATATCCGCACCAAACAAATTCATCAAGCCAGCAATGGCGTCAGTTGGCAAGTTTAAGAAAGCACCTGTGAGTTCCAGGATGCCTTCTGTAATACGACTCAACACATTGAGTGCTATGGATCCAAAGTTGTCAAACAACTGGCTGGCTGTGTAAATGCCCAAGCCTGCTGAGAACAGCAAGGCAATCACACGCAGGCCGCTCATTAGCGGTCCCAAGGCTCTAAACGCTGAAGCAGCCCAGGTAGCAATGCCTGCTGAACCCAATGCTCCAGCAACAACGCCAATACCTCGTCCCAGTGTGCCAATGGCAGTGACCAGGGGCAAGAATATACCCACTGAGAAAGCAGTCACAAGAGCCGCACCTGCTATCTTGATAGAAGCAATCAGCAGATCCATTCTTGCTGTGCCTTCAGCAGTGGCAGTATTGAATTCGTTTAGGGCCTTGACAGCAGGAGCAAATGCTTCCAGGAACGCCAGTTTGACCTGGCTTGATGCTGTGGCCAATGCGTCATTGAGTTCAGCCGCACGGCGTAATGAGGCAGCGTATTTGTCAGCACTACCAGCAGATTTTTCCAGGCTGTCAGCAAGACCACCAGCATCCACTGTGCGGAAACTCTTGCCAAACAAATCCATCTGAATAGAAGCACGACGACTGGCGTCACTGATGTTGCCAAGACCTTTGAGTGTCTTGACCATTAGATCTTGTTCGCTGAGTGTTCTAAGATCGTTTAGTGTGATACCTAAATCACGGAATGTGTTCTGTGCTTTGAGACTGCCTTGTGCGGCTTCATCAATGCTTCGCACAAAAGTTGTGACACCTTGTGCCATCTGATCAGCGGCACCACCATTTTCTGTGAGTGCTTTTTTCAGTTCCAGCAAGCGGCCTGTGGCAATACCTGTGGCATTGGCAAGATCCTGTAAGTCATCTGCCATACGCAAAGCACCAGCACCAAGGCCAGCAAACAAGCCGCTGGCAATAATGGTTTTAAGGCCCATCATTCGCTGATGTAAGCCGTCAATGTTTGATTGTAGTTTGTTTAAGTTGTTTAGGCCTGTGACGCCTATATCAACTGTGTATTTTTGTTCGCCTGCCATATTAGAGCCTCATAATCCTTTTCATCTCACGTTCAATGAACTTTTTAACAGGTTCGCTCATACCTTTGGGTGCTTGCTTTGAATAGCCTTCATCCAGGCGTTGTGCGTAGGGATAAGCGGCTTCAATGGTGGTCTGATTGAGTTTGGTTTTGCGACGAGCGTTGCCTGTGCGAATAGGTGTTGTTTTGACCCATTCATCATAAGCACTCTTGGGAAGTTGCTGTAAAGCAGCCTTCATTTTAGCGATACTGGGGGTAATTGTATCTTTTTCTAATCTAACGGTCATTTCTTTTTAACCCTTTCAACCATTTCCTGTAGGGTATTTAGCGGAAGATTGGGTGCGGGTGGTGCTATGCCCTTGCGTTGAGCATCTGCTTTTTCTTGTTCATACTTGTTGTAGGCCAAGACCACATCCATCACAAGGAAGTCAAGTGTGTCTGCTTCCGCAAGAACACGACTTGGCAACAGGTGATAGCGTGTGGCCAGATTGTCAAGCACTAAACAACGCCGCAGATCAGCAGAATCTGGGTCTAACTGAGCGTTGATTACTTTCCCAGTGATTCAACCACTGCTGTGATAACACGCATTAGCACCTTGGTAGGCAAGGTGTTTTCACCTGTCATAACTGGATTGCCTTCTTCATCCAACACAAGACCACGCACAGTTTCAATAACTGACGCTGTGTTGCTTTGGTCCAGGCTGGCTAACTTCAAAAATGTGTCCATTGGCTGACGGTCCCAGGTCCAGAATTCAATGGCTTCACCAAACTCCGCAACGATGTCTTCGTCTGCGATGGTGATTTTAGTAAGTTGTGGCTTTTTAGCAAGTTCTGAGAGTTTCATATCTATTGATCCTTAGTTTCTGTTTAACAATTCGTTCAATGCCGCAATGGCAAAGGTCATACGGCTGTTGGCCTTGGCAATGTCGCCTTGAGCACAGCGTATTTCGTTGGTGGATTTGGCAATCTCTGCCAGGATGCTTTCCAAGATTTCTTGGTCAGACTTGTGTTTGAGTAAATCCATATATCTTGTTCTATAAATCAAAGAAAGGGGGATTGCTCCCCCGTTCTATTAGGATACTGTGTAGTCGCCAGTCACAGTCAATGTGATTGGTGATACCCACACAGGGCTGTCTGCTGACACAGTTGGAGCCAAGCCAGTCACATAAGCATTGCCTGTGACGGTTGGGCCAGTAGCACCAGTAGAAGTGTCGCCCATATACAAACTGAAGCCAACAAGTGTCTTGTTCTTTGACAGACCAAATACACCAAGGTTGGCAGCAGAGTTTGCTGTAGCGGAAGCATTACCAAAGAATGTTTCTTTCTCAAGAACGCAATTCATTGAAACGCTGTTAGTTGCTGTGGTAGCAACTTGAAGTTTAGAACTTGAATCCAATTGGGTCCAAGTAAAGACGTCATTACTATTGTTGATAGTCACGTCCTGAAGTGCGGGCATTGCCAAAGGTCCAGTAGCCGCTGCCGCTGTTAGCGTTAGGGTTGCTTGGACATTAGATACGCCTGGGGCTGGATAAATGTAAGCCATTGCGATTTCCTTTTAGTTTATTTTCATTTCCGTGAAACGGAATACAAACTCTGTCAGCATTGAATCAACTTGAAAACTGGTATTGATATCACATTCACGGCTGGTCACACCAACTATTTCTGAGGTATCTTTAACATTTCTCACGCCAACTACTAAACTGTCATAGTTTGAGGGCTTTTGTTTTGCGTCTATTACGACAAACACACTGATTGTGGTTTCTTTCTTGGCGAATATTCCCGCATCTAATGTGTTGAAGAGATTGCTCTCAACAGATTCTGGCTCACTGACATAGAACACTTTGAAGTTTTTCTCATACAAAGGTTGTCCTGATGCGATCCAAGGCAACTCGCTGGACACAGCGAATGTGCCCAGTGATAGTGCTGAAATGCCGTCTATAATGGCTTGTCTCATCTGCGTCTCACCAAGTTAGTGACGAAAGGATAAATCTCAGCGTCTGTGATGGTTCCATTATTACTGAAATCATACCAGTCGCCTGCTGTTAGCAATTCGTCTAAAAGAGTGCGATACTTCTGATCGTAGAAGCCCAGTTTTTGTCTTTCCGCTGAGTCAGGATTTCCAAAGTCTGCCACTTTTGCCAGCAGGTATTCAGAAAGGGTGTGATATACACATAGGTCTGTGAAATCACCCTGGCGTGCCTTGATCAGGAACGGGTTCAAAGGTGGAACTGAGATTGATTGACCAACTACCACATTCGCTGTGCTTCCGCTTTGACGAATGTAATAGTTCTTCCACCATCCTGAACTGCGTAATGCGTCCAGGATTTTGGTGGTTGAACGGATCAAACTTTCTTCTACAACATCTTGAGTCAAACCTTCATTAGCACTGAACAGGCGACTGTCCTTTGCGACGACATCATCATAGTCAGCGAAACTATAAAATGTAGAGCCTTGTGAAATGAAAGCCATCTTCTTTATGTCCTATTAGATGCTTGAGTCAAACTTCAGATACTTGCCGTATCCGTCATACAACTCGCCCACACCGTAGTGGCAAGAAGCAACGATGTCGTCACCCAAGAAAGAAGCACGGCGTTGTGTTTCAATATTGATGTCGCCAATCATAGCCAAGCCAAGAGCGTCACGGTGGAAAACAGCACCAGGGAAGTCACCAGCGTTGGTCACGTAGTCAATGTTAGAAGTTTCATAAACTTCAATGCCAGCCAGGCGGCCAACAAAACCTTCACGCATTGCTTCGTTGGCAACATCGCTGTAAGCACCCATAGTGAAAGCACCAGTAGCACCGCCAGTTGTCAAAGCAGCCTTCAAGTCATACGCAATGGCTGGGTGTAGCACACAGACCATACCGTCAGTTGGAACACCTGCTGAACGCAGAGCGGCAACTTGTGCGAAGATTGTAGAAGCACCAATTTGAGTTGTGTAGTCACCAGTTCCTGTTGAGAAACTTGCGAACAATGCTGTCAAGTCAGTGTCAATTTTGCGAGCAATTGCTTCACCAAACAACTTGCCCAAGTCAGCAACCACGTTGGAAGCAGAACTGGTGCGAGCCAAGTCAGTAAGCAAGGTGCGGATGGCTGCTGTAGAAACAGTCAATGTAGCACCAGAAGTAGAAACTGCGGTGTTGCTAACTTCGTCACCTTCAGTCACAGTGGCTGCGGTCTGAATTGGGAAGATAGGAACTGTGACAGTTTTACCTTGACCAGGGGCCAAAGTGTAATTTTTAACGAGACCACGCATAATAGAACGCTCGCTCGCGACAAACATTGCTTCAGCAACAATGCTTGGCAGTAAGTCGTTTAGGGTTGTAGTAGTTGAACCAGCCATTTTTTATTCTCCTTGAATTAGGCTATACCATTGGCCTTGCGATATTCCGCATAGACCTTACGGTGTTCTGGATTTTTCATATCCAGTTTTGTGATATCCACCTTGGAAGGTGAGCCGTTGGATACATTGGAACGACCATTTGTAGTTGCTGGCGTTGCTGCCACAAAGTGAGGGTTGGCTGTCAGGAAGTCCTGAACAAGATCTTCAACACCCCAGGCTTGGCCTTTGTCGTTATAACGAACAGATCCGTTAGAGTCAATGACTTCAACTTCACCATCAGCGTTCATTCTAACTTGGCTCTTTAACAAACTTTTAACTTGTTCTGGATTTACAGAACGCAGTTTGCTTGCTGTGCTGAGCAAAGGAACATCTACTTTGTATTCTTGTATCACACGGTCCCGCTTTTGGATTTCAGCGTCTTTAAGGCTCATTTTTTCTTGAAGAATCTTTTCAAACTCTCCACGTTTAACGGCTTCTTCTTGTTGTTTCTGCTCCCAAGCACTTTTGATGTTGCGTAGTTCTTCAATGTCACCAAGTTCTTCGTAAGGTTTTGCGACCTTCTTTTGAACTGAGGCTTTCATTTTGGCCATCGCGTCGTCAAACTCTTGCTGAGTATAAACACGCTGAGTAGTCCCTGCGGATTCCTGACTTTGTTGGGCTGGTGTGTCAGTGCCACCGTTTGCTGCCAATGATTCAGAGTTCATTGTAATCTCTACCTACCTTTCGTAGTAATGTGGTAATGTATTTACCTTTTGCTTGCGGCCTGATCGCCTTTCCATCCAGCGGCACGGGCTGCTCGCTCCTGGAGGCGTGCCTTGGCTTCAGCACCTCGTCCGTAATAGACGTGGCCACTTTGACCAAATCTATAACCAACTTTGCCATTGTTCATCACACGCTGAACTGGCATATTATTTGCTCAACTTGCGAACAAGAGCAGGTCTGTCAGCCTTGATGGCTTGGTCTTCTGCGATGTTCATTGCGATAGCAGTATCTCTTGCCTTGGTCTGAGCAGGATATGCTTTCTTCAAGATACCAATGTTCTTGTTGATTGAAGTCTCTGTGAAACCTCTAATGACTCGTTTTGAATCTTTCATTTCAGTAGCCTTTCTTTGGGGGTTTGGGTCGCTTTTTGTTTTTCTCAGTTCGCTGACCTCTTGCGGGTAATGCTCTCATTTTATTCCTCCTGGTGAATCCAACCCAGAGCCATCAATCTTTCGTGCTCTGGCTGTGTGACAACCATACGGCTTTCGCCTGTAGCAGGGTTGATCATTGTGTGTGGTTCTACTGCTTGTGGGTATTCTTCTGTGTCTTCTAACTCACCCAGCACCATTAGATTACCAACTTCTTGATTGGTGGCTGCTTGTTCAGGCATAAGCGTGACAATAGCACTCATAATCTCATCTGGCTCTTCATCTAACAGTTCCAACAGTTTGTAGTCAATCACTGCTGTCACAGCAGGATCAGTTGCGGCTGACTTGGCAGCAACCAGTTGTTGAACTTCACGACCTGTGTCACGAATGTTGAATGAGCCTGGATATTCTATTTCACCAGTCCATTCGTAGCCTTGATATTGAGCATACAATTCCCACAGTTGTTCTTCAGCCAGTTCCAGGTTGTCTGCTTTCTCACTGAGTTTGGCATTGAGCAATTGAAACTCAGTTTCCATAGCAATGCCGCTCATACTCACAGTTTCTGTGGCTCTGACACTTCCTGTGTTGGCCATACGGTCAATCATTTGAACACGATTCTTGATTGATTCGTAGATCATATTGATAGGTGTTGCGTCAGCATTGAGCATATAAGGCTTGAGACCTGGATCAAGGGTGTCTGGCATCTGAATCATAGCACCAGCACCAGCACCTACTTGTGTGTCTGGTGTGACAACCAAAGAAGGGTGTCCTTCTAAACGCACACTTTGTTCTACTTCTGAAAGTTCATTGTAGATAGCACGTTGTTGGTCAGCAATGTCAGAGATATCGCTAATGCCCAAACCACGCACTTGACTGCGTTCGTTATACACCAGCACAGCAGGAATCTTGCCCAGGCCATTGACTTCTTCACTGACCAACTCTGCTTCACGCTTTTTGTCGTTGCTCTTGTAAGTGCGAATGGTGTCATTGGTCCATTCACGAATAGTTGTCACAGAGTTATTGACATCTTCAATGTATTTGAAATAACTCAATTGGTAGCGGCCATTGGGCAAGCGTTCCCAAGTCCAGTCAGTGACCACAAGAGGTGTTAGCAAATTCACATACGGACGCACACCTTGTGCCAATTGGTCTGCCAGGGTTTCTGCTGCCACTGAGGGCTTGGTCATCAACACCCAGCAATGTCCAAACACACTGGCCCAGATGCTGGTTTCTTTCATAAACGCATTGAAACTGCGTCCATCCAAGTCAGCATCATAAAGAAACTCTTGTAATGCGGGATCCATCACCAGCAATTCAAATTCACGCTCTGGTTCTGAGCGGAACAAGAAACTGATATACACTGAAATCACTGAGCGGCAGTGATTGTCTAATGGTGTAGAGTTTAAGCGGGCTTGATATTCTTGATCAGTTTCTAATGTGTATTTTACAAGGTGTCCGCCTTGACGGTATTCATCGCCACCAAGATAACTGTCTAACAGAAACTGCCAGCGGTCCTTGTGTCTCATAAATTCTGTGTTTGTGGTGCCTATGTAAGCATAAGCGTCTGTCAGCGTTTGATTAGCCATTATGTTATCCTATGTGACCAGCGTTGTTGCGGCTGGGGTTTTACATCTCGCTTGACGGGCCAAATGTAAGAGACCATATAGCGTAAAGCATCGCTCATATGATCATATCCTGAATCCTTGTCTGGGACTGAAGTGCCTTCTTTGTAAGCGTGACGCTCCAGACTCTCAATAGTGTATTTACACTTGGGATCAACCAAGAGGTGCCTAACACCATTAGCATCGCACAAGCGAGCATTTACTGCGTTGATTCCATCACGCACAGCGTCGTGACTCAAAGGTGCTTTTACTGTGAAGCCTGCGTTTTGTAAGATTGATAAGTCAGTTGAACCACCTGCTGAAGTCTTGCGTTGGCGACTTGCGGGGTCTGGATACACCCATATCTTTGATTTGGGATATCTTGTTTTAATTTCACTAACCATCTCTTGGGTGTTTGAACTAAACATCTGTATTTCATCAATGATGTGTAGCGTTTCTCCCAGTCGCACACCAATCGTGGCTGACATTGGGTCAATGTTGAAGTCCATACCAATGTAAATGGTGTCAGGTTTATCCACTTTGAAAGGCACAACATTGCTACGATCAAAAGCGTAATAAATGCGACCCGCAAATGACTCAAAGGTTGCTTCGTATTCTTGACGGAATGTGCGTTCATCCATTTCACTCCTGGCTGCGGCAACTTCTTCAGGGGCAACACGCCCACCATCCAAGGTTGTGTATTGATAACTCACCCAGTCTTCAGGGTGCTCAAGACTCATATCAAATATGTCTTTAGACCAGTTGCCTGTGCCCTTGGGTGTGCCTATGAAGAGTGCGTGTCCTTTTTTATCAGAAAGCGTTGGTCTAACCGCAGTCCATACATCTGGATCCATATCAGCAAATTCATCAAACACAGCGAAATCCACAGAGAAACCACGCATACGGTCATAACTGTCAGCACTACGAATGCCAATCTCAGATCCGTTGCGTAAATGTAGCGTGAGTTCTGATTCATTTACTTTGGCAATCCAGTTTAGATCTTGTAAGCGACCTTTGAGTTGGTCCCACACAATGCCTTTACCTTGACCGCGAGTAGGAGCAATAAACCAGCATCTGCGATCAGGGAAACGTGCGAACTTGGCCAACTCACGCATAGCAAGCCAAGTCTTTCCAAAGCGGCGTCCGCAGATGGCCACACGGAATCTGTGCGAGTCTTGTGCTATGGTTTTCTGTGCTTGTGATAAAGCCATTACTCTTCATCTTCCCAAGGAAGAATCTTGGCTTCTTGGCTTGCCATTGGGCTATCACTTTGTCCCAGCAGGTTTTTGCCCAGGAAGATCAGCATAGTGGGATTGCCACTCATTGCTACTTCTAACTGTTTTCTGCGTAGGCTGTGCTTTAGCGTCTCGCGACCTTTTAGCAGTTCTACGCTGAAATTGTAGCGTAGAGTATTGCCATCAATGCCAAACCACTCTGCGATTTCAATGTCTTTACAGCCTATTGCGGCCAGTTTGAAAACATCAGCAGAAGGAACTACTTTTTGGTCCCTGCCAACCACTTTGCCCTCAACTTCAACTGTGCCCTTTTTACGGCCACGTTTGCGGTTGTGAACATACTCTTGACAATCTGTGAGAAGAGTTTGACGTGGGGAGTCTGCTAATGGTGCGTCAGCAATGGTGCTGTCGTCTTTTTGATCTTTTGGCTGATCAGTGCCTGCCTCATTTGACATAGGTAGAGTTATCCTTTACCACCACTGGGGTGTAGGATTATTTACCTATTTTTGAGATCTCCATAAGGTTTGGTAAGGTGCGTGAGCATTAGGTATTGATCCCAAGCATCTTGAACTGCGACGTTTTTTACGGCTCGCTCGTGTGCTTCAATCAGTTCCACAATGCGTGACCAATCACGTTGCGGGATCTCCACCCGCACACACGGAATGTCTATGGTGTGCTGTTGTGCGTCAAACAAGTCTGTGGTTGAAGTTTGTATTGCCACAGGACGATATTCACGCATCATCTGCGGGCTTTGCTTTACATACGCATTATCTAATAGTGCCAACTCGTCTTCCTTGCGTGTTGTAAATGGTCAGCGTTTGTGGTGCTTGGTATCGCTGTGCTGTGCCTGAACCACCATAAGCCGTTGTGGCAGAAGGATCCAGGTATTCCTGTTTACCATTGATGACCACGCACTTGACTGCTTGGTAGCAAGGATCCAAGTGCGGATTATATGTTGTGGTCCCGCAAGCGGTTAGGAACAACACGGATGCGATCACGCTCACGCTTTTTATAACGCTCATACTGTATTTCCTTTTCCAATGCTGATTGAATGATCTCATATCCCGCTTCGTCGCCCCAGGTATTTAGGACTGTGCGTAAGTTGGCCTGTAGTTTTACTCTATCAAACAGTTTGTTCTTCACCATCTTCTGTCTCCTGAACAAGATCCATATCATCAAAAAAAGCATCAGCAGTGGCTTCAGCATCAGGGTCAAGACACTTGCTGGCACACCAAGAGTTGTAGATTTCTTCTTTGGTTTCGTAAGGCAAGTATTTGTATTGGCTCCAAGTCAAGGGCCAAGTTCGCAGGGCAGGTGCGATGTATTCTTTGGCTTTCTTTGGGGCAGGTGGCTTGGGTATCTTTTGATACTGTGTGGGCATAGTTTCCACGCGGTTCAGAATGGTTGAACGATCGCATTTGTGAGCAGCCGCGGCAGCACCAGAACTTTTGAACTCACCCAATGGGGTTTTGATGTAATAAAGCAGTTTAGGCACGGTATTCCTTTGTAGGTTGGGGGAGATTGGGCACCTGCTCCCCCATCAGGCACTCAAGCAGGATCTGCTCGCCCTTTATGCGTATTCTTTGAGTCGCTCTTGATATTCATCTTGATCTAATCCAAACAAACTTTCAGCCACATCTGCTGTGGTGATTTCGTAGTCCTTGATGCCTGACCACTCCAAGTTGATCTGGGCGTCAGACGCAATCTCTTCAAAGTCATTAAACATTTCATCAAAGTCAGTGTCTCTACACCAACTGCGATTGTAAGCGGCTGTGGCAATACAAAGACCAATAATAGCGTTCTGATTCATTATTCGCACTCCAATAAAGAGTAAAGTTCTTTGATGTCAGCAAAGTCCAAGGCTTCCAGGTCTTCAATCAAGGTGCCTGGATCTGTAGCGTTGCGTAGTTCATCAATCATTTGAGATTTGGTCATACGGCTGGCAAGTATATCAAAAGTCATTTGTGAAGTCATTATGCGTATTCCTTGTTGATATCAACTAACTGACGCAAGCCTGCGTCAAGATCACTAAAAGTCATACCAAACACAGGCAGGCACTCTTGTTGTAAAACTGGATTTTGTGACATTTCTAAAAGGCCACGGGCCACAGTAAAAGGTGCTTGGTTGGTTTGATATGCTACAACTTCTGCCGCAGTTTCAATCAGTTTGATTTGTTTAGGTGTCATTTTGGCACTCCAAAAAAAAGTTATAAGGTAGGGGGTTCTTGGCCCTTGCCCCCTGGTCAAGGTAAGTTCGCGGTAAAGGAACACCGTTTGCCAAAATCACTCTTCGCTGGCTTCTGCTTCGCGTTGTAGTTTCTCAATGTGGCGTGTTGCCAGCATAATAGTATCGCAAGCATCACGCAGAGCAATACGCATCTCAAACAACTGATCGCTGTTGAGTTCTTCATCACGCAAGAGATAAAACTTGCTCTCAATCACATTGCGAGCCTCTTCAACCAGTGTGGTTGCTGTGTCCAGGGTAGTTTGGGTATTGATAACTGACATTTTGAGTCCTTTTTGAGTAGTAGCAATATCGCTACAGAAACAAGTATAACAGATCGTGATTTATTGGGCAAGTCCTACAAAAGTATTACATTGCCCTGTAGGGTTATTGTTTGTTCCAAGCACCTGCGTTCAGGCACTCACGCACCAACCAAGTGTCATCAAGTTTGAGAACTCTGCGTCCCAGGCGTTCAGCAACATCCTGTGTCATTGCTGAAATCTCAATGGGCTCTGTGATTGACCATTTGTAAGGCTCACCAGGGGCAGGTTGCTTGTGGTAAGTTATGGTATAAATGTTTGCCATTTTGGGCATAAAAACTCCTGTTTTGTTGAACTATGTGTGTATTATAGCAAATGACGATTTTTTAGTCAAGAAAAAGCCCTACACAGGGTAGGGCTTTTGTTGCTTTTTTACAACGGAACAAAAAAGCGATCCATAGCACTATATTTGTGCCCAGCCACTTTGGCTTTGGCCTTGTTCCAACGACCAGGCTCATCCCAAGGGATAATATCACCTGCGTTGTTGGTCTGCTTGTAGTTGATACTGCGGAAGTAGTCCAGCATTTCTTGGTTGTTTAAGCCAAAACGCTTTTCCCAGTTCCACATCTCAACTTGGACCACTGGACGGCACCGTTCAATAGTTTTGCGAGCACCTTGTATAATGAGCCATTCTGTGCCTTCTGTATCTGCTTTGATAATATCAACATTGGACCAACCAAAACTGTCAATAGTAGCAGTAGCACAACCTTGCTCACCAGTGTCATAACGCACAAAACTGGAAAGTCCGTGTTCTCTCTCGCTAACAAACGCACTACCCACACGGTCCATTAGGGCCTTGCGGTGTAGCGTTATCTTGCCAGTGATAGCAGTAGAAGCGTCTTTATACCAAGGAACACCTTGAGCACCAAGCATAATGTTTGTATTCACATTGTGCTCTAAAAGTTCAAAAGTTTTGTCCAGGCATTCAAACGACTCTACTTGCTTGGCCCAGGTTGCGTATTCCATTGTGTTAGTTCCAACGTTGGCACCTACATCAACGATGCGGCGTGCTGTGGGAACCAAATCACGTAGATAACGCAAACTGGTTATTTGGTAGATACTATTGGCACAGCGATCAAATACATCGTGTTGTTGAGATCTGAAAGTGCGACCGTGTTTGTTAGAATATGTCTTGATTTCTGACATAGCATTTTTCCTATTTGAGTTTGAGATTTTAGACATATGGCTTTATGTATGCGGACGCTGAACGCGAAGCAAACAAAAGTCTGTCTATGCTATTATCTGGATTGTTAAAGAGCGAGCACTTATTGTTGTTATGCGTTGTGTCTGGTAGCACTATCACTTACCATAAACATAGTATAACACAATGCCCATTTTAGGTCAAATAAAAACCCTACGGGGTGTAGGGTTGTTGTTTTTTAGCAACTAATACTGAAGTATTACCTTTTTTTACGGGTTTTTGCTCGCTTTTTTGCCCTGATTTTACGCTCTTCTGCGGTGCGATGCGTAGGATGTAGCAGGTCTTTTGGTGTGCTGTGGTAGCGTTCCCAGTTAGAAAATATTGCCCGCAAGCGTTCAGGTGTTATTAGGTTCCTTGGTAGTGCGTTGGTGATGTTGCCTTCCAGGGCATTACATCCACGATGAAGCACACCACGGATTAGACCTGTTTTGTGATCGTGATCCAGCACAG
>JACCDW010788642.1_pt1 | contig 18336 bp, 20 predicted proteins | sample 7449781 | NCBI WGS metagenome assembly JACCDW01 (sample SAMN15323449, study PRJNA562643) | freshwater metagenome | isolation source: river surface water | place: USA:Blue River Watershed | collected 2017-08-18
CGAAATAGAGGCCTTCGCTCGGCGCATTAAGGCCCAAAGCAGAGCGATCGCGCGCGGCGAGCGCTTCGCCAACCTGCTCCTCGCGCCAGCGGCCCATGCCGACCAGGGCGAGGCAGCCAACCATCGATCGAACCTGATGATGCAGGAATGAGCGCGCAGCAGCGCGGATGTGGACTTCCTCCCCAACGCGCGCAACGGACAGTAAATCCAAAGTTTTCTGAGGACTTTGCGCCTGGCAATGGACCGAGCGGAAGGTGGTAAAGTCATGCTGGCCGACCAGCGCCTGCGCCGCGCGGTGCATGGCCTCGGCGTCAAGCGGCTGGGCGACCTGCCAGGCTCTGTTCGCATCCAGCGTCAGTGGCGCGCGGCGATTGGCGATCCGGTAAAGGTATTCGCGGCCAATGCAGGAAAAGCGGGCGTGCCAATCATCCGACACCACGCCGCACGCGAGCACGGCGATGGGGGCAGGGCGGAGGTGGTGGTTGACCGCTTCCATCAGCCGGAACGCATCGATCGACTTGGCAACGTCAAGGTGAACCCGCATGCCGAGCGCGTGCACGCCGGCGTCAGTCCGCCCGGCGGCATGCATGGTCACAGTCTCGCCCGTGGTGGCCTGCACCGCCTCTTCCACTGCCTGCTGCACCGAAGGTCCGTGGGCCTGGCGCTGCAGGCCCATGAAGGGCGTGCCATCGAATTCAAGGGTGAGGGCGAACCGGGTCAAGCGAGCTTAGTCCCGGCGGTGATCGCCCAGCCGCGCAACAGGTCAGCAGTCGCCATGGCAGGCCGACCGGCGCGCTGGACCAGCGTGGGCCGAATTGCACCGCCGGTGCAGGCAATTGTCAGTTGGTTGTCAAGCACGGTGCCCGGTGTCGCGCTACCTTCCGCCGGTTCTGCCACCAGCACCTTGCAGCGCTCACCGTCGAATTCGAACCAGGCGCCGGGGGCAGAGGCAAAGGCGCGTATCTGCCGTTCGACCTGCCCGGCATCCTGCGCGAAATCGATCCGGGTCTCGGCCTTGTCGATCTTTCTGGCGTAGGTCACGCCATCTTCCGGCTGCGGGATCTCAGGATAGGCCGAAAGGTCAGCCAGCACCCGCACGATCAGGTCTGCGCCGATCTGCGCCAACTCGGTGGTCAATTCGCCCGCCGTCTTGCGATCAATCGGCGTGCGGCCTTCCAGTAGCACGGGACCTGTGTCCAGGCCCGCTTCCATCCGCATGATGCCAACGCCCGTTTCGGCATCACCGGCCAGGATCGCGCGCTGGATCGGGGCAGCGCCGCGCCAGCGTGGCAGGATTGAACCGTGGAGATTGAGGCAGCCATGCCCTGGCGCATCGAGCACGGCCTGCGGCAGGATCAGGCCATAGGCCGCGACCACGGCAATATCGGCGTCGAGAGCGGCAAAGGCCGCTTGCTCTTCAGCGCCCTTGAGCGAGGCCGGGTGCCGTACTTCGATTCCCAGTTCCTCTGCCTTGCGGTGGACCGGGGTAGGCGTCAGCTCTTTGCCGCGCCGGCCGCCCGGGCGTGGCGGCTGGGTGTAGGCGGCAACCACACTGTGCCCCGCCGCGACTAGCGCTTCCAGCGCAGGCACGGCAAAGTCCGGGGTCCCCATGAAGATGATACGCATTGGTGGCTTTCGCTTGGCTTCGCTTCGCCCTATCGAGGCCGCCATGGCATCGCAAGAGATCGAGACACTGACCCAAGCCCTGTCCCGCCTGCCGGGGTTGGGGCCACGCTCTGCCCGGCGCGCTGTGCTGTGGTTGATCAAACGGCGCGAAACCGCGCTGGTGCAACTGATCGCTGCGCTTGAGGGCGTGTCGGAGCGGCTGGTTGAATGCCAGGCCTGCGGCAATGTCGATACGGCCGATCCGTGCGGCATCTGCGCTGATACCCGCCGCGACCAGCGCTCGCTCTGCGTGGTAGAAGACGTTGCCGATCTCTGGGCACTTGATCGGGCGCGCCTGTTCACCGGCCGATACCACGTGCTGGGTGGGCGGCTTTCGGCGCTCGAAGGGGTCCGGCCGGAGGACCTGACCATTGCCGCGCTGATCCAACGGGTCGCGGCTGGCGGGATTGACGAAGTGGTCCTCGCCATGAATGCCACTCTCGAAGGGCAGACGACTGCCCACTATATTATCGAGCGCCTTGAAGGTTATCCGGTGCGGATCACGCAACTGGCGCATGGCCTGCCGGTTGGGGGAGAGCTGGACTATCTGGACGAGGGAACGCTTGCCCAGGCTCTGCGTGCCCGCCGGCCAGTTGGCTAGCCGATCACGCTGATCGCCGCAGCCGCCTTGCGATTCGCAGGGTGCGAGACTATTTGAGCTGCATGGCTATCCGCGAAATCATCGAAGTTCCCGATCCCCGCCTCAAGGTGGTGTCCGAACCCGTCACCAAGTTCGACGACGAACTGAAGACCCTTGTCGCCGACATGTTCGAGACGATGTACGATGCCCCGGGTATTGGTCTGGCGGCGATCCAGGTTGGTGTGCCGCTGCGCGTGCTGGTGATCGATCTTCAACCCGAAGACCCCGATGCCGAACCCGAAGTTTGCACTTCGCATGGCGGCCATGCCCATACCCACCAGCCGCTCAAGAAAGAGCCGCGGGTGTTTATCAACCCAGAAATCCTCGACCCTTCGGAAGATCTTTCGGTCTACTCGGAAGGTTGCCTCTCGGTGCCGGAGGTCTATGCCGACGTCGAGCGTCCGGCTCGCATTCGTGCCCGCTGGCAGGATCTGGATGGCAAAATCCACGAACAAGAGATGGACGGTCTGCTGGCGACCTGCCTGCAGCACGAGATGGATCACCTTGAAGGCATCCTGTTCATCGACCACCTCAGCCGCCTGAAGCGGCAGATGGCGCTGAAGAAGCTGGATAAGCTGCGCAAGGTTGCCTGATAGGGCTGGCGTTCTTGCTCCGTTCCGGTTAGCGTGGTAACATGGACTCCACGCTCTCTCTTCTGATTATCCTCGTACTCGGCCTTGCAGCGGGCATCGGGCTCGGCTGGTTTTTGGGCTCACGCCCTGCCTCTGAGCTGCGGGCTCGTCTGATCGATATGGAGTCTGGCGCCAAGGATATCGACGCCCGCTTAAGGCAAGCGGTGAAGGAGCTCAGCGATGCCTCGATCGAGAATGCGACGCTGAAGGCGAATGCTGCCAATTTTGAAGAGCAGAAGGCCGGGTTGCTGGCGGCGCAGGAATCGCTGAAGAAGGAATTTGAGAACGCCGGGGCCAAGATCCTGGCGCAGGCGCAGGAGGTCTTGCTCAACCGCGCGCAAGAACGGCTGACCCAGTCTGAAGAGAAGAGCGCGGAACGGCTGAAGGCCTTGCTGGCCCCGGTTGATGAGCGGCTGAAGAGCTATGAAGTCCAGGTCCAATCGCTGGAAAAACAGCGGGTGGATGCCTTTGGCCAGCTCACCGGCCTGATCCAGTCCCTGCGCGAGGGGCAGGAACAGGTTCGGGCCGAAGCCGCCCGGTTGGGCAACTCACTCACCAACGCGCCCAAGGCCCGCGGCCGCTGGGGCGAGCGGGCGCTGCAGAACGTGCTGGAGCAGTGCGGTTTGTCCGAGCATACCGATTTCGAACTGGAGCACTCGCTCGATACCGAGGATGGCCGGCTGCGGCCCGATGCGATCGTTCACGTGCCCGGCCAGAAGAAATTGGTGATCGATGCCAAGGTCTCGCTGAATGCCTACCAGGCCGCGTTTGAGGCGAATGACGATGCGGAGCGCAAGCGGCATCTCGACATGCACGCCAAGGCGATGCGCGGCCATGTCCAGACACTGGGGACCAAGGCCTATCAAAACCAGTTCGACGATGCGCCGGACTATGTGGTGATGTTCGTGCCGGGTGAGCATTTTGTCGCTGCAGCACTTGAGCACGACCCGGAGCTTTGGGATTTTGCTTTCCATAACAAGGTTCTGTTGGCAACTCCTACTAACCTGGTTGCAATTGCCCGGACGGTCGCAATGGTCTGGAAGCAGGACCAACTGGCCCGCGAGGCGGTGGAGATCGGCAAGGCCGGCGCTGAGCTCTATGACCGGATTGCAGTGGCGGCCGAACACCTCAAGCGGGTTGGCGGCGGGCTGGAAAGCGCGGTCAACAACTACAACAAGTTCGTTTCAAGCTTTGAACGCAACGTGGTCACATCGGGCAAGCGCCTGCGTGACAAGGGGATCGAGATCGGCAAGCGCGAGATTGAGGACGTGCCGCTGATCGAGGCTTCGCCACGTTACAGCGGAACCGAGGCTCCGGCGATCGAGGCTGCGGCAGAGGATTAATCCGGCCTACACACCAGTTCGGCGGAGTGTCTGGCAAGCCTTTGCGCTCAGCAGCCCAGCCGCTCCAGCACTTCATAGGCCAGCACGGCCCCGGCCACGGCGGCGTTGAGGCTATCGGCGCGGCCCTTCATTGGCATCGTCACCCGCAGGTCGCAGGCCAGCTCGTATTCTTCGGGCAGACCGCGGCTTTCGTTGCCGACCATGATGAAGCACGGCGCGGCATAGGGCGCGCCGCGATAGGGCACGGCATCGCGCAAGGATGCCGCCACCAGCTGGCCGCTGCCACCACGCAACCAGGGTAGGAACTCTTCCCACCGGGCCTGAGCGACTTGCTGGGTGAAGATTGCGCCCATGCTGGCGCGCACCGCCTCGGCGGAAAAGGGATCTGCGCAATCGTCGATCAGGATCAGCCCACCAGCGCCCACGGCATCGCCGGTGCGCAGCATGGTGCCTAGGTTGCCGGGATCGCGCAGCGCCTGCGCAACCAGCCAGATTTTTGCCTTGCTCCGGTCCAGCGCGGCAAGGCTGGTATCGAATTCGGTAAAGACGCCGCAGACCGCCTGCGGGTTGTCCTTGCCGGTGATCTTGCTGAGGATATCGGCGCTGGTTTCGATCACTTCACCGCCCGCGGCGATGACATCGGCCTCAAGCGCGGAGAGCAGCAGATGCGGGTCGCGCCCTTCGGCCATGACCAGCACCTCGGGCAGGTGGCCGCATTCGCGGGCATCCGTGAGCAGGCGCAGCCCTTCAGCCAGGAACTTGCCCGCGGCCTTGCGGTGCTTCTTGTCCCGCAGCGCCCGCAGCGCTTTGACTGTGGGGTTGGAAAAGCCGGTGATCTGGCGGCGGTTCAAAATGATCAATCCTCGCCGAAGCCGTCCTTGACCAGGCCGACCAGCTTAAGCAGCGCCGGCTCGCAGCCTTCGCCGCTGACCACGATGTCAACCTTGTCACCCTTGGCTGCGCCCAGCATCATCAGGCCCAGGATCGAACCGCCTGCAGCCTCGTTGCCGTCCTTTTCAACGCGCACAGACAGTCCGGTGCAGAGCTGGGTCACGGCGTTGACAAACTTGGCACTGGCGCGCGCATGCAGGCCGCGATTGTTCACGATTTCAACGGTTTCGCGTGCCTCAGCCATTCTGTCTTCCCCCACCCAAGAGCCGGTCGTCACGCGTCCTGGCCAAGAAACTCCGATGCGATTGTGATGTAGTTGCGCCCCGCATCCCGCGCTGCCTCGGTCGCCTTGGGCAGGGTCATGCAGGTCCGTGCCTTGGCGAGGCGGATCAGCATCGGCAGGTTTATGCCGGCAATCACTTCCACCTTGCCCGCTTCCATCAGCGAGATCGCGAGGTTTGATGGCGTCCCGCCGAACAGGTCGGTCAGGATAATCACACCGTTGCCGCCATCCACCGCTTTAACCGCATCGGCGATCTCGCGCCGACGGGCTTCCATGTCGTCGTTAGGGCCAATGCAGACCGTCGCGACCGCATCCTGACGGCCGACGACATGCTGCATGGCATGGACGAATTCCTCGGCGAGCTTGCCGTGGGTAACCAGGATCAGGCCGATCATGCTGGGGGGATGCTCCGAACTGCCGCGCCGGCGAATCCTGCCGGAAAGTGGCGCAGGCCCATGACGCCGAACGCCGGCACGGTCAATGCTTTCCTTCGACAAGGTCGGCCGCGCGCGAGCCGAGATTGCGGTGGATCACGGTGGGTGCGAAGCCGGCCTGACTGAGCGCAAGGGCCAATTGCTCAGCCGAATAGACCGAACGATGCCGTCCGCCGGTGCAACCGAAGGCAATGTTGACATAAGCTTTGCCTTGCGCAGCGTAGCGCGGGAGCAGGGTCAGCACGAGATCGCGGATGCGGCTGAATGCATCGGCCCAAGCCGGATCGCGCGCAATATGCTCGCCAACCGGTGGGTCTTGCCCGGTCAAGGGGCGCAGTTCTGGGTCCCAGTGCGGGTTGTCGAGGAAACGCATGTCGAAGACCAGATCGGCAATCGGCGGCATTCCCCGCGAAAAGCCGAAGCTGGTGACGGTAATCGTTGTGCTTTTGGGTGCCGTTTCGGCAAAACGTTCGCGGATCGCCTGCTGCAGGTCATTGCTGGTGAAACCGGTGGTTGAGATAACCATGTCAGCCCAGCGCCGCAGCGGTTCAAGCAATTCGCGCTCTGCCGCAATCCCGGCGGTGGCCGGCAGATCCTGGGCCATCGGATGGCGACGCCGCGTTTCGTTATAGCGCCGCTCCAGTTCGGCCCCGCTGCAGTCAAGGAACAGGGTGGTAAGCTCAAGATCCGGGCGCTCGACCAGTTTTTTGACCCGCTCGATCACCTGATTGGGGTCAAACCCGCGAGTCCGCGCATCAAAACCGATCGCCAGTGGAGCGCGTAATTCGTTGCGGGGGGCATCGGAACTGTCGATCAGCCGGTCGAGCAGGCGGATCGGAAAATTGTCGATCGTCTCCCAGCCCAGGTCTTCCAGCACCTTGAGTGCTGTTGTCTTTCCGGCACCGAGCAGGCCAGTGACCAGTAGCACGCGCTGCCGTGGATGTGCGGGATCAGTTTCGCTCATGATCGATACCAATGTGGCCCTGCTGCTGTTCAATTGGAAGTCCCCACTGCTCCAAAGCGGCTTCTGCCCGCAAGGCCAGGACCGGGCTGTCAGGCCACAGCGCCAGGCAGGGCAGGTCGATCCCCGCAATGGTCAGGATTTCGGGTGCCTCGGGCAGGCGCGGGGCCGCCGCATCGAGCCGCAGCGCCAGTGCAATCGGGACCGAGCTGGTAACCGGGCGGGAAAGCAGGCCGACATTGCGTACTTCGATCAAGCCGGTGATCCGCGGCGGCGGAAAGGCAAGCAGCCGGTTGCCGGAGGCCGTGATGCTCAGGCCGTCATCGCCAACCAGGGTCGCGCCCCGGTCGATCAGGGCAAGGGCGAGGCTGGATTTACCCGATCCGGGCGGCCCCTGGATCAGCAGGCCGCGCCTGCCGATCGCCACGCAGGTGGCCTGGATAAGCTGGCTCATTCTGCTTCCTCCGCCACTTCCGGCAGCGGCAGGTGAAGGGCCAGGCATGCGCCGGGGTGGCCATCGGGGCGGTCCTGCGCTGAAAGCGAGCCATCGTGTGCCTCGGCAATCGTGCGAGCGATAGCCAGGCCAAGCCCGGAGTGGCTGCCGAAGTCTTCGCTTTGCGGGCGCAGGGAATGGAACCGTTCAAAGACTTTTTCGCGCGCTTCCACCGGGATGCCGGGCCCTTCGTCGGTGACCGTAAGCTCCAGGACATCGCCTTGCCGTTCAAGCGCCACGCGCACTGTGCCACCCTTGGGGGAGAAGGACACGGCGTTGTCGACCAGGTTCTCCAGCACGCGTTCAAGCCGGGCGGCATCGCCGGGTACATCCCAGGGGCCCTGGCCGACCGGATTAACCTCGATCCGGCAGCCCGGATCACTGGCACGCTCGGCGCGGGCTGCAACGAGCGAACGGGCTAGCGCCAGCATGTCCACCGGCATGAACCGGGTACGGGAAAGCTCGGCATCGATCCGTCCGGCTTCCGCGATTTCAGTGATCAGCCGGTCAATCCGGCGCAGGTCGTGCGCCGCGATCTCGGTCAACTGGCGGCGCAGGGCCTCGTCCTTGACCTTGGCGAGCGATTCGAGCGCCGACCGCAACGAAGCGAGCGGGTTCTTGATTTCGTGGGCGACGTCAGCCGCAAAGCTTTCGCCCGCGTCGATGCGGTGGCGCAGGGCCGATGACATGTCGGATATGGCGCGCGCCAGCAGGCCGATCTCATCCCGCCGTTCCGGCAGGCGGGGAACCACGACCTGCCGTTCGCGGCCAAGCCGCACGCGGATTGCCGCGCGGACCAGTTCGCGCAGCGGCTGCACGATCGTCCGGGCAAGGAACAATGAAAGCTGCACCGAGATGATCAGTGTGACCGCAAGGACGATCGCCAGCGTCTGGCGCGCATCGCGTACGCTTTGGGTAACATCCCGCGCATTGCGGGTGGTCAACAGGACGTCTCCGTTATTGCCGACCGGCGTTGCAGCGTTGATGACCGGGGTCTCATCGGGCGCGGCGCGGCGCTGGACCACAGTGGTGCGCAAGCGGGCCGCTTCGCCCACTTCGGGCCAGGCCCTGGCGCTTTCGATCAAAGGATCGGCATAGGCCGGACCCGCGGCATTGCCGATCAGGAAGTTCATCCCCGCATCAAGCCATCGCGCAGCATGCTGATACCAAGGCTCGCTGGTCGGATCGACCAAGGCATAGGTTGGCGTGGCGAGCTTAAAGGTATCGAACAGCAAACGGCCCCTGGCGTCGTAAAGCCTGAGCCGCAGGGTTTGCTCCTGGCCAATGTGCGCAATCAGCGCAGCGCGCCGCGAGGGCGGAGTGGCGGCAAGGCCTTGCGCGGCAATCTGCGCTTCGGCGCGGGCCAGCTGATAGCGTTCGGCAAATAGCTGGTTGCGATAGGAATCGAGATAGAACAGGCTCCCTGCCATCAACCCCAGCGCAATGATGTTGACGGCAAGGATGCGCGCAGTGAGCGAGGTTCGCCGGGTCCAGTCGCGCCGGCGCCGGGTGCGGGGCAGGGCCGGCTCAGGCATCGCCAAATGAATAGCCTGCGCCATAAAGCGTGGCGATGGCTGCAAAATCCGGATCAACCACCCGGAATTTGCGGCGCAGGCGCTTGATGTGGCTATCGATCGTCCGGTCGTCGACGAAGACATCATCGCTGTAGGCGGCGTCCATGAGCTGGTTGCGGCTTTTGATCACGCCCGGTCGGGTGGCGAGGGCCTCAAGAATCAGGAATTCAGTGACGGTCAACGAGACCGGCTGGCCATTCCAGGTTACCCGGTGACGGGCCGGATCCATTTCCAACGCCCCGCGGACAATGGCCGCACTGGGCTGGATCTCGCCGTCGGGTTCTCCATCGCCGGCAGCGGTCTCGGCCTTGACCAGTTCGGTGCGGCGCAGGATTGCACGGATTCGCGCCACCAGCAGGCGCTGGCTGAAAGGCTTGGTGATATAGTCGTCTGCCCCAAGCGAGAGGCCAAGCGCCTCATCGGTTTCCTCGTCCTTGCTGGTCAGGAAAATGACGGGGAGGGCGCTTTTGGCGCGGAGCTGGCGAAGCAGCTCGAAACCATCCATCCGCGGCATCTTGATGTCGCAAACGGCCAGATCTGGGGGGTTTTCCAGCAACGCCTTCAGCGCAGTCTCGCCATCCGAATAGACCCGCGTGGCGAAGCCTTCGGCCTGCAGACCGATCGATACGCTCGTCAGGATGTTGCGGTCGTCATCGACCAGCGCGATCGTCTGTAAAGGGCTGGCTGGCTTGGGGTCCATTGGCTCGGTTCAAGCATCCGGTTCGGGTTGATCCGGTTACCGCCTTCGCCGCCCGGTGACAATCTTGCCCTGCGGATTGCCCCCGCATTCAATTTTCACCGGGATTTGGATCAGGTTAGGCGCGCGGTGGTTTGACGGCATGGGTCGGCACCGCTATGCGCCGGGACGAATCCCTGCATACGAATGCAAAGCCCCACGGTGAAGTGCTGCGGCACGATGCCAAACCCACGGAGATGACCTTGACCGCTGCGCTGTCCTACCCGCTCGCCAACCAGGGTATTGCTACCGACGCCACGATCTTTGCCAACCTCGGTACGGCTCCGCTGGTGGAGCACGCGCTGAAGCGCGGCGAGGGGCAACTGACCAAGGATGGTGCGTTGCTGGTTGATACCGGCAAGTTCACGGGCCGCAGCGTGAAGGACAAGTATGTCGTCCGCGATGCCACCACCGAAACCACGATCAACTGGGGCGCCATCAACCAGCCGATGTCGACCGAGCACTGGGCGAACCTCAAGGCCGATTTCCTGGCAGCGGTGCAGGGGCAGGACGAACTGTTCGTTGCCGACCTGTTTGGTGGTAGCCAGCCCGAATATCGCGTCAACGTGCGGGTCATCACCCAGATGGCCTGGCACAGCCTGTTCGTGCGCACCCTGCTGGTCCGTCCCAAGGCGGATGAGCTGGCCGGCTTCGTGCCGGAATACACGATCATCAACCTGCCAAGCTTCAAAGCTGATCCAGAGCGGCACGGCTGCCGCAGTGACACGGTGATCGCGGTCAATTTCACCGAGAAGCTGATCCTGATCGGCAATACCGAGTATTCGGGCGAGATGAAGAAGGGCGTGTTCGGCCTGCTCAACTTCCTCCTTCCCGCGCAGGGCGTGATGCCGATGCACTGTTCGGCCAACATCGGCGCCGATGGCACCAGCGCGATCTTCTTCGGCCTGTCGGGCACCGGCAAGACCACGCTGTCCGCAGATGCCAGCCGCACGCTGATCGGCGATGACGAACATGGCTGGTCGGATCAGGCGGTCTTCAACTTTGAAGGCGGCTGCTATGCCAAGATGATCGACCTTTCGGCCGAGGGCGAACCGGAAATCTACGCCACGACCAAGATGTTCGGCACGATCCTTGAAAACGTGGCGATGGATCCGGAAACGCGCGAGCTTGATTTCACGGATTCGAGCAAGACCGAGAACACCCGCGGCGCCTATCCGATCGAGTTCATCCCCAACACCAGCGAGAAGAACCTCGGCCCGCCGCCGTCGAACATCATCTTCCTGACTGCCGATGCCTTTGGCGTGCTTCCTCCGATTGCACGGCTGACGCCCGAGCAGGCGATGTATCACTTCCTGTCGGGCTATACCGCTAAGGTCGCCGGTACCGAGATTGGCGTGACCGAGCCGCAGGCAACCTTCAGCACCTGCTTCGGCGCCGCTTTCATGCCGCGCCACCCCAGTGTCTATGGCAATTTGCTGAAGAAGCGCATTGCCGAAGGCGGGGCGCAGTGCTGGCTGGTCAACACCGGCTGGTCCGGGGGGCGGGCGACTGACCCGGGCATCAAGCGCATGCCGATCAAGGCGACCCGCGCGCTGCTGAATGCTGCGCTCGATGGCAGCCTGAACAATGCCGAGTTCAAGAAGGACCCGAACTTCGGCTTTGAAGTGCCGGTGGCCGTGCCGGGCGTCGACAGCAAGCTGCTCGATCCGCGCGGAGCCTGGGCCAACGCCACGGAATACGACAAGACCGCGCAAGAACTGGTCCGCAAGTTCATCGACAATTTCGCGCAATTTGTTGATTATGTCGATGAAAGTGTGCGTCAGGCAGCTCCCATCGCGGCCTGATCCGGCCTGGAGCCTCCGGGCCTTGTGAACAAGACCCGGAGTTCTCGATGCCTGATTACCCCGTCCGCCTGTTCACCGATGCTGCGCGGGTCCGCCGCATCGGTACCGGCCTGCTTGAGCAAAGCCTGCCGCGCGCCGAATGGACGCATGAGGCCCATTTGGCGGCCTGTGTGTGGCTGCTGACCGAACGGCCCGACGTGCTGCCAGAGCGTGATCTCCCCGCGATCATTCGCAGTTATAATGAGGCCGTCGGCGGCGTGAATGATGATAGCCAGGGCTATCATGAAACGCTGACCCAGCTTTACATTCGCGGTGTGCGCCAGTTCCTGGCTGATTGTGCCGAGGAAGGTCTGGTTGAGCGGGTTAACGCCCTGCTATCCGGTCCAGTCGGGGCCCGCGACTGGCCGCTGCGGTTCTACAGCCGTGCGGTGCTATTCTCGGTTGGCGCGCGCCGCGCCTGGGTTGATCCTGACCTATCTTCGCACGATTAACTTATACTTGCGATTCAGGTGGTTGGCTTCATCATGTGGTCTTCACCTGTGGAGTCGCAAACATGGGAATATTCGACACAATTCTTGCCCAGGCAGGCCATGCCGATATCGGCGATCTTGCCGGCAAGCTGGGCGTTCCGCCGGAGCTGGCCGAAAAGGCGATCGCCGCCCTGGGCCAAAGCCACGCCGAAGCCGGGGATACGATTTCCGCGGCGGCAGCCAAGACCGGGTTCGACGCTGGAATGCTCAGCCAGGTTGTCGAGCAGATCGGCGGCGCTGGCGCGCTTGATCAATATGCCCAGGCGCTGCAGAACAACCCGCAGCTATCTGGTGTGTTCAAGTGGCTCGATCAGGATGGCGATGGTAATCCGATGGACGACTTGATGGGGGCTGTCGGAAAGCTCTTTGGCAGAACTTAGCCTTGCTTGGTGGCAATGTAGCGGTCGACATTCTGGGCCAGAACATCGAGCGGGACATTTCCACCCCCAACCACGGCATCATTGTAATCGCGCAGATCATATTGGGCGCCAAGTGCGGCTTTCGCCCGCTCGCGCTGGTTCAGGATCTCGCTGTGACCGATCTTGTAGCCACAGGCCTGGCCCGGCCATGAGCAATAGCGATCAACTTCGCTTGTAACTTCCGCCCGGCCGGAGCCGTTGGTGGTTGCGAACCAGTCGATCGCCTGCTCGCGGGTCCAGCGCTTGGCGTGCAAGCCGGTATCGACCACCAGCCGGCAGGCGCGGAAGGCGATGGATTGCAGGTAACCCAGCTGGCCCACCGGATCGCCCTCATAGGCGCCCAGTTCGTCGCCCAGCGTTTCGGCATAAAGCGCCCAGCCTTCGGAATAGGCGTTGAAGGCCAGCAGCGTTCGGATCAGCGGCAGGCGGTTGGCATATTCACCCTGCCAGACATGCCCAAAGATCCCTTCGTGGAAGGCCAGGGTTGGCAGGCTGTAGCGGTTGTGCAGTTCGGTCGTGCGAAGGTTGATCCAGATCTTGCCGGGAATCGATCCATCGATTGAGCCCGCGCCGCCATAGGCGCCCGGTGCGCCAGCTTCCTCGGCGGGGGGCAGGCGGCGGATTTCCAGATTGCCTTTGACCGGGTGGCCGAAGGCACGCGGCGCCTGGGCACGCATGTAATCCACCTTGGACTGCATCAGCGCGATGATTTCGGCGCGGCCCTTGTCATCGTCAGGGAAAGTGAAGCGCGGATCCTTGCCCAAGGCGGTCATCCGTTCACCCACGGTGCCATTGGTATAGCCCAGCGAGCGCAGGATAGGATCCATCCGGCCGTGGAGCAGGGCAAGCTGTTCGAGTCCGATCTGATGCACTTCCGCGGGGGAGCGGCTGGTCGTCGTGCTGGCGGAAAGGCCCCAGGCATACCATTCGTCGCCATGTGGACGGGCCCACAGGCCGGCGTCGCTGGTTGCCATGGTGCGCTGCAGTTTCAGTTCGGCGAGCTGGCGCTCAAGCGCCGCAGCGACCGGGCCTGTCGACAATGCTTTCGCCCGGGCTTCCCAGCTGCCGGGAATGGTCGCTGTGCGGCGTGCCAGCGAACGGGTCAGGTCGCCGCCGTCGCGCAGGCTGGCCAGCTGCGTTTCCATTTGCCGAATGGCTTTGTCGAGTAGGAACGAGGGCGGGACCAGGCCCATGCCGCGGGCCGCCTGGATCCGGTCCAGTTCACCTTCGAGCACTGCCGGAAATGCTCCCAGGCGCGCAAGATAGGCCTCGGCGTCGGCCGAATTGCGGACCGGGTGGTCGCTGTCGAGGAAGCGCGGGATGTCGAGATAGCCCCCGACGTTCTGGATCACGACGTATGGCGTGTTGCGCCAGCCGCCAACGGCAACATCGCCATAGGGCAGGGCCAAGCCCCTGAGCGAGGTGCGGAAGGCAGAGCGCACGACCGCCAGGCTGGTGCGGGTATCGGGATCAAGTGCTTCGGCATTGATCGCCTCTGCTTTCGCCAAACCGCGCTTGAGAACGTCTGCCATGGCTTTCTGGCCAGCGACGGAACGATCGCCCAGCTTGCCGCGCAGGTTGGCATGATCGCCCGTATCGATGCCAAGCGAGGTGGCCGCTTCCGGGTTCTGCTCAATCAATTCCCAGGCCAGCGATTCCAGCAGTGCTGCCGCGCTGTTCGGAGTGGCGGCCGCGGCGAGGCGGTTGGCGCACCCAGGCAGGGTTGAAGCAGCGGCGGTGGCGCCAAGCAGGCCAAGAGCGTGGCGGCGCGAAAACGAGAGAGTTTGCATGGCATAATGGTGCTTTGCCGCGATTGCCGTGTCAAATCCGGCCGAATTATATCGTGGATTACGCGTAACGGCTGGCGGCCGCTTTGAAACACGGTTAGCCTGCGCGCACCCTGGGGCGCAGCCTGGTGCAAAACAACGATGCCAAGGAGAGCTTGCGATGCCTGATCAGGGTCTGCTCGACGTGTTGCGCCGCAGCGGCGGATTGGTGGCGATTTCACGTCAACTGGCCGTCGCGCCCAGCGTTGCACTTGGGGTGGCCACCGCATTGATGCCTCTGGTGCGGGGCGGTTTCCGACGCAGGGTTGAACAGGCCCGGGATTTTGGCGCCGGTGTGGCGGACCTGCACAAGATGCTGGAATTGCTGGACGCAGCACCACTGGCGGGTCGTCTATTGCAAGACGATTTCGTGCCATCGGCAACAGACCGATCTGCTGGAACGGAGCTGGTCGCGGCGCTTTTCGGCTCTGAGGCGGGGGCCAAGCAAGCCATTGCCGCGGCAGCCAACCAGAGCGGGGTCGATCGGGATATCGTGGCGCAGACCGTGCCGTTGCTGGCTACGCTTGCCGCCGGCTATTTGGCAGCCCGCGGCGGGCGGCTCTCCTCGCCTGAGTGGCTGGCCGAACTGGGGCGACTGCTTGGCCTGGATGAAGAGAGCAACCCGCTTGACGCTGTGGTTTGAATCGCCGAGCAACGGGGCATGATCACGACCGTACTTTCGCTGCTGACGCTCGCTGTCCTGTTGATGCTGGCTGGGGCCGTACTGCAATGGCGGCGCGGCGAGCGCCGCAAGGCGGTGTTGCTCGTAATCCTGGCATTGGTAGCCGGGATCAACGTTGCCATCTGGACGGTGCCTTACGACAACGGCGAAGCGCCGGTCGTTCGCTCGGACCAAACGCCCGCCTGACCAATCAGCGGATCGGGCAATCCGGCGCGAGGCGCATGTCGAGGTAATTGTCGACCGCGCGCATCATGTCGTCGAGCTCATTTTCAAAGAAATGGTTGGCCCGCGGCACTTCGTCGTGATGGATCGTGATGTGCTTCTGGGTGCGCAGCTTGTCGACCAGCTTCTGCACCGCGCCCGGCGTTACCACCGTGTCCTGCGCGCCCTGGATGATGATGCCCGATGCCGGGCAGGGAGCCAGGAAGCTGAAATCATACATGTTGGCCGGCGGGGCGACCGAAATGAAGCCGCGGATTTCCGGGCGGCGCATCAGCAGTTGCATGCCGATCAGCGCGCCAAAGCTGTAACCCGCGATCCAGGTGGTGCTGGCTTCGGGATGGATCGACTGCACCCAGTCAAGCGCGGCGGCGGCATCGCTCAATTCGCCAATGCCGTTGTCAAAGCTGCCCTGACTGCGGCCAACGCCGCGGAAGTTGAAGCGCAGGGTGGCAAAACCGCGCGCCTGAAACGTCTTGTACATCGCCATGGTGATGCGATCGTTCATTGTCCCGCCAGCCTGCGGATGCGGATGCAGGATCATGGCGACCGGAGCGCGCGGGCGGGTGGCGGGCTGGAAACGGCCTTCAAGGCGCCCTTCGGGGCCGGGGAAGATGACTGACGGCATGGAACTGCACCTGCTTCTGCCTGGCGCCACCTGCGATCGCCGGAGAAAACGGCGCACCGGACCAGATGGGGCTATGATCGGGAGAGAGGCGCTATATAGAAACGGACCTTCGAAAAGCAACTTTTCCGAACCATGACTGGCAAAACCATCTATCTTGACCACCAGGCCACCACGCCGCTCGCTCCAGAGGCCCTGGAGGCCATGCTGCCGTGGCTGTCCGGTCCGGACAGCATGGGCTTTGCCAATCCGCACTCGATGCACCGGGCCGGACGAGCTGCTGCCGCGGCGGTTGAGCTGGCGCGCGAACAGGTGGCAGAACTGCTGCCCAAGGGTGGGCGGGTCATTTTTACCAGCGGGGCGACCGAGGCTCTGAATCAGGCATTGCGCTCGGTTCCGCGCGGTCCGATCGCCTATTCGGCCATTGAGCATTCGGCCGTGGTGAACGCCGCGATCGCCAGCGGAGAGCCAGTCCACGAGCTGCCGGTCAGCGCGGAAGGCCTGCTCGATCCGGAGGTCGCGCTGCCCGAAGGGCTCGGTCTGGTCGCGGTCATGCAGGTCAACAACGAGATTGGCACGATCCAGCCCGTCGAGCGCCTGGCCGAGCGGGCACACGAGACCGGGGCGCTGTTCCTGTGCGATGCGGTGCAGGGAGCGGGCAAATTGGCGCCGCCGCAAGGTGCAGACCTGATCGCAATCACCGCGCACAAGCTTTACGGACCCAAGGGCATCGGCGCCTTGTGGGTGCGTGACGGGGTCAAGATCGGCCCACTGATCGCGGGCGGCGGGCAGGAGAGCGGCTTGCGTTCCGGCACGCTTAGCCCCGCGCTCTGCGCTGGTTTCGGGGCGGCCGCGGCGCTAGCCCTGGCGCGGATGGAGCAGGATTTCCAGCACCTTTCCGGGCTGGCTGCGCTCGCCCGGTCGACGCTGTCCCGCTGGACGGTGAACGGGAGTGAGGCTGCACGCTGGCCCGGCAATCTCAACCTCCGGCTGGATGGGCTGAATTTTCCGCGCCTGCTCAGCGATTGCCGCGATCTTGCCTTTTCCGCAGGCTCGGCCTGCGGCAGCGGCACCGGTGCCCCCAGCCGGGTGCTTACCGCAATCGGGCTGGAGCCGGTCCAGGCGCGCAATTCGATCCGGCTTGGCTTTGGCCGCTATACCACGCACCAAGAAGTGGAAACGGCTTGCCGGGCGCTCGAAGCCGCCGCCGCGGCGCAGGGAGTTTAGACGTGCCCAGGATCACCTTTATCGCCGCCAATGGCGAGCGCATCGCCGCCGAAGCGGCTGATGGCGATAGCTTGCTCGATGTGGCGCAAATCGCGGACATGCCGCTGGAGGGCACCTGCGAGGGGCAGATGGCTTGTTCCACCTGCCACGTGATTGTTGGCAAGGACTGGTTCGACAAGCTGCCCCCCGCCAGCGAAGACGAAGAGGACATGCTCGATCTGGCCGCTGGGGTGACCCGCACCAGCCGGCTGGCCTGCCAGATCACCCTGACAGCAGCACTGGATGGGCTTGAGGTGCGGATTCCGGGGGAAAGCCGCAACATGCAACGCCGCTGACCCTTGGCGGCGGATTTGCGCGCCTGCTAGGGCGCTGGATCAATGACGACCGATACGACCGAACCCGATCCGTTTGACGCTATTGTTGACGCGCCGTTCGATGCCGCGCTCAGCGAGCGTTATCTCGTCTATGCGCTGTCCACGATTACTGCGCGGTCGCTGCCCGATCTGCGCGACGGGCTGAAGCCGGTCCATCGCCGCCTGCTGTGGGCGATGCGCCAGCTCAAGCTCAATCCGAACGACGCCTACAAGAAATCAGCCCGTGTCGTCGGTGACGTGATCGGTAAGTATCACCCGCATGGTGACCAGTCGGTCTATGATGCGATGGTCCGGCTCGCGCAGGATTTCTCGCTGCGTTATCCGCTGGTCGATGGCCAGGGCAACTTCGGCAACATCGATGGCGATAATGCCGCCGCCTATCGTTATACCGAGGCCCGGCTGACCAAGACTGCGATCCAGCTGATGGCGGGGCTGGACGAAGGCACGGTCAACTTCATCCCGACCTACAACGGGGAAGAAGAAGAGCCCGAGATTTTCCCCGGCCTGTTCCCCAACCTGCTGGCGAACGGATCGAGTGGGATCGCGGTGGGCATGGCGACCAACATTCCCAGCCACAACGTTGCGGAAATCATCGACGCCACGCTGCTGTTGATCGACAATCCCCATGCGGAACACGCCCAGCTGATGGACCTGTTCCAGGGGCCGGACTTCGCCACTGGCGGAATCGTTGCCGAAAGCCGCGAGGTTATCTCGAAGGCCTACGAAACCGGCCGCGGAGCCTTGCGCGTGCGCGGGCGGTTCTCGACCGGGCGGAATGCGGATGGATCGTGGGAAGAAACCGGGATCGAAAAGCTGGGCGGCGGCGCCTGGCAGCTGGTCGTCACCGAAGTTCCGTACATGCTCCAGAAGGGCAAGCTGATCGAGCAGGTTGCCCAGCTGATCGCCGACAAGAAGTTGCCAATTCTTGAAGACATCCGCGATGAATCGGATGAGCAGATCCGGTTGGTCTTCGTGCC
>JACCDW011305721.1_pt1 | contig 18327 bp, 18 predicted proteins | sample 7449781 | NCBI WGS metagenome assembly JACCDW01 (sample SAMN15323449, study PRJNA562643) | freshwater metagenome | isolation source: river surface water | place: USA:Blue River Watershed | collected 2017-08-18
CCACCTTGACCGATGCCAATGTGCTGCTGGGTCGCATCGCGGCCGACCGGCCTTTGGGTGGCGGCTTGTTGCAGGCGCTCAATGCCGGTTTGTCTGAGCAAGCCATCACCCAGCATGTGGCCGAGCCTTTGGGCTTGACTGCGCTGGCCGCAGCCGAGGCGATCCTCACCGTCGCCAACGCTCGCATGGCCGGCGCGATCCGTGTGGTGTCCATCGAGCGCGGCCACGATCCGCGCCAATTTGCCTACATGCCTTTTGGTGGCGGTGGCGGTTTGCATGTCTGCGCCATGATGCGCGAGGTGGGCGTGACCACCGGCATCGTGCCGCGTTACCCGGGCGTGACGTCGGCCTTGGGCTGTGTGATGGCCGACATGCGCCACGACGCGGTGCAAACCCTGAACGTGACCCTGGCGGATGTGGCTTGGCCCAGTTTGATGGAACGTGTGGACGCTCTGGCCGGAGCCTGCCAGGTCCGTTTGGATTCTGCCGGTGTGAACTTTGTGCGTGTGGACGAAGTCATCAGTTTTGACATGCTCTACATGGGCCAGACCCACACGCTGCAAGTGCCCGTGAAGCGCGAAAGTTTGAATGCAGCAGGATTGCTGGCCGCGTTTGAAGCGGCGTACCAGCACGCCTTTGGCCGCGTGCTGCAAGGCCCGGTGATCCGCGTGATGAACCTGCGTTATGCACGTATCGGGCGCCGTCCCAAGTTCGATTTGGCGGTGTTGGCCCCGCAAGGCGAGGGCAGCACCACTCCGGTGGGCGAGCAGCAGGTGTACCACCAGGGCCAATGGTGGACGGCCCAGCGCTACGAACGCCTGAGCCTGCCCGTGGGGACCGTGGTGCAAGGCCCCGCGATTTTGGAGCAGCCTGACACCACGGTGTGGCTGGAGCCGGGCTTTGAGGGCCGTGTCGACAAGCTTGGCAACCTGCTGGTGGAGCGCACAGCATGAACCTGAAGAACGCGAAATTGGGCATGGTCATCGTCGACCTGCAAAACGATTTTCTGGCGCCCGACGGTGCCTATGCCCGAGGCAACACCTTGAGCGCCGAAGCCGTGAAACTGCCCGAGCGCATGGCCCCGGTGGCGCGTGCCATCAAGGGCCGTGGTGGCCTGGTCACGGCCAGCCTTTTCACGCTCTGGCCCGATGCGCAGGGTGAGCCCATGATTTCGGCGCACCTGAAAGAGCGCCGCCCGTTTTTGCGCAAGGGCGACTTTGCGCCTGGCAGCCGGGGGCAGGCCAATGTGGATGTGTTGGCCCCGCTGGTCGATGTGTCGGTGTTCAAGGTGGCGTATTCGGCTTTCTTCAACACGCAACTCGACTGGGTGCTGAAAAAATCGGGCATCGACACGCTGGTGGTCTGTGGCATCGTGACCAACGGTGGCGTGGCCAGCACGGTGCGCGATGCGCATGTGCGCGACTACCACGTTATTGTGTTGTCCGATGGTTGCGCCGCCTTCAGCGAAGCCACGCACCAGGCAGCCCTGGCCGACATGGGCTCGGTCGCCGATGTCATGGACAGCGCCACCTTTTTGAAACAACTGGGCTGACACCATGAACGCGTCGCTGCCGCAAGTTCGCCAGGCTGCTGATTTGCAAGCCGAGGACCACACGCCCGTGGTCATCGTGGGCGCTGGCGCATGTGGCCTCACGGCCGCGCTGGCTTTGCACCGCTTGGGTGTGGACTGCGTGGTGCTGGAGCGCGATGCGTTTGCCGCAGGCTCCACCGCTTTGTCTTCGGGCTTTGTACCTGCGCCTCGTACGCAAGCGCAACAGGCGCAAGGCATCACCGACAGTGTGGAAGCTTTTGCCGCCGACATCCAGGCCAAGGCCCACGGCCAGGCTGCGCCGCACCTAGTGCAGGCCTATGCACAGCACATCGGCCCGGCGATGGACGCCTTGGCCACCCACCACGGCCTGCCCTGGCAAGTGCTGGACAACTTTTTGTACCCCGGCCACAGCGCCCACCGCATGCACGCCGTACCCGAAAAAACCGGTGCCGGTTTGATGAGCCGTCTGCAGGCTGCAGCCGACGCTGCAGGCGTGGTGGTGCTCACACAAGCGCAAGTGACCGAGCTGTGGGCCGACGAAGCGCAGCGCATCACCGGTGTGGGATTTGTCAGGCCCGATGGCCAGACCGAGCGCATCCGTTGCGATGCGTTGCTCTTGGCCTGCAACGGTTTTGGCGGCGCTGCTGCCATGGTGAAAGAGATGCTGCCCGAGATGGCCGAAGCCACTTATGCGGGCCATGTGGGCAACGACGGCAGCGCCATCTCCTGGGGCCAACAACTGGGTGCACGCCTGGCTGACTTGGGCGCTTACCAGGGTCACGGCTCTTGGGCCGTGCCGCAAGGCGCGTTGATCTCGTGGGCGCTGATGATGGAAGGCGGCGTGCAGATCAACGCTCAAGGCCAGCGCTTTCACGACGAAACCCAGGGCTACTCCGAGGCAGCGGTGCATGTGCTGTCGCAGCCGGGCGGTGTGGCCTGGAATGTGTTCGACGATGCGCTGCTGGCGTTTGCGCAAGCGTTTCCGGATTTCGTCGCGGCACAAAGCGCAGGTGCGGTGCAGCACGCGTTAGATACGAATGCACTGGCGCTGCTGATCGGTTGCCCGCCCGAAGCCTTGCAAGCCACTTTGAATGCGGTGCACCCCGGCATAGACTTGGCCACAGGCCGCACGTTCAAGCGCGCGCTGCAAGCCCCATTCCATGCCATCAAGGTGACAGGCGCTTTGTTCCACACCCAAGGCGGTCTGGACATTGACACCCATACCCGCGTGCTGCGCCAAGACGGCACGCCCTTGCCCAACCTGCTGGCCGCAGGCGGTGCAGCGCGGGGCGTTTCGGGCCAAGCCGTCTGGGGCTATTTGTCGGGCAACGGTTTGCTCAGCGCCATCGCGGGCGGGCACATCGCCGCGCACACGGCACAACAACTTTTGAAAGATTCGGCACCATGAACCAGCCACACAATTTGGCACAGCGCTTGCAACAACCGAAGGCCCTGTTGGCCCCCGGTGTGTACGACGCGCTCACCGCGCTGGTGGCGCAGCAGGCGGGTTTTGAAGCGCTCTATTTGTCCGGTGCATCGATTGCCTACACACGCCTCGGCCGCTCCGACATTGGTCTGACCACCGCCACCGAAGTCGCACAGACCCTGGCCCACATCACCGACCGGGTGAACATTCCGGTCATCGTGGATGCCGACACCGGCTTTGGCAACGCGCTCAACACCCAGCGAACGGTGCGCGACTTCGAGCGCGCTGGCGCTGCGATGATTCAGATCGAAGACCAGACTTTCCCCAAGCGCTGCGGCCACTTGGACGGCAAGGGCGTGGTGCCGGTGGCCGAGATGCAGGGCAAGTTGCGTGCCGCACTCGATGCCCGGCACGACAAAAACACCTTGATCCTGGCGCGCACCGATGCGGTGGCTGTTGAAGGACTGGATGCAGCGCTGGAGCGCGCCGAGCGTTATTTGGAATGTGGCGTCGATGCGCTGTTCATCGAGGCGCTCAGGTCAGACGAGCAGATGAACCGCGCCTGCGCGCAGTTTGCAAACCGCGTGCCCCTTCTGGCCAATATGGTCGAAGGCGGCAAGACACCGGTGCAAAGCGCGGCCGAGCTGGGCGAGCGGGGTTTCAAGATCGTGATCTTCCCCGGCGGCACGGCGCGGGCAGTGTTGCACACGCTGCAAGGCTATTACGCCAGCTTGCACACCCACCAGACCACAGGCCCTTGGCAAAACCAAATGCTCGACTTCGATGGATTGAACGCGGTCATTGAAACGCCACAACTGCTGGCGCAGGGGAAGCGTTATGAAGGGGGCGAAAAGGCATGACGCCCCACATCGTTTTGCGTGGTCTGCAAGTGGGCGACATTGGCTGGGTGACGCACCGCCAGGGCATTTTGTACGCGCAGGAATACGGCTGGGATGGCACGTTTGAGGCTCTGGTGGCCGAGATCGCCGCGCACTACGTCAAGAACCTGGACCCTGAAAAAGAAAACGCCTGGATCGCCGAGTGCGATGGGCGGGTGGTGGGCTCTGCGTTTGTGGTGAAGGTGTCGGACACCGAGGCCAAGCTGCGTTTGCTCTATGTGGAGCCCGAGATGCGCGGCACGGGTCTGGGCCGGCGCCTGACGCAGGAATGCATCGCTTTTGCCAAAGCGCGGGGCTACCAAAAACTGACTTTGTGGACCAACGACCTCCTGCATGCAGCACGCCGCATCTACCAAACCACCGGTTTTGTGTTGGTGTCTGAAGAAAAGCACCATTCGTTTGGACACGATCTGGTGGGGCAGTATTGGGCGCTGGACCTGAACCCTTAACGACTGGAGACTTCGATGACATTCCCTTCACTTCGCCATGGCCGTGCCTGCCTGGCTGCTTTGACGGCCTTCGTGCTCATGGGTGCTGCGCAAGCTCAGACCGCTGCGTCTTATCCTTCGCAGCCCATCAAAATCATCGTACCTTTCACACCCGGCACCGGCATGGACACGATTGCCCGTGCCGTGGCACCTCGCCTGAGTGAGCGCCTGGGCCAACCGGTGGTGGTGCAAAACCAAGCGGGTGCCAGCGGCAATATTGGCTCGGACGCGGTGGCCAAATCGGCACCCGATGGCCACACCTTGTTGATCACGGCCAACACCATGCTGATGGCCACACAAATGAGCACCAAGAGCAGCTACAACCCGGTCACCGACTTTGCGCCGATTGGCATGACTGCCTACGGCACCTTGATGCTGGTGGCCCATCCCAAAACCGGTGTGAAGTCGGCCAGTGACTTGGTGCGCATGGCCAAGGCCCAGCCGGGCCGTTTGAACTTTGGCTCACCTGGTGTGGGCACGCCCCACCACATGGCCATGGAGTTGTTCAAACTCGAGACCGATACCTTCATGCTGCATGTACCTTACCGAGGCACGGCGGGTTACACGCAAGATTTGTTGGCGGGTGAAGTTCAGGCTGGATTTTTGCCAGTGCATGTGGCCGCCGGGTTTGTCAAAAGCGGTCGCTTGGTGGCGCTGGCAGTGGGCAGCCAAAAGCGGCATCCCGTGGCGGCCGATGTGCCGACTTTTGCCGAGGTCGGCATCCAGCGTATTGACGTGGATCTTTGGTACGCGTTTTATGCCCCCAGCAAAACTCCTGTAGCCGTGGTGACCCGTTTGAACACAGAAATCTCAGCCATCATCCGCCAAAACGATGTCAAGGAACTGCTGGCCCGTGCCGGTATGGATGCCAGCACCTCTACCCCGGCTGAGTTGGGGGCCTTGGTGGCCAAAGACTACCCGCGCTGGGGACATGTGATTCGCTCTAAACAAATTTCAGCAGATTGATGGTCGAGGAACCAAGGGTAGATATGACAGAACGAACATCAGACATCGCCATCCTGGGCGGTGGGATCGGTGGTTTGGCTTTGGCGTTGCATTTGCACCACCGGGGTGTGGTGTGCGATGTGTTTGAGGCGGTGCCCCAAGTCAACGAGATCGGGGTGGGTATCACCGTGTTGCCGCATGCCATGCGCGAACTGGCGGCATTGGGTTTGGCCGAATCGGTGGAGGCCGCAGGCATTGAAAACTACGAAAGTGTGTTCTACAACCGCTATGGCCAGTTCATTTACAGCGAACTGCGAGGTCGCCATGCCGGCTATGTGTTGCCCGAGGTGGGCATTCACCGGGGCAAGTTGCACAAGATTTTGTGGGATGCGGCGGTGCAACGCTTGGGTTCTGAGCGGGTGCACACGGGTCACCGTTTTGCCAGCCTGCATCAGGACGAAACGGGTGTGACGCTTTTTTTTACCGATGCGCAGGGTCAAACCTTGCCAGCGGTGCGCAGTGGCGTGGTGGTGGCTGCAGATGGCGTCAACTCGGCGGTGCGCCGGGTGTTCTACCCGAATGAAAAAGTGGCATTCAATGGCATCAACACCTGGCGCGGCGTCACGCGGCACAAGCCGATCCTGACGGGCAAAAGCTATATGCGGGTGGGCTCGATCGACACCGGCAAGATGGTGATTTACCCGATTACCGACAACATCGACGGGCAAGGCACCCAGCTGATCAACTGGGTGGCCGAGATTGGCTTGCAAAACGAAAGTCCCAATGATTGGAACCGCCAGGGTCGACTCGAAGATGTCTTGCCCTTGTTCAAGGACTGGACGTTTGATTGGCTGAATGTGCCCGAGTTGATCGCCAAGGCTGATTCGATTTTGGAGTATCCGATGGTGGACAAGGATCCTGTTGCGCAATGGACGTTTGGGCGCGTCACCTTGCTGGGCGATGCGGCTCACCCCATGTACCCGCGTGGCTCCAATGGTTCGGCGCAAGCCTTGGTGGATGCACGCACTTTGGCCGATGAGTTGGCCAGCATCACGGCGGGCATTGACCGTGTGCAAGCGCTGCACCGCTATGAGGATGTCCGCCGGCCGGCGACCACCAAGGTGGTGTTGACCAACCGCAGCACACCGCCGGACTTCATCAACATCAAGGTGGACGAGTTGACACAGGGAAAACCGTTTCGCCACATCGATGACGTGATCAGCCAAGCGGCGTTGCGTCAGATCTCTGACGATTACAAAAAAATCGCCGGATTTTCTTTGGATGCCATGACCACCAAAGGCTGAAAATTCGGCACTTAGAGATTGTGTGGGCACCAACCCATTTCAAGCCAATGCGCGTAGCCTGGCTTGAAATCCCACGCGGTGTGCTGCACAGGTGTTCCCTCGGGTAAAACCTGCACGGTCAGGTGGTCCAGGCAAGGACTGATGGCCCCCATGCGGTGAAGCCAAGCTTGGGCCTGTGGGCTTTCCATGACCATCGGTGCAAAACCTGGCTGGGGTGGCGGGAGCCCACCACTGGGTGAGCAACGGCCCGACATGCGGTCGTGCACGCTGCCCCAAGCAACTGATCGCATCTGTTGCTTCAGTTGTCCCAGTTGCCGCTCGACGCTGTGCACATCTTGATCAGTGAAGCGCAACTGCCCCAACACATTGTCAAACCAAAAAAAAGCGTTGGGCAGGCTTTGTGTGCAGCGACTCAGCGCAGCCAAGCCATCGCCGGTGTGCAGTTTCACAGCGGTACCGCTTTGTTGCAAGGCTCGCCCATGGCGCCAGCGAAACAAAGGCGCAGCCAAAGGGTCGATGTCCCAAGCATGCACTTCCTTGAATTGGGTCAACCATGCAGTGGGGAGCATCCAACCTGCACTCGCACCGATCAACACAAGTTGATTCCGTGGCATGGTTTGAGCCAGCAGCCACGCCTCAATTTGCGCCGCAGCAGGTGCCCACCGTTCTTGTGAACGCCATGCACGCCAATGCCAGTGCCAACCGCCCGTCAGGTTCATGCGCTGTCTCAGGCTTTGTTCAAGCGTTCGTTTTGCGGGAACATGAACTTCTTGGCGTCAGCGTCCATCTCGGCCTTGAAGGTGTATTTTGTTTTGAAGGCTTCCGCACGCTGCGCGGCTGGACGGGCATTGACCAAGTCGAGCACACGTTTGATGTGAGGGTATTGCGTCCAGGTGGCATCTCCAGTGCCCAAGACATAAGGCAGCATGCGCGCCCAGCCCCATAGGGCCATGTCCACCACGCTGTAATGTTCGCCCAGCATGTAGGTGTTATGTGTCAAGTGCTTTTCCAGCACGGTCCAGTGGCGGTGGGCTTCAAAGTCGTAACGGTTCAGTGCGTACTCTTTGGGTTCCGGTGCGGCGTGGCGGAAGTGCACCGATTGGCCTGAAAACGGGCCAATGCCACTGGCGATGAAAAGCAACCAAGACAGTGCCGCGCCACGCTCCTTGGCCTGCGTGATGATGGGTATGAATTTTTGCTCGCGGTCGGCCAGGTACAACAAGATGGCGTTGCTGTCGAACACTGTGACATCGCCGTCAGTGATGGCGGGTACTTTGCTATTGGGATTCACCGCCAAAAATTCAGGCGCAAATTGTTCGCCCTTGCGCGTGTCGACCGGCACGGCCTCAAATGGCAGGCCCAGCTCTTCGAGCAGCAGCGCAATCTTCATGGGGTTGGGGGCGGCGTTGAAGAAAAATTTCAGCATCAATGGACTCCATTCAAAAGAGTGTCGAGGTCAAAGGATTCAGACCAAGGGGCAAGTGACTGCGAGTGTCACCCAGGCATGAAACCCAATGGAGGAGCAACAGTCATTTGGGTGACTCCGTGGGCCGGGCTTTGTTGTTGTGCTGGTTCATGATTTTTGCTGGCTGCGCAGCCTGGGGTTGTGCCTCTTGCACGTAGCGATGTTTGCCATCTGGGGCGTTTGGGTGTGCATCGTTGGTCAGCGCGGAGACCTCTCAAGCCATGCTCACCATGGTGGATCAGCGCCATGACATCAGACCGAAAAATGCACGCTGACGTGTCCCAGATTCCCGAAGTCGGCCCAAGCGTGGTCACCCGGTTCCAAGGCCAGAGGGACCATGCAAGTGCCTGTGGTCACCACATGCCCTTTTCGAAGCGTGATGTCCAGACTCGACAGCTGGTTCACCAGCCAAGTCAAGGCGGTGCATGGGTCACCCAAGACCCAGGCTCCCGATCCCGTGCGACTGTATCGAATTTGTTCACCCTGTCGCACTTGTGCATGTACTGCATGCTGGCTCAAGTCGCTGTTCCGCCACCCCTCGGGGGCGGGGGCGCCCAGGACGAAATGCCGTGCGCAGGCATTGTCGGCCAGCAATTGGGCTTCGCCAGCTCCTGTGAAGGGTGCCAGTCGGGAGTCAGGTATTTCTAAGGCCGGGTGCAGTGTGGCCACCGCATCCATCACTTGTGCGAAGCTGAATGGGCTGGTTTGCGGTGTCAGGTCTTGCCCCATGGTGAAGGCAAATTCAGGTTCAGCCACACGCATGCGGTTGCCAGCTGAAGGCACCGTATCACCGCTTTCAAACACATGACCCGACAACAAACGTCCTGCCAAAGGGCCGCTCACGTTGATATGGCTTTGCCCATTGGCGCTGGTGGCGGCGATCTTCCAGCCCACCACGGTGCGACCGGATATTCCGGGCAGTTGCGCCTGAGCGGCGTAGCCTTGTGCGGGCGTCAAAGGCCTGCATTCTGTGGGCAAGGCTTGCAGGACCTGCCCCGCTTGCCAATGCGCCCAAATGACTTGAGCGGCTTGTGAGGCGGGTGTGTTGAAAGCGTTTTGGATGACCATGTGTCGATTGTTACGCCGACTTACGATGGTTGGATCAAATTTTGTGTATAATTTTTGGCTTGATGACATCAGTCATTCGCTTCGAAGCAGTTTGTTTCAAAGCTACCCCTTCCCGGAGATATAGCTCAGTTGGTTAGAGCGCAGCATTCATAATGCTGATGTCGGTGGTTCAAGTCCACCTATCTCCACCAAATTTAAAGCCCACAGTTTTGCGACTGTGGGCTTTTTGGTTTGGGCGGTCAAGCGAACACGTCCACTGCCTCACCCAGGCCATTCCAGTTCATTTGTCTGCGTGGACTGCCCAAACGGCTATTTTTGCCTGCTTTTGCGCTTTTGTCGGACGAAGATACTCGCCCTCGGCCACCTACAGATTCGGGTGCCATACGCTTTTCCACACGGTCGATCTGGGTGACCACTGGCGCCATGGGACGCAGGGTTTGGCCGATGGAGATGGGACTGATTCGCATGGGTAACTTTCAGAGTGCTTGTTGGATATATCGGCACGAGAATCTGAAAGTGAAGCGGCACGCGTCAGAAGGCGTGTGGGTACAGCCCATGAAAAAGCCCACCGTGTAGGCACGGTGGGCCGGGGTGATATCCCTTTACCTCTTTAGCCATTCACAAAGTTGGGCGCGCGTTTGTTCAAAAAGGCATCCATGCCTTCCTTTTGGTCTGCCGTGGCAAACAGGCCGTGGAACAGGCGACGCTCGAACATGACGCCGTCGCTCAGACCGCTTTCAAAAGCGCGGTTGACGCTTTCCTTGGCGGCCATGGTGGCCAGCTGGCCGTAGCCGCAAATCATCAGGGCTGCGCCGAGGGTTTCGTCCATCAGCTTGTCCAGTGGCACTACACGGCTGACCAGGCCACCGCGTTCGGCCTCGGCGGCGTCCATCATTCGGCCAGTCAGCACCAAGTCCATGGCCTTGGATTTGCCCATGGCTCGGGGCAAGCGCTGGGTGCCACCTGCGCCGGGGATGATGCCAATCTTGATCTCGGGTTGACCGAATTTGGCGTTGTCGGCTGCGATGATGAAGTCGCACATCATCGCCAGTTCGCAACCACCACCCAGCGCAAAACCGGCGACTGCTGCGATCACGGGTTTGCGGATGCTGCGAATGGTTTCCCAGTTGCGGGTGATGAAGTCGTTTTTGTAGACCTCGTGGAAGTTGTATTTGGCCATGGCAGCGATGTCAGCCCCTGCGGCAAAGGCTTTCTCGCTGCCCGTGATGATCATGCAGCCAATGGCTTCGTCAGCATCAAAAGCCTTGAGGGCTGCCCCCAACTCATCCATCAGAGGGCCATTGAGCGCATTGAGTGCTTTGGGGCGATGAAGCGTAATGATGCCAACTTTGCCGCCTTCCGTGCGGACTTCGATGTTTTCGTAGTTCATGGGTTTCTCCTGCGAATGAATCGGCTCACTATAACCAAGCTCGCGGCCATTGGATTGACAGGTCTGATGCGTCTGAGTCCAAGACTAGGGGAAAACATTAACCAACCGATCGGTCGGTTAATGGTAAATTCGCTGATTGAGGAGAATTTCCATGACCGAAGCCGCCAACCCCACCGTGTTGTATGAAGCGCGCGGTGCTATCGCCGTGATCACTTTGAATCGGCCGACAGCCCTGAACAGCTTCACCCGCCAGATGCACCACGATCTGTGGGCTGCACTGGACCAAGCCGAAGCCAATCCGGCCATCCGGGCTGCGGTCATCACCGGAGCTGGTCGTGGTTTTTGCGCCGGTGCTGATTTGTCAGACTTTGATTTCACCCCCGGCCCCAACCGTGTCGAGCGTGCTGATCCTGGTCCCATCATCGATCAGGCTTTCAACCCCAGCACGCGCCGTTTGCAGACGCTGCGCATGCCGACCATTGCGGCGGTCAATGGCGTGGCCGCAGGTGCAGGCGCATCGATGGTCATGGCCTGCGACATCGCCATTGCGGCACCAGGTGCCAGCTTCATTCAGGCGTTCAGCAAGATCGGTTTGATTCCTGATGCTGGCGGCAGTTGGCTGTTGGTGGAGCGTCTGGGTTTGGCCCGAGCCATGGCGTTGGCCATGACGGGTGACAAACTCAGTGCGCAGCAGGCCAAGGACTGGGGCATGATCTGGGAAGTGGCCGACGATGCCCTGGCCGCCGCGCTGGTGCTGGCCGAGCGTCTGGCGCAAATGCCAACCAAAGCCTTGGTGGCCACACGCGCCCTCATGCAAGCGGCAACCACGCGCACTTTGTCAGAACATCTGGATGCAGAGCGCGACACCCAGTCGGCCCTGGGTCGCACGCACGACTATTTCGAGGGGGTTCAGGCCTTTCTTGAAAAACGTCCTGCCCAATTTAAAGGCGAATGATGAGCACACACGACCCTAAAGCCCTTGCCCGTCAGGTGGGCGAAACCATGTTCGCTGTGGATGTGGCGTCCAAAGACACCATGGGCATGGAGTTGCTGGCCTGCGAGCCCGGCCGCGCCTTGATGCGCATGGTGGTGAAACCGCTGCACTTGAACGGCCACCAAATTTGCCACGGCGGCTTCATTTTCACGTTGGCCGATTCGACCTTTGCCTTTGCCTGTAACAGTTACAACAAGAATGCGGTGGCTGCGGGTTGCAGCATCGAGTTTTTGAAGCCCGGCAAGTTGGGCGATGTGTTGACCTGCGAAGGCATCGAGCAGACCCTGAGCGGACGCCACGGCATCTATGACATGAAAGTCACCAACCAGAACGGCGAAGTGATGGCCATGTTCCGCGGCAAAAGCGCACAGATCCCGGGCACTGTGGTGCCGGAATAAATCAGAGGGGCCAGACCGGAGTGCTGCCCCCCCAAAAAATCAAGTGGAGTTTGAATGAACCAAAAAGCCTTCCCCCTGGAGCCGATTGAAAAGGCCAGCATCGACGAGCTGCGCAGCTTGCAGCTCAAGCGCCTGCAACAGACTTTGCAGCACGCCTATGCCAATTCGCCTGTCTACCGTGCCAAATTTGATGCAGCAGGCGTGCACCCGGACGACTGCAAAACATTGGCCGACATCGCCAAGTTTCCGTTCACCACCAAGTCGGACCTGCGAGACAGCTACCCTTTTGGCATGTTCGCCGTGCCCCGCGAAAACTGCGCCCGCATCCATGCATCGAGCGGCACCACGGGCAAACCCACGGTGGTGGGCTACACCCTCAAAGACATCGACACCTGGTCCACTGTGGTGGCCCGCAGCATCCGCGCGGGCGGGGCCAAGCCCGGCGACATGGTGCATGTGAGCTATGGTTATGGCCTCTTCACTGGCGGCATGGGCGCGCACTATGGCGCAGAAAAACTGGGCCTCACGGTCGTGCCTTTTGGCGGCGGTCAAACCGAGCGGCAGGTTCAGCTGATCCAGGATTTCAAGTCCAACATCATCATGGTCACGCCGAGCTACATGCTGGCGATTGCCGATGAGTTCGAGCGCCAAGGCATCGACCCCAAGTCCTCTTCGCTGCGCATCGGCATCTTTGGCGCAGAGCCCTGGACCAACGACATGCGCGCTGCCATCGAAAAGCGCATGGACATCGACGCGGTGGACATCTACGGTTTGTCCGAAGTGATGGGCCCGGGCGTGGCCAGTGAATGCATCGAGACCAAAGACGGTCCGACCATCTGGGAAGATCACTTTTACCCCGAGATCATCAACCCCGAAACGGGGGAACCCGTGGCCGACGGCGAGATGGGTGAGTTGGTGTTCACGAGCCTCACTAAAGAAGCGCTGCCTATCATCCGTTACCGCACTCGCGACCTGACGCGCCTGCTGCCAGGAACGGCCCGCACCATGCGCCGCATGGAAAAGATCACGGGCCGCAGCGACGACATGATGATCATTCGCGGCGTGAACGTGTTCCCCAGCCAGATCGAAGAGCTGATCTTGAAACGCGCCGAACTGGCCCCGCACTACCAGTGCGTGCTGACCCGTGAAGGTCCGATGGACGATCTGAAAGTGGTCATCGAGACCAAGCCCGGTGTGTCACCCGACAGCATCGAAGCCCGCGCCGCCGCCAAGATGCTGCAGCACGAGATCAAGGTCTACATTGGTTCGAGCGTGGCGATCGAGCTCAAGGCTGAAGGCGGCGTTGAACGCAGCCAAGGTAAGGCCAAACGGGTGGTCGATTTGCGCGGCAAGTGAGGCTGGCTGAGACGTTCAGACAGCGGGCCATTGGCCCGCTTTTCTTGGGGTGGGCATCGCCAGTTTCCAGCCGCTGGCCTGTTCGGGCATTTTCAGGGGCAAGCGCAATAAGCGCTTGTCGCGCGATACCAGCGCGATGAGTTGGTTGGCCTTGCCCAGCAGGGTAGGCAAGTCGTCGAGTTTGTTCAGACGCCAGCTGCCGCCTTGGGCCTTGGTTCCCACATCCAGCCCCAGCCATTCGTCGCCTGCTGCCAGTCCGGCCGCTTCAGCGGCGCTGCCACGCAGCACGCCTTTGATTTGGACGCTACCCCCGGTCTCGCTCACGCGCAGGCCTAGGCGCTGAGCCATGGTGGCGGTTTCGGCGCGGACCTCAATGCCTTGCCCGGTCAGAAGATCGCGCAGGGGCAGGTCAGTCGTGCTGTGTACCCAGGCCTTGATTTCAGCTTCCCAGCCACGTCCCGTCAGGGCCAGCAGCTCGTCCAGCAGGTCTTGCTCGCGCATGGGCCCGGCTTGGCAGCGTTTCCACAGGCCGCGCATCACGTCGTCCAAGGTGTGCCCTTCCTGGCGCAAGCTCAGGTCAAGGCACAAGGCCACCAAAGAGCCCTTGGTGTAGTAGCTCACGGTGGCGTTGGGGGTGTTCTCGTCTTGTCTGTAGTACTTGACCCAAGCATCAAAGCTGGCTTGCGCCACGGTTTGAACATGACGACCGGGGGTTTGTTGAACCTGAGAGATGGTTTTGCCCAGCAGCTTGAGGTAAGTCGCATCGTCGATCAGCCCCGCCCGGCGCAGCAGCAGGTCGTCGTAATAGCTGGTGAAACCTTCAAAGAACCACAGCAGCTGTGTGTAATTTTCTTGGGTGTAGTCGTATCGGTAAAAGGTATCGGGGCGCAGCTGCTTGACGTTCCAAGTGTGGAAGTACTCGTGGCTGATCAGGCCCAGCAAGGTCGTGTAGCCCTCGTTGGCGTGTGGGCTGTTCTGCCGAGGCAGGTCGGCGCGATTGCAGATCAGGGCGGTGCTGTTGCGGTGTTCCAGCCCGCCGTAGCCGTCGTGTACAGCGTTGAGCATGAACAGGTAATTTTTGTGTGGGGCCTTGCCCCCGGCTTGTTTGCCAGTGCCATGCCAAAAGCGGATTTCGGCTTCACATATCTTTTGCGTGTCGGCCAGCAGACGGTCGCCGTCAAATGAAGGCAATACCCCGGTCACCACAAAGCGGTGCGGGATGCCACAGGCCACAAAGCTGCCGCTCCAAAAATCGCCCAACTCAACCGGGCAGTCGACCATTTCGTCGTAATGCGTGGCCTGATAGAGGCCAAAACCTTTTTTATCGATCTTGATCGGAGCCAGGCCCGTTGCAGCTTGCCAGACGGCTTGGCCCTTGACAGGATTGAGTTGCAGTTGGTGTGGTTGGGCTTCTTGCCCGTGCACGCGCAGGCACAGGCTGGTGCCATTGAAAAAGCCGCGCTGGCTGTCCAGCCAGGCGGTGCGCACCGAGTTGTCAAAGGCATAGACCGCGTAGCTCAGCACCAGTGGTTGACCTGGTTTACAGGCGATGACCCAAGTGCATTTGTCAAGCTGCGCGAGTGAGGCCGAGCGACGACCTTGTCGGGCTTGGAGGTTTTGCAAATTCTTGGCGAACTCGCGCACCAGATAACTGCCCGGAATCCAGACCGGCAGCGACACGGTTTGCTGCGCTGCGGGTTCTGGGATGGTCAGCGTCACCTGAAACAGGTGGGCGTGCAGATCAGCTGCTTCTACGGTGTAATGGATGGCGGTCATGCGTGTTGTTGGTCAGGTTGCGCCTGCAGCCAAAAAGCAGCTCAGCGATGCAACGATGGTCAGCTGCAAACGCATGGGCAGCCAAGGTGCCAGGCCAGCAGCAGGCCAGGTGCGGCGGTCCATCATGTAGCAGCCGATCAACACGAAACCCAGCAAGGGCAATCCAGCAAACGCGGGCATCATGACCGCAACCCAGGCCAACAAAGTGGGGACAACGCCCCAGGTGAAATGGATGCGGGGGGCAGCCGGAGTGATCAGCGCATTGCGAAAGCCGACGCCCCAATGGATGCCGCCCAAAAAGGACACGATGACTGCACCGTAGCTCTGCATGGACAAGGCGACGTAGGGATGAAGTTCCGGGCCGACCGACCACAGGCACAGTGCCAGAAATACAAATGGGATCAGACCGGCATAGCCCAGACGCCGGATCAATTGCCAAGTGGTGTCTTCGGTGTGGTTTTTTTTCATTTGATCTCAGCCAGCATTTTTTCGATTTGAGCCACAGGCACGGCACCTGGCACGCGTGTGCCATCGGGCAGCAGGATCATCGGAGTGCCAGTGATCCGTTGCTTTTTACCAAACTCCACGATGGTGTCGATGGCCGATGCATCGCAATTGGCTGAGGGCGGTGTGGTGCCGTTGATCATCCAGTCGTTCCAGGTCTTGGCCTTGTCTTTGGCGCACCAGATGTTTTTGGACTTGGTTTTGGAGTCTTCACCCAAGATGGGATAGAGGTAGTGGTAGATCGTCACGTTGTCCAACTTTTGCAGGTCTTTTTCAAAGCGCTTGCAATAGCCACAGTTGGGATCGGCAAAAACGGCCAGCTTGCGTTTGCCATTGCCGCGCACTTGGGTGAATGCGGTTTTTTGGGGCAACTGGTCAAAGGGGATGGACGACAGTTTCTCCAACCGTTCCGCAGTTAAACTTTTTAGACGTTGCCTGACGTCGAGGATTTCACCCTGAATTAGATAGTTTCCTTCACTATCCGAATACAGAATATCAGTACCAATTCTTAACTCATAAAGTCCTGAAATAGGTGTTTTGGAAATTTCATCAATTGCTGCAAGGTTTGGGTGTTTACCCGATAAATTCTTGCGGATGGTGGCTTCTTGGGCCAATGCCAAACAGCTGGTGAGGGTCACCATCGCCACGAGCGAACGCAGCATCAAACGCACAAACTTCATCGGATTTCTTTCGGTATCAAAAAGAGGGAAAGTGATTGGTCAACGTGGGCCTGAGGCTGTCTGGCCCATGGCTTGTCGTGTCATCCAGTTTTTCAGGGGGCCACTGCGGTCAAAACCCCGCATCCCCCAGTTGCGCAGGTTTTGCCAGAGTGGACCCGGTTGTGCAAACAGTCGTTGCAAGCTGTCGGTCACCAGACCCATGGCTTGCACGTCGGCCTGCCTGGCGCGTTCGTAGCGGCGCAGCAGCTTTAAATCGTGCACGGGGCGCCAAAATTCTTTCGCTTTGAGCACGCGCACCAGCTCGGCCACATCGGCCAGACCCACGTTCAGGCCTTGGCCTGCCAAAGGATGCAGGGCGTGTGCCGCATCGCCTGCCAGCACAAAAGACTGCTTGATCGCGCCAGGCATGGAGCCGATCCAGCGCTCGGCGCGGGCCATTTGGAGTGGCCATACAGCGCGCTCGGCCGACAGGCTCATGCGGCCCAAGTTGAAACTGCAGGCTTGGCCCAATTCGGCCGCAAAGGCGTCGGGTGTCAGTGACATCAACGCTTGTGCACGCAAGGGGTGTACCGACCAGACCAAAGCCACCTCGTGTCCGCCTTCGCCCCCCAAAGGTAACAAAGCCAGAATGTCGGCTTGGGGCAGAGACAAGCCTGCGACTTGACACCAGCCAAACCATTGTCTGGCGATGCCTTGGTGAGCTTGTTCGCACACCAGGCGGGTCGCTACGGCATGCTGCTCGTAGTGGGTGATGTCAAAGCCTACGCCCAACTCGGCCCGGGTCTGGCTGGCACGGCCTTCGCAGACCACGGTGAGTGGTGCAGACCGCGGAGTCTGCGTCACTTCAATTTGGGGTTGGAACCGAACGGCCTGAGCCAATCGCTCTTCCAGAACCGGTACATCGACCATCCAGTTGAGTTCGTCCACGCCCTGTTCTTGGGCCCCAAAGCGCAGTTGACCACCGTGATCTCCCCAAACTTGCATCTGGTGTACGGGCGTCACGGCAGGGCTGTCGGGCCAGCAGCGCAGGTCTTGCAGCAAGGCCATGGCTGCGCCGTTGAGTGAATAAGCGCGTACGTCAGATGTTTTGACGGGGGGTGCCGACTCGACCAAAGTCACATTCAGCCGCTCACGGGCCAGAAGCAAGGCCAATGTGCGGCCCACAATGCCAGCGCCGCGGATGCAAATATCGGGAGGGTTTGCCATGTCCTGCATTGTAGGTGTGGCCCAATCCCCGGTGGGGATCAGTGTGCATGGCCAAAGCCCACCAAGGATTCTGTGCCAGCCAGCGAGTCTTTGGCCAAAGGTTGGCAAGGGCTCGGCTCACTTTGTCGAGACAGAGGGCGCTCACGTGCCGGTTGGCGCAGCTGTGATGAACTGTCCGGAGGCACCCGTTAAAATCAGAAGTTACTTCCAGAATCACCGAAAGCCTTCCATGAGCCTCAAATGCGGCATCGTGGGTTTGCCCAACGTTGGCAAATCCACCCTTTTCAACGCCCTGACCAAAGCCGGCATCGCGGCTGAAAACTACCCCTTTTGCACCATTGAGCCCAATACCGGTGTGGTCGAGGTGCCAGACCCTCGCCTGCAGCAGTTGGCCGAAATCATCACGCCCGAGCGCATCGTGCCGGCCATTGTGGAGTTTGTGGACATTGCCGGTCTGGTGGCAGGTGCCAGCACGGGCGAAGGCTTGGGTAACAAGTTTCTGGCCCACATCCGCGAGACCGACGCCATCGTCAACGTGGTGCGCTGCTTCGAAGACGACAACGTCATCCACGTCGCCAACAAGGTGGACCCGATTGCGGACATCGAGGTCATTCAGACCGAGCTGTGCCTGGCCGACTTGGCTGCGGTGGAAAAAGCGATTCACCGCGTGAGCAAAATTGCCCGCTCTGGCGACAAAGAAGCCGTTAAACAAATGGCAATTCTTGAGAAGTGTCAAGCCGCTTTGAACGACACCCAACCGGTGCGCACCATCGACTTCAGCAAAGAAGAGCGCGCCGAACTCAAGCAGTTCTTCTTCATCACGGCCAAGCCCGCCATGTTCGTGGCCAACGTGTCGGAAGACGGCTTCGAGAACAA
>JACCDW011425794.1_pt1 | contig 18317 bp, 12 predicted proteins | sample 7449781 | NCBI WGS metagenome assembly JACCDW01 (sample SAMN15323449, study PRJNA562643) | freshwater metagenome | isolation source: river surface water | place: USA:Blue River Watershed | collected 2017-08-18
GGGATAGCCCAACTATAGTTTGCAGGACTACTGTATGCATAATAATTACTATTAATCGTATTCCAAGTAAGTCCATTATCTATTGAATACTCAATATCCCAATAGTAATTACTCATATTAGCAAAGGTCCACTGGATAGACTGTGCAGGACCACCAACTGTCCAAACCTCCCCTCCGTTAGGACTATTTAATACAACATCTGTATTTTGGTTAATCGTAAATACAGCATTGGAAGTGTCGGAAATTGCACCCGTTGAAGAGATTAATAATTTACATTGAGAACTTTGTACATTATTAATCGGATTCCAAGAATAAGAAGAAGAATAAGAAGCAGGATAAGCAATTGGCGTATACGTCAAACCATTATTGGTGCTCAAATAAATCGTGTACGCTGCTGAAATCCCATAGCCTGTCCAGTTTATAGTAGTTGCGTTACACCCAATATACGATTGTCCGCCATTCTGACTACCTAATACAATATAAGGCTGACGTATCGTAAAATAAGAAGAGGTATCCTTCGTGTTTGTTCCCCCTACTTCACTCACTCGTACCCATGCTTGACTCGTAGTGATATTAGGAATATTGGCCGCAGTCCATGTATAGGATCCTGTAGAAATATTAGTACTGTTTACAATAGTATTCCAAGTGCTTCCCTGGTTGATACTATATTCAATTTTTACAAAATTCGAAGTGGTATAGCCATAACTCCAACTGATGTTCGCACTATTACCCCAATAAAGCGTATTGCCACTCGGATTACCCACATTAATATAAGGCGTTGGAGGTGCAATCGTGAACACCGCATCACTCACATCACTCTTACAAGTATTAGCATTATTTGTCACACGAACCAGACAAGTTGTCGAAGGATTGTTTGGAATAGTCCAAGTATAGTTAGCAGGACTACTATACGCATAATAATTACTATTAATTGTATTCCAGGTTAATCCATTGTCAACAGAATATTCAATATCCCAATAGTAATTACTCATGTTTGCAAACACCCACTGAATAGTTTGCGCAGAACCACCAACTGTCCATACCTCGCCTCCGTTAGGTGTGTTTACTATAACATCTGTATTCTGATTGATGGTAAATACTGCATTGGAGGTATCCGCAATGGCACCGGTGGCCGAAATCATTAATAAACATTGTGAACTCTGTACATTATTTATCGGACTCCAATTGTAGGATGAACTGTACGAAGACGGATAGGCAATCGGTGTGTAAGATGCACCATTGTTCGTACTCAAATAAATGGTATAAGCGGATGTAATTCCATAGCCCGACCAATTTATGGTGGTTGAGTTACATCCTATATACGACTGTCCGCCATTCTGACTACCTAAAACAATATAAGGCTGTCGGATGGTAAAATAGGAAGAAGTATCTTTCACATTTGTACCACCAATTTCACTCACTCGTACCCACGCTTGATTCGTTGTTATATTTGGAATATTCGCTGCAGTCCATGAGTATGATCCAGTAGCAATATTCGTACTATTCACAATCGTATTCCAAGTACTTCCTTGATTCGAGCTATATTCTATCTTAACAAAGTTGGAAGTAGTATAACCATAGCTCCAATTTATCGTAGCACTATTACCCCAATAAAGCGTATTGCCACCTGGATTACCCACGTTGATGTAAGGTGTTGGTGGAGCAATGGTAAACACGGCATCACTCTCATCAAACTTACACGTATTGGCATTATTTGTAACTCTTACCAAACAAGTGGAGGAAGGATTATTTGGAATTGTCCAAGTATAAGAAGCTGGACTGCTATAGGCATAATAATTACTATTAATCGAATTCCAAGTAGTTCCATTATCAATCGAGTATTCCAAATTCCAATAATAATTACTCATATTCACGAAAGACCAATTGATCGTGCGTGACGGACCGCCCACCTGCCAAACCTCGCCTCCGTTAGGACTATTCAAAATCACATCTGTATTTTGATTAATCGTAAAATCAGCATTGGAGGTATCAGAAAGCGCCCCTGTGCTCGTAATGCGAATACGAGCTTGCGAAGTTTGCACGTTATTGATCGGATTCCAAGAATAGGAGCTTGAATAAGCCGAAGGATAGGCAATCGGAGTAAAGGTCGCTCCGCCATTTGTACTTAATTCTAAAGCATAGGAAGAGGTTATCCCATATCCTGTCCAAGTAATATTTGTAGCACTACAACCAACAAAAGAATTTCCTCCATTGGGAGAATTTAAGACAACATAAGGCTGACGAATCGTAAAATAGGAAGAAGTGTCAACTGCATTAGTTCCCCCAATCTCACTGATACGTATCCAAGCTTGGTTGGTCAATACGTTCGGTACATTGGCTGCAGTCCACGTATAGGACCCCGTAGAAATATTCGTACTATTTACAATCGTATTCCAACTGCTACCCTGATTGATACTATATTCAATCTTAACAAAACTAGAAGTAGTATATCCATAAAACCAAGTAATAGATGCTGAATTATTCCAGTACAAAACACTTCCTGCATTTGGCGAACTTACACTAATGAATGGTGTCGCCGGTTGAATGGTAAAGACTGCATCGCTCACATCACTCTTACACGTATTAGAAGTATTCGTTACACGTACCAAAGCATTCATAGATGGATTATTCGGCACACTCCAAGAATACGAAGCAGGACTAGAATAAGCATAATAATTCGTATTAATCGCATTCCAGGTAACCCCATTATCTGTTGAATACTCCAAATTCCAATAGTAATTACTCATGTTGGCAAACGACCACTGAATGCTATGAACAGTACCTACTGTCCACACTTCCCCTCCGTTAGGAGTATTTACAATAACATCCGTATTCTTGTTGATTGTAAAATTTGTAGCAGAAGTATCACTTACCGCATTTGTTGCACTCACACGAATGCGTGCTTGAGAAGTTTGAATATTATTAATAGGATTCCAACTAAAACTAGAAGCATACGAACCCGCAGTAGCAACTGAGGTATATGTCACCCCTCCATCCGTACTTAGTTCAATGGTGTATGGACCATTCGTTCCAAAAGGCGTCCAACTTATCGTCGTATTGCCACAACCTGTAAATGTATTCCCTCCATTAGGAGCACTCAACACAATATAGGGTTGACGAATCGTAAAGTTCCCCGATGTGCCGACTGCAGACGTTCCACCGATCTCGCTCACACGCACTAAAGCCTGTGTAGTATAAGATGATGGAGGCGTCCAAGAATAAGAGCCCGTCGACATACTCGTGCTATTAACGATCGTGGTCCAACTATTTCCATTATTCAAACTATATTCCAGCTTCACAAAAGATGCAGAGGTATAACTCGCGTACCAACTAATAGTCGTCGGATTCGACCAATAAACGGTAGAACCTGTTGAAGGCGCTGTTACTGTTATACTTGGCGTAGGCGGAACGATCGTAAATATCGCATCACTCACGTCACTCATACAACTAGTAGTATGATCTTTCACTCTTACAAGAGCCGTTGTGGATGGATTATTAGGAATAGTCCATGTATAGGAAGCATTCGTGGAACTCTGATAATAGTTACTCGTAATTGAATTCCATGTAACCCCATTATCTGTAGAATAATCTAAATCATAATAGTTGCTGGTACCCGCTGCAGTCCAACTGATAGTACGGGCGGATCCACCCACTGCCCAATTCTCGCCTCCGTTAGGAGAATTCACGATCAAAGGCGCATTAATGGAAAAGGTATTATCACTTTCATCGACTACCGAAGGCGTTCCCTGATCGTACACACGAACCTTCGCTTGATTACTACTCAAGTTGGGTAAAGTCCATGAAAACGAACCTGTACTGCCAGGCTGGTTATAACCCGTTGCTAAGAATATCCAAGTTAAGCCACCATTGATAGAATAATCAATATTGAAATAATGACTGGTACCGCTAATCGTCCAGGTAATATTATGCGTGCTACAACCCGCCCAACTCTCGCCTCCGTTAGGAGAAGTGACCGTAACACTCTGTGAAAAGCTACGCGTGCTAATAAACAAAAGCACCGCAAAAAGCGTGTACAACAGTTTTTTCATAGTAAAAATTTTAAGATTCGTAGACAGAAGGATTTCGAGCTACGAAGGGCTCTAAATTAGCCAAAAATGACGAGAATTTCGACCTTTTCTAACGCAAAAAATTAGTCATTTTTTGAATTTCATCCACCGGTCGAGCCCCTTTGTATAAGATATTAAAAACCGCCTCCGTTATCGGAAGCGCTACCTCATACTTGCGATTATTTTCAAATATATTACGGACACTATAATAACCTTCTGCAATCATATTCATCTCCAACTGCGCCGCCTTTACCGAATACCCCTTCCCAATCATCATACCAAAAGCACGATTGCGACTAAAATTAGAATAAGCAGTCACCAACAAATCCCCCAGATAAGCACTCCCCTTGATATCTCTCTCTATCGGATGAACCACATCCACAAAGCGTTTGATCTCTTGGATGGCGTTGGAAACTAAGACCGCCTGAAAATTATCGCCATAGCCCAAACCATGACAAATCCCGCTCGCGACAGCTATGATGTTCTTCATCACTGCCGCTATCTCTGTACCGAAAATATCATCTGTAACATGCGCTCTAATAAAACGACAGGCAAAAAAGTCGGCAACCGCCTCTGCCAATGGCATATTCGGACTAGAAAAAGTCAAATAAGATAATTTCTCTTGCGCCACCTCCTCGGCATGGCAAGGACCACTTATCACCACAAAGCGATCATGTGATACCAACCAAAAACGCTCAAAATACTCCGCAATAATATAATTTTCCTGCTCTCCAGGAATCATTCCTTTAATGGCAGAAACAATCGTTTTATTCTCCAAATGCGCTGCAGTAAGTCCTTCCAAGGCCTCCTTTAAAAAAGCAGAAGGAGTCGCAAAAACAATAGTATCGGCCGCTGCCAAAACAGAACTTACATCCGGATGCAATACAATTTTACTGCGGTCTAATTGCGCCGCACTGATATAATTGGGGTGATGACCAAACTTTTCAATATGTGTGCGAGCGCCTTCACGACGAACCCACCAATGGATAGTAATATCCTGCTCACACAAAATTTTAACGATAGCTGTTGCCCAGCTACCGCTACCCACTATACCTATACTTTTGCGATTGGCGGCCATTAGATACAGCTTATCCCTTAAGGAGTTCGCGAGCAATTACTAATTTCTGAATCTCACTAGTTCCTTCTCCAATTGTACACAATTTAGAATCGCGCCAGAACTTCTCTACACAAAAATCTTTGGTATAACCATAGCCTCCATGTATTTGAATCGCGTCTTCAGCAACCTGTACACAAATCTCAGAAGCGTAATATTTAGCGTAAGCCGATTCACGCGTTACTTTCTCCCCACGATTCTTCATATCTGCCGCTTGTAAAGTCAATAACTCTGCCGCTTCAATTTTCATTTTCATATCTGCCAACTTGAAGGAAATACCTTGGAAATTAGCAATAGGTTGATTGAATTGATGACGTTCTTTAGCATATTTAATACTAGCCTCATAAGCGCCAATTGCAATACCACAAGATAATGCAGCAATCGAAATACGACCACCATCCAAAACCTTCATCGATTGAACAAATCCATCTCCAACTTGGCCTAACACATTCGTTTCAGGAATACGACAATTATCGAAAATCATTTCGGCTGTTTCAGAAGCACGCATTCCTAACTTATTTTCTTTCTTTCCAGCACTGAATCCTGGTGTACCTCGTTCCACTACAAAAGCAGTCATACCATGACTGTCCCCTACCTCTCCGGTACGAGCAATCACCACTGCCACATCACCAGATTTACCATGCGTAATCCAACATTTTGTTCCATTCAATACCCATTCGTTCCCCTCTTTATGTGCAACGCACTTCATATTACCAGCATCTGATCCTGTATTCGGCTCCGTTAAGCCCCATGCGCCCAACCACTCTCCGGTAGCCAATTTCGGCAACCAACGCTTCTTTTGTTCCTCGGTACCAAATTGCAAAATATGACCTGTACACAAAGAGTTATGCGCCGCAACAGATAAACCAATAGAACTACAAACCTTAGTCACTTCCGTGATTACAGTATAATATTCCAAATAACCGAAGCCACTTCCACCGTATTCAGTTGGCACTAAAACACCCATCAATCCTAATTCTCCCATTTTGGTGAACAACTCACGTGGGAAATGCTGTGTTTCATCCCATTCCATTACGTAAGGACGAATATGTTTGTTTGCGAAATCACGTACTGTTTCAGCAATCATGTTTTGATTTTCTGTCGGAGCAAAATTCATCATACCAAATACTATTTTAGGATGGCAAATTTACGATAATTGAAGCAAATTTTACTGATAAGTAAGGTAAAACCTCCACTTTTCTCCCGATTCGAAATGTAATCCTTGAATTCCCTGCAATTCCTGCTCCGAATTAATTCGCTGATGCTCCTTTCTATACTTAAAAATCAGCTTCGCATTCCGAAAGCCAAAATATGGATGGCGACCCATTTCCTCCAAAGTACAGTAATTAATTTTCAAAAAATGACGGATGGCACTATCTACAAAAACTCGATTTTGAATCACCAGAAAACAAGAATCCCTTAAGCCATAAACCTCCTTCAACTGCTCCACCGCATAAAATCCACCTAATCGATCTCGATACTTTATAATCCGCATTGCTAATTTGGAGCCTATCAGCGGCAAAGCTTCCAATTGTGCAGAATCTGCACTGTTTAATTCCACTTTTTGCAAAACAATTGCCTTTCGGCCTTGATTATCATACTTTTTCGAATGACTACCATTCGATTTTTGCCTGAAATATTTTAAGTTTTCCCTTGCCACAATACTATCGCCTTGAATGATCAAATTATTTGTAGTAGGCCGATTCATGACATGACGCCAAGTAAAACTTAAACACAAGCACCCAAATATTAATAATAATAAACGCTTCTCATATTTAGTAAACAGCCAAAACTCCTTTCGTTTCATTTTTACACTTGATTTCTATTAATTAACGCAAATACGCAGCATTTTATTGCCGAAGCCTACAAAAAAGTGTCCTTTTTCATACACAACATAAATCAGTTCGTGCGTTACGATCCTCCCTTTTCCTTGACATCGCCCTAAGGGATTGCTTAAATTAGATTCGCAATTATTTTCTAACCAAAAAAACAATTTATCATGAAAAAAGTATTGCTCGTTTTAGGTTTGATGGGTGTAGGATTCAGTTCTTTACAAGCCCAAAGTATCACCAACAAGAAAGGATATGCTGTGCTTCCAGAGGCTGGCGACTATTCCATCTCCTTTGATGCCGTTCCTATTATGAATTATGCGTTCGACAAAACGCGTATTTTTAGTAATAACGCCCCTAGCTCTGCTACCGGTCTTTTTAACTACCAAACACCAATGACCATCGTCGGCAAATACATGAAAGATGAAAATACGGCTTATCGCTTCAAAGCACGTTTGGGAATGGGCACGAGTACGGAAAATACATATGTAGCAGATGTTACCTCAACAACAGGTGCACAAGTAATGGATACAAAAAAAGGCAGTGGTAATAATATCACGCTTGGTGCCGGCTTACAAAAATATCGTGGAAAAAACCGTTTACGTGGCTATTATGGTGCGGAAGCAGCATTGATGTTCGGTCATGCACCAAACTTTACTTATACTTATGGGAACGCACTTTCGGCAACGAATGCAGCAGCACGTAATGTTACTGAAAAATCAGGTAGCATGTTCGGTTTAGGAGCCCGTGGATTTGTAGGAGCGGAATATTATTTTGCGCCTAAAATGTCTATCGGAGCTGAATTCGGCTGGGGATTAAACTTCGCTAAAATTGGTGAAGGATCTACTACAACTGAAGAATGGGATGCAACTGCTGGCGCAGTTAAATCTACCACTACTAAAACAGGATCAAACGGCGGTTTTAACCTCGACGTTGACAATGCAGGTGGTGCGATTATGTTCTCAATCTACTTCTAAGTATAAACTTCTTAAACTAAAAAAGCCCCGAATTCGGGGCTTTTTTAGTTTATAGGCTACCTTGTATTACTTCAAAGCATTTTCCAAATCAGCAATCAAATCTTCAGCATCTTCAATACCCACACTTAAACGAATCAAGCCATCGCTCAACCCGTTTTTTATACGTTCCTCTCTTGGTATAGATGCATGCGTCATCGTTGCAGGATGATTGATCAATGACTCTACCCCGCCCAATGATTCCGCCAAAGCAAATAAATGCGTCGACTTCAACACTTTTTTAGCAGCATCTACACTCTCGTCTTTCAATTCAAAACTCATCATTCCTCCAAATCCACGCATCTGCTTTTTGGCAATCTCGTAATTCGGATGATCGCTAAATCCACACCAGTAAACGCGCTTCACCTTCGGATGATTACGCAAATAATGCGCAATAATTTCTCCATTCTCACAATGCTGACGCATACGTACATGTAAGGTCTTGATACCACGCAATACTAAGAAGCAGTCAAACGGACCAGGTACAGCACCACACGACTTTTGAATAAAATATAACTTCTCATGTAAGTCCGCTGAATTCATCACTAAAGCGCCTTGGATAACATCGCTGTGTCCGCCCAAATACTTCGTCACAGAATGCATCACAATGTCAGCACCTAGATCCAATGGGTTTTGCAAATACGGCGTTGCAAACGTATTATCGACACATAACAAAACATTATGCTTCTTCGTGATTTGCGCTAAAGCTGCGATATCACAAATATTCATCAAAGGATTGGTAGGCGTTTCTGTCCATACCAATTTGGTATTTTCATTGATGAAAGGCTCGATTGCACTCGCATCCTGCATATTCACAGAATGGAACTTAATACCGAATTTTTCAAAAATCTTCGTAAACAAACGGTAAGTGCCACCATACATATCATTCGCACAAATAACTTCATCACCAGGTGATAATAACTTAATCACCGCATCCGTTGCAGCTACGCCTGAGCTAAAACTTAAACCGTATTTACCATTCTCAATAGCGGCTAAAGCACCCTCAAGAGCCTTTCTCGTAGGATTTTGACTGCGCGCATATTCATACCCTTTATGTTCGCCAGGACCAGCCTGAACAAAGGTACTTGTTTGAAAAATCGGAGTCATAATCGCTCCCGTGCTTGGATCCGGTTCAACACCGGCATGAATCAACTTCGTTGCCTGTTTCATGAATTATAATTTAGTTGACAAAAATAGCGCATTTACACGTGATTAATGGTATTATTTACCATTTTGAAATCGTATTTTTACAGACGGATAAAGAATGAAAATCTCGGCTTCGATATATAGTGCAAAAGCAGCATCACTGCCCGCTCTTTTAAAAGAATTGGATAATCACGGCGTCAACCTACTTCATGTAGATTGCAACGACGATCCAAATGTATTTGCAGACATCGAACAAATCAATCAACTAAGCAATACGCCCGTCGACTTACACATCATATCATCGACGCCAGAAAAGTATTTTGAAGCTATTGCAGCTGCGAACCCTTCGCAAGTTTCTTTCCAATACGAGAACTTCCCTGCACCGATAGACTTTCCAAAAAACAGAAACTATAAAATCGGTCTAGCCATTACCTCCGCAACAAATATCGATGTATTTGAAAGCTATCAAGTACAGTGCGATTATATCTTGCTAATGACGACTACACCTGGTCAATCGGGTGGCACTTTCGACAAAAACACCTTTTTAAGAATTCGTGAATTCCAAAAGCGCTTTCCTAAAATACCAGTGCAAGTAGATGGTGGCGTCAATGCAGAAGTAAGTTTTATTCTAAGACATTTAGGCGTTCAAACCGCTGTAGTTGGCTCTTACCTCTTCAAACAAGAAACCCTCGGTGCCGCCTTATTACAGCTTCATCGACCGATGGTTGGCTCGCATTATCAGATAAGCGACTTTATGCTTTCCATAAACGAGCTACCGATACTTACTGAAAACGAATTATCACTTCGAAAGGCTTTACAGTCGATTGATGATTATAAAATGGCCTTCACCTGTATCTGCGATGCAGCCGGTCACTTAACAGGATTAATTTCAAATGCAGATATACGCAAAGGACTATTGAAACAATGGGAAGCATGGCCGAATATTGACGTGCATCAATTAATCAATAGAACACCATTAAAAATTCAAGAATCTGCAACAATTCACGGACTTTTAGAGTTTATTCAACAAGTCGACTTCCCAGTTCAATACTTGCCAGTAGTTGATGCGCAAAACAAACTGAAAGGGGCCGTATTATTCACCCAATTGATAAAAGGAGAATTATAATTATGATTGTACATTTAAACAGCAACATCACAGAATTAGAGGCGAGAGAATTAGCACATGCAACTTCGTCTACTATTGCCTTTAACGGCTCATTTTACGTTCTTGTAACGCCTTCGGCTGTAAAAGAACTCCCAACAATTCTTGCAGGAAAAAGTAGTGGTTCTTGGGCTATGGAAAGTGATATCCAATTAGCCTCTAGAAAATATCTTGATGAAACTCGTTTAGTACAATGGGGAAAATCAAGTGTGGGTGGCCAAACGAAAAATACAGTGGTCATTGCCGGTCCTTGTAGCGTAGAAAGTGAAGAGCAGATTATGCAAAGCGCAGAAATGCTAGTGAGCCTTGGCATCAATACCTTGCGCGCTGGCTGTTATAAGCCGCGCACCTCTCCTTATTCCTTCCAAGGATTAGGTTTAGAAGGCTTATTATTGCTTTCTAAAATGCGCGAAAAGTATGGCTTGAAAGTAATCACAGAAGTAAAAGATTCTTCGCATATCGAAGAGGTAATCGAACATACGGATATCATTCAAATCGGCGCTAAAGCGATGTACGATCATAGTATCCTTCGTCGTTGCGGACAAATCAACAAACCAATCTTGCTTAAGAGAGGCTTTGGCTCTACCTTACAAGAATTTGTGCAAGCAGCAGAATTCATTTTAAGCGCAGGCAACAACCAAGTAATGTTATGTGAACGTGGTATTCGCACCTTCGAAACAAAGACTCGTTTTACTTTCGACCTATGTGGCGCTGCTTATTTGAAAGAGTATACAAACTTGCCAGTGATTCTCGATCCTTCACATGCAATGGGTTATGCATACGGTGTTCCAGATTTGGCAAAAGCTTCCGTAGCCTTTGGTTGCGATGGCTTATTGATCGAAGTTCACCCGAACCCGAAAGTAGCTAAATCAGATGCTTCACAGCAATTGGATCATGCGCAGTTCGCACAATTACATGGCGAAATGAAAGTGATTGCCGGAGCGGTGGGTCGTCAATTGATCTAACAGACCAATAATTATACTTGTAGCATGGATGCCACTACTGGTGCTATTTTCTTAGCCCATGCGGTGTATTGTGCAGCTCCGGGATGTAATAAATCCGAGGCCAACCAGTTTTCGTGTTCCTCACGTGACAACGCAGTTATATCCACAAAACGTATCCCTCGTTTAGCTGCTTCTTCAGCCTTCGCTTTGTTATAGGCATCTATCTCCGCGGCAACAACTTTCGCATCACGCTTATTTTCAGCAGCAAAAGGCGTATGTCCCCAATCCGGAATCGATACCATAAAAACACGACTCGTATCCCCTGCTGCGAAAGCAATGGCGCGATCTATTAACAAATTCAACTCCGTTTTATAATCCTCCACACTACGACCACGATATTGATTATTCACCCCTATTAATAAGCTCACCAAATCAAAAGTCTGGCCTTCGATAGCGGCAGCATCTATCCCTTTCGACAATTCATCCGTTGTCCATCCTGTAGTTGCTATGGTCAAAGGTTCCGACACTTCAACACCTTTCTGTAAAAGCATTTGACGCATTTGATACGGCCAACGCTCATTCATTTCCACTAATTCACCAATAGTATAAGAATCGCCTAAAGCTAAATATTTAATCATATCGCAAAATACAGCTTTCATTTCAAATCTTGTATCTATACCTTTGTAGTATGCATACCTATCTTATTAAAAACGCAAGAATCGTTAATGAAGGAACACAATTCTACGGAGAAGTGTTAATCAAAAACGGACGAATTGAAAAGATTGCTTCGCAAATCGATGTACTCGAAAACTGTATTGAAATTGATGCGAATGGCAAAATATTAATGCCAGGCATTATCGACGATCAAGTGCATTTTAGAGAGCCAGGGCTAACGCATAAGGCAACGATTTATTCAGAGGCCAAAGCAGGGATTGCAGGCGGTGTTACCACGTTTATGGAAATGCCAAACACCAATCCTCCTGCAACGACGCAAGACCTTTTGCAACAGAAATATGATATTGCTGCCACTACTTCCCTAGCGAATTATTCCTTCTATATGGGCGTCAGCAATGATAACTATGAAGAGGTGATGCGCACTAACGGAGCCGATGTTTGCGGTCTTAAAATCTTTATGGGATCCTCTACAGGAAATATGTTAGTGGATAACGAAAACACCCTAAATAAAGTGTTTTCCAACACACCCTTAGTTATTTCCACCCATTGCGAATCGGAGCAAATCATACGTGCCAATACAGAGAAAGCAAAAGCTATTTACGGAGAGCAGATTCCAATTCAGCAACACCCTATTATCCGTAACGAAGAAGCTTGCCTTGCCTCCTCTTCTATAGCCGTTTCTTTAGCTAAAAAATATGGAACGCGACTCAACGTATTTCACATTTCTACCGCAGATGAAATTCAATTATTTGAAAGCAGTGTCGATCGTAATGCATCCACAGCAGAGGTTTTGAAAGCACTTGCATCCAAAAACATCACTTCTGAAATTTGTGTGCACCATTTACATTTCGACGCTTCGCAATACGATACCTTAGGCGCTTTAATCAAATGTAATCCTGCAATCAAAGCGGCGCATCATAAGAAAGCCTTATTCGAAGCTATGCTCGACAACAAACTAGATTTAATTGCAACAGACCATGCGCCTCATACCTGGGAAGAAAAACAATTACCCGGCTTAGCCGCACCGAGCGGATTGCCATTATTACAACATAGCCTGAATATGATGTTAGGCTTTTATAAAGAAGGTCGAATCAGTTTAGAAAAAATCGTAGAGAAAATGTGTCACGCACCTGCGACTATTTTTAGAGTAAAAGACAGAGGCTTTATCCGTGAAGGATATGCAGCAGATTTAGTCTTGGTAGATCTAGAAGCTACTTACCAAGTCACTAAAGAAAACATACTTTATAAATGCGGCTGGAGTCCTTTAGAAGGAAACACCTTACAAGGAAAAATCACCCATACATTTGTGAACGGCCATTTAGTATTTGAAAACGGGAAATTCGACGAATGTATGAACGGCATGCGCTTAACGTTTAATCAATAATTCATTAAATAGTTCGTAATGGTTCGTGTCTCACGTTATGGTTCGTGTCTCACGTTATGGTTCGTGTCTCACGAACCATTTTAATTTCTAAAAATTTAATTTTTACGGTTCGTGGGGTCCCGAATGTTCGGGACGAACCGTGGCGATTAACACGAACGCGATGTTATTAGACATAAAAAAAGCGCGAGAAATTTCTCGCGCTTTTTTTATGATTGAAAAACTAAATTAGTTCTTAGTCAATTTCAAAGTTGTTTGTTCTGCACCATTGCTTACACGAACCAAATACTGACCAGCAGTTAAGTTCGCAGTGTTCAATAATACATTACCTGTTGCAGCAACAGAATTTTCTGTAAGCACAACCTGACCTAACATATTCATTACATCTACACGGAAATTATTTCCTTTATTGCTTTGAACGAATACAGAAACGCGATCAGAAGCAGGATTAGGATACATGTAAACACTATTTTGCAAGTCGTTAGTTGTAGTTCCGTTCGGGAAATTAACGCGAGACTGATTCGCATTTAAAATCATTCCTGAAGATTGATCAATCAACAAAGCGATTGCATTAAAATCTAAAGGATTGCTTCCTGCAGGAATGGTATAGTTAAAAGTGTACGACTGTGTTGAACCTGCAGTTACAGGAGAAGTAATGGTATTTGCACGACCATTAAAAGTATTGTCAATTGAACGTGCTACGAAATCATACTCCATTTTAGCAGCAGGAACCGGATTTGGTTCAGTTTGCCAAACGTGTCCACCACCATTTAATGCGATGTTTTGTGACGCAAAAGAATAGTAGTTAGTTTGATTGTATCCAGCATCAGTTCCTGTAACGTTATCTTCAGTTACAACAAAAGCCAAACGATAAGAACCTGCTAAATCAACTGCAAAATGACAGCTAACGTCAGATGTTAAGTTCATACCAGAAAGCGTATTCGTTAAGGTAATATCAGCAAAACCGAAATCTGGCTTATGCAAATTGTATTGAGAGAAAACAGCAGAAGGATCATCTGTTTCTTTACGATCTACAACGATAGAAGGATATCCATTCACTAAATTACCAATACCTGCATCATAGGTTGTTTCAACCATAGGATCTCCATTGTGAACGGCAATAACAACTGCATCTGATTTCACTTTATGGATAGAATCCATGTAAACGGCACCACGTGGGCACCAGCCACACCATGTACCTGTACCTTCTTCAATCGTTACATAATGCACCGGATTGAAAGCAGCTCCTGTTACTCCAGTAACGTAGTAGTTGTTTGTCAAATCAACATCATTTGGCATCGTTACAACACAGTTAATTGCTTTGTGTGTAGTCGTAGTTACAGGCACAGCAGGACTAACTGTGAAAGAATAGGTTTGGAATGGTGCGATATTCAAACCTGTTTTTACATCGCTAACCGGACCACTACCATCATCATATGTAAAGGTGAAACCTGTGATTGTATTAGTACCATAGTTAACCACTTTAGCTGTTAAAGGTAAGCTCCCAGGAGAAACCACATAAGAAGCTGTTGCTCCATCATGAGGAGTAACATCTACCAAAGTAATTTCTTCTGCTGGTTGTGTACCTGGTACATACGTCCAATAGCTATTATCAGAAGCATCGTCCAATGCAGGATTAGAGGCAGAATTCAATGCAGGAGAACCTGGAACCATCATGGCAGAAGAGCTATTGAATTGCAATCCAGCTGTCAAGTTCAATACAGCAGCAGCTCCTGTTGAGTTACCCGCACGTTGATCAACGATATGAATTTTGTTAGATGTTTCTTCTAACACAATAGACCAATAGGTATAAATGGTTGCAGAACTTGCGTGACTGTAAGAGTTAAATGATACCCACAATTGACGATTAGGAGCAGTTCCTAAAACGGTAGTGATTATTTTATCATTTGCACCAGTACCTTGTAAACCCCAAACGCACACTGACTTGTCCGGAATGGAAGCACTTGGTAATGCTGCGTTCGTACTAGCAGGCGCAGGAAGTGCCGTAGCTACGTCGAATGTCAAAACACCTGAAGTAGAAACTTTGAAACTTGTTTCCGTTACTCCATTGAATTGGAAAGTAAAAGGAATGGTTTGTGCAGGCGACCATGCTGCTGTTGCGCTAGTTGCTTGAATAGTTGTCCAAGGGGCAGCAGCTGAACTAGGTTGCTCCACATAGGCATTCAATCCACCAGGATTGTTACCTGCATTTGGATTAGGGATCATCCAATATTGCGCTTTAGCGCTGAACATGGCTGACATCCCCATTAAAAATAGAAGGCTAATTTTCTTCATGTTTGAGTATATTTTTAAAGTGGTTTGTTAAATGAATTTACGAATAAAAATCAATATCCCAAAATGCGCATCATAGAATCTGCCGTTTGCTCTTTTCGGAATAAGCGTGTGGTGATCTTCCCATCTTCATCACGATCAATCAATACGTGTTTAGGTGCAGGTACCAAGCAATGCTTAATTCCACCATAACCACTCAAAGACTCTTGATAAGCACCTGTATGGAAGAACCCAATAAACAAAGGCTCCGTCTTTGAAATTTTCGGTAGATAAATCTGTGCAATATTCGCTTCGGAATTATAATAGTCATGACTATCACAAGTCAATCCTCCTAAATTCACGCGGTGGTACTCTTCCTCCCATTTATTAATCGGCAACATAATGAACTTCTGTCCGATACCCCACGTATCTGGCAAAGTGGTGATGAAAGAGGAATCAATCATATACCACAACTCATTATCGTTTTGCAATTTTTGATCTAATACGCTGTAAACCGCTGCTCCACTCTCTCCTACTGTAAAACTACCGAACTCCGTATAGATATGCGGTACTGGCACCTTCGCGCGCTTACATGCATTCTTAATCTGCAACACGATTTCATTAATCATGTAGTCGTAATCATAAGTAAAGTTCAATGAATTACGAATCGGAAATCCGCCTCCGATATTAATTGAATCCAAGGTCTCACACTCCTTTCTCAAATTACAATACACATCCAAAGCCTTATTCAACTCACTCCAATAATACGCATCATCCTTAATCCCCGTATTGATAAAGAAATGCAACATCTTCAAATCGAAGCGATCATTATCCTTAATCTTCGCTAAATAAAAATTGACAATATCTTTAGAACGAATGCCTAAACGCGACGTATAAAACTGAAACTGTGGTTCCTCCTCCGCTGCAATACGAATTCCAATATTACACTTCGTCTTTACCATCTTGTCGTAATCCTTAAACTCTTCCTTGTTATCCAAAATTGGCGTAACATTAAAGCCCTCATTGATCATCTGACTCAAACGACGTGTATAAGCTTTTGTCTTATAACCATTCGAAACAATCTTTGTTTGCTTAGTAATTTTTTTTCGACGATATAAACGCTTTATTATCTCCAAATCAAAAGCAAAAGATGTTTCTAAGTGAATATCATTCTTCAATGCCTCTTCCAAAATAAAATTGAAATGACTGCTCTTCGTACAATAACAATAATTGTATTCAGCTTCGTACTTGTGCTGCTTAAACGCCTTCGCAAACATCTTCTTAGCCGATTGAATCTGATCACTAATCTTTGGCAAATAAGTAAGCTTTAAGGGCGTACCATACTTTTTAGTAATCTCTAAAATGTCAATATCATGAAAAAACAATCGATTATCACGCACTTTGAATCCGTCTTGAGGAAAATCAAAAGTCTGATGCACTAGGTCGCTGTAACGGTTTGACATTTCTTAAATTAATTCGGTTTAAGTTTTCTAAATAGGAGGATAAAAGTACTTAATAAGCTGTTTATTTCTCACAATTTGCTTTAATTTTATCAATCAACAAGCGACAAAAAAATGATACTAGTTTGCGATGCCGGATCCAGCAAAATCGATTGGGCCTTTATTAATGGCAAAGAGGTTTTACAACTTCGAACACCCGGTACTAATCCAAGCCTTTTAGCCGACGCAGCTAGTATTCTGAAGATTTGGCATTCCACTGGGTTACGCTTCCCTAAAGAATTGGAGGAAGTTCATTTTTTCGGAGCTGGCTGTCGCAACGAAGCGTCTAACCTCAAAATTAAAGAAGCCTTATTACAAACTTTTCAGATTAAGGGTTCTATTGAAATCGACTCCGATATCGTAGGGGCAGCAAAAGGCCTTTATGGTAAGCATGCTGGCAATATTCTAATTTTGGGTACTGGATTAAATAGCGGCTATTATGATGGCGAAAAAATAACGTTTAAAACACCTTCTCTAGGTTATCTGCTTGGCGATGAAGGAAGTGGTTGCGACTTAGGAACAACAATTCTTTCTAACTATTTACGCAAAAATTTAAACCAGGAATTAAATAACTGTCTAGAACAATATTTCTCCGCAAACAAAATTAGCGACCCAATCGCTTATGTCTATGGACATCCTGCACCTAATAAAGCAATTGCAGGTATATTAATCGCCTTCAAAGATCATTTGCATAACGCGCAACTCAAACAAATTGTGAGAGAACGTTTTGATTTAATGATTCAAAACAATTGTCAGCCCTATCACAACTATTCCAATGAATTCAGAGCCCTTGGCAGCATTGCATTCCATTTCCAACACGAATTAGCCGAGGCCCTTGCGAAAAACAAGTATCATTTATCACAAGTGCAGCAGTCCCCTATCGAAGGCTTAATCTCATTCTACAGCAAGTAGGAACCTTTCACTTTTCATCATTCATCATTCATTATTCATTATTCATTATTCATTATTCATTATTCATTATTCATTATTCATTAAAACAAAAAGGCCTCTCTGATTTTTCAGAGAGGCCTTTTTGTTATCGTTTACAAAACTTATTTAGTAACTACCAAACGTTTTGTCGCTTTGTATCCTGGAGCATCTACGCTTACCATGTATACGCCGCTTTGTACATCACTTAAGTCGATTTGAACTGCACCGCTCGCGTCACTGTTCTCCATCACTTCTTCTTTCACCACTTTACCTTGGATATTCATTA
>JACCDW010725972.1_pt1 | contig 18315 bp, 23 predicted proteins | sample 7449781 | NCBI WGS metagenome assembly JACCDW01 (sample SAMN15323449, study PRJNA562643) | freshwater metagenome | isolation source: river surface water | place: USA:Blue River Watershed | collected 2017-08-18
CTGCAATCTGTAGTGCAGTATGACGAAACTTCTGAATTGTATCAGGTTCGGAAATCACAACACGCTTGGTATCAACACCTCGCGATTCCATCATAGACTTTGTAACTGCGGCTTCAGTATCAAAGTAAATGACACCACCCTCAGGATTTGCATCAAGGAATTGTTTTACAATACCAAGCACAAAGAAAGTTTTACCAGTTGACGATTCACCGGCGAATGCAGTTACCTTATTATTAGGTACGCCACCATAGATACTGCCACTAAGCAAAGCATTGAGAGCATACGAACCAGTATCGATACAGCCGCTAAACTCAGCGGATGCTCCACCATCTGCAAGAATTTTTGTATCTTCATCTTTAAGTTGCTCCACTAAATCATTAAAAAAATTACTCATATCAAGTCCTCTCATACTTTTTCAAAAGTTTACACGCATTCCATTAATAAATTTACGTTATTGGTTATGATAACATAAACCAAACCGATTGTCAATAATAATCATGCCGTAATGACATTTTCTTTTATTTCGGTTAAAATTCTTTTTTTGTTTTTAAAGATATCGTAAAAAAAGTTTAGTTTTTTCATTGGGCAATTATCTTTAGACAATTCAGAGTCTTTATGGTAATTACGGAGTTTTTCCGTAAATTTATACTGAACAAAATTTATTTTTTCAGTCGTATGAAATCGTATATAATAAAAAATGTCATCTTCATTAATTTTAAATTCATCATAATCATCCTTTATGTGAAATGCAAAATCTATAACCCTAAACCATTTTCCTATATCATACGTTCCAGGAATTACTATAGAACGTTTAGTGACTTCATTTTGTTCAAAAAATGGATGTTCCAAACTCATTAACAGCGATTTGTTTTCGGTAAAGAAGGAGTATCGCTGAATAAAAGAAAACAATTTATCAGGCATTGATCTTATCATAACATGGTTCTTGAAAAAATTTTCACCATGCATATCTGCGGTTACAGTATTATCGGTAAAATTGCATCTTAGATTGTAGGAATATAATGAATTTAGTCCATAGACATTATGAAAATAATCTTTTACTGCCGGACAGAATTTAGTTTCGGTGTTTTTAATTACATTCTGAGAAAAAACTTTTTTATAAATTGAAACAGGACCTTTGCTTCGTAACCACTCATCTTCAACACACGCCCAATACACATTTATAGCCATTATTTAATTTTCCTTTAGATTGAATCTTGATCTCTATGGTAAATTGTTGTTGCATTAACGATTTCATCTTTGTTCATCGGTATCGGATCGACCGATGTTAAGTCTACCTTTTTTTTCTTCGATTTGAATTCGCCCCTCAAATTTTCAGATTCGACTTTTGATTTGATTACCGGCTTTGGTTTGCGTTCTTGTTGTATCGAATAATTTGCGGCAATCACCAGCAAAACTGCAAGAGGATCAAATACAATAATCAGCAGAATTATTACCCATCTAACTGCGGCATCAAAGTGATTCTGGGCATCTTCTTTTCCGTAGATAAGTTCTGCAATGTATTTAAGCGGTCCTACTTCTGCTTCAACTTTTCTTACTTCCGTGGCAAGAGGGATACGCTCTTCAGTAAGTGCAGACACTCTTTTCTGTTCGGCTTCGATGTTAGCCAACGCCCTTTGACGTTCACCTTGTTGCGCCCTACGCAACCTTGCCGCCTTGTCGGCACCCGTTTCTGAATTAGTTCGTGCCAGAGTTTGATCCACCCCCTCATCCATTTGTTTAAGAGCCTTGCGTTCGACTGCAATGTTTTCTTTTGCGACTCTAATTTTTTCATCAATAATCTCCAACTTCGCAGACGCATCACCATTTGTTGCGGCTTGATCTAGGTGTGCTTTAGACAAGAATCCAAAGATACCAAGCGATGTGATGATCATGAGAATCACAATCGCACTTGTGAAATAATACTTCAATAATTTAGGTGCTTCTTTCCAATTCTTGTATAACCAAGACGCAACAACAAGTTTGGATGCTTCAAGTGATGCACCCATGATTGCGATTGGTATAGGTGCTGAAGCAAAGATTGCTATAAGACCTATAACAGAATAGTAAGCGGCAATTCCTGACACGGCTAACGCACAGGCTAGCGTCATTAACGCAAATAACATTTTACCCCCTAGTCAGAGACAAAACTTTATCTATTTGTTCCTGCAATTTTTCTTTACGGTTAGGCCAGTAAATATATTCTTTGTCAGGATTTTTCATGAGGTTAACTAAGAGTGGCATGATCAACTGTTCTAGTTGAACTAGTTTAGACTTAACCTCTTCTTGCAGTTTGTCTCTTTCTGCATCAAGTCCTAACTTGCCTTCATTATACAAATTCAGAATAGTATCAATCTTTTCTTCAAGGCGTTGAACACCTTCTACAGATTGTGTTACTGTTTCGCGAATGACTGTAGTTTCAAGTGTGTCTGTATTAACTGTTTGCTTTACTTCAGTTTCATCTACAGCACTAAAGCCAAAGTCATCTTCTTTGCGAAATAGCAAATATTCTTGCGGTATCGTTCTGGTTGTCATACGAAAAAACTCTCCAATGTTGATTTCTTTTCGGTAGTCCACTTCATCGTATTCACGATGACACGCAATGGTTCTAAGTATGCCTTCTCAAATTGGGTATCATAGTCGATATACTTTTCAAGATCAAACTCTTTAGGCAACACATTTAGCACAGACAATACGTTTTCTTGGACCGGATTCGGAACCTTCATGTAACAGAATTTAATCTTATCGCCGTCACGAATCTCCTGATATCTCTTATTCAACTTTTTCTTTTGCAATAAAGAATTGAATACAATAGCACCACGCACATGAATCGGAGTTCCTTTGTTATAAAGTTCCAGTGAATTCATATATTTAGTCATGTCAGAAATGCCTCTCGGAAATGCAACGTCTTCGAACGGCAGAGTCTTGAATTCTTCACGAAACTTATCAACGAATTCATGAAAGTCTTCTTGTGTGCCTTCCATGACAAGGTTGAGTGCCTCTTTAATTTTCTTGCGGCAAGCCATTGGCGTTGAAGATTTGACTGCTTCAATGCCAGACATTTTTAATTTAGGCTTCTCATATCGAACACCTTCTGAGTCCCACACGTTCAGAATGTAACGCTTCTTTGCAGTCCAGATGCCTTTGTCTGCGATAACTTCTCGCTTCATAAACATCTTTTGTGCATATGCATTCATCTTATCCGCAAGTTCTTCAAACGAACGGTCAATGAATGGTTCGATTTTTTCTGAACACGCCTTGTCGATAAAGTCAACAATTTTCTCTTTCGGAGTATTCTTCGATCCGTAGACCATATCCACCAACGGACCAAGATTAAGGTATACAGAGTCCGTATCTGACGCAATAACATAATCAACCTCGCTTGTCTTCAGTAATTTATTCATGTATTGATTTAACTTCATACCAATCCATCGAATGCTTAACTGACCAGACAAGGTGATACCTTCTGCTTGGCGAATATCAAAGAATCTGAAGTATTGGTTGCCAAGCGCACCATAAGCGGAGTTGAGTTGAATCTTCTTCGCCATCTGAATGTTCTTGTATTTCGAAATTTGTTTTTCGATTTCAAATCGTTGCGCTTTGTCTTTAGTCTTCTCAAGTTCTTTTTGCGCTTCGATCATTTTCTTTTTATACAACACACGATCATCATACATGCGTTGCATCATCTCAGGCAGAAAGCCTTGAGTATCTTTGCGAAAGTATTGACCATTAGCAGTCATACAGTATTCACCGTCTGCATTATCTTTGCCTTCAAGCAAACCGTCAACAGTAACTTGTTTACGCATACCGGACACAATGGTGTCAGGCGATACGTTATATTGCATAATCAAGTGTGGATACAGACTGTTCAAGTCAAACGACACAACCCAATCATACTTGCCAGGCACTGGCTCTTTCACATATGCGCCAGCATACTGTTCATCTTTTGGTGTGCGAACGTTTTGAGGAACAACAATGTTCTTTGCAATAAGGTGATTGTGAATCAAAGTATCCCACATGCGTACCTGCGTGAACACATCGGTTAGGTTCACTTTCGCATCATATGCGAGTGCAAGCACCATATCGATGAATTTCATTTTTTCATCGAGGCGGTCGACTAGTTCCACATCTTTGATGTTATATTCAATAAACTTTTGATAGTCGAGTTTATAGAGTTGGTGTAGGCTTTCATATTCTGAGTAATCTAATTTTTGTTCGCCAAGTTCAATGCTTGCGATTGTATCAAGGCGATAGTTTTCTTGCTGTGTATATGTAAATTTCTTGTATAGTTCTAGATAGTCGAGAATAGCAATACCAACAAGATCAAATGCAGTTTGCTGTTTGTTATGAATCGTAGTAGTGCGTTCACCAATCTTGCGCCACGGAGAAAGTTTCTTTGCAATGTCTTCATCAAACAAACGGCAGATACGATTGTAGATATAAGGAATATCAAAGAATTGAATGTTCCAACCAGTTACAATGTCTACATCGATTGACTGCCACAAGTCTAGAAACTTTGTAATGAGTTGATTCTCATCTCTACATTTTGTATATGTAACATCGGCGCGAGTATTATTATACTCACCACAACCAATTACATATGAATGTCCATTTGTTTTGACGGTGATAGCAGTAATCGGTTCTGATGCATGTTCTGGTTCAGGAAAACCATTCTCAGAGCCAACCTCAATATCGATGTTTGCAATTCGTAGCAGAGTTGGATCGTAATCTAGTTTGCCAGGATATGCCTCGTTGATATACACATAAGGGAAGTTTGTCGATCCATAGATTTTAAAATTATCTACTGACTCATATTGTTTGATGAATTCTGTTGCATCGCGCAAAGACCCCATTTGAGTAGGCGCAACATAGTAACCATCTAGAGTTTTATATTCTGTGGGTTTCTGTGATGGAAGATAGAGTGTTGGATTGTAATCAATCTTTTCTGCAAATCTCTTGCCGTTGCGATAGCCACGAACAAGAATATTGTTTCCGTGCCGAGTAAAATGGGTATAAAATTTCATCAAATAATAATCTTTTGTTGTGGTGGTACTACTATACCGGTTCCGTATATCTCATTATACTTGTTTTTGATTTCAATTGCAACTGAAACATCGTAAATAATATGATCGCGATTAATTTCTACCACCTTTTGGTCTGAGAAAATTAACATGGGTTGCATTTGAAGATTTGCTTTACCATTTGGACCCATTGCGATGCCCAACAAACATGGATGTTCAATTCGATATACATTACCAAGTTTCTCAACTATGTTGCCTACAATTTCTTCTCCGGTAGACAACTTAACAATTCTAAGTTCACTCATAATAATCTCCATTAAAAATGGGGGCATTGCACCCCCATAAATTATCTAAACTTTTCGGGATAGTTTAATCTTTCCCACTCTTCATCTGTTACTGGCCACCAGTTCATAATTGTTTCTCCTTAAACTTAAGTTCTTCTTCTCTAGTTTTTAGATCAACATGATCCATGGTTTTATTTAACTGACGATTTGCATTGTATTGCTTTGCGGCAACGATGCCTTCTAAAATTCCCGAAAGAATATTTTTTATTGTTTTTAGCATAGAACCCCCTATCAGAGTTCTGGTGCTTCAACTAAAAGTTCTTTCTTGCTAGACTTTTTAGAAGTGCCTTCAGTTTCTTTTACTTCAATTTTCTTTGGCTTCTTGTGTTCTGGAATGATTCGCTCAAGTGCAATCTTAAGCATACCATTTACAAGTGCCGCATCTTGAATTTCGATATGATCATCCAAAGCAAACGTGCGAGTGAATGCACGGTTAGCGATTCCTTTGAACAGGAAATTATCACTATCATCTTTCGTATTTCCAGAAATAACAAGTTTATTGTCATCTAGAGTGATATCAATTTCTTGTTTTCCGAAACCGGCAACAGCAAGTTCGATAACGTATGTGTTCTCGCTTGTCTTGCGAATGTTGTATGGAGGATAGTTTGGAATACTCTTTGTCAAGTCATCATGCATCTTGTGCAGACGATTGAATGTGTCATCGAAACCAACAAAGAATTTATCGAAGTCTTTGAGGGCTTGTGGAAGTTGTGGTACAAATGTCATAACTGTTCTCCTTATTACTTAGTTGCAAATGCTTTTTTAGCATCGAAAGTGTATGCGGCTGTGCCGAGTGTAGTGAAGAAATTAAAAGTTTCTTGACCAACTTTCTTTGCGAAGGATGCTTGTGCATCTACGTAAGTTTGGAGTTGTTTCGCAATTTCTTGGTTAGGAACAAACGTCTTAACAAATTGCGTTTTTGCGCCGTGAATGTTATCGACAGCAGTATTGAGGATTTGAATCATAGTAGTTCTCCTATTAAGCGAGTTAAATTAAAATGCGCTACCCCGAAGGCATAGCAATCCTGCTTACTGTATACAGGGGTACCATAACGTTGTACCAGCGTTAGACGCTCCTAAGGTAGAAGAGCCTTTACGTTCCCATCCCGAGGGATATCTTTATTTATACGCAAACGTATGCTTGAGAGCCGTTAATTGCACGGCGAGACACAAAATAAGTTGTGTTTCCTTCAGTATTCATTGCCTTGCGAATACGAAGACCTGCTTGACGAAGGTCGCTCATACGTGCGCGAAGGTTCTTGATACCGAAAAGTGCGGTAGCCTGTGGGGCAGAAATGCCACGACCAGTGCCACGCAGATAAGAAACCAGAAGTTGGTTTTGGGTTTTGTTGGAATTTACGAAAGCCATAAGTTTTACCTCATATTAAAGTTCAAAAATTGCTAAGAAGGTCTTAGCGCCCATACTCCTTCCGGAGATTCTGTATATTATATCAAATGTGTGTGGATGTCAAACTCGCAAAGTTGCTTTGAGCATCCATGCATGTTTAAGAAATGCGTCTTGTCTTTCTGCCATCAGATTGCTATATCCATGTTGCATGTTTTCCTCTGCAAGATGATATGCATCCATGATACTATTCTGCATAATGGTAATGTCGTTGTATAGTCTACGAATCATTTCCATAGCGGTAGGAACATTCTGCTCATCTTCAATCTGTGATAGTTCATCAAATCTAGAAAAACTTCCTGGCGCATATGAATCCATTGCACGAATTTCTTCGGCAAGTTTATCAATCACACCACCAACTTCTTCGTAGATTTTGCCAAACAAGTCGTGATACTGAACGAAATCCGGACCAGTCACGTTCCAGTGATAATTCTGAGCCTTCACATAGAATGCGTAATGGTTTGCTAAAACAACTTTTGCCGCATTGACTAGTTCTTCGTTCATTAGATTTCCTTTTTCTTGCCGATGTTATACTTTGTAACCAATTGCCACTCGTCTTTTTCTTTGTGTGAAATGATCTTAATCTGAGACAGCGGTGCTGCCGGTTGTTCTGATCTATTCTTATTTACCAATTCAACAAGTCCCCATTCTGCTAACAGATTGGCAATCGTATTTCTACGTCCCAAATCATTGTCTTCAAAATCTGTATTCTTTCCATCAAGTGCAAATAGTTCTTTGAAATGAACAATATAATACTTTCCGCGCTTGTGCAAAATATGACAGGATTGGTACAGGGTCTTGTCTTTACGTGATGCGACACCAATTCTAGTAAGTGTTTCTTTAACCTTTAAGAAGTCATCTTCATTTTTAAGTCTAACTTCAAGCAAATCTTCAATGTCAATTGCCATTATTTTTTCTCCTTTGTTTTCAAGCCACCCTTTTGTAATTTTTCTTTTATGGTGTTGAGTTGTTCAGGAGATATCAGATGTGCTACTTGCTTAGCCTTTGGATAACTATAGTTAAAGTATTCAGAAATAACCTTGATATCTTCAATCAACTCATTTTTCAACCACTTGCTGTATCGCTTTCGCGGTCTGACACTATTTAGTAAATAGGCAAATTGAGGTTTATTATCAAGGGTACTTAAACGATTCATCTCATTGGCATAGAGAACCGTATCGGGAAAGAACGAAAGTCCTTTATTTACAATGAATGGAGTATAAGACTTTTCAGATAGTTCGTCATTATCGGAATCAGTCATCAAGTCTTTTTTAGATTCATTGATTGCTTTCAGAAAGTCAAATGGATTCATAATCAAAACTCTTTAATTTAAAATGTCGATTCTCACACTCTCCTACAATGACTTCAAAATCATGCGAAAGCAAATCGTCAGTAGTAAATCCTGCGCCGTTATAGTTGCCGAGAGTTCCCCACTCGGTTTGATCAACATAACACTTTGCTAGGAAAAAATCCATAGTCTTGGGAAACAAGGTTTCTCTGTCTGATAGATGCCACATGATAAACATGTATGTAGCATCAACTTTGGAGATTACATTGCCAGTCCATGTGATCTTTCTACTGATCGGATTGTTATATACATTTGTTGTTTTGATTTCACAAATCTCATTATCAAATCTCAAGTCTGGTTGCTTATCAGTCAAAGCATTTTGACATGTAACGCCAATTGAATTGAAGTATTCTGCGGCACAGATTTCGAAAAAGTGCGAAATAAGAGTAGACTTCACTCTACGCAAAACGACAAGAGGTAAAACAATTTTTGCTCTTTGTGTAACTAGTTCACATATTTTGTTCCAATGTTCTGGAGAATAAATTTCATCATTAACCATATTATAATTTATTTCTTGAGAATATATGCTGACAAATCGGGAACATCAATCTTCTCGTATTCAAATTCATAGCCGTTCAGAATATCAATCCAAGAAACATCATTAAATCCCCACGCAATAGAAGTGTCTCTGTTGCTTTTGTTTGGCATATATTTGCGATAATTTTCTAAGCGAGATTTTAGTCTATCACTAATATTAAATTTTTGAGTTTTCCAAAATTCACTATCTAATCTAGAAGATAAACAATAGTGGACGTCAACAAAATCCTGAACATCCTCAATGTAACTTCTGATTAGTGTATTATAACGTTGAGAAATGTATTTGTCAAAGTATCTATTTCTTAGAATTGATCCCAGTATATCTGCCGAAATTATAAACCAAGAAATTCCAGTTGCTTCCAATGGTTCAATAAATCCGGAAGAAAGACCTATGGAGACTACATTTGTTACCCAAGGATCAATAAGAGACTCTGAGGAAAATTTTACTTTTCTAATATTTTCTTCTTTTAATGCTCCACCCCAATATTTTACAAATTCTTGTTTGGCAGTTTCTTCAGTTGAAAACAAATCATTATAAATCCAACCACTACCAACTTTACTCTGCAATGGAGTTACCCATGTCCATCCACAATCATGGGCTTCAGCCTTTGTATATGGATGATTAATAACATTAGGACTATCATAATATACTCTACCAAAGAGAGCAGTATTTACTCTACCTTTATACTCGTCAGTTTTACAATCACTAACTTTTGAAATCAATACTTTGTTAAATCCAGAACAATCAATATACAGATCAGCAACAACTTCATGGCCATCGCAAATAATTTTGGAAATTTTATTGTCGTGTACCTTTACATCATAATCGTCAAACTTGATTATTTTTATTTTTTCTCTCAAAAAATTTTCAATGTAATCTGCCATCTTGTTGGCATCAATATGAAACGCAAAAGGTAATTCTACAGACGAAAGATTATTTTCAACACATAAACTGTAAGACGAATGAACTTCTTTATAATATTTTTCGTGACTATAAGAAGTATTTCCTTCGTTTATTTTTTGCTGATAAAAGTGTGCCGGTGTGTAAAAAGAACGTTCCGACATATTTGTGAATGGATGCCAATATGAGGTTTCTTTTTTATTCCAATTTTTATAAAAAATTCCATGCTTAAGCGTAACATCGACATTTTTCATAAAATCATACAAATTAATTCCTGAGTTCTGAAGCAATTGAACAAGATTAGGTTGCGTGGACTCACCAACACCAATATTTGAATTTTTATTTGATGACAGTAATGTTATGGAAATTTCAGGAAGTTTGTTTCTAATTGATAGTGCAGTTAACCATCCGGCTGATCCTGCACCAAAAATACAAATACTTTTTAACATCAATTCCTCTCTTTTTGTGGGATTCATTTAAATTCACAATCAGCCATCACTTCCGTCAAGAATGAAACAAAATTGATTTCTTGATCAACTACGAATGCCGACTTGTATTGATACTCGCCTAGAAGAATAACCATTTGAGGTACGCTCTTTGTCGCAAGATATTCGTGACAGCCATCAAAGATTCTACGGAATAGAACATTAGGTTCATTATCAAGATTGTCATTAACCCACTTACGCATACTAGTAAAGTCTCTCTCTTTCAGCATCTTGATAAGGGACTTTGTGTTGTCTTCAGTTAGATTTGAAAGAAGACCGGCATCAATCTTACCTGTAGCGGAGTAACGTTGAAGTTCATTCAGAACCCTGCGCCAGTCAGGGAAATACTTCATGATAACTTCTGCGACAACCTTTTGATCGAATTCTACTTTCTCAGTTTCAAGAATACCAGTTACTCGCTTCATGAAGTGTGCGGCGAGTTTAGGCTTGTCTTTATTATTTATCTTAAATGGTACAACGGAACATCGACTGTGGAGAGGGGTGATGATACGATTAACAAAATTGCAAGTGAGGATAAAACCACAATTAGCAGAAAACTCTTCCATGAAGTTCCGTAATGCGGGTTGAGTAGATTGAGGATTAAGGTAATCAGCCTCATCAAGAATGACATATTTTCGACCACCAGAGAATGAAACGGTTGAGGCAAAATTTTTGATTTCATTTCGTAGGGTGTCGATGTTGCCGTTCATCGAACCGTTAATTACAATGTAAGAACAATCAAGTTCTTCGAGCATTGCCTTTGCAACTGTAGTCTTGCCTACGCCAGGACCACCAGTCAGAATAAGATTTGGAACATTTTTGTTGTTCACAAACTCTTGGAATGTCGCCTTCAAGTCTGCTGGAAGAATGGTGTCTTCAACAGTTTTAGGACGATACTTTTCTACCCACAAAAAATCTTGTAGCATTCATCACCTCACAATAACATAATAATAATATTCTAACACATTGCATGTTAGAATGCAAATAGGTGTTAAACTTCTGCCGGATCACAGAAAGTTGGATCACACCACGGGTCAAGTGCGACTCTTCGCCATTGACCATCAACTTTAATCCACAAACGATTATCTTTACCAACAGACATACTAACGTTATTAGTTTCTTTGTTGGGCTCCATAGGCTGAATATAAAATCCATTTCCAATCATTGGCGGATTCTCTTTTTGTTTTTCTTCAGCAGTTCGATTGTCAGCAGTCAACATAAGTGTTGTTGGACTCTGAGGTGCAAGATGACGAATGTCTTCAATCTTTGGTTGTTGAAGTTTTTCTTTGACTTCAACAATGACCTTTGGCGCAAAAAATCCTGCAACAAATGCACCAGCAAGACCTGTGCCTGTTATCATTTTTCTGCGTGTTGGGTTCATGGTTGAGGTCCAGTCACAGTTTCGTAGATTGTTTCCAAATCTTCTTGCTCAGTTTTCACTTCGGCAAAATTCTGCTTATGAAAGATTTTAGCAACCTTGCGTGTATACTTCTTAGGCAGTTCAAATTTATCTTCTACGTCTTGTAGAATTTCTTTGATCAGACTACGTTCTGCTTCGATGCGAGTAAGAGAATTGGAAATCTCCTCAAGCGCACCACGAATCTTTTTGCGATCATCTGGTGATGAAGGAATGATTACATTACTCATGATTAACCCTCATACTTAGAACCGGACTCAAGTGCAACCCAATATTCAATGGGGTCCTTTTCGTGCTTGAAGTGTGCAAAGCCTTTTGACGAAATAGAAACATTGTAGTTGCCAGTTACCATCTTAAGATTTTCTGTAGCAAAGATCATCTTGAAGTTCGCTTCAGTATCACCAACCTTGATAGAAAAATTATCCGATTCATCATTCTTCACATCTAATGTGGAGATTGAAATGTTCTTGCCATCGCCAACTACTGCAATGTTAGGAAGTCCTAAAATGCCCGAGAGTTTCAAAACCTGATTGAAGTCTTCCTTCGTGAGTTTGAAATTCACTTCGGCGTTTTCAAGTTTAAGTTCTTTGTTGGGAGGCGCAACAATCATGGATTCATCGGACAGACCGTATGTGGTTTTCGATGAACCGGATTTCACGGTTAGATTTTTCTTTTCTGCATTGATAGAAATCTCAGGAGAATCCAAAGAAGTAATCAAAGCAAGAAAACGATTCAGATCATAGATTACAAATTCTGAATCAAAGTTCTCTGCGACAGTTGCCTTCGCAAGAACATTTTGTTGTTTAGAGATTGTTCGAATTGTAGAACCTGCCTTAATCTGAATACCAGAATTAATTGTAGCAAAGTTCTTCAACAGACCGACAGTATTTTCACTTAGTTTCATTTTTCACCTCATTCAAATCATGAACATGTAGCATAATTATAGCATAATGCAAAACTTTTAGCAAGTCTTTTCGATTCTTGCCTTCTTTCTTTCCGTAGCGTTGTGCATACTTCAGAATATTTCCTATACAGAATCCTTCACCATGTCCACCATCGATGATGAATTCTGTAGCCTGAAATTTATTTTGAGAATAATGTTGACCGTAGGTGGAATCAATATATTGTTTGATTTCTTCAATCAGTTTATCTTCATTATAACGATAGTCAATCACATTAATCCTCAATTATTTTTTAAATTTAGATGGAATCGCAGAGTCATTTGGTTTAACATCTTTTTTCACCACATCTTTTCCTGCGGTAGGAGATGCACCAATTGCGGCAAGGGCTTGAAGAGATCCTCCAAAAATATAAGATCCGGTGTGCTTCAGTCGAATCCAAGGAAGCAACCAAACTTTTAGTCCTGCTTTGCGTGACCATTGACAGAACATATAATCTTCAGAAAGATATCGTTTAGTGTCTGGATCAATAGGACAATCAAAATATGCGGTGATTTCCCGAGAACCATCAAAATGTTGAGTTCGAACATGATCCGGTCTGTAACGTTGCTGTGGATATGCCTCATCAAATTTTTCAAACGTAGTTCGTTTGATAAGCATAAATCCAGTACCACCTTCTTTAACTTCAACTGGCTCGTCAATTCTAAAAGATGTTATGCCATCAGTTGGATTGAAAACATAGTCACCAACAAATTCTTCCAGTTGATTTGGATTTTTATCAGCGAATCCTTTATCTACGGCTTGTTTAATCTTTTCCCAAGAAATAGCCTTTTTTGGATATGGACCACAAATAATATCCATGTCTTCCCTAGTTTTAGCAAAGTGCATCATTACCAACAAATCTTGTGCGTCAAACGTAATATCGCTATCAATAAACATTAGATAGTCAAAACCGCTTCGCATAAATTCATCAGCAAGATAGTTTCTTGCACGTTGCACCAAAGATTCGTTAAACATAAAGAATAATTTTGCTTCAATCCCATAACGGGTACACAAAATCATAAAATCAGTTAGTGCTTTTGTATAAGCACCATGACATTGCCCACCATACATCGGTGTGGCAATAAAAATTTTCTTTGTTCTTAGTTCATTTAGATCAAGTTCAAATTGCATTATAACTCCATTATTTACTGGTTGTGATACATTTATATATAACGAAAGAGGCCACAAACGTGACCTCTTTACGTTAAAGCGTAAACTATTTAAAACGGAATCTCATCAGAAGCGGATTCAGTTTTCACTTCGGCAGAAGTCGCATTTGGATCAATACCGGCATCAATCTTGGTATATAGATCAAGGAATGAAGTCTTCGTTTCACCATCGAAACGATTGATACAGTATTGAATTGCATCCATCTTATCGTTGAAGATAGTGTATGCTTCAGCAATGTGAACAAGACGGCGAGTGGAAATGATTTCATCAATCGCACCTTCTTCGAAAGTCTTACGAATGATATCAGCCCACTTCACAAGATTTTCTGCGAATGCTTTGTCTTGAATGCCAAGACTATCAAACATCTTAGTCAGAATCTTAGTCTCAATTTTTACATCAGGATATTCTTGTTCAACAGTAATTGGGAAACGCTCAAGGAAGGCGTCATCAAGAATCGTAGCCGCCATGTAGCGACCAGTCTCATCACCCTTACCCTTAGTGTTTGCAGTAGCAACCACGTTGAAACCCTTCGCAGGTTCAACATATTCACCAGTCTTCTTAATCAAGACACCCTTACCTTCAAGGATACCTTGCAGACACATAAGTTTGTTAGAGCCACGGTCGATTTCATCAAGCACTAAAACAGAACCACGCTTCATTGCCTGAATGACAGGACCATCGAACCACTTAGTCTCGCCATCAATCAGACGAAAGCCACCAATCAAATCATCTTCATCAGTCTCCGGTGAAATATTCACGCGGAGAAATTCGCGCTTAGTTTGGGCACAGGCTTGTTCGACCATGAAAGTCTTGCCGTTGCCAGAGAGACCAGAAACGAAAGTAGGATAGAAACGTTGACTGGCGATAATCGCCTTCATCTTGTCAAAGAATCCAAAAGGCACATACAGACTATTCACCTTAGGAATAATCGCACCTTCTTCAACACGGCTAACAGAGGAGATTTTTGCGGAAGCCTTCACTTCGGCGACAGGAGTTTGCTTAGGCATTTCAATTACTTTAGCAGAAACGCCATTCAAGTTGACGTTAAATTCATCAAGCGGTAGTTGATAAGTACCGCGACCAACACGATATTTATCAGATTCAAGCCAGAAGTGCCGACCGAAACCTTCTTCGGCAAGGGACACAATTTGCTGGCGGGTCACAGTAGCACCGAAACGGTTGGCGGCTTCAGTCAGAAACGCAACTTTTTGTTCACGGCTAATCATTACAAAGTTCCTTTCAGGGGGTATAAATCAATCACTCAACAGAATACATTATACACGGTAAGTGGAGGAAAGTCAAGCAATTTCCTCAATCACTTTCGAGAGTAGGACGCGGTTTGTCAAGCGGTTTTTATTCATCTTGAGAAACGCACCCTTAAGTTTGCGGGCACTAACATTAGTGTTGTTTTCACCCAACAGATCATCCAAGTCTTCATCTTCTACCGAAAGATCACTACCACCAGGAATCAAGAAATATTGATCATAGCCATAGTTACCGATGGAGTAAAACTTCTCCAACTTGAATTTCGCAAATGCATCATTGGACGTCATAGTCTTGAATCGCGTTAGTGCATTATCAAAGTAACGGCGACCTTTTCCAATGATGTAGAAACCGATCAGATTACATCCAGTTTTGTCTTTCAAGATTTCGAGAAGAGTTGGAGTAATACCAGAATCACTTACACGATACTTCTTACAGGTTTCTTTGTCTTCGAGATACGAAACACTTCGATAGGTGGAGGCACCAATACGAATTGCACCATACTTTTCACCTGAGGTCCACATTGTGTCACTATCCTCACCGTCAGTCATGAACATAACGTCAACGATTTCAGCCTTGTAAGCCTTGCGGAAATTATTCACAATACTTGATGCGGCAATAATACACTGGTTCAGAGGTGTACCACCAAGACCGAAACGCTCTTCAATGTAACCACGCTTGTAGTAGTTGCCAATCAACTCACCATAATTCAACAAGTCATTTGCCATACGGCGATATTCACTTGTCTTCATGCGGCTGGAGAACAGGTTCAGTAGATTCCAATTTCCATCCAATTCAAGTGTGCCAGACACATTCGTTACATTAGGTGCCTTAGGTTTCAACAAGCCATACTTATCATATTCATTAATCTGATATTGAGTGGAGAATGCATACACTTCAAAAGGAACATTCACTTTACGGCAGAACGTGGTCATGGTAATCAACTGCTCAATAGTACCTTTCATGTTGTCACTCATGGAACCAGACCAGTCAAGGAACATAATAACACCGTGGTTCTTACCAGCGGCTACCGAACCAACCTTACGGAAGATATCGTCATTGAATTTGTAAGTGTGCAATTTGTTTGTGTCAAGCACACCAGTATCAGAGACAGTCACACGGCGCAACTCAGCCGCTTTCTTTTTCATTTCAAATTCTTTGACAAGGTATGCAATTGCATTCTTATTCTTGCCTTCGAATTCTGTAATCAGATTAAACTTGTATTCTTTGTCAACGATAATATCACTGGATAAAATCTTGCCAAGAATTTTCTTGTAATTCACAATCAAGTTATTGTGATTGAATTGACTAGCAGACGGCATAGAACCAACCATCAATTCTTTTTGTTCAGTCAGAGACTTGAGAGCCTTTTCGAGATTTTCATCCGTAGCGGCTTTCACTTCATCATACTGTTTCAGTTCGGCTGGATCGCGATACTCTGGCTCTTGGCGACCATGAGAGAACCCATCTTCATAGTCATCATCACCAGCATCACTAGAATCAGCACCATCAACATCATTCGGATTCTGATAATCAAAATCATCATTCGAATCGTTGAAAGGATCATCATAGTCATCGGAAAATTCATCATCGAATTCTCCCGCTTCAACCTTAGCCTGAAACTCTTCCATAGCCTCTTGGCGCTTGTCATCCAGTTCCTGCTTGCAGTAGTCATACAATTCTTTGCATACTGCAATTACATCATTGAACGAATCGCAAGCCTCAACTTTTTTTACAAGTGCAGTTTCGGCTTCATTGAATTTAACAGGAAAGAAAGGACCAATCTTAAAGTGCAAATTGATCCTGTCAATCAATAGCATCTTGGAAATGTCTTTGCCGTTGACTTCAAAAAAGTCACGTGCGATAAATTCTTGATAGCCCTTAGAAAATGAACGCTTAAGACCAGGATAGCGGTCTTTGATACGGCGCTCAATACGCGCATCTTCGACCACGTTTAGAAAAGTCTTGAAGCCTTTGCCATAACCTTGCAGTTCCTTGTCGCCATATTCTACAGGCGTATCAAGTGCGTGACCAACCTCATGACCGATCATTAGGTCAGTCATTTCAGGTGTAAGATCATTCCAAATGGGAAGAGTTAGTGTGCGGGTTGCTACATTGAACGCCGCGGTTTGAGCCTTGCGATATTCTACAGTAATGTTTTCTGTAGCGAGAAGTTTCGCAAGGTTGGATTTTGAATTCTGAAAATTATCCATGTGTTCCTCAATCAGTATGTATGTATTCTAGCACAACCGATTGGTAATGTCAAGCATAAGCCGCTTTGACTGCCGCATCAATCATGGCAATGCGCGACAAAAGTTTTTCTTTCGCTTCGCCAGTTTCGGAATCTGACATTTCTTGAAGAATCATTCGCTCTTCCATCATGTTGCCAACATCGGCGCCCAAGTATGGGTTAGTAGGTTTTGCTTTGGGGGTAAAAGTGGAAGGTTGCTTCCATTGAATCTTGCCGTAGAACCAACTCGGTACAGTTACTTGCACCTGATAGTCTTTGCCGATGAAACGAACACTTGCAACAGTAAGAGGCATCCATGCCTCTTGATTGGTTTCGGTGTTCAAAAACAGAATAGCCTTAGCGGTCTTCGCTTTTGACACTCCGCGCATTGTCCATAATGAAACAGTCTGACCCATAGTGACCTCTCTCAACTCAACATAATCTATTATACACTATTGTCCAGCCCTGTCAAGCGGTTTTTAACGTATTGTTGCCAAAAAACAACAAAAAAACCCTTGTAAATCAATAACTTACAAGGGTCAAAATTAAATTTTGAAAACTTTGGTTATCAGATCATGGTTTATAGAATACAAAAATAGGCTCATACTTCAACCACATGCCATTCACCTTGCAAAAGTTTTTCGCTTTGGGCAATCCTGTATCAGGATCAATACGATTGCCGCCAGGCATCTGCGCCAATGACATTTTTAAAACACCTTTGAATTCCATACCAAGAGATTCTAAAATATCTCTGCTATCTTTTTCGAGAGGCAACATGTCAGCACCAAACTTTGCATCAGCAATGTTCCAAAGTAAGTATCTGTCATTACGCAACCACTCAACCGCAGTCTCTAATGTTGGACGCAAGAAGCCTTCGCGCCATGCATCATATCCAGTAAACTTTTTATACGATTGTGTTGGGTCTTCACTATACGCTTCCTTAGCAAAGTAAGGAGGACTAGTGAACACCATGTCTAACTTGCCTTTGTATTCTTGGAATCGCTTGTCTTCTCTAATGACTTCAGAACCCAATTGATATACATCGAAAGTATGGGCGCTTTCAAACAATACTCCAGAGTTCTTTGAGGCATTGAAGAAATTAGCCAGATCGGCATACTTAGTAGAAGTATCACCACTATCGCTCCTAATAGTGTGATCAGTATTAGGATCAGTACCAACATAATGTAGGGGAGTGCTACTACGGACAGACATAGCACCGAGAATACGACCGCCCCAACCACTAGAGGGATCGTAAAC
>JACCDW011579179.1_pt1 | contig 18306 bp, 20 predicted proteins | sample 7449781 | NCBI WGS metagenome assembly JACCDW01 (sample SAMN15323449, study PRJNA562643) | freshwater metagenome | isolation source: river surface water | place: USA:Blue River Watershed | collected 2017-08-18
GTTTAATAATTGGGATGAATTAGATGTTTCTCCCAAGATTTTACGTGGTCTTTATGGTTATGGGTTTGAAAGACCCAGTCCAATTCAATCAAAAGCTATTATTCCTATTGTAAAAGGTAAAGATATTATTGCTCAAGCTCAAGCAGGAACCGGCAAAACAGGTGCGTTTACTGTTGGTATGTTAAGTCATATTGATACAAGTATTAATAAAAATCAAGCATTAATTTTGTGTCCAACCCACGAACTTGCAAATCAGATTGCAACTGTAGTTAAGAATATTGGTTCTTTAATGGAAGGCCTTAGAGTACAAGTTTTAATAGGGGGATCTTCAATTGACGATATTCGTTCTGATTTAAAGAAAAATCCACCCCACGTTATTGTTGGATGTCCTGGAAGAGTCCATCACATGGAAAGTAAGGGATTAATCCATTGTGGAGATTTAAAATTAATTATTTTGGATGAAGCAGATGAGATGCTATCATCCAGTTTTAAAGATCAAGTATATAATATTTTCCGTAATTTAAATAGTAAAGTTCAAGTTTGTTTATTTAGTGCAACTATTCCAGAAAATATGTATACAATTACAAGTAAATTTATGCAAGACCCCATTAATATTTCAGTAATGCCAGAAAGTTTAACACTTGAAGGTGTTCAACAGTATTTTATTGCATTAGAAAATGATGAACAAAAATATGAGACATTAAAAGATTTATTTTCTAATTTTTCTGTGAATCAATGTTTTATTTATTGTAATAGTGTAAAACGTGTTAGTGATTTATATGATGCTATGATTATAGATAAATTTCCAGTTTGTTGTATTCATAGTGATATGGATAAAGAACAACGAGAAAAATCATTTACTTCATTTAGAAATGGAGAAACTCGTGTAATGATTTCTTCAAATGTAACTGCAAGAGGTATTGATATTCAAAGTGTAAGTGTTGTAATTAATTTTGATGTTCCTAAAGATATTCATACATATATTCATAGAATTGGACGTAGTGGGCGTTGGGGAAAGAAAGGCGTAGGTCTAAATTTTGTGACCCGTAGGGATATTCCTAAATTAAAAGAGATTGAACGTTATTATATGTGTCAGATTAATGAATTTCCTGCTAATTTTAATTTTATGGCATACACATAGATAATGATGTAATGCGGTTATACTATAAATTATTTATCTTTTTTTGTTATAATATGACAAAAGACGATACGTTCATAGATTTTAAATATCCAATAGAGTATTTAGAAGAAAAGAGAGTTTTAAAACAAAACATATTGGATGATTTAGAGTTAGTTGAAACAAATAAGGCAAATTTAGATAATAAATCAATATATAGTCATATTATTTCACCTACAAATAGTTTAGGTGAAACATCTTTAAAACAATTAGTTCCTTTTTATACTACAAATGTTTCATATTTAAAAGAGACACAAACCTTATTGAAAACATATAAACCAGTTGTATCTTCAATTGATTATGATAAAATAAGAAATGCATGGAACGAAATTAAAGGTGAAACAGGATTTTGTGAAAAATACCTATATGTCGATTGGGATTTTGCAAAATTTTTAAACAATAATTCATTATTTTTGCAGATCATGAGCATTTATAACTTAGCATCTCCTATATTATCATTATTTTTACCGATATTTCTTTTAATTGTACCATTCTTTATCATTAAAATGAAAGGATTATCATTAACGTTAAATGATTATGTAGTTGTTCTAAAAACTATCATATCGCAACATGCTATAGGGCGAGTTTTTACTGAATTTAATAATGTAAATACGAGTCAAAAAATACAGCTGGTTTTATCAGCGGCGTTTTATGTATTTTCAATCTATCAAAACATATTAGTATGTATTCGATTTTATTCTAACATAAAGAAAATTCACGATTTCATAGGATTGTTCAAGGGATACATTCATGAAACAACATTAAGAATAGAAAATATGGAAAAATATACAGGAGACTTGCAAATGTATGGAGATTTCTCTTCTAACATAGGAAAAATAAAGACAAGACTAACATCTTTAAGTAAGACATTAGATTACATTAGTGATTTTAAATTTAGTATTAAAAAGGCGACTGAATTAGGCTTTATTTTAGAACAGTTTTATCGTTTTTATTCTGATCCTGAATATGAAAATTTATTTACACAAACTTATAAATTTAATGGATATATTGATTGTTTAGAAGGATTACAAAGAAATATAGAAAATGGTTCATTAAATATGGTAAAATATGGAACTGGTGAAACCAAGTTTACTGGACTTTATTATGCACCTTTAATGAAAGGTACCCCCATTAAAAACACTTGTAAACTTGATAAAAACATGATTATCACTGGACCTAATGCTTCAGGAAAAACTACTATTTTAAAAAGTAATATTATAAATATTATATTATGTCAGCAGTTTGGAGTTGGATGTTTTGATTCCGGAGAACTTAATCCATATCATCATATACATTGTTACTTAAATATTCCTGACACTTCTGGAAGGGACAGTTTGTTCCAGGCAGAGGCACGTAGATGTAAAGATATTATTGATATTATTGATGAACATAAGGAAGAAAGACATTTCTGTATATTTGATGAATTATATTCGGGAACTAATCCAGATGAAGCTGTTGCAAGTGCAACTTCATTTATGAAATACTTATCTGATAATGCAAATGTTAGATGTTTATTAACTACTCATTTTACTAAATTATGTAAACAACTTAAGACACATTCTAACATTATTAATTATCATATGGAAACTATTAAAAAGGTAGATGAAGATGATTTTGAACATACATATTTATTAAAAAAAGGTATTTCAAAAGTTAAAGGAGGTTTGAAAGTATTGAAAGATATGAACTATCCTGAATCTTTTTTCTAAGTTTACACGTTTAAATTTTAAATTAATTATATCTATTGTCTATAATTATGGATTTATTTAGCGGACCTTTATTATTATTAACTGTTGCTTTAATCGTTGGGGCTGGCCTATTTTTAATGTACAGTTATTTCAACTCTAAACTTTCATCGCAAGATCATAAAATTATTTCGATGTTAGAATTAATTACTACAATGGCAGATGAATTAAATGCAGTAAAATATAAACAATCATTAATTTCACCTACCTTAGTACATAAATCAAATGATTTAATTACTGTATCCGATGCAAATGATTCGGATGATGACGATGATGATGAAGATGAAGATGATGATGAAGACGATGAAGATGAAGACGAAGATGAAGAATCAGTTGCAGATGATTCTGAAATTGAATATGATGATGTGGATGATAACAAGATAAATGTATTTAAAATTAAGACAATTCAAATGAATTCTGAAGAAGAAGAAAAATCAAATACTAATTTAGATATTGGTTTGAATGATATTCAGTCTTTTGACTTAGATATGAACTTAACTGAAGATATGAACTTAACTGAAGATATAAATTTAACTGAAGATATAAATTTAACTGATTTAACAACTGATTTAACTGAAGATATTGATGATTTAGGAACAAATGTGAAGACAGTTTCAGTTGATCCAGAAGATATGCATGTTTCAGAAGAACATGAAACAGATTATAAAAAAATGTCTGTAGGTAAACTTAGACATTTAGCAGTTGAAAAAGGTTTAACGAATGATGCATCTAAAATGAAGAAACCAGAACTTCTCAAGATTCTTTCTTTAGAGTAGAGTAAAAGTAATAAAAATATATAATATTTATTATTTATATATTATATATAAATGGATTGGTATAACTACTTTCCCGGTTCAAATAATACACATAAAGATATGCCCGCTTTAATGGCAGATGGTCGTATATGGTCATCTTGGCAACCTGAAGCGGTTATCAATTCACAGATACAAAAGGATGCAAATATTAAGTCCAATTGGGAATATAGACAATATATTCAAAATAATGCTGATTCAATTATGAATTTTAATACAAATGAAGCTATATATGAATCTGGTAATAATCCATATACTTTAGTAAATACACAAGTTTTAAGTAATACACCATTCTTATATAAAAATTATCAACAAAATGGTAAACCTATTTATGGATATTGTGATAGTGATTTAAAACGTTCATATCTAACAAGAGAACAATTAAATGCCAGAATGATTGCACCATCTATCGATACTAATTTATTTTAGAGGCAAAAAATTGAAATAAAATACTAATATAAATACTTTAATATAATTCAATGCTACCAAAGGATTTATTAAATATTGTATTGGAATTCGATGGAAGAATTAAGTATAAGAATGGAAAATACTATAATACTATTCATAAATATGATGAAAGATATCCAATTGTAAATGAAAATCTTATACAGAAACTTAGTTCATTAAAATGTATATTGTGTAATGGGAATAAATTCTATCTTGAAATAGGATTTAAAGGTAATGACTCTATATATTTATGTTATGATTTAGGATTTAATTCTCATGATACATTTGAAATATGTTTTATTAAATTTAACTCAGGAGAGAATTCAGAATTAATTCCAAGATGGGAGCAAATTAGAATATTTATATAAATAACAATATAATAATAAATTCATAAAGTATTATTATATGTCGGTGTTAAATGAAATATCAATGCTAAGTATTGATGTAGGGATTAAGAATTTATCCTTTTGTTTTTTCGTCAATGGTTCTATTAAATTATGGGACAATATTGATTTAACCGAAAAACATGATACATATTGTTGTGAATGTAGTAAAAAGGCAAAATACATACATAAAAATGACAATTGTATAAAAGGTTATTGTTTACAACATGCAAAGAAACAAAAAGATTGTTTAATGTTTATAAAGGAACTTAGCGAGTCTCATTTAAAAAAACAAAAAATTAATGTATTGCATGAATTATGTGACAAATATAAACTAACATATACAAGTTCTTTTAAAAAACAGCAATTTATTGATGTATTGTTAGAATATTCAAAAGCCAATTTTTTGCAAGAAGTTGAAAAAACAAATGCATCAAAAGTAGATTTGTCAATTATAGCTGAGAATATTATGTATAAGTATAATTCTATTTTTACACAAGACATGCATATTTCACATGTCATTATCGAAAATCAAATAGGTCCACTTGCAAACAAAATGAAAACAATCCAAGGTATGTTAGTACAATATTTTGTAATGAGATCGCCTACTAACATTCCTCTTGTTGAATTCATCAGTGCTTCTAACAAATTAAAAGAATTTACACCTTTAGGAAAAAAACTCGATTATAAAGCACGTAAAAAATTAAGTGTTGAAGTCTGTTCTAATTTGTTAGATGGTACTGAATGGAAAGACTACATGATTAGTCATTCTAAAAAAGATGATTTATGCGATTGTTACCTACAAGGACTCTGGTATTTAAAAAATAAAATGTAAACATTTTCTTACATAAATGTAGGACAAATACAAAAATAAACATGTAAGTTTGATTCATATTAAGAAATAAATGTTTTTTAATACGTATGACTTAGAATTAAATGTTCTATTTAACATAATAATTATGGATAACGATGTTATTGAAATATCAAACTTAGATTTTGAGAATTTGGATGGAGGTTCAAGTTTAGGAAACCGTTCTAATTTTGGAATGGATTTATTAATGAATGAAAGTAAGAAAAAGCCAACCTCATCAGGTTCTAATATTGATTTAGAAGATTTAACCAATTTAGAAGATGAATTAAATAATTTAGCAGCAGAGACATCTGGACCAAGTATTAGTCATTTTGATTCAGGATTATTTGATGCAGATAAACCTTCTGTTAGATTTGATGATGATTTAGATTTAAATATTGGAAGATCTACTGCTGATACTGAATCTGATTCAAAAACGTGGGATGGTTATGGAAAATTCAATAATATTCCTATTAATCCTGATAAACATATGTCTTCTCAACCTCAGTTATCAAAAGAAGCTATGTTAAGAGAGAAATTTAAGTATTTAAGAAAATTAGAAGGATTAGAAAAAGAAGGTATTCTGCTTACGAAGAAGTATTCTATGGATTCTAATTTACAGGAAATGCAAGGTGAATATGAAATGATTATGGAAGAACGTGAGAAAAAGGCAGCAATTAATTTCCAAGGTCAAGCACTATTACTTTGTGTACAGGGTATTGAATTTTTAAATGGTAAGTTTGACCCTTTTGATATCAAATTAGATGGTTGGGGTATGCAAGTTCAAGAAAACATTTCTTCTTATGATTCTGTTTTTGAAGAACTTTATGATAAGTATAAGTCAAAGGTCTCTATGGCTCCTGAATTAAAATTATTATTTCAACTTGGTGGAAGTGCTATGATGGCTCATATTGGAAATACTATTATTAAAAATTCATTACCTAGTATGGATGATATTCTTAAACAAAATCCTGATTTAATGCGTCAATTTCAGTCAGCTGCGGTAAATTCTATGTCTGAAAGTGCTCCTGGATTTTCTAACTTTATGAGTAATATTGCTAATGCTGAACCACAAGTTCCTCGTGGTCGTGGACCTCCAGCCCCAATAAATCCTCAGATGGCACCTCCACCTCAAGGTAGAGCAGGAAATAATTCATTTGCAAGACCAGATTTAAATGCCGCTAGACAGCAACCGGGTTTTGATGATGGAATTAATATTAGAGAAAGCAATACAAACCGTCCTGAAATGAAAGGGCCAAGTGATTTAAGTGAAATTATGTCTGGTCTTAAAACAAAGACCAAGGTAATTAATATTCAGGATAGTGCACCGAATAATGATAGTAGTAATATTAGTTTAAATGACTTAAAAGAATTGCAATTAGATGCTAATATGCCAAAACGTAGTAAACGCAAGCCACGTTCAGATAAAAATACTGTAAGTTTGGACCTTTAAGTTTTCAAATATATAATTTAACTATTTTGTGGTAAAATAGTTAAATAATTTAATCTTCGTTTTTATCTTTACCATTTATTATATTCTTAATTAATTTTATTTGTTTTGATAAATAAATATTATTAGCTGTTAAATGTTTATTATTTTCTTTTAACTCACTTATAATCATATCTTTATTCTTCAACATATTCATAAATTCTGTGTTTATGGCTTCACTTGAAGAATTATTTAATGGTAATCCACATTTATATTTTTTATTTAAATGTTGTTTTAAATGAGCCTTTGTATTAAATCCCTTTCCACATATTTCACATTGAAAACTCTTATTATCCATTAATTATATTTATATTTATATATTTTGTTTTTAAATAAAAACCCTAAATATATATTATATATGATTTTAATATAAACCCAATCTAACGCCAATCTAACAGCGGGTTCGGGTATGTTTCCGACCTTATGGTCCCCTTTACAAGGGGGGGGTAAAATGGAAGTAAACCGGAGGTAAAAAACGGAAGTAAAAACGGGGATTTTTATATAAGTATAATATATGGAACATAAAGTCGTAGGAGAGGGTGCATATGGATGTGTACATGCACCCAGTTTACCATGTAAAAAACAAATTAACATAGATTATGGCAACTATGTTTCTAAATTGATGACTAAAAAAAACGCCATTAAAGAACTCAACGAATTCTTAGTTATCTCTAAATTAGATAACACAAATCAATATCATTTAGGTAAACCTATATTATGTGAACCTCTACTTACTAGCCCTACCGTCCAAAAAGCTATCTCTAAATGCAAAAAAATGGGCTCTAAAGACTCATCTCTATTAGACTTATTAATCATCAAAAATGGCGGATACAACTTAAAAGAATTCTGTGACTCTCAAAACTTATTTTCTAAATATATTGAGATTAACCCTAAAGAACAAGTACGATTATTTTGGGTCGGCATTCATAACCTTTTTCGCGGTCTACATTTCTTCAATAAAAATGGCATTGTACATTACGACTTAAAACCACAAAACATATTATTTGACCCTGTTCAAAGAAAATTTGTCTATATTGACTTCGGTCTTGCCAGAAAAAGAAGCAAAATCATCGCCGAATCTGAAAATGATGATAACTTCCTTGGCGATTTTCACTGGTCATATCCACTTGATAATGCATTCATTAATAAGACAATGTTCGACCATTATGTTGAAATTGACGATAAACGACGATTTAACAAAGAATTTCTAACTATGTTCTTAACTTATGATAATAAAAACACATTTGACCTTGATATTGAACATATTGATGGTTATCAATCTTTTTTCAGATTTATTAACTTGTCAAGAGACGACTTAAACATCAGTGAAAAAACTAAAATGATTGAAGCCTTTTTAAAAGCATTTGATACTGAAAAACATACTACATATCATTCATTCTTAAATAAAGTTGTACGTAAAATTGACATTTATGGCCTTGGATTTACCATTAAATTTGTATTAAATCATTTTTATTCATTAGAACTTGTATCCAAAGACTTTTATAATAAAGTTACTAAGCTTTGTGAATCTATGTATGATTTTGATTTTAATCGGCGAGCTAGTTCTACCGAACAACTTATTCGCGATTATGAAAATATCTTGAAAGAAACGGGGTTCTTATCTAACAAACATATTATCAAACATCAACTTAAACTTACTCCTTTCCGAAAAACACATAAAAAATATAAAAGCCACTCTAAGTTTGAGGATATGGACCCGAATCAACTTATTAATCGTCGGAAATTAGAATCTAGATTGAGTAAATTAAAAAAAACATTAAAAACAAGATATAAAATATAAAATATTAAATATTAAATAAAATTGAAATGATTTATTATATCATTATTATTGCATATTAGTAACATGTCTGTAATTGATAATAACGATGTTGTATTTGACGATAAAGTTGATTTAACTGAAGTAGATTATGATTATCTATTAATGTTTATTCATCTGTCATATGTACCCAATATATTTATGATTGGCGATTTAGTTAATGGTGCGGTTGAAGTAACTCATTTAATCAATGGCCAGAAAGGCTATATTTATCGAAAATCTGACCGTTACCATTATTTATACTTTAACGGTGAAACAAAATTAATTTAATTTATTATAAAAAATACCACTTTAAGTCTAGATCCACCATTTTCTACCAGATACTTCCACTTGTCTTCCTATTTTATATACTTTCATATTCCTAATTTCATATAAATTATGAAACCAATTATTTATAAATTCTCTCTTATTTGCAGTTTTATTTATGAATTCCATATACAATTTTAACACATATTCTTTTTTTGACATTATAGCATTCATTAATGCTTCTTTTGTAATCACATTATCTAATTGTATATTTGCTGCAATGTCCGGTCTTAATTGGGCATCATATAATATTTCAGAACCCCAAGCAACACCAATTCCCGATATCTCTGCTTGATCTAACATAATTGCACCTAACTTTCTTCGCGATTTTGCCCATTTATCCACTAAAAGCCCCAATTCTATTGAACAAATATGACACCAACTTGGTCCTAATTTAGCTGTCAAATTAGGATTAATCGTTCCTGGAAGATAACCTGTATTCACTTTTGCTAAATTTTCCGTTTCATCCATATAAACGCGCCCTGAAAGTCCAAATGTCCAATCTTCACCATTTTTTATAAGCAAATGCTTTCCTATACATGCCGTATACATAGGCGAAATCTTATTAATAGCATAACTAAGTGCATAAACTTCTGGTCCTTCTGGCATTTTATAATTTTACCATGTTCTAATTATAAAATACTTTTTCAATTTTTTTTAAGCCTTTGGACATTTAAAACGCCAATTTTATATAATACGAATAGTAATGTCATTTTCATTAAATTCTGTATCTAAATTAATATATCTAGGCATTTGTTGAGACAACGTAATCCATATTTTTTTATTTTGTTTAATATAACTGTCATTTAATTTAATAGTGTATTTACGACCAAGTGCTTCAAAATATGCAGAATTAGTTGTTTCGTCAAAAAACAAATCATATCTAATAGAATCATATTTACTTATACTTCCGTAACCAATATACATATATATTGCTTTATATTTAATATTTAAATAGTTTTTATATGATTATATATATGCGTTGCAAAGGTTTAAAGGTATAAAATTTTAAAGGTATAAAATTTTAAAATACTTTGTTACAGGAAATACTTTGACACTCTCATAAATGGTGTATCATTTTTTTGTTCTAAAATAGAACTAGTTATATCAATATATTGTTGCAAAATGTTAGTACCATTGAGTCGCAACCACATTTCATATGCTATAAATAATATTACCGTTGCTACGACATCATCCGATACTATCTTTGTATCCCAAATACTATATAAAGGAATAAACTTCAATATAGAATTACCCAAAAGAAACACAATAATATACTTTACCGGTAATTTGTATTTTATCATCAATAGAACTAACAATAAGTTTTCTAATGTTCCTAATATTAATACAAACTTAGGATTTAATTTGATATATTTAAACATGTAAATTATATACCATAAATATCTCCAATATGAAAATATTAAATCAAATCTAATTACCATTTTATATTATTATATTATATTATATATGAAACATGAAAAAGGTTTATTTATATTTAGACGAGATTTAAGAATCGTTGATAATATCAGCCTTAATATGGCTGCCGAAAAATGCAAAATATTATATCCTATATTTATATTTTCACCATCTCAAGTTAGTTCCAGTAATAAATATAAATCTATTGCATCCGTCGAATTCATGATTCAATCATTAGAAGACTTACATGAACAAACTGATGACAAATTGTCTTTTTTCTATGGCGACAATATCACCATTCTTAAAAAACTTATTGAAAAATTTAACATCACCTATGTTAGTTATAATATTGATTATAGTCCATTTGCAATTGACCGCGATTTTAAAATAATACAATTATGCCTCAAATTAAATGTCGTTTGCGAATATAATCATGACTATTATTTAACTATACCCGGTTCCATAAAACCTTATCAAAAATTCACTCCTTATTACCATGTAGCCGCATCAAAACGCGTTGAACAACCCCTAAGAACCAAAAAATATACGTTTAAATCCGCTACTTCTGAAATCTCCCTTGACACCGCTTCCAAAAAATTTTGTGGCAAAGGAGTCGCCGAATTAGCTGTACATGGCGGCCGCAAATTAGCTCTTGAACGTATGCATAAAACATCTAATTCATTAAAACATTATTCTACCATCCATGATAACCTTTCTAAAGAAACTTCTATGCTTTCCGCATATATTAAATTTGGATGTATATCAATACGCGAAGTCTATAAAGCATTTCACGGAAATACACCATTCATTCGACAACTTTATTGGCGAGATTTTTATGCACAAATATTATACTATTTTCCTAACGTATTAGGACATGCACTAAAACCTCAATATGATAAAATTAATTGGCATCATAACTCTAATTGGTTTAGTAAATGGTGTGATGGAGAAACGGGATTTCCTATTGTAGATGCCGGGATGAGACAATTAAATACTACCGGTTATATGCATAATCGTGCTAGATTAATCGTATCTTCATTTTTAGTTAAAACATTATTAATAGATTGGCGTCACGGTGAAAAATATTTTGCAAGTAAATTAGTTGATTATGATGTTGCATCTAACAATGGTAACTGGCAATGGACTGCTGGCTCTGGCGCTGATGCACAACCATATTTTAGAATTTTTAATCCATGGAGACAAGCCGAAGAACATGACCCTGATTGCATGTATATTAAGAAATGGATTCCTGAATTAACTGACGTTCCTAACGATGCTATTTTTAATTGGGATACTTATTGGATTGACTATAAAAACACAAAGTACTGTAAACCTATATGCAATTATTCTGAACAAAAAGAAAAAGCACTTAAAATGTATAATGACGGACTACATTAACTAACATTAGTATTTTATAATATAAAATTTATATTATAATATATATTTTAGAATATATTTTATATTTAAGATATACATATATAATACATAATGACTGAAACTGCCTTAATAAAACGTGATAAATACTGCATTTACAAAATTAATAGTTATCACTATAAAATTATATTGAATATTCATAATAAAAAATATTTTATGAATAAACTATGTAACTTTAACTTACTTGAACTCATGTACAAACTTAATGCTGATAATTATGAACAAATACAACTAACACAAACATCTAATAATGAAGCTGAATTATTCTTAATTCTTAAATCTATGTTTGGCTTAGATAAAAAACAAGGGGCATATCACATACAAAGAATTGAACACTCTGATAATCATATTTTATTTCAATCAAAACATTCGGATGATGTATTAAAACGAAATTTTTTAAAAAAACCTAATCTTTCCCCTGTATATCAGGTTGATACTGAATGTTTTGTTAATGAACCACATACAATGACAATCGTACAAAATATATATTTTTTTAAAGATACACCTATATTACCTATGTTAGAAACCATATTCATAAAAATCGTTAAAACATCTACCAAAAAATTTATCGCATTCTTAGAGGCAATGTAGATAATGGATTATCTAACATATCGGCTTCTACATCTATTTCATTTATATTTATTGTTTTTCTGTTTGCATTTGTTACCGGTTCTACATACAATTTATACTCTCTTATTACGTCATCTGCTAATGGCTTATCTGTCGGTACAACTGTATTCTTCTTTACTGTCTTTGATTTTCTAAATAAATTAAACAGTCCTCCTCTAAGTTTACGACATCTAAGTTTACGACTGGTACGCTTAGTACGTTTAGTACGTTTGATACGTTTGGTACTTCTATGAATCTTCCTTCTCATATATTATCAAGATATTTTATTATTTATATAAAATTGATTTCATATTAAAACTATTATTGTTAGTATATTATAACAATGACCAAAACTTTTATATTTATTGATGGAAGTTATTTCTGTTTCTATCGTTATTATTCATTACTAACTTGGTGGAAAAATGCCTATCCTGAAATACCCCTTGACATTCCCTATGAAAATCCTGATTTTGTCGCCAAATTTCGCAAAACCTTTGTCGATAATGTTTCTTCCATTCCGAAAAAATTAAGACTCAAAAAAGATACCAATATTACTATGATTGTTGGAAAAGATTGCCCTCGAACCGATATATGGCGTATGAAAGTATTCCCTTCATATAAATCTACTCGTGGACAAGACGACTCCTTTATGGGGGGACCATTCTTCAAAATGGCATATGAAGAAAATTTATTTATTCAAGGCGGTGTCAAGGGATACTTATCTCATAACCATTTGGAAGCCGATGACTGCATTGCATTAGCTATTAAAGAATTGAAAGACTATGATAACATATATATTATTACCAGTGATCGCGATTATCTTCAACTTGCTTCTAACAATATACATCTTTATACTCTTTCTTTTAAAAATATGACAACCATGAAAAGCTCTACCGGTGACCCCAAAAAAGACCTATTTATGAAAATCGTTATCGGAGATACTAGTGACTGTATTCCTAGTATTGCTAAAAAAATTGGACCCAAAACCGCCCTTAAACTTTATGATAATCCTCAACAACTTGCAAAATTATTAGAAAACGAACAAACTAACACTAACTATCAACTTAATAAACTACTTATTGACTTTAACATGATACCTGAAGAACTCATTGAGGAATTCCTCGGAGAAAATTATCAACTTATATATAATTTATAGTTTATTATACTTTTTACGTTTATAAATTAAAATAAAATATATTAAATATAATTATAATGCCTTCTCTTGACTATTCATTTTTAAAATTACTAAAAGATGATTATACAAAATACAATAGTTTTATCGAAACCGGAACTTTAAACGGTGATACTACTTTTGCTTTAGAACCATATTTTAATAAATTATACACTATTGAATTTAGTAAAACTTATTATAATAGAACAAAAAGTAAATATCATGGCAATAAAATAAACTTCATATTAGGAGATAGCTCTATTGTATTTGAAAAATTACTACCTAGTATTACCGATAAATGCATATTTTTCTTAGATGGTCATTGGTCTAGTGGTGATACAGGACGCAGTAATAAAGATTGTCCTTTAGAAGAAGAAATTACACATATTAATAATTTATTTACTAATGAAGCAATTATCATTATTGATGATGTTAGATTATTTGGGTTAAAATTATACGAAGACTGGAGCAAAATAAATAAAGAAACCTTGTTAACCATTTTACAACCACGAATTAATAATGTTTATCACTTAGATAGTGCATGTGCTAAAGATGATAGATTGATTATTCACATAAATGCAAAATAAATTACTTATATATTTTTTAGTTTTTATTTTATAGATTTTTAGTAATGTTGCATAAACTTATTGTCGCTGAAATTATCAATAATATTCAAAATGCTCAACCACTTAATAAAACTCAACTTATTTATGTTGAAAAATCTACATGTATGCAAGACTTAATTGATATAATCGTTGAATATAATAACTTAGTTAAATCATTCGTAGATATCATTGAAAATTAAAAGTTAAAAGTTAAAAAATATTTAATAGTCGTCCCTTATAAATCGTCCCTTATAAATCGTCCCTTATAAATGATGCTACTGCTTCTCCTATATCATTTATAGACCATTTTATTTGTAATGTAATTATTTCTACACCGTCTTCAAATGCTTCTTTTGTTGCCATTTTATATTCTTGGTCTACTACCGATGTCGTAAATCGATTCACATCCGTACGTTGTATAACATAACACATTAAACAACGTATTTTTTCAGGATTACCTTTCTTTATTCTATGTAATTCACGAATATGCTTCAACGCACGTGGACTTACCGGCTCTGAACTTGTCTTCCTATAACCATCCGGAAAATATGCAACCTTTTCTAATGGATTCCTATCATCAAAAGACATTGTCTTACGAATCTTTGCCGGCAAATCCTCATAATCCGCCAAAGGTACATTCTTTACCTCCATCAAGAACGGAATACCATCACCATCTATACCCGCAAAGTCGAATCTTGAACATCCTATCGTCTTTTCACGCTGCACTTTAGTTGCACCTCTTAATTTTTGCAATAGATTTTTTTGTAAACACTGTTCCACTATCTTTTCAGCCAATTTAGGATTAATCCCAACTATCGTATTTGGTTGCATCGATAATTGAACTGTATACTTACATTTATTTTTTGATGAATACGAAGGCGTCATTATAACTGTTGCATTTTTATCTGATAATCCACAACAACCTAATGCCGGAGTATGCCCCAAATATAAATCAACATCACCTTTTATTTCTACATCTGCCACATACGGAGATTTTATTAAACATGATGGACGCTTTACAACTGTAGCTTCCACTATATCACTTAGAATTAATAGTTGTTCCATATTATTTATATCTATCTAACATTTTACAATATTTTTTCAATTTTATTTACTTTATATAATATATGACAGAATCTATACCTATCCCTAATACATTAACTATTTTATTACGAACTAACATACCCGATTCTCCTGTCTTATTATACAATACAAATATGAGCAATACTAGTACTAGTACCACTGGTACTAATAATCAACAATATGTCTTATTTGAACCTAGGATTGAACTTGATAGCGATAAAATACCTGTTGTAGACAACGATGGAAAAATACTTCTTTCGCGAACTCAACAACAGTTTTTTAATATTGGCGAATTTAACGCCCTTATTAATCGAATGGGGGTTGTTACAAATTCCAAAAAAGAAGCACTTTTAGCAGCCGTTTCACAAAAATATATTCAAACTAACATTAAAAAAACTATTGGCGTTATACTTCGTACATTTAAAGATAAGAAAACACAACAAAGTAAAAACAATACAGTTATTACAGTTAATAACAAAAAATACACTATTGATTCCGTTTATTATCGCCCCGATACTTGGGTTGTTAGACCAAAAACAGGAACCACTGATAAAAAACTTGCAGAGAAACAATTTGAACTCTTACAAACCATTGACCCCAGATTAGTTAATGGCCCCAGTTCGGGACGCACTGATTTTACTGATGCTAGCACTATGGCAGGCATTAGTAATGATGTTGATGTAAAACGTAATATCATGATTGGACCACAAGGACCACCCGGACCTCAAGGACCCCCTGGACCTCAGGGCCCCCCTGGATCTTCTTCTTCTTCTTCTACTTCTGCTAATACTTCTAGTTCTGTTGGTACTACTTCTAGTTCTAGTTCTGTTGTTAATACTGGTCCTACTAGTGCTAATGCTAATACTAATGCTCATGTTAAACCTCCTAAACCTCTTATATTTAATACTACTACCCCTACTACTAATACTACTACTAATACTCCTTCTCCATTTGATACACTTGACTCTAATAAAGTTATATCTTTCACAAATATTAGTATAAACATAAACGATATTAAACGTATTGATAATGAAGTTTATAATACAAATAATACATTAGCTACACCAAATTTACAACAAACATTTTTTAATTTGTATGAATATGCAAATTGTCTAAATGGAGGTAGTGTTGGCTTAGAACAATATCAAATGCAAGTTAATACAATTAAAGTTGTAAAAATGACTCCTGATGGAAATTGTTTATTTGAATGTATTGATGTTGCTTTAAATGATGTAAATATCACGACAAGATTGCTCCGTTCTGAATTTGCTGAATATTTTGTTAAAAATATTAATGACTATGACATATTGTTCACACAATCAAAGAATATTGCATTAAAAATGAATATTAACTATAATATATACAAAAAAAATGACGTAAGTTCCAATAATGACCTAATTAAAAACATATTATCTCAAAATAAAGGTTCTTTTGTCATTAAATCTTCAAATACTAATATACATCCGTTTGTTGCACTAAAAAAAAATGATATAGAAGATATTAAAAAATATATTAATTCACTCGATTATTGGGCTGGCGAAGAATTTTTAAATTACTTATTCGGAGTAAAAAATATATATGTTGTTGTCTTTTATGATGGAGGTAAAGATCCATATAAAATACATTTTACACCTTCGCAAGTAATTAAACAAATGGATGACAATACAAAAATAATATATGTATATTTAAAGGACCAACATTATGACTTAATAACAATGACCGCATATGATAGTTTTTATAAAATGACACCATCAGATTCGGTTGTTTCTGATGTTGGTTATTTTATTAAAAAGTATTATACTCCTCCACCTTTCATATCAACATTCGCATGTTTAACTTCTTATAAAGGCCAAAATGATTACAATTTCTATCCGGAACTAATGACAGAACTTTATAAAAATATAGATAAATGTAAAGATGCTATCGCTAAATCAGGGTTAATGCCTACTAAAGGTGGCGCTCTTACCGAGACGGAATTAGCACAAGAAAATGCAAAATTAGAACTACAAAAACAACAGTTAGAGATAGAGCGATTAAAATTAGGGATGGGACCACGTAGTTCACGTTATAACAATCCATATGGGTTTGGATATAATATTAATCCTTTTTATAATAGGGAAGCTGAAGAAGTTCAAAGACAAATAGAACAAATTAAACAAGACAAATTAAAAAAACAGGAAGCATCTGCGCTACAACAAGCACAACAACATACAGGTCTTTTTACTCAAGGGAAAACATTATATTCTTATGATCCAAAATCATCACAACTTAGTTATTATATCGTAGTTGATTTAGTATTGATTAAAGGTGAGAATCCAACTGAAGAAGATAAGAAAACTGTATATTGTTATAAACAATATCGTAAATTAATGGAAGCTTATAATGACTTAGGTGTTGATGAAATTAAACGATCACTATCAAAAATGTATAATACGAGAAAACTAGAAGCAAATACAGCTATAAATCATATACCCTTTTCTAAAGGTGGTAACAAACGTGTCACCAAAAAGAAGCGACATTTCAAGAAACATAAATTTTCTAAGAGACGTAGAATCTATAAAAATAAATCTATAAAAAAATAAGTCTGTGAAATAAAATATTTTATCTAACATTTTATTTCATATCTATTTTTGTGTCCTTTGTCTCTTATGAGTATGACTTGAATCATGTACGTCATCTAACATTCGTTTTTTCTTTGTAGTTAGCTTTCTTGTAATAAATTTTTTATTTAATTTAACATTAGAGTTACTTGAAGATGTAGATTTTGGATAATAACTAGACGAAGATTTAGACTTATTAGATTTAGTCTTAGACGAAGACTTAGATTTAGTCTTAGATTTATTAGATTTATTAGACTTATTAGATTTATTAGATTTATTAGACTTATTAGACTTATTAGATTTATTAGATTTATTAGACTTATTAGATTTATTAGACGAAGA
>JACCDW010096480.1_pt1 | contig 18305 bp, 23 predicted proteins | sample 7449781 | NCBI WGS metagenome assembly JACCDW01 (sample SAMN15323449, study PRJNA562643) | freshwater metagenome | isolation source: river surface water | place: USA:Blue River Watershed | collected 2017-08-18
GAAACATTTGTAAAAACAGCATTGGGGATTGTACTTGTAGATGCTGAAAGTGTTGTACTAGAAATATTTGTAAAAACAACATTGGGAATTGTACTTGTAGATGCTGAAAGAGTTGTTGTGGATACATTTGTAAAAACTGCATTAGTTACTCCATTAAGAGAATTAGTAGAAACATTTGTAAAAACAGCATTGGGGATTGTACTTGTAGATGCTGAAAGTGTTGTACTAGAAATATTTGTAAAAACAACATTGGGAATTGTACTTGTAGATGCTGAAAGTGTGGTACTAGAAATATTTGTAAAAACAACATTTGGTATTGTACTAGTAGATGCTGAAAGTGTGGTACTAGAAACATTTGTAAAAACAGCATTTGGAATTGTACTTGTAGATGCTGAAAGTGCTGTACTAGAAACATTTGTAAAAACAGCATTTGGAATTGTACTTGTAGATGCTGAAAGTGCTGTACTAGAAACATTTGTAAAAACGGCATTAGCGACTCCGGTTAAAGAACTTGTAGAAATATTTGTAAAAACAGCATTAGATGAAGATATATTATTACTTAATAAATTACTAACTGTTTGATTTAGAATACTTAAATTGCTACCTGTAATTAAAGTTACTGAACGAAGAGTGCCAACTGTATGATTCAAAGTACTTAAATTACTACCTGTAATTAAAGTTACTGAACGAAGAGTACCCACTGTATGATTCAAAGTACTTAGATTACTACCAGTTATAAGAGTTACAGCTCTAAGAGTACCCACAGTTTGAGCTAATACACTTAAATTACTACCAGTTATAAGAGTTACACCTCGAAGAGTACCTACAGTTTGAGATAATATACTTAAATTATTACCTGTAATAAGTGTATTTGAATATATTGTACCTGATGTAATTGATGTAATTGAAGCATTACCCGTTGAAATTATCCCATCAACTGCCAAAGTACTATTAGGACTTGTTGTTCCTATTCCAACATTACCTAAAGTATAATAAATATTATTTGTTGACGGTTGATTAATCCATTGACTGGTACCACTTGTACTTCCTAATAAATTAATAATTGTCCCATTTTGTCTATAATTTCCTAATAAATTTAAATCTCCTGAAATATCCAATGTATAATTGGGAGATGTTACATTAATCCCCACGTTTCCATTATCGGTATAAATATTAGAAATAGTATTAAATAAATTCATAGAATTAATACCTCCAGATACACTTATTCCTCCATTAACAATTAAAGCTCCAGTTGTTGAATTTATAGGTTCTGTACTATCTAAAATTTCTACAATACCTCCCAATTTAGAATTTTTTCCAATACTTATACCACCAAGTATAGTTGCAGCGTTTCCTTGTGTTAAAGACAAGGAAGTTTCTGTATTATATATAGTTAATCCACCGTATAACATTAAAGATGCTGTTGAAAAATTAGAAGGAGTAGTATCAAGAATTTCTATTGGATTTTCATAACTATCAGCATCGTATGGATTCATTGAAATCTTTTTATTTATATTATATTATATATATTATTAGTATAAAAAGATAAAATTTTTAATGCTTATTTACATTCCGGAAATAAATGAATTAATTTTAAACTATTCAAATATGCAAACATGTAGAAAAATACTCAACTTATCAAAAATATTTAGATATAATAAAAGAATTTGGAGAAAATACATATATAAAAAATGTATTTTTTATATAAAAACTCCAATAGATAATAATTTGGTGAAAAAAATATGGTATCAATATCAACCAGATATAAATGAACAATCTTTGCATTATTTATCATCTACTGGAAATACTCAAATATTAGAACATATTTATTTTTATTTACCTGAAAAATTTGATAATGGTCATTTATTAGAGTATTCTGTACAAAATGGTCATTTAATAACTACAAAATGGTTATACAATAATTATATTAATTCTGATAAAAGGAAAACTGAACAAATAAAAAAAGTACTTCTTAAAGCTGCTTATTATGGTAGATTAGATATATTACAGTGGTTTAATTTTCAAACAAAAGAAATTTTATCAATTGATATTATGTCAATGGCTGCTAAAAATGGTCATTTAGATGTAGTTATTTGGATGCATGATTTTAAAAATTATTGTTCTTTAAAAAGTATCCAGTATGCTTCAGAAAATGGATTTTTAGAAGTAGTCAAATGGATTTATTATAATTGTCATTTGGGAAAAAATTATATAACAGAAGCCATGGAAGCAGCCGCTATAAACGGGCATTTTGGTATATTAGATTGGTTAGTTAATGTTTCTGGTCAAAGCTGGACTCCAGAACGTAACTATTTAGTACAATATTTATATCGTCGCGAATTAGACAAAGCTGGTTTTTAAATTGGTTTATTAGAATATTTTATTAATTTAACATTTTGACAAGTTTTTTTACATTGTGGAACCCATGTATTACATGCCCATTTAGCAGCTCCTGCTTCTTTAGACCACCATACATTAACAAATCCTTTATTGTCACATGACCAATAATACATTTTAATATTATTAATATTTATAATTTCTTTAATCAAATTATCACTTGGAAAATCTATCATAATAATTCCAATCTTTTCTGTTTTCATATCTTTTAATGGTCTAATTGTTAAATGAAATAAATTATTTATACCTGTAAAAAATAAAGAACATAAATTGCCAGCACAGTTATTTTTAGTAAAATATCTATATTTTTCATCAGAATTTGTTAAAGCTATAATACCTGTAAATAATTGAGGATCACCATTATTTGGTGAACTTTTGCCACTTGCTATAAAATATGGAGCAATCAAGCCTACAGGAGATGAAGCTGATAAGTAATTAATATATAATTTGTTACCATCTCCATTTTTAATAGTCTTATCTAAATGTGCTTTTATTTTACTCCATTTATTTTGCACATCCCAATTAGTATTTATAGAATAATCATTTTGAATGCTACAATAATTTTTCAATATTCCATAAATTTCTTGATTTAATGTAAAATTTTGTAATACAAGAATTTTTTTACGTATTTCTTTTAATGTTGGATTTTGATTATAATTACTATTTTGATAAAAATAATTTTTATACTGATTCCAGTATCTTTTCCATATATTTTTAAATTCTGAATTATCACAAGAATCACCCTCTTGTTGTACATTCATCAGAACAGTTTCACTACTACTATCGTTTAAAAAACTAACAACTGTATCTAATACTGTTTTAAAATTCATCCCTAAATTAACAATTCCATGATAAATTATAAAATCATTATTACAAGGTTTGCATCTTATATCTAAAACCCTAATACCACTATCTAATTGTTGTCTTAAAGAACTAACTTGAGTTTTTGCAGAAATATTACTATTATCTACTGTGTAAGTCATTGTGTCATGAGTACCTGGTAAAGACATTTGATTAATTTTTATATTGTCATCAACAAACATCATCCATTTTTTTGTATTTTCAGTAACAGTTAAGTTATTATTAAAATTATATCCAGACATTTAAATTTGGACAATAAAAAAATTGAATTAAATTTGTTATATAACGAAATAAATGTCTACAATTATTCCTGAAAATTTTCGTTTTGGTTATGCCTGTATTAATATGGAACTTCGTACTAAAAAAATATTCATGTCGAGAACTTGTCGTTTAAAAACACTTCAAGAAAAAGGATTTGACTATGTAAAGTCATTGGCTATACAAAATTGCAAAGACATTATTACTATTTTAAAATGGAATGTTGAAAATGGTATTTATTTTATGAGATTAAGTTCTGAAATTTTTCCATTTGCAAGTCATCCAATTCATGGTTATGATATTAGTTTTGCTGATGAAATTTTAAAAAAAATTGGAGATTATACTAAAGAAAATAAAATTAGATTGACTATGCATCCCGGGCAATATAATGTCTTATCAAGTCCTAAAGAAGAATTTATTAAAAATACTATCAATGATTTAAAAGTTCATTGTGATATCTTAGATAAAATGGGATTAGATCAGCATAGTGTAATGATAATACATGGGGGTGGTATTTATGGAGATAAACAAAAATCACTTTTAAGGCTAAAAGAAAATATCAAATTATTAGAAGCAAGAATAATAAATAGATTAGTTTTAGAAAATTGTGAAATGGCTTATACTGTAGAAGATTTATTACCTATTTCAGAAGAGTTACAAATACCTATTGTTATAGATTTTCATCATGATTCTATAAACGAAAGTTCTAATCCTATAGATTTTTATTTTAATGATGTTTTTAAAGTATGGAACAAACGTAACATTAAACCAAAAGTTCATATTAGTAATAGTGTTCCTGGTGTTTTAAAAACAGATTCTAAAACTATAAGAAGAAAACATTCTGATTATATTCAGTTTTTACATGATTCTTTGTTAACAATAGATTTTCCAATTGATATTATGTTAGAATGTAAAATGAAAGAAAAAGCTTTAATACAACTTTGTAAAAAAATTGAATTTTAAATTAAATTTTATGAGATTATTATGACTATATTAAAAACATATTATAAAATGTTCGAATATGATCTTGTACGTTTTCAAAATTGGGCTAGTTGCAATGGATTAAAAATAAGAATGAAGAATGGGAATATTATTCCGTTTAATAGTTTAAATATTCCTCTTGATCTTTTTGCAAATTTTTCACAAATGTTAAATTATTTATATAATCATGAATGTTATTTAGTATTAAACAATGATAAAATTCATGATTATAAAAAATTATATAAACAAGTTTTAGAAACATCAGATTATTTATTTGAAAATTTTATATTTTTAGAATATACTCTAGATGAATTAATAAAAGTATTTGGACAACCTACAAATAATCAGTGGTTTATAACTGATGGTACTCATAAAATAAAAATATCTTGTTTAAGATTAAAAGTAGTAGAATGGTATATTTTTTATAATAATCATTCTATAGAATACGTTAAAACATTATTAGAAAAATTAGAAAGAAATTCTATAAATGATTGCCTCGGATTTTCGAATTTAGTTATTTAACAATTTTGAAAACTAAAAACAATAAAAATACTTTTATAATATTACTTGTAATACCTGTCATTAACGGGTAATAACTAATAATAAAATGCTCTATTATAGTTGTACTTGATAAATATAACAAAATAAAAACTATCAAATCTAATTCTGTAAAATATTTAATTTCTTCTTCTTCTTTTTTTTCTTTTAATAATGTATGTTTTTCTTCTTGTATATTGTTTTCCACAATTACTTCTTCTTTTTTATTTACAAAAGAATCTTTTAAATCTTTTATAAGTGTAAACATCTTTATATTATAAGTATATACAATAAAAATTATACAAAATAACGATATATTATTGAATTTTAATATCATTGAAAAATTCATCTGTTAACAATTCAACAGGTTTAGGCATAGAGAAAACTTTCTCTATGCCATTTTTTAATCTAGTATCTTTTAAAAATTCCGTTTCATCTTCTTTAGAACTATTATTACTACTATCACTACTATCACTACTATCACTACTATCACTACTATCACTACTATCACTACTATCACTACTATCACTACTATCACTACTATCACTACTATCACTACTGTCACTAATAGAACTGTTATCAGGTATAACAGATTTTGGATATTTTGATATAATCCAATCAAATAATTCTTGTGGTATATACAGTTCTAAAAGACTAATAAGAAAATAATGCAAATCATATATTTCATTATATTCTGAAGGAACATTATCCACACCAGAAATAAATTGGTTATAATATAAATTTTTTATTGGTTTATATATATTTGCAAATTCAAAATCCCAAAGTTTGGGTATAAAACCTGTGTTTTTAATTTTATATATTTGATTTTTAACTTTATAAATAAGAAATTTATTCTTATTTTTATCATCTTTATGAATAAGAATATTACCATAATGAAAATCATTATGCATCATACGATAATTTATTTGCATATAGTATATAGTATGTATCATTTGAAATGTTATAATTTTCCATTGTTCTAATCCTATTTCTTCATTTTTATGATACATATTATATACCCACATATGTAAACTTTCATTATTAACAAATTCAGACACAAGTATATTACAAGTTTTTTTAATAAATCTTTTTTTTTGTAATTTAACTAAATCCAAATGTTCTATGGCTTTTGCTTTAATACTAAGTGGAAAATGTTGTATATATTTTACAAAATGAGGATAAGATTTATTTTTAGATAATTCTTGCAATATCAAACATTCAAGATTGGCCGGGTGATTACTAGATTCATAAATATCTTCTAAAGGGATAACTTTTAATCCAAAAACAGAGTTGTCTTTAGTTGTTATTTTAAAGGGATAACCTTTAATAGAATCTTCTTTATCTTTTTTTTTATAAAGTGGTAACATTTCAGTTAATCCAAATTTTTCTAAAGAAGTATTAAGTTGTTGACTCATTTTAAATGTGATGAGATAAAATAATAAAATTTTTTTCGCATTATATTTAAGATGAGTCAAATAAATAATGTAATTATTTTTAATAAATTATTAGATCAATTTTTTGATTTTATGGAAGATAAATTTCCAACATTTTCATCTGATATTTATTTAACAAAAAGTAGTATAGATATAATAAGAAAAGGAAATCCGAGATTAGTTGTTGAAAAATTTAATGAAATAGTTTTACCTTATCGTAAACAAATCGAAGATTGTGATGAACAATTTTTTTTAAATTTTGAACAAAATATTAAACTAGATAATCAATCATTGTTATATGGATTAAAATTAAAAAGTATATGGCTTAATTCAAAAAATGAAGAAGAAACTTTAAGAAATAAAGCAACAATTTTTTGGTATTTTCAAAAATTATTAAATTATTCTAATTTGTAAATTTATTATATTTATATTTGGTAATAAACAAAAATGAGTAGTCCATTATATCTAAATGATCAATTGATATCATTAGATACAACTGTTTGTATAAGCGCAACAACTGGTCCTGTTCAAGTTCTCGGGTTAGGTGTTAGTGGAAATTTATACGCTGATTATGCAAATATTCTTAATTCTGATTTGGGAAATATTACTATTAGTAATTTAAATGCAACAACTGCAACTATTTCTTCAGCACTTATAACAAATAGTACTACTTCAAATGCTTACTTAACAACAACGACTATTGCCAATGGAACTTTTACAAATTTGACAGGTGGAGTTTTAAATATTACTTCTGGAATTACTAGTGCAACAATTAATGTAACAGGTTTGAGTACTTTACCAGATATTTTAAATACAAATTTAACTTCAACAAATGCTCAGATAACAAATGTTACAGGAACTAATATACTTTCAACGAATAATACTCTTACAAGTTTAATTAGTTCAGATATTACATCTGGTACAATTACTTTAACAACAGGAATTACAACACCTAGTTTGTTTGCTACTAACATAACTACAACTAATTTATTTGGTACAAATATTACAACAACTAGTCTTTTTTCAACGGATATTACTACAACTAGTCTTTTTTCAACGGATATTACTGCAAGTACTCTTTTAGCAAATATAAATGTAAGTACTCCAAATTTACTTGTAACAAATACTTCTATTGAAAATCTTTTAGCTGTTAATAGTACTATAAGTAATTTTGTAACTACTTCTCAAACTGTGACTAATTTAGTAGCAACTAATGCTATTACATCAACTAATTTAATTGTTACTAATTTAACAACATTAGCTAATACTTTTTTGACAAATTTAACAAGTACAAACTTATTAGCAACTTCAAGTATTAGTACAGGAACATTAAATGCTAATATTGGTAATTTCAATACTGTTAATTCTCAATTGATTAGTACAGATGTCATTACAACAGGAACTATCAGTGTATCAGGAGATGTCAATATTGCAGGTACTTTGACTGTTGTAAATATTACATCAGAAAATTTGGTACAAACAAATGTGAGTGCTGGTATTGTTTTTGTAGAAACAACATTTGCAGCTATAGGTAATTCAAATACTTTAGGAAATATATTTACTACTGGAGGTAATGTGGGTATTAACACTACAAGTCCTGGTAGTGCTTTAGATGTTAATGGAACTTTAAGTGTATCAGGTACTGTTACAGCATCTAATCTTGCTTCAGATACTATTACATCTACTAGTGCTGTTTTTACTTATGTAAGTGCTGGTAGTATCTTTTTAAATACAATTAGTAGTAATAATTTACAAGTTACAAGTTTAACAGCTGAAAATATCATTGTTACAAATAGTTCTTTAAGTAATATTACAGTTACAAATACATTAGCTCAAAATATTTCAGCTTCAAGTGCTTACATCACTGATAGTAATCTAACAAATACAACTATTCAAAATAGTGTTTTAACTAATAGTAGTATAAGTAATTTAACAGCAACTGCTGCAACAATTGCTGGGTTAGCAACAACAACTGTTAGTGCCGGTACAATTTATGTTGATACTCTAACAGCAGCTTCTTTAAGTGCAGTTAATAGTACATTTACAAATTTAGTAGCAACAAATATTACCGGGACAAATCTTTGGGTCAATGGAGTTAATTGTACTCCAAATCTTGGAGATATAATTGCTGAAAGAACATTCACAGCCGCCAACAATATTATAACACCAACTCCAATTACAGGACTATCGTTTGATAATACTATTCGCGCATTTGATTCAGATTTAAGTATTACACTTTTAGCAACATCTGGTAATCAGTATGCTTTATATAATTTAAAAGGTCTTAATATATCTACAGGATGGTTAATTAATACTTCTTTTATAGGTGACAAAACAGGTTTGAAATTTACTATAGATACAGCTGGTAATGTATTATATACAAGTACAAACGTTGGTGGTTTTGTATCTAATACATTGAAATTTGAAGCTAGAACTTTAACCATCTAAAACATATTATTATAAATTTTACTTGGAAAATTTTGATTTAAAAATTGTAAATCTATTAATATTTCTTCTTTTGTAACTGGGTGTTCTTTACTATCTTTTATAAAAATAGGAAATTCTAGTTTTAAAAGAAATACCAATAAAGTACATAAAATTACAAAAAACAAAATGGAAAAATCTATTAATAATTTCATTCTTTATATAGTATATCAATAAAATAGTTATATAATTGCTCTCCAATTTTATACCAAGAATAATTTCTCTGTATATAATGTATCATTTTATCATATATACTGTCATCTTTAATCTTTTTAAAATTTTCTTCATTTGATAAAATAACATCTAATAGATTATCTATTAGTATATTATTTTGTTGCATTCCTTGTTCGTTAACAATGATAGTTGAATCTACTTTATAAATATAATCTTTTCCACCTTTTGATTCTATCCAATCAATATATTCTTTTGTACTTCCATGACTAGGTACAAGAACATTTAAACCACTACTTAATGCGTCTAACATTGTTAATCCAAAACCTTCTGCCAAGTATGGAGAAATGTATAAATCACATGCATTAAATAATTCATTAAGTTTTGTATAAGATAAAGTTTTATCTAAAAAAATAATGTATTTTTGTAAATTTTCCATTTCCAAATTTGTTAATTGCATATTTTGTAAATAATGCTGAACAAATTGAGAACATTGATACAGATCTCCTGTTCCTTTGAGAATTAGTTTAAATTTGGTTTTGTTCATTTTATTAACTAATTGATGTAAAGAATCAAGTATCAATACAATTCCTTTATTAGCCGTCATTGCTCCTATATTTATCATAAGAATATCATCTTCTTTGATTCCATAACTTTCTCTAATTTGAATTCTAGATTTATTATTTTTTATTTTATAAAAAATTGTCGAGTCAACACCATGACTTATCATTTGATTTCTTAAAGAAGGAGAACTAACATTTCCAAGATATTTTTCCATTCCTTCTAATGACCATTTACTAGGAGCTGTAAAATAAAGATTATTGTATTGTTTTAAAAAAGTTATAATGTAGTTGTCATACAATGATGGATCCAGATTTGACGGTTTTTCTAAAGTAAAATAATCATTTGATAAAACTCCGAATTCACTTGTATAAAATATTAATTTTGGTATATCTTTATCAATATTTGTAATATTCAAATTATAAGGATACGTATGCCTATAAATAAGATCTACTTGTTCACCTTTCCATTCTTGTAAATTTAACAATATATCATTGTACTCTTTAGAATAAACTAATTTTTGTTTAGTATTCCATTCTTTTCTAAAATAAGGCATTTCCTTCACATAAAAAATAATCTTGTTTTTATACAAACCTTCTGGACCGTATAACTTCCATAAGTGTACAAGTAAAAATGCAAGAACAGTTCCATAAGAATGCTGTAAAAGCCTCCATCCTTCAAATAATATTTTTATACTTGATGTCATCTTTTTATTCTTTGTATTTAATGTTATTTTTTTTAAAATTTTTAACCGAATTTTTAATATTGTTTTTATGTAACTTTATGGTTAAAAGAAGAGCAACTACAGCAGAACTTTTGGAAAAATACTCACCAATTAAAAATGGTTTACGTATAAATAACGAGGATAGATTACAAAGTAAATATGATGAAATAATACCTAATATTTATTTAGGAAATTATAGAGCAGCCAAAGACATTGATTTTTTTAAAGAAAAAAATATCAAAGCAGTTTTAAATTGTACAAAAGATATACCGAATTATCACAGTAGTAATACCAGTATAGAATATATGAGAATACCAATTGATGATTCTTTAGAAAAAGAAGATATTGATAAATTGTATAAATTTCTTCCTTCATTATTACAATTTATCAGAAAACATGTAGAAACTCAAAAACAAAATATTTTAATTCATTGTTATGCCGGAAGACAGAGAAGTGCAGCTTCTGTAGCTGCATATTTAATGTATACCAAAGGGTTGACACCTTTAGAAGCTTGTAAATATATTGTTCAAAAAAGAAAAGAGGCTTTTCATTACGGACTTTCTTTAAACTTTGAAAAAACATTGATTAAATATCATCAGAACAAAAAAGGTATTTTTTACACCAAATAGTAAACCAGTATACATGCATAATCAAACTGGTAGATGCAAAGAATAATATGTAAAAGTTGTTTCTATATGTAATTGTAATAAATAAATGTAATAATATTCTAGTTATTAAAAATGTTAATCCAAATAAATCATTATTTCTATACTTTTTAATAGAACCTATGTTCATTATTAAAGTGGGTAATTCTGAGATCATAAATAAAGAATATACATAAGATGTATTGGTAATTAATACTAAAATACTTATCAAGATATAAGATAAATGATGAATATTTCCCGATAATCCTTGCATACTTTGAGAATATTCTTTGTTACCTATATAAATATCTGTAAATAAATAACTTAAAAAATATATTGTTCCTAAAGTATACATAGTTAAAGATAAATTTTGAGTATCATTTCTATTAATAAAACCATGAATACTTAAAAGAGTCATTATACTTGATGTTTTAATAGTTAAAATACTTTCCTTTTGTTTTTCTTTAAAATTATAAATTGTTGTTAACATTTTATAATAAAGATAATTATCAATACAAAATACTAAAAACAAAATTACAAACCATTCTAATTTGATTGATTCCATTAAATGTATCAAGTTTTTCATAAATACATACAAACGCATTTATTTAAATGATTTATTTTCTCATTTAAATATAAAATGTATGTCACTAAAAAACACTTTTTAGTTGTTAGTTCAAAAGATAGAGATGTAACAAAATACCCTAGTTCTAGTAATTTTGTTATTGGATTAAATAATCCTTTTAAAAGTATTTATAAAATAGAATTATTACATGCTACTCTACCTGATAAAAATAGTATAAGTAGTGAACCTTATTTGGTATTAAATATTGATGAATTAACTTCAAATACAATTAGTTCAAATGATACAGTTATTGAAAAAAGTTTTGCCATTCTTTATCCAGTTATTCCAGTAACTAGTGGTTCTTTTATGCAATTAGATTCTAAAGTATTTGAACATACTGGTGTAGAATATACAATTACTCCAAAGGCTAGTTTATCAAAAATAAGTATCAAAATTACAGACAATGATGGAAATATTTTTTCATTTGGTGGAGACAATACTCTTACGAAAGACTATCAATGTACTTTTATATTTCAAATTACAACTTTAGAAGTTCCAACGACTAAGTTAGATGTTCAAATTGTATAAATTATATTACAATTTTAACAAGTGGAAAATTTTGTTTATACAATAAAAAAATATCAGGTACAATTGGTAAATTAGTAATATTTTTATAAATATTAGCATCATAAAAAATTTTCATTACAAATTGAGAACAATACATATAAGAATCTTTTACTGGATATTTTTTATTTAACAACCCCGATATAAACATAATGAAACTATCAAATTCAAATTTGATTTTTTTATAATTATTCTTATTTTTAAAAATAACATTTTTAATTCTTGTTCGTTGTTTTTGATTTAGATTCATTTTGCAAAAATACAAACTACCATTATAAGATTTTAATTTTTTTTCCAAACTATAAAAATGAACACCTTGATTATTTTTGCATTCGCATTTTTCATTTGGATGACATTCAAGTATATATATTTTTCCATTATATCTGATAATTAAACCAACATGTGTATATTTGGAAAAAATACGAAAAGTTAAATCCATACATGTATATCTAAAAAGTATAATATCACCTGTACAAATTATATTATCTTCTGTTAAAGATTTTAAATTAATTTCTTGTATATTATCTAACTCTTTTTGTACATAATAATCAGTTATCAAAAACAATATAGATATTGTTAAAACCGATAAAACTAAAGCTTTTAATCTAATATCACTCATAAAACAAAATAATTTTTTGTTTTATTGATTACTTATCATAAAACAAAAAATTATTTTGTTTTATGATAATAAACGACAATGGGAGCTACAGGTCAAAAACCTACAAAACAACCAAAAACTCAAAAGAGTCAAAGTCAAAAATTAAATGGAAAACCATCTAAAAGTTCTAAAAAACAACAAAACAAAATAACAATTACAATTATTATTATAGGAGTATCTTTATTGTCTTCTTTATATAGCGTTGTATTGGCGTTTTTAGGAAATAGTTCAGCAAATGTTATTGCTCAAAATCCTCAATTACTTGCAGGATTTTAAAATCTAGTTGATTGCCCAACTCTTCCCCATTTAAATCCTTTATCTGTAGTTTCAACACTCGATAAAGCATTTGGTGCTGGAATTTGATCTGAAAAAATATAAAAATGTTTATTGTGATACATTCCATCAGACACGAGTGATGTTTTTTTCTTATCTAAATCACTTAATCCAGACATAAATAAATCAGATTCAATAATAGTATCACCATGATATAATTTTCCTTTATAAGGTGTTCCAACTAGATAAGGTAATTGATCAAATTGTTTTCTTATATTACAATCTGTAAGATTACTAATGTCTTCTTTTATTTCATTATTAGGTGGTAAAGTTGTTTTAAACGTTCCTCTTAAATGATTAAATTGCGAAGTCGCATTTAAAAAATCATTTTTTGTATTTGTATAATATTTTAGTTTACAATCACTCATTGGTTATACTTAAATAAGAAATAAAAATTTTCAAATAAGAATCAAATACTGTAATTTGACATTTTGAAAATTGTGTTTTCAAGAATTAAACTTGTTGTTAACAATTTGCCATTTTGAAAATTTTGTATTGTATTTACAATCTAAATATAAACATGTTTTAAATTTAAACAAATCTTTTAAATATAATGATTCTTTTATAGTTTTAACATAAAGTATTCCTTTATCTATATCTTTAAAATCTTTAACAAAATACACATCGGAAAGATTAGTTTTAATTATTTTCATTGGTAATAAATCACTAGATGTTTCATTGTTTAAATTAATTTTTGTTTTTGTAAAATTATCTACTAATGGTATTTTTTCTATACTACAAATAGAATCTTTATACTGAAAGTGATTTTTAAAAAAGGAAAGCATTTCTATAGATTCTATTAATGGGTGTAAATTTATTGTTAAGTCATTAATGTGTAAATTTTTCAAAATTTCAACATATTTAAAAAGAATTTTATAATATCTGGTATTATAATTTGAAATTTCTGGATTATCTTTATATAAAATATCACTTAAAAGAAGTGAATTTTTATAAAGATAACCTTCGAATAATAAAAATTTATCAGTAATTTCAGTATTTACCAATTCAAAATATTTTGTAACTGATAAAGTTTGGTTAAAAAGTTTTATTTTTTGACTAATTGTGTCGATAAAAAGATAATATTTACAATTGTTATTTAGTATATAAAAATAAACATTTTCTAATCCTAAATTACATTGATTTATTATTTTTGAATAACTACTAAGAACAAATTGTAAATTTTTATTAATAGACATAGTTATACTACTTATATAGATTTTAAATTTCAATTAAATTTCAATCAAAATGCCATTTTTTTATGAAGGAAATGGTTATTTTGATCAAAGTGTTTTAATTAACTCAACTGTATCTAATACAAGCATTAATACGAGTTCTATTAAAACATCATCAATAGATATGTTAAATAGTTCTGGTAATTATAGTAATATAACAAATGTAGCTATACCAATAAATAATCAAGATGCAGTTCCAAAAATTTATGTAGATAACTTAAATATCTCAGTAACATCAACTACTATTACTGGTACTAATGGAAATTTGATAAGTAATGTCACTTCTGGTAGTTATACAGTAACAATCTATTCTGATATATCTGGTGCACCATTTGGAATATGGTCAACTAGTAAAAATAGCAATGATGTTTATGGTCATGTTGTTAGAAATAATTTAATACCAGGTATTACTACTGGGACATTGTTAAGATTAGAATGGCCCCCTAGTAGTGGTATTAAAATATATAAAAATGATAATAATTATAATGGTATATATACTGTTAAATTAATGTAAAATTGTTTTATATCATCTTAATAGGAACTGGATCAGACAAACTAGATAAATCTCTATCTAATTCTTCACCTTCATCTTCTAAAAATTGAGAAACTTTTGGTTCTATTTTAATAATTTTTGGAGTTTGAACAGACTCTTGTTTAGATTCTGAAACAGATTCTTTTTGGGTTATTGCAGGTTTAGTTAATTCTTGACAAATATTATAAATAACACTGGCTTCTTCTAATGTGTAACATCCAGCTTTTTGTCCTTTTATAACAGCTTGAATAAAAACATTTGCAGCAACTAAAGGAGTTATTTCTGGGTAAGTACCATTATTGAATAAAGTATCTTTGCATTTTTTTAAAAGGTCACTTTCTTGAAGAATAAATACTCCATTTTTTTGAGCTTTCTCAATATAAACAAGTAATTGATCTAGCATTTGCTTTATTCTATTATTCTTTTTTTAGTTTTCGTTTTTAAACGAAAAACTTTTTAATACTAAAAGAAATGGAAGGAGTTTTTGATGATACAATATCATACATGTTTCGTCAAATTAACAGAAAAAAAAATAAAGAAAGAATTAAAAATATATTAGCCAATATTACTTCTTTAATATTTGAAGACATTAATCCTTATCTTTATACCATTATAGCACTTATTATTCTTATATTTATCATGAATTTGTTAACATTTTACTGGCAATTTACTAGATTATATATCAAATAGTACACAAAGCATTTTCGAATGGTTGACATTGTTGGTATTCTAAATGTTTAAAATAGTAATTTATCATTGTATCTGATTTAATATATTTAGAATCTGGGATTTTAGTAAATATATCTGGAATAACCACCATAGAATATGTATCATAATTATTTTTATGAATATCTTTAATAATATAATCAAGTGTAGATTCTATATCTATAAGTGAAACTATATTATAAAGATATAACGATTTATAATTACTACCGAATTGATTAACAATAGTTATAGTACAAAAACAAGCCCATGATATAATATCTCCTTCTAATTCTATAAATCTATATACAAAATCATCATTATTACATAAAATTTGAAAATCTTCTAAAGAATACATTCTAAATATTTTAAATTTATTCGCAGATGTATCTGTATAAAATTTATGTAACTTTTGAATTGTAAAAGTTGAATCATATTTATTTTTAACTTTTAAATAAAGAGAATAATTTGAATTTTCATTAACTATTTCGGTTTGATTACTAATTGTAATTTTATATTTAAAATTATCATTTACATAACACTTTTTCAAATCAAAATAAGAATAATAATCTTGCAAATATCCTGTATCATATTTTTTATCAATTATCCCAAACTCTTGAAGAGTACTGATATTTAATGGTCTAAAATAATGATGTTTAGAATTATATTTGGTCATAGAAACATTGATATTATTATCAATTGTATAATTAGAAATAGATACATCAGGCCATTCTTTATTAATAATGTTTTCAATCTGTTGAATAAGTATTTTTGTATATCGTTCTTGGCGATACTCCTTATGAACACATAAAAAATTTATTTCACAACTGTTAAAACATTTATTATCTATACTGAGTATTACTTTTTTAGCACAAATACTTCCTATAATTTGATTGTCAATTTTTATAAAAAGTAAAATACAGTTATTTAAAAAGTAAGAAAGTACAGATTTAGAATAATGTAACTTATAAAATTTATCAGCATCTTTTATGTAATTATCATTCAAAAAAGAATAAAGTTGATCAATATTTTTATCACCGATATCATAAACTATATTCATATTGGTTGTATGTATTTCTTTATTCATTGTATTTTTTTTAATATTAATTATTAAACTTATCTTTATTATTCAATTTGAAAACTAATATCAGATACTTCTGGATACTTTTTTAAAAGTTCCTTTGCTTTTTTTTCTAAGTTATCAAGTGAATTAGTTGTATTTTTAAAAGTTCCCCAATCAATATATAGATAAAATGGCTCAATAAATTCTACTCTAAAATTTTTATGAAAAAGTTTATTCATTAAATATTTTACACATCCCATTTTATCATAGTAAGGAGAACCTATAATAATATTTGGTACTTCAAAATATGTATATGTATAACTAGTTTTTAAATTAATATCTTTAATTTGTGCAATACATTTAGATAAAACTATATCAAAAATTTTGTCTTTATGTTCATTTTTCATTTGTTTTTCTTTATGTAAACTTTCTATTGAAGGAATGTTGTTCATTTAGAGATATATAATTAGCAATATTTTTTATTTTGTTATTTTTTTAACAACTTGATCTGCTATTTTTTCTAAATTAATACTTTCTTTTAATTGATTTGATAAATTTTGCAAATTTAAATTTGTTTGTAAATTATTTTTTAAACCTTCTAAAAATAATCCTGTATTAATACCGTCTGTACTTCTAGTTCCATCAATACTTGCCATTCGACTAGGAAAATAAGATGAAGAAGCTACACTTTGTTGTCTTGGTACAGAATATACCACATTAGAAACTCTTTTTTGACTAGTAAATGAATACATTGCATACCCTGATGAAAGTAACAAACACACTCCAACTACAACAACAGCTATCATAATAATTGTATTAGTATCCCAAAAACTAGCAGAAGTAGCACTTTGAATATTCTTTACAGCAGTATCTAATTTTGTAGATAATTCATTCAATTGAGAATTTTTTTGAATACAATTAAGTACTTGTTCATTTATAATTTTTTGTGAAAAATTTTTAAAATTAACTTCTGGATCTTGTGGTGGACAATTAGAAATTTTTACTTTACCAACTTGTATTTGTTGTACACTTATACTTGTTAAAACACAACTTGAAAAAGTATTTAAATCAATATTATTAACAATTTCTGTTTTTAGATTGTTAATAGTTTGTGTATTAGAATCATTGGCAGTTAAAGCTCCAGTGTAAGCCTTTAATTGATTATCTAATTCTGTCGACAAGTCATTTTTTAAATTTATATTTTGTTCAATATTTTGAGCACAATTTAAATTAATAACGGCTTTTGTATCTTGTGAAATTCCATCAAAATTAACAGAACATCCTGATATATCTAAATCTTTAAAAAGAATACTTTGAATATTTAAAGCACTATTAGTACAATTTTGAGAACTTTGCATTAAAACATTTGTCATAGCTCTAGCAAATATACCATTTGTAGATGTTGACTGAGATGAACCACCCATTGTTATTACTTGATTATAAAAAAAAATTACAAAACTTGAAAAATTTTATTAGAATAACTTTTAGAATATTCTGATCCTTCTAATATCACTTTTAATTTGGATATACTTGTATAAAAAAAAA
>JACCDW011203070.1_pt1 | contig 18305 bp, 12 predicted proteins | sample 7449781 | NCBI WGS metagenome assembly JACCDW01 (sample SAMN15323449, study PRJNA562643) | freshwater metagenome | isolation source: river surface water | place: USA:Blue River Watershed | collected 2017-08-18
CCTGTGGCTCCCTGCTCGCCAGTGGGGCCCGTAGCGCCTTCGGCTCCCGTTGCACCCTGCGCACCTGTAGGGCCCGTAGCGCCTTCGGCTCCTGTGGCTCCCTGCTCGCCAGTGGGGCCCGTAGCGCCTTCGGCTCCAGTGGCACCCTGCTCACCTGTAGGGCCCGTAGCGCCTTCGGCCCCTGTGGCACCCTGCTGACCTGTAGGGCCTGTCACGCCTTCGGCTCCTGTGGCTCCCTGCTCGCCTGTAGGGCCCGTAGCGCCTTCGGTTCCCGTAGCGCCCTGCTCGCCTGTAGGGCCCGTAGCGCCTTCGGCTCCAGTGGCACCCTGCTCGCCAGTGGGCCCAGTAGTGCCTTCGGCTCCTGTGGCTCCTTGCTCACCTGTGGGGCCAGTAGCGCCTTCCCCAGTTGCTCCTGTGTCACCTACCGCACCTGTAGGGCCTGTCGCACCCTCCCCTGTGGCACCCGTATCGCCAACAGCACCTGTCGGACCGGTTTCACCAGTAGCGCCAGCAACACCTGTAGCACCTGTTTCACCAAGGCCAGTAGGGCCCGTAGCACCAGTTGTTCCGACATCACCCGTAGGTCCCGTAGCACCCTCTCCTGTCGCACCGGTATAGCCTGTAGCACCCTGCTCACCTGTAGGGCCCGTCACACCCGTCGCACCTGTATCGCCCTGCCCTGTGGGACCTGTCGCACCGGTGGGGCCGTCAATACCGTCAAGATTTACATTGTAGACTTGGTTTGTGAAAGAGCCCTGGATATTGGTTATGTTCTCAATGACAATCACACCACTGCCAGTTGTATAACTCTGAACTGTACCCTCAAACCGGTTTGCGGAGTTTGTTGAATCCACGACTACGACGGAGTTTCCAGCAATGTAGGCGAGCCCTGTCGCCACCGTCAACGTCTCCGTACCACCTTCCGTGGGCGTCGGTGTCACCGCGGATGTTGTCTGTGTATTGAATGCACTGCCATTGGTGCCTTGCGGGCCGGTAGGGCCAATGTCACCAGTTGCGCCGGTCGCACCTTCTCCAGTCGCACCTGTAGGGCCGATTTCACCTGTAAATCCTGTGTAGCCCGTCGCACCTTGAGGGCCACACAACTCCTCAACGTTAATGGTCGGCGCATCTGTCTCACCGAATTTGAAACTGCCACCCGCTAATGCTGTCACCTTGAGCGCATACGAATATGTGCCAGCAGAAGGAGTATCAATATAACTCAAAGAAAACGGGCAGTTTTCGCTTCCTTGTGAGCCTTCGGTATGAACAGAACTTCCTATAGCAGTGCTTCCACGGTATAGTTGAAGTCTCGTCCATCCGCCAGGGAAATTATTTTCTACATCGCCATATACTGTTACACGAACCGGAAAGCCATTTGTTGTTATGCTTGGGGCTGTAATCACTGTATAGGGTGTTGAGGCACCAGTAGGGACGGTTATACTGGCGAAAGCGCCTGTTTGAACTGTATTTGCCGCAAATGTAACAATAGAACCCGTGGGGCCAGTCACACCGGTGGGACCTGTTGCGCCTTCGGCTCCAGTATATCCTGTAGAGCCTTCTGCGCCAGTTGCGCCAGTCTCACCTGCCGCTCCTGTAGGGCCTGTTCTTCCTGTCGGGCCCGTATCACCGAAATCACCAGTAGCACCAATAGGGCCGGTTTCTCCTGTTGCGCCCGTGTGTCCTTCGCCTGTGGGACCCGTTTGGCCCGTGGGACCCGTTTCGCCTGTTGCACCGGTGTGGCCCTGGCCAGTTGCTCCTGTAGGGCCTGTCATTCCGTCCGCACCCGTCGGACCGGTTGCGCCTTCACCTGTGGGGCCTGTCGCGCCTTCGCCTGTGGCTCCCGTATCGCCTACAGCACCAGTAGGGCCTGTTGCGCCTTCTCCCGTCGCTCCCGTGTCGCCCACGGCGCCTGTAGGGCCTGTTGCGCCCTCTCCCGTCGCTCCCGTGTCGCCTACCGCGCCTGTGGGGCCGGTCGCACCCTCCACCCCAGTCGCTCCCGTGTCGCCCACGGCGCCTGTAGGGCCGGTCGCGCCTGTGCCACCGCCAACTGTTAGATTAAATGCATCAAAATAGAGATTATTATCATTGCCATACCAAAGGGTTCCTGTTGGCCCTGGATTTGAGGCCTGCTGAGAAAGTACAAGACCAATAGGGTCAATGATACCGTCCACAGTAAGTTTTCCATGGACATAAAGTTCACCTGTAGGACCTGAAAGAGGATCAAAGGTGAGGAACGCAGAGCCTGTCGCGGAGTCACCCTCCGCGAATAACACGGCACCTGTCGGCACTGCTGCCAGGAAGAATCCTTGGCCAGTAGGACCCGTATCACCTGTTACTCCTGCCACACCTGTTGGGCCCGTATCACCTGTTGTCCCGACACCTGTTGCCCCAGTAGAGTAGGTGATTTCTTTGGTTGAAGGATCGTAATAGAGAATATTCGGACCTTGAACATCTCGCACAGGATCTACAAAAAATCCAGTAGTTCCAGGATTGAGTGCTACTCCTGAGGCATTTATAGCAATGGAATAATCTGCTTGATTGGTATTTCCTGCATTATATCCTAATGCAACGGCATACTCTCCTTGGTTTCCTGCGCCTGCTGAAGCACCAACTGCCACAGCGCGTGTTCCTTGGGTTACTGCGCCAGCATTGTCACCAATCGCAATAGCCTCTGATGCCTGTGTATTGTTTCCTGCGCTTAATCCTATTGCAATGGCACTTCCCTGTTGGGAGGAAGCGCCTGCACCATTGCCTAAAGCAATCGTATTATCTCCTTGATTTAGTTGTCCAGCATTGTTTCCTATAGCAATCGCCGCGAATGATGCGCCCTGATTTGTTTCACCTGCCGCATATCCTATGGCAATAGAGTAAGAATATTGACCTGTTAATCCTGCATTCCAGCCTAAATGAACAGCACCAGAACCTACTTGCCAAGAATTACTGACAGTATCCCAATATACATAATCACTGTATTGAGTCCCTGAAATAGCCAGGAATCCCGTAGGGCCAGGAGAGCCCGTAGCGCCAATATCTCCAGTAGGGCCTGTTGCGCCTTCGGCACCCGTGGTGCCCGTGGGGCCCGTGTCACCCGTTGTTCCCACACCTGTTGCGCCAGTAGAGTAAGTGATCTCCTTGGTCGCAGGGTCGTAATAGAGAACGTTCGGACCTTGAACATCTCGCACCGGATCTACAAAGAAACCGCCGGTTGGCGCATTGAGACCCGTTCCAGACGCATTGAGCACGATGGAGTTCGCCGCCTGTGACGTTTGACCTGCGAATCTTCCAATTGCGATGGCGCTCTCGCCCTGATAATAACTACCAGCAAATGGACCAACTGCGACTGCACCCGTGCCCTGGTTATTCTCTCCCGCGCCGGGTCCGATAGATACCGCAGCAACTTCTTGTGATATAGAACCGGCACTATTACCAATTGCGACGGAATTAACCTTCTGGTTGGAATTTCCTGCATTATAGCCAATTGCTACCGAATTTAGTCCCTGATTCACGCCGCCAGCACTTTCACCGATTGCTACAGCGCTTGCGCTCTGTCCCGTGAGACCGGCATTGAATCCTAGGTGAACTTCCGTGCTTCCAACCGCCCAGGCGTTAGTGTAGGAATTCCAATAGACATAATCGCTGTAAGACGCTCCAGAAATTGCCAAAAATCCTGTAGGACCTGTCTCACCAGCGGCTCCTGTCGCACCGGTTTGACCTTCAACCCCTGTAGGACCCGTTGCGCCGTCAGCGCCAGTGGGACCTGTAACCCCTGTTCCGCCAGTCGCACCGGTCGGACCCGTTGCGCCAGTTTGGCCAATATCACCAGTAGGGCCTGTCGTACCAGTTTCACCCGTTGGACCAGTTTCCCCTGTTGCTCCTGTACCCCCAGTAGCACCGAGCCCACCCATGGGGCCGTAATGAATATTGGTCAAAATTCCATTCTCAGAGAAGACGACAAGTAAGTAAAGTGTAAGACCAATTGGCCGACTAGATTGATACACCTGTGTGCCGTCTACATAGTATGTCATGTATACACCATCATGCTCAATCTGAAACTGTGTAGATGTTGTATAGGAACCCGTTATACCTGTTGAAACATTTTGTTCGTCAATTCTCCATTGGCCGGCATTTCCACTTTCATTTAGCACAAAGTTATACTTAATGTCGCTGTAAAAGGGGGCCGTCGGAGATGCTGTTTCAGAAAATCCAACTAGAATCACTGCGGATGTCTGCGATGCTTTCCATGTCATGAAGGCTCCGCGCGCCCAACCTTCCGAAGAGTAGAACGCAGTATCCCAAGCGGGGCTGCCACCAGATTTTGAAATAGTGGTCTGATTGATTAGGACCGCGTTTGCTCCAGACGAATTCCACGTAAATGTTGTAGGGCCATCAGGACCTGTCTCTCCTGTAGGTCCAGTGGGACCTGTCGCACCTGTATCTCCTTGCCCTGTAGGGCCAGTCACACCCGTCTCTCCTGTTGGGCCCGTCGGACCGGTCTCACCTGTGGCACCGAGTCCTGTAGGTCCCGTCCAGCCCGTCGGCCCATCAATACCATCAAGATTTACATTATAGATCTGATTCGTAAAAGTGCCCTGGATATTTGTAATACCGCCGATAGTGATTGCACCGCTCCCTGTCGTGTAGGCGCTGACAGTACCCTCAAACCGATTCGCAGGATTCGTGGAATCAATCACAACCACGGAATTTCCCACAATATACGCCAGACCTGTGTCAACAGTAAGAGCCTGGGAACCACCCTCGGTCGGTGTCGGAGTCACCGCGCTCGTCGTCTGTGTGTTGAAAAGGTTGCCACTCGTGCCCTGCGCTCCCGTGGGACCTGTCTCGCCAGTCGGGCCCGTATCTCCTGTAGGGCCGGTGGCGCCAGTATTTGTCGCCTGACCCGGCGCACCTGTGGGACCCGTTACACCTGTGTCACCAGTATCACCGGTTGGACCTGTTGCACCGGTAAAACCCGTAGGGCCCGTTGCGCCCGTCACGCCTGTAGGGCCTGTTGCCCCTGTTGCACCGGTAAAACCGGTAGGGCCCGTTGTTCCTGTGTCACCTTGCAAACCGGTCGCACCCGTTTCTCCTGTAGGGCCCATCGCACCTGTCTCTCCAGTAGGACCTGTCGCACCTGTTGCACCTGTTTCACCTGTTACGCCCGTGTCACCCTGCGCTCCCGTGGGGCCAGTGTCGCCCTGCGCTCCTGTAGGGCCCGTTTGCCCTGTAGGGCCTGTGAAACCAGTCGGGCCTGTTGCACCTGTATCTCCTTGAGGCCCGGTTTCGCCAGTAGGGCCTGTGAAACCAGTCATACCCGTTGCACCAGTGTCTCCAAATCCTGTTGGACCCGTCTCTCCTGTAGGACCGGCGGGACCCACCTCTCCTGTAGGACCGGTGTCACCTAGACCTGTCGCACCTGTGGCTCCAGTCGGTCCTGTTACACCTGTTGCTCCTGTTGCGCCTGTTGCACCAACGCCCGTGGCTCCTGTCGGACCTGTTGTGCCTGTGACACCGGTAGGGCCCTGGAGGCCACCATAGGGGAGCGTGTTCCAGTCGGAAACACCGTCGCCAATTTTGAAAAGGTTCGTGTCAGTTTCTATACCCATCTCCGCGATGGCCAACGTCGGGTTCGTGGCAGTCCATTGGGCTGCCGTGCCCCGCCGAAATTGTAGTTGGACAAACGGCATATTCTAAAAGGGCCAGTCAAATTTCTGCTCAGAGTCTGGGCGGAAATTTGCGGTTTTATTGAATCATACATTTATCCGAAAGACGTGTATTGAGCCAGAGCCGTCCACGCAGCCCCCGAATAATAGAGGGTGAGCGACTGAATTTCTGTCTTATTCGCTGCGGGTGTCGGCACCGTGTTATTCACCCAGTTGAGAGTCACACCCGAACTGTTAATTTGGAGCGCATTCGCATAGAACGGACTCGCGCCCTGGACGAGAATCAAGTTTACCACATAGGCGCGCGAAGCAGTCGTTGGCATATTTGTGATATTCGCCGTAAAGTTGGCTGCGATAGAGGTGTGGTAGAAAATCGCGCCCGTGGACCAATCGTGCGTGACAACACCCGTCGCACCTGACTTGGAATTTACAATTTCCTGTGTTTGCTGGACGGTGAATGTGCCAGAGACGGTGAGTGCACCGACCGTGCCGCCCGTGAAAGCGGCACCCGATGGTCCTGTAGGGCCCGTAGGTCCCGTTGGGCCGGTCATCCCCGTCGGCCCCGTAAAGCCGGTCGCGCCTGTTGGACCCGTACCTGTTGGTCCCGTAAATCCAGTAAATCCTGTAGGGCCTGTTACTCCTGTTGGTCCAGTAGCGCCTGTTACACCAGTGGGTCCCGTGAATCCTGTTTGACCGGTTGGCCCCGTTGCGCCAGTAGGGCCAGTTCCACCTGTTGTGCCGTTGAAGCCTGTGGCACCTGTCATACCTGTGGGACCTGTCGTGCCTGTATTGCCTGTCGCACCGGTATGTCCCGTTGGTCCAGTCGCACCCTGGAGACCACCATAGGGTAAGGTGTTCCAATCGGTTGTTCCATCGCCAATCTTGAAAAGGGCCGTATCTGTCTCATAGCCCATTTCACCGACTGCGAGCACGGGATTTACCGTCGCCCATTCCGTGGCGAGACCGTGGCGCAGTTGAAGAATGATGTTCGCACCGTTGTAGGCTCCACTGGGGCCTGTATTTCCTGTCATGCCCGCACCGCCCGCATTGAATGCCGGCCCGTCCGAAAAGACAGTTCCAGGCTCACCGCCGTCAAAGATGTAATAGGTGATGGGACCGGTCTCACCTGTAGGGCCTGTCTCCCCTGTTGCGCCTGTGTAGCCCGTGTATCCCGTTGTCCCCGTGGGACCTGTTACACCTGTGTGGCCTGTGTAGCCTGTAGGGCCATCAATACCATCCAAATTCACATTGTAAACTGCGCTTGTAAAAGGTCCGGCAATATTTGTAATGCTGTCAATCGTAATAGACCCCGAGCCGCTCGTATAACTCTGGACGCGTCCCTCAAACTTGATAGCCGAGTTTGCCGAGTTGACCACCACGACGGAATTACCCGCAATGTAGGAGAGTCCCGTGCCAACTGTATAGGTCTGAGTGCCACCCTCTGTCGGTGTCGGAGTGATGGCGCTCGTCGTTGCTGTTAAATACCGGTCGCCCGCAACACCTGTAGGGCCTGTCGCACCGGCTCCTGTCGCACCTGTTGCACCTGTAGGGCCCGTTGCGCCAGTTACACCTGTTGCGCCTGTTTGCCCGAGACCAGTCGGGCCGGTAGACCCCGTAGGGCCATCAATACCGTCCAAGTTCACATTGTAATAGGCGAGCACGAACGAGCCACTGATGTTGGTAATAAAATCAATAGTGATGGCGCCTGAGCCCGAATTGTAACTCTGGACACGGCCTTCAAACTTCGTAGCAGGTGTTGACGCATTCGTGACAATCACAGAATTTCCAGGAATATAGGCGAGCCCAGTGCCAATTGTGAGGCTCTGGGTTCCACCCTCTATGGGAGTCGGAGTGACTGCGGTCGTAGTTGCACTGAGAAATTTGTCGCCGGCTTGGCCGGTCATACCTGTGGGACCTGTAGGGCCAGTTGCGCCCGTGACACCTGTAGGGCCTGTCGCACCGGCCCCTGTCGCACCTGTTTGGCCTGTAGGGCCAGTTGCACCAGTTTGACCTGTAGGACCTGTTACGCCGGTTGCACCAGTGCTGCCGAGCCCTGTAGGCCCCGTATTACCTGTGGGACCTGTATTGCCTGTCACACCCGTTGCTCCAAATCCTGTGGCACCTGTTGCACCTGTAGGGCCTGTTCCACCTGTTGTACCGTTGAAGCCTGTCGCACCTGTCATACCCGTCGGACCCGTCATGCCCGTAAAACCTGTGGGACCGGTTCCGCCCTGTAGGCCACCATAGGGGAGGGAATTCCAAGGGGTTGTGCCGTCTCCAATTTTAAAGAGATATGTGCCGAGTTCAATGCCCATTTCACCACTTGCCAACGTCGGATTCACGGACGTCCAGTTTGCGGCAGTATCTCTTCGGAATTGTAGTTGAATAAACGGCATGCCGGCGGCGACTCTACCAGGGAGTGCTTTTTTGATGCATCTAGTGTGGTTAGACAGAGGTTCCGCAATCAAATGCCGGGCCTAACGAGTAGACGCTGGAGGCGTTTCCGCCGTCAAAAATGTAACTTGTAAAGACCACTTCACCTGTGGGACCTGTTGCGCCGGTCTCTCCTGTGGCACCTGTAGGGCCCGTTCCACCCGTTGTGCCATTGAAACCCGTAGGGCCCGTCATTCCTGTAGGGCCTGTTGCGCCAGTTGTGCCTGTCTGCCCTGTAGAGCCTGTTGTACCTGTCTGCCCTGTTGCGCCAGTTGCGCCAGTTGTGCCTGTCTGCCCTGTAGGGCCTGTTGCACCTGTCTGTCCCGTAGGACCTGTAGGGCCTGTTGCGCCAGTTTGACCTGTAGGGCCTGTAGGTCCTGTTGCGCCAGTCTGGCCTGTAGGGCCCGTTGCACCTGTCTGGCCTGTAGGGCCTGTTGCACCTGTTTGACCTGTCTGACCAGTATATCCAGTATATCCCGTTGGGCCATCAATACCGTCTAGATTTACATTGTAGACTGCATTCGTAAATGTGCCTTGTATATTGGTAATGGAATCAATCGTGAGTGCGCCACTGCCAACCGTGTAACTTTGGACACGGCCCTCAAACTTCGTTGTCGGTGTACTAGCGTTGGTCACAACCACAGAGTTTCCAGCAATGTAAGAAAGGCCTGTGCCAACAGTAAGGTTCTGACTTCCACCCTCTACAGGAGTAGGTGTGATCGCCGTGGTTGTCGCTGTCAAGTAGCGGTCACCTGCAGCCCCTGTAGGGCCTGTTTCGCCGGTAGGGCCCGTTGCACCTGTGTTGCCAGTGGGGCCGTCAATACCATCCAGGTTAATATTGTAAATTGCATTTGTGAATGTGCCTGTAATATTTGTGATATTGCTGACTGTGATTGAGCCGGTTCCAGAATTATAAGCGGACACCGTACCCTCAAAACGTGTCGTGGGGTCAGTTGATTTTGTAACGACTACGGAGTTGCCGACAATGTAAGAGAGGCCCGTATCAATCGTGAACGTTTCAGATCCACCCTGTGTCGGCGTCGGTGTAAATGTCGTGGATGCGCTCAAGTAGCGATCACCTGGAGCGCCTGTTTCACCTGTAGGGCCAGTTGCGCCAGTTTGACCTGTAGGGCCTGTGTTGCCCGTCGGACCTGTGTTACCCGTGGGGCCCGTGTTGCCTGTAGGTCCCGTGTTGCCTGTGGGACCTGTTGTGCCGGTTGCGCCTGTAGGGCCCGTCTGGCCCGTGTTGCCTGTAGGCCCAGTTGCGCCTGTCTGACCCGTGGGACCCGTTGCGCCTGTTTGACCCGTGGGCCCTGTTGCGCCTGTGGAACCTGTCTGACCTGTAGGGCCCGTGTCACCTTGACCTGTTGCGCCAGTTGCGCCGGTAGGGCCTGTTTGGCCAGTAGGACCTGTTGCGCCTGTGGAACCTGTCGCTCCTGTTTGGCCGGTAGGGCCCGTCTGGCCTGTGGTGCCCGTGGGACCGGTTGCGCCCGTGGGACCGGTTGCGCCCGTGGGACCCGTTGCGCCTGTTTGGCCCGTAGGCCCTGTTTGCCCTGTAGGGCCAGTTGCGCCTGTCGGGCCAGTTGCACCTGTGGGCCCTGTAACACCTGTTGCGCCCGTTGCGCCTGTAGGGCCTGTTGCCCCTGTTTGGCCAGTAGGCCCCGTTGTGCCCGTCGCACCAGTTGCGCCAGTTTGTCCAGTATTACCTGTTGCGCCCGTGTTCGTAGCAAAGCCGGCGGGACCTGTTGCGCCAGTGAAGCCCGTAAATCCTGTAGGGCCGGTTGGACCCCCAGAACCGGCAGCACCGACGATGTCAAACGACATATAGAACATTGTGGAGAGCGCCGGTGAATAGGAACTTCCATAGAGGTATGTGAGCGTAAAATCGTAATAGGTGAAGTTGTTGGTCTTAGAAGTTATTGTAAATATGTGTTCCAGGAGGTCAGACTTCCGATATAAGTGAAGAATACTGTTCGTCGTAATGGAGTTGAAAAATCCACTGCGTGCCTCTCCTGCGGAATCCACTACATTCACACGCATTGCGGTAGTGTTTGGAAGATTGGAATCATTAATAGAGAACTGACTGGGACCTGGAATCGCATTGGCAATACTATAGAGTTCATACTCGGCCGAGTTGGGAAGAGGGCCAGTGGGACCCTGGGCTCCTGTAGCACCAGTCACACCCGTGAATCCAGTGAAACCCGTGAAACCGCGGGGGCCGATTGCGCCTGTAGGGCCAATACGGCCCGTGGGGCCGGTCTGACCTGTAGGGCCAGTGGGTCCCGTTGCACCGAATCCTGTGGGGCCAGTTTCACCCGTGTAGCCTGTCACACCGGTGTCGCCAGAGGGGCCTATCGTGCCGGCGACGGGAAGAAAATGGACATTCTGGACACCTGAGCCCGGCTCATAAAGGGAGAGTGTGAGATAGAGCGGGTTGCCTTGGGGCCTAGGCGTGCTATAGACATTTGATGTGTCTACAAAGTATTGTACAGTCTGTCCGTCATAGAGTATATCAAATTGGGTTGTGGAAGTATAGGAGACACCAAGTGTTGACACACCGCCTCCATTCGGAATATCAATTATATCTATTAGTCCAGTGGTGCCCCCTACACTTAGAACAAACCCGTAGTCAAAATAAAGGGCATACGGTGGCGTTGGATTCGTAGGGTTCTCTGTGAAACCTACCCCAAGTTCAGCACTCGTCTGAAGCGTCTGAAACGTCACAAATGCGCCCTGTCTGTAGCCTTCCACAGACCATGCGCGCGAGTCCCAGGCGGGCACACCTGAAGCCGACTTCTCCACCTGCGCGGGACTGACGAGAATCGCATTGCTCGTCACCCACGAAAAGGCGCCCTGGGCAGGGCCCGTGGGTCCCGTTCCCGTCGCATTGGAGAGGTCCCAGAGGGCGGTGGGCAAGTCTGGAATCGGAAAAATGGTGCCGTCCGAAGAGGTGCTGATGGCTCCGAAGACAGACTGCCAGACACGATTGCCCTGTCCGTCGGCTGCCTGTATATAGCCCGTAGAGATGGGAAGGTTCGTGACCGGGTCAATAGAAGTAATCAATTGTGAAAAATATTGTGCTGATAAGTTTGGTGTGCTCATCTAACACCGTTCCTAACCAAATATGGGGAATTGCTCGGCCGTGCCTTGCAATTATCGCGGCGCTTGGCCCCCTACAAGGTCTCTTTCATTCTAGTAGGGATGACCTTAGGAGCAGGTTTATTACAATTGGTCGCAGTCGGAAAACAGGATGTATTCCTCACCGGCAATCCACAAATTACCTGGTTCAAAATGGTCTATCGGCGCTACACGCATTTTGCGATAGAGTAGCAGTCTATCCCCTTTGACGGCGATCCGGATTTCGGCAAGCGGCTCACATGTACAATTCCGAGACGGGGAGACCTGCTCGGACCCCTCATGCTAGAAATTGTGCTGCCCGAATTGGTGCTCACAACTGGGACACCGGCGGCCTATGTGAATTCTCTGGGGCACGCAATTATTGAAGAGGTGAGCATTGAAATTGGCGAGCAGGAGATTGACAAACAGACCGGAGAATGGATGGAAATCTGGTCGGAATTGTCGCTGCCGCCGGGTCAGCGGCTCGGTTTCAACAATATGATTCAGCGTTTTGATGGTGGCGTGGCTCCGCCTGTTACGGTGGCCCCGAGCGTGGCAACGGCGAGCAGCACGAACTCCTATGTCTACGGCGCTGTGAAATTGTATGTGCCTCTCCAGTTCTGGTTCTGTAAGAATCCGGGCCTCTATCTGCCGCTCTTGGCGATGCAGTATTGCACGATTCGCATCAATCTGAAACTCCGGTCTCTGGCGCAACTCGTGTGGCAGGCTGGAGCGCCTCAGAACACGGACACGTGCCCGCCGCCGGCCACCCAAGTCCGCCTCACGAAAATCAAGGACATCAAACTCTACGGCGACTATGTCCATCTGGACGTGGAGGAGCGCCGCCGCTTTGTGGCGAACTCGCACGAATACCTGATTGAACAGATTCAGTATACGCCGAAAGTGGATATTCCCGCCTCCAACACTACGGCAGTCGTACCTCTGGAGTTCAACCATTGTGTCCGCGAACTCCTCTGGGTGCTCCAGCGCAATGCGGTGGAGGCGAATAACGAGTGGTTCAACTTTAGCAGCACGTCCACGCAGGAGCCGGGCATTCGCCGCGACATGCTAGAGCAGGCTGTGATTCAGATGGATGGGTATGACCGCTTTGAGACCCGCGATGCGGGCTATTTCCGTCTCGTGCAGCCCTTCCAGCGCCACACGAATGTTCCGACGGAAACATTCATTTATGTGTATGCTTTCGCTATTAAACCGGAGGAGCAACAGCCTTCGGGCTCCTTCAATGCCAGCCGTATTGACACGCTGAAATTGCAGGTGTATCTGCGGCCCGATTCGGGACTGGCCTCAACCGACCCCAACTATGTGCCGACGCGTGGCAATTCCCACATTCGTGTCTACGCGCTGAACCACAACGTGCTCCGTGTCGTGGAGGGCTTCGCGGGTGTGCTCTTCAGGATATAATTCCGAGGAGAGAGGCAGGAGATGGCTTCATTGCTGCCATCAGTACTTCCAATTCCGGGAGCACAAAGTGCGCCTGGAAGTGTACTTCCAACAGGACTTTTGGGACAAGCGGCTTTGCCCATAGGGGCTTCAGCAGCGCCCGCGGCGCCAAGCGTAGCGCCAAGCGTAGCGCCAAGCGTAGCGCCAAGCGTAGCGCCAAGCGGAGCGCCAAGCGGAGCGCCAAGCGGAGCGCCAAGCGGAGCGCCAAGCGGAGCGTTGCAGCCGTCCCAAATGACACCCATCCAACAATTCATGGCGGGCGGAATGCGTATGGAGAAATTCACGCTCATTCTGCTCACCCTCTTTCCTCCTACCGCCCTCGCCGGTCTGAATCACCAGGCCATAGGCAATACTGTAGGTGCGCTTCTCAAAGTAGGTTCCTATCTGGTCAGCACTCTCTGGGCCATTCGTCTTATGGGAATTTATTCCGGGGTCATCACCAAAGTTCTTGCCGCTGCCCTTTTTCTCGGTCCTTGGTTTGTGTTTGACATCATGGAAATTATGATGAATCCGGAATTTCCGAAACAGGGATTCCGCCCTCCTCTTCCTATTCCGGGCTATCCTCCCCCGAAACCCACGGATGGCTCCTGGCTTCTCACTCCCACGCTTGTGAGTCTGATTCTGGCTCTCCTTCCCTCCTACGCTCTCGGTGCCACTGGAATTGTGAATCAGTTCTTCCCCGGGGCCGTCGGCGGCGATACGCAAAAGTATCTCGGCTACGCCACGGGTGGAGCGGCCGTCTTGGGTGCTGCCTTCGCGGTAATGTCTGCAAATAAGGCGCCGGCTGCTCCTATACCTGCTGCGCCCACAACACAAATGGGTGGTGGCGGGACAAAGCCCCTTCCTCCCCTTTCATCCTTTGCAAAAGGGCTAATGCAGTCTTCAAGCCCAAAAGCGTTTGAAGAGTCTAAGGCATTCCTCGGACTCCTCGGAGTTATTATTACGGGCGGAGTTGCGCTCAGCATGGCCCGTAATGCAGCCGCGAGTGCTTAAATCCGACTCCCAACCTTCCAAAAGAGATGAAGTTGCTTCTAGAGCAGTCTGAGTTTGAGACTCTGATTGGCCGCAATCCGGATGTGCCTGCGCCTACCGGCGTGACCATCATCTATTTCACGGCGGCTTGGTGCGGTGCATGCCGCCGTCTTGACATGAATCTGCTGCAGGCTACCTTTGCGACGGCGACTTGGCTGAAGTGCGATGTGGACCAGAACAACTACACAGCCGGCTTCTGTGGTGTTCGCGCGATTCCGGCATTTCTAGCCATTCGTGACGGGAAGATTCTGGGCCAGTTCCAGCACAGCAGCACGATGGATGTCGTGAATTGGCTGCACCAAACGCTGGGCAATTAATAGGGAGTATGGCCGCAAAAGGGGCCGAATATGATGTTGTTATAGTTGGAGCAGGAGTCGCAGGCTTCTTTACAGGCCTGGAACTACTGCGCGCTTCGCCAAGGCTGCGCATCGCAATTGCAGACAAGTACAAATTTCTCGGAGGTCGTACGTTCACCTTCAAAGCAGACATCTCTGGGGCGCACTATCAGTGGGAAGAGGGGGCTGCACGAATTTCAGAGGCGCATACGCTAACTCTCGCTCTAGCCGCCGGCTTTGGCCAAAAGACGGTCCCAATTACCGGCGCACTCCAATTTCAAGCGGCGGGGCGGCCAGCGGAACCTGACGAATTTTCTGCCGCACTCCCAATTCTCTTGGAACCCCTCCGGACAATTTCTCGGACTGTCCTCGGCCGAACCACTCTCAGGAAGGTCCTGGAGGAAATTCACGGCAGGGCCGCCGCAGATGAATTTCTCATTCGCTACCCCTATCGCGCTGAATTGGAGGTGATGCGAGCCGATATGGCCCTGGACCTTTTTATGAAAGAGTTCCGGACCTTTGAAGGGTACTCGTATCTGGCTGCGGGCTTCTCAGAATTGATCGCTAAGATGGAGGTGGAATTTAAGAGCCTTGGTGGAGTCATTCTTGACCAACACGAATGCGTGAATGTGCTGCCAGGAGCCGTCGTGTTTTTGAAGGGGGCACCGTCCGCCGGCCCGGCACGCGAAGAGGTGCGAGTTACGACCCGCGCAACCGTACTCGCAATCCCTTCAGCAGCCGTTGCACGCTTACCGCTCGCTAAGCGACTCCCCTGGCTCTCTCGGCTCGCCATGAAACCGCTGGTGCGCGTCTACTCGGTATTTCCTTTGGGTGCCGGCGGGAAACCCTGGTTTAGCGACTTGCCGAAGATGGTGACAGCGTCGGTACACCGTTTCATCATTCCGGGTGGAAACGCCCTCCAAATCTCCTATACAGATTCGCGCGACACCGAGCCGATTTTGGCCAAGAAAAAGGAGGGCGGGGAAAACGCCGTAGGGAAATGGCTCACGGCGGAGTTACGGGAACTCCTGGGCCGCAAAGAGATTCCTGAGCCGCTGTTTACGAAAGTTCACGCCTGGCCTGAGGGCGTCACCTATTGGCTGCCCGGTGACTATGACCCTATGGCCATCTCTCGGTTGGCCGCAAGGCCGCTCCCGAAAGAGATGCCTGGCTTATTCCTGTGTGGAGAATCCTACTCAACACGCCAGTGTTGGGTGGAGGGGGCTCTAGAGCATGCTGCGTTGACAGTAGACCTTGTTAAAAAGAGTTTAAAGGTGTAGAAGGTCATGGACGCACATTTACTTTTAGCAGTTTTCCACTTGGCGCTGATAGTTCCTCTTTTCCTCTATGTCGGCTTTCAGCGCGCGGCGACTCCGGACTGGCTCTACCACGTCCTCTTCGGTGTCGGTCTGGTCGTGCTGGCCTACCATGCGATGAAGTCGTTCACTCGCTGGGTCGCCAAGTCGCCGTCTGTGTGGATCAATCTGATTCACGTGGCCATCGTCGCGCCGCTGCTGATCTGGATTGGCTACTTTGGCAAAAAGACGGGACGTCCGGCGTACGAAATGTTGCTCATGGTTGGCTTCGCTGCACTCGGCTACCACCTGAAAAGTCTAGTGGTTGCCGCTCAGACATTCGGTTCTGGAACTGGTCATGACTAACCCTGAATAAGTGCGATATGCTGCTGTTGAACGTCCGGCATCGGCGCACAGCCCGCAATATGATAATGGAAGGCTGTGAGCGAGTTACAGGACTTGTTACAGTGGACACAGATGGGTGCTGAGGCTGACGGGCTGGATTCCGCGACAGCCGCCGCAGCCACTTCCTTACAGTGCTTCCGAACATAGTGAATCAGGAGATTGGCCTTTGTCAGAGTGCCCGCATACGCGCAGCCTGGCATAGGACACTTGAACATGCGCTCCTGCTCCTTCTGATGCTGTGCCTTCATGTGAAGGTCCAGCGTAGAGGCATGGAGAAACGACTTGTTGCACATCTTGCACTCAAAGGGGAGTTTCCCCTCGTGCTTCTTCATATGATAGTGCATCGTGCTCTGAATCCTCTTGGTGACACCGCAGTGAGGGCAGACATACTCGCCAGCGTCATTCTTCTTGTAGTCGTAGCCCATTTTCCACACCGGTTGGGTGGGGCCAATTTTTTCAATTTTTCGCGAGCGCAGTCCGACAGGGCTGCGGGAGTGAAAAATGATTAGTTGCCTTTAGGCACCTGGCCAATTTTTGTCGCGAGCAGCACCTGGAGACTACACTCCTAGTTTGAATAGGATGCTCATAATCGCTACTCTCGCGATAGGCCCCGACTTCCGGCGTGCTCTCGCACCGGCTCTCACCGCCAAACGCGACTATGCCGCCAGACATGGCTACGTCTACCTAGAGGGTGGTGAGGAGGTCTGGGACAGGACCCGACCGATCGCTTGGTCAAAAGTAGGATTTCTGCTATCTATTCTGGACCGAGTACCCGACGGGACGATTGTGTGGCTCTCCGATGCAGATGTGCTGATCACGAACCCCGCGCTCCGATTGGAACAGTATGTGCTTCCTCTGCTGCCTGCGAACAAAGACATGCTGATGACACTAGACGCGTGCGGTCATGTGAATTCGGGGAATATGCTGATTCGTGCTGGACCCTGGGCCCGAGACTTTTGGCGACGCGTGGATGGGCGGACCGATTGTACCTATCACATCTGGTGGGAGAATATGGCGATTTTGAGGCTGATGGAAGAGGTGCCGGCCGATGCGGCGCGAATTCATGTGACGAGTGACCACAAGCGCTTCAACGCGTATCTCCAAGGTCTTCCGGGGCAGGCACTCTGGGAACCTGGGGATTTTCTTGTCCATTTTGCGGGCGTCTATGATGTAAAGCGGATGGCGGACCTTATCCGGGCTATCCAGGCTGGAAAAATTCCACGCCTAGATATGACCAACCCTTCAGTGGTTAATTTCTTGTAATTGAATATAATGAACTCCAGTTCTAGCAGCAGTAGTAGCAGCAGTAGTAGCAGCAGCACGACTACGATGATGCCCGGTGTGCCGAATGCGCCCAAGCCCCCTATGATGGGTGGCCGCCGTGGTAAGCGTCGCGCTGGTACGCGCCGCGCGTCTCGCCGTGGCCGTAAGGGCACGCGCCGTCAACGCGGTGGCCAGATGGCGACGACGATGAGTGTCCCGTCTGCAATGCCTACGGTCGCCACACCGGCGGCGGTACCGGCTGCCGTTGCGCCCCCTGCTGTTGCACCGGCGGCCATCCCTGGCACGCCGACGACCATCGCTCCCCCGACAGGTATGGCTGCGCCTGCTGCGGCGCGCCCGATGATGGGTGGCAAGCGCGGCCGCATGGTTGGCAGCAAGGCGCAGGTGTGGCACGGCACGGCTCACCACACGGTCGGTGGCCTGACGAAGAAGGACCTGATGAAGCACAAGGGCCGCATCGTGTCCAAGAAGAAGCACGCGCTGGGCAAGAAGGCGTTCAAGAAGTTGGTGAAGGCCGGCTACAAGCCGAAGAAGGGCACCTTTAAACTGTTCCGCAAGTAAACTTGTAGAATAAGTTTAAAATAAAAGTATCAAGTGATTGACTAAGACAAAATCAGTTCGCAAACCTCCATCCAGCGCAGAATCTGCATGCGAGCCTCGGCCCCATTCCCTGTAAAAATCCCCAGATCCAGCATCTTCTGGAACCAGAACCAAATCCGGCGCGAGCATTCGGCCTGTTTCAGGCCGTCCTCCTGAATCGCCCGCCGCTGCTCCTTTAGGAATGCTTTTATAGGCTTTCGCACATCTTCTTGTAGATATGTGCTAAAGCCCGACCAGACCAAACACTCACCATCTGCAGAAAACTTGAAATTGCTGAAAAATTTGTAGGCAACAGCGGTCGGCACAGGGAGTTTCGTGACTTCTTCGTATTCGGCCAAAAGGTCAAGGTCAACCATTCTGGAACATTAGAGTCCATGCGCCTTAGGCACAGCAGCCAAAGAGTCCGCCACAGACCGCAACAGTTCCGCAGCCTCCGCGGGGCTATACGCGGCCGTCGTCGCACCCCCCTCTGCCGGGTCAAACCAATAGAGCGCCCCACGACGCTGTGTTTCCGCTATTGCAGACCACACCAGCCCCACGTCCGCTGCCGCGATTTCACGCAGAACGGATCGCAAAGTGGCAACGTGTCCCATACGGGGCTGTAGAGTGTGATCTATAATATCGGCCGCCGCATCAGCCGTCCAGAAAATCGCGTCCCAATCTCCCGCCATTGGCTGCTGAAC
>JACCDW011744379.1_pt1 | contig 18300 bp, 21 predicted proteins | sample 7449781 | NCBI WGS metagenome assembly JACCDW01 (sample SAMN15323449, study PRJNA562643) | freshwater metagenome | isolation source: river surface water | place: USA:Blue River Watershed | collected 2017-08-18
CGATATCGAGGAAGGCGCCGGGATGCTCCTTGTCCGGCATCTGCATCTTGCGCGCGCGAATCAGCCCGCCGTCTTTGCCGGTCAGGCCGACAGCCTGACCGCCGTAGTGATTAATCAGCATCACGATATCCTGCTGCACTTCGCCGCCGAGCACCCACTCGACGACTTCCATCGTCTCTTCGTCGGTGATGCGCATGCCCTGCACGAAGGTACCCTGCTTGCCGATTTTTTTCAGCGCGCTATCGATCTGCGGACCGCCGCCATGCACCACCACCGGGTTCATGCCGACCAGCTTCAGCAGGATCACGTCGCGCGCGAAACCATGCTTCAGGCGCTCCTCGGTCATTGCGTTGCCGCCGTATTTGACGACAATGGTCTTGCCATGAAACTTGCGAATATAGGGCAGTGCCTCCGCGAGGATTTCGGCCTTAATCTCGGGAGCGATGGAGGAAGTGGGCATTACGGTGACGAGTCGTGACGGATAAGAATGAAGGAAACAGCAATGGTGCGCCGATTTTACCGCCAAACTCCGCTGCTGTTCGCTGGCATTTTGCGAGCCCCGGCCGCAGAGGACCACGGCCCTAGGGACAACGACGCATGGTGACGCCGGGATAATGCGCGGCAGCGGCGGCCAGCTGCGCGCCCGACGGCCCGTCAACACCCAACCAACGATAGACGTAACGCGCCGAGTTCGGCGGATGGTCGACGATGCGGGCGTCATGCACGCCGGCGCCACGCAGTTTTTCCAGATGAGCGTCGGCCAGTTCGGTGCGCGTGAAGCGACCGAGCGAAATGCCCCAGCGGCGCGCGGGATCATCGCGAATCACCGCGCTGTCGGCAAAACCCATTTCGCGTAACTGCGCCAGCCGTCGATTGGCTTCAGCCTCACTGCGCAGCGGCGGCAGGTACACCAGTTGCGAAGGCGCGGGCTGCATCACCCGTCGCTGCGGCAGACCGCTAACTGACAGGCGCGACACGCCCTGCTCGAAGCTGGCTGCGGTCTGCGTATTGAAGTCACCAATCTCGATGCAGCTGCTGACCGCGCCGGCCAGCGGCTTGTCGGTCGGAGTCGGGGAGGTCCGGGGTGCCGGCGGCGTACTGGCCATGGGCGATGGCGGCCTGCCGGTCGCGTCCGTCAGGGTCACCCGCGACGCATTGATCTGCAGCGCGAGCCGCTCGGGCTCGGCCGATCCCTGCCGCGCCGCCTGCATCACCAGCAAGACCACCAGGTTCGCCAGCAGCAGCAAAAAGAAAATCAGTCTCATGCGGTCTCCGACAGCAATGCCGTGTGCAACCCGTGCAGCACCAGATTGTCGATCTGTTCAACGGCAAACGGCAGATGTGGCGCGATATAGGGCGCGGCGCCACCGGACAGGAGGCAATGCGCATCCGGCAATTGCTGCAGTGCCTGAGTGATCGCGCCGACCTGCGCATGCAGGCATCCGCTGATGATCGCGTCATGCGTATTGTCCGCAAACAGCCGCTGCAGCGTTACGTCATGGATGTCCGGAAGTTGCGCGGTGTTCAGCGCCAGCGAGCGCGCCATCGTGCCGAGGCCGGGCAGGATCATGCCGCCGATGAAATGACCGGCTGCATCCAGCGCATCGACCGTGGTCGCCGTGCCGGCAGTAATCACCAGCAATGGCTGCGACGCAAAACGCTGACGCGCGCCAATCAGTGACGCGAAGCGATCGCTGCCGAGCTGCGCCGGATCGCGGTAACCATTGCTGACGCCGGCACAGGCGGCTTGCGAATGAAACCAGCGTATCGCATCACGCGGGACGCCGGCGTCGGCCAGTCGGGACGCAAGTTGCGCGGCGATGTCCGCGCCGGCCACATTGCACAGCAACGCTTGCGTGGGCCGCGCGTGCTGCCAGTGTGACGACAACCCGGCCAATTCGGCATGTAAGGCTGCGCCACTTGCCAGCCATTCACCGGCGGCGGCATCGTCACGGGCCAGAGCCCATTTCACGCGCGTGTTGCCGGCATCGATCAGCAGCAGCATCTCAACTCCCTATCGGCGCTGGCGCGCGCAGCGATACGTCACCGGCGGCGATGGGTAACAGACCATCATCGGTCTCGAGCAACAGACAACCCTGCGCATCGATACCGCGCGCGATGCCCTGCTGCAGCAGCCGTCCCTGCTCGAGCATCATTACCGGCAATCCGGCAAACGCATGCCAGCGCTGCCAGCGATCGATGAAGGGCGCGAGCCCTTGCGCATCAAACAGCGCCAGCGCGACGACCAGCGCATCGGCCAGCGCGGCGAGCAACTCATTGCGGTCAATCGCCTTGCCCAGCGCCGCGACTTCATTGCCGACCCCGGCATCGCGGTCGGCGTTGCTGTGCACATTGATGCCGATGCCGATCACGGCCCATAGCCGGCTGTCAGCATCGCCGCGCGCGGCGCTGGTTTCGACCAGGATGCCGCCGAGCTTCGCGCCATCGAGCAGCAAGTCATTCGGCCATTTCAGTGTCACCGCGTGTCCGCGCGCGCGCAGCATGTCCGCCAGCGCGACACCGATCGCCAGCGGCAGGCCGCTCAGGCGCGTAACCGGGCCGCCAAAAGGCCAGGCGAGGGAGAAACACAAGCTGTCACCCGGTGCAGCCAGCCAGCTGCGACCGGCGCGGCCGCGACCGGCGGTCTGCGCTTCGGTAGCGAGCAATAACGGTGCGCGCAACTGATCAATGCGCTGCCGGAGGTCGGCATTGGTGGAGCCGGTGGACGCAGTCACCTCAACGGCAAGCCCGTTGCGGGTGGCAGCGCACAGTTCGGCGATGCGTGCGGCATCCAGAGCGAGGTTCATCCGCGCATTGTATCGGCTGCAGCGGAGTCCGGATGACGCGCATAACAAAGTCCAATACACTGGCTCGCATGCCCGAACTGATCAGCCAACGGTCCGCCGATACCCCAGCCAAGACGCCAGGCACCCCCCGTGCAGGTAGCCGGGCATCGGCATCCGCGCGGATCGCGCTGGCGTTTTATCTGGTGCTGGTCATTTACGCGAGCTGCTATCCGTTTTCGGGCTGGCGAGACAATGGCCTGTTGCCCTGGTCGTATCTTGCGGAGACCATGCCGCATTACTGGACCGGATTTGACCTGATCGTCAATGTGCTTGGCTATGTGCCGCTCGGCGTGCTGGCGGTGTTCGCCATGTACCCGGCCCGGCACGGCATCCGCGCGGTGGCCATGGCGATGGTCTTCGGCATGCTGCTGGCCACGCTGCTGGAGTGCGTGCAGAACTATCTGCCGTCACGGGTGCCGAGCACGCTGGACCTGATCACGAATGCCTCGGGCGTGCTGCTGGGTGCGCTGCTTGGCGCGGGGCTGGCCATGCCGGTGCTTGAGCGTAGCTGGCTGCGTTCACTGCGCATGCACTGGTTCTCGGATCAGGCCAGTCGCGGGCTGATCGTGGTCGCGCTGTGGCCGCTCGCGCAGATTTATCCGCAACCGTATCTGTTTGGCCATGGTCAGTGGCTGCCGACGCTGTCGGCCTGGTTATCGGACTGGCTTGATGCGCCGATCGATATCGGCCAGCTGCTCTGGCGCGACATCGGTATCGATATCGATCAGTTCTTAGTCGCCGAGGTCGTCATTACCGCGCTCGGCATGAGCGCTGCGCTGCTGACGCTGCTGTGCCAGACGCGGCGGCACGCGCCGCGTGCTTCGCTCGCGGTCGCGCTGCTGTGCTCTGCGATCGCTGTGAAGGCGCTGGCGCATGGCATGCTATTCGCGCCATCAGATGCATTCAGCTGGCTGACGCCGGCGGCTGTCAGCGGTCTGCTGGTCGGCGTCGTGATGCTGGCCGGGCTGTCGTTCGCGCCGCCGCTCGCACAGCGCCGCGCCGCGGTGGTCGCGCTGATTGTTTGCCTGCTGCTGCTGAACGTACTGCCGTCGAATCCGTATTTCCTGTCAACGCTGCGCGAATGGGTGCAGGGGAAATTCCTGAACTTCAACGGCGCGGCGCAATTTCTATCCCTGTTCTGGCCGGTGTTTGCACTGTGGTTCCTGCTGCATCCCGCGCATCGGAATGCGCATCAGGACGCAGATCGCGCCGATGCCTAGAGCAGGTATCATGCCGCATCCCAATGATTTTTTCTTTCGCAACGATGAGTGACTCTTTCTATCAGCACCATGTGTTCATCTGTACCAACGTGCGCGATGACGGCCGTCCGTGCTGCGCCGAACGCGGCGCGCAGCGCGCGCAGGAACACGCAAAACGGCGGATGAAGGCGCTGAATCTGAACGGGCCCGGCAAGGTGCGCATCAACAAGGCTGGCTGCCTTGATCGCTGCGAAGAAGGTCCGGTACTGGTGATCTATCCGGAGGCGGTCTGGTACACCTATGTTGATGAGCAGGATATCGACGAAATCGTCGACTCACACCTGATCAACGGCAAAGTCGTCGAGCGCCTCAAGCTCTGACACTGTCAGTACGCTCATGAATGCTCAGACACAGGCTTTCACGCTGCCCGGTCACGCGGGTCTGATCGAATGCAAGCTGGATCTGCCGCAGGACAGCGCACCGCGCGGTATTGCGATCGTTGCGCATCCGCATCCGCTGTACGGCGGCACGATGGACAACAAGGTCGTGCAGACGCTGGTACGTGCTTTCCTCGCGCTCGGCTATGCCTGCGCGCGGATGAATTTCCGGGGCGTCGGTCAATCGGAAGGTGTGCATGATGGCGGCGCCGGGGAGACTGACGATATCGCATTGCTGGTTCAGCACATGGTCGAACGCTATCCTCAGGTGCCGGTGGCCCTGTCGGGATTTTCGTTCGGCACCTTCGTGCTGTCGCATCTGCAACAGAGAATGACGGAACAAGGCCGCCCGGCCGAACGCTTGGTACTGGTCGGCTGCGCGGCCGGCAAATGGGAACTGGCGCCGGTACCGGCCGATACGATCCTGATTCACGGCGAGCAGGACGAGACGATTCCTTTATCCGACGTACTCGACTGGGCGCGGCCGCAAGACCTGCCCGTGGTCGTGATTCCGGGCGCGGACCATTTCTTTCATCGCAAGCTGCATCACATCAAGCAATGGGTCGTCGCGATGTGGCATCGCTGAGTAAAAACCTTTGCCGGTGACCTGCATCAGGAAGCGCGGCGCTATAATTCGCGCAGCATTCCTGCGCTCAATCTTTCTCCTGCCCTCCGGTTTTCAATGAAAAAATTTCTGGCCGCCTGCGCCGCGCTGTTCCTGTGGGCCACGGCTGCTGCACAGTCTCTGCCGCCGCCCCTGATCGCTGCCCGTTCGTGGCTGGTGATGGATGCCAACAGCGGGCAGATTCTGGCTGCGCAGGATCCGGATACGCGCGTGGAACCGGCTTCGCTGACCAAGATCATGACGGCCTATATCGCTTTCGCCGCCGTTCGCGACAAGCGGCTCGACCTGAATCAGCTGGTGAGCGTTTCCGTCAATGCCTGGAAGGTTGATGGCGACAGTTCGAAGATGTTCATCGAACCCTCCATGCCGGTGCGAGTGCAGGACCTGCTGTACGGACTGATTGTTCAGTCCGGCAATGACGCAGCGGTTGCGCTGGCCGAGGCAGTAGCCGGTACCGAAGGTGCGTTCGCGGATCTGATGAATCGCGAGGCACTGCGGATGGGCATGAAAAACACACGCTATGCGAATCCGCACGGTCTGCCGAACCCGAACCACTACTCGACAGCGCGTGACCTGTCGATACTCGCGACGCGGCTGATCACGGATTTTCCGGAACTGTACAAAATTTATTCGACAAAAAACTTCACCTATAACCGCATCACGCAACCGAACCGTAACCGGCTGCTGTGGCTTGATCCGACCGTCGACGGCATGAAGACCGGCCACACGCAGGCGGCCGGCTACTGCCTGATCGCAACGGCGAAACGTGCCAACGGACCGCAGGGCGAGCGCCGCGTGCTGTCGGTGGTGCTGGGCACTGAATCGGATGCGGTACGCGCGCAGGAAAGCCAGAAGCTGCTGAACTGGGCCTTTCTGAATTTCGATACCTACAAGGTGTATTCGAAAGGCCAGCCGGTATTGACGCCGACGGTCTGGAAGGGCTCGCTGAATCGCGTCAAGCTCGGCTTCAACCGTGATGTCTATGTCACGCTGCCGCGCGGAACCCGTCCGAAGATCATGCCAGTCGTTGAACGTAATGACCCGCTGGTCGCGCCGATCAGTCAGTTTGCGCCGGTCGGCACACTCAAGCTGATGGACGGCGATAAGGTGGTCAATACGCTGCCGCTGTTGGCGCTGGAGCAGGTGAATCCGGCGACCATCTTCGGCCGCACGATTGACTCAGTACGGCTACTGTTGCCGCATTGATGAAAGGAGGGACGATGCCGGTTCCTGCCGACAGTCTGATCGACTATCCGAGTGATTTCCCAATCAAGATCATGGGCGCGATGCAGGACGCATTCGCAGCCACCATGGTCGAGGTCGTGCGTAAGCATGATCCCGAATTTCATGCCGGGAAAATGGAAATGCGCCCTTCATCGAAAGGCAATTACCTGTCGCTGACCGTCACCGTGCGCGCGACCAGTCGCGAACAGCTCGACAATCTGTATCGCGAGCTGTCGTCCCACGCGATGGTTAAGATCGTGCTGTAACGCGTATGCGTACGCTGTGCATCGTCCGGCGCGGTATCGAGTCCTACGAGCAGACCTTTGCCGACATGCGCGCATTCACCGACGCGCGCGACGCGAACACGCCGGACCAGCTGTGGTTGGTCGAGCATCCTCCGGTCTACACGCTGGGACTGGGCGCCGATCCCGCGCATGTGCTAGACGCACATGCGATCCCGGTGGTGCAGACGGATCGCGGCGGCGAGGTGACTTATCACGGCCCCGGACAGGCAGTAATCTACCTGCTGTTTGATCTGCGCCGCGAAGGCCGCAAGCTGCTGCCGCGCGAATTCGTGCGCGGCATCGAGCAGGCCGTGATCGACACCCTTGCGTCGTATAATTTGCGGGGTGAGCGCAAGGCGGGTGCGCCTGGCATCTATGTCGCCGAAGGCGCATCGCGCGGCGCGAAGATTGCGGCGCTCGGTCTGAAGATACGCGGCAGCGGTTGTACCTATCATGGCGTGTCGCTCAATGTGGCGATGGACCTGCAGCCGTTCTCGTGGATTAATCCATGCGGCTATGCGGATCTCGCGACGACAGACATGCGCTCGCTGGGCGTTGAGGCTCCGATCGCCGATGTACAACAGACGCTCGCCCACCACCTGCAACAACAACTGGATTCCTGAGCATGGCTGACGATACCGCCGCAACGGCCTACAACCCGGGCGACAAGCAAAAGGGCGCGGGCAAGACCGCGCGCATTCCGATCAAGATCGTGCCGGCCGAGAGGCTCGCAAAACCGGACTGGATACGCGTGAAAGCTGCGTCGCCGACGACGCGCTTCTACGAAATCAAGGACATTCTGCGCGAGAACAAGCTCGTGACCGTGTGCGAAGAAGCATCCTGCCCGAATATTGGTGAATGCTTCGGCAAGGGTACCGCGACCTTCATGATCATGGGCGACAAGTGCACACGCCGCTGCCCGTTCTGCGATGTCGGCCATGGCCGCCCGGATCCGCTGGATGTGAATGAACCTGAAAACCTGGCGAAGACGATCGCTGCGCTGAAGCTGTCGTATGTGGTGATCACGTCGGTAGATCGCGACGATCTGCGCGATGGCGGTGCTGCGCATTTTGTGGACTGCATACGGCGCACGCGTGAGCTGGCGCCGACGACCCGTATCGAAATTCTCACGCCGGATTTCCGCGGCCGCATGGACCGCGCGCTGGAAATCCTGAAAGCCGCGCCGCCGGACGTGATGAACCACAACCTCGAAACCGTGCCACGCCTGTACAAGGAAGCGCGTCCGGGATCGGATTATGTGTATTCGCTGAACCTGCTGAAGCGTTTCAAGGAATTGCACCCGGATGTGCCGACCAAATCAGGACTGATGGTAGGTCTGGGTGAAACTGATGAGGAAATTGTCGACGTGATGCGCGACCTGCGCGCGCATCACGTCGATATGCTGACCATCGGGCAATACCTGATGCCCAGCGGCGACCACCTGCCGGTGCGGCGTTATGTGCATCCGGACACCTTCAAAATGTTCGAAGAAGAAGCGAAGAAGATGGGCTTCGTGCATGCGGCGGTCGGCGCGATGGTACGCAGCTCCTACCATGCGGACCAGCAGGCACATCAGGCGGGCGTGGGCTGATTCTCGCCAACAGAACCCACAAAAAAACCTGCCATCGGGCAGGTTTTTTTGTGGGTGCCGAAGTCGCTCAGGCCGCCAGCGCCTTCTCGATCAACTGCCGGAACGCCGCAACTTCGGGAATGCCGACATAGCGCTTCAGGATGTTGCCTTGCTTGTCGATCACGAAGGTCGTCGGCGTCAGCTGCACATTACCAAAGGCTTTTGCATTCGCACCGTCCGCATCGAGCGCGACCTTGAACGGCAGCTGCCGGGTTTCCGAATAATTTTGTACATATTTCGGCGGGTCATAGCTCATCGCCACCGCGACAAATTCCAGACCTTGCTCACGGTACTGGTTATAAGTCTCGACCATCTGCGGCATCTCGGCGATGCAGCTGCTGCAGCTGGTCGCCCAGAAATTCACTAGCACCACCTTGCCGCGCAAGGATTCGGTCGTGATCTGTTCGCCGTTCAGCGTCTTGAAGGTCACGGCCGGCGCCGCTTCTTTTTTCAGCAGCGACAATCCGAAAAACAGCACGACACCGAGTATGGCCACGATGGCCATGATCTGAATGATGGTCAGGCCGGCGATACGGCGGGGGAAATGTTTGGACATGAGCGTGTGAATTTAAGCCAACACAAAGCACTATTATAGGTCAGCGCGACATACGGGCCGGAAAAATCCGGCCCGGGCGTTCAGTTGGCGCGTGCCTTGGGCTCGTCGGTCGCGGGTTTGGGCTGCAGCTCCAGCAAATCATCTTCGCTGATGTATTCGAACAGTTTGACGACTTTCTTGATATTGCCGGCAGCATTACGCGCGACCTCGGCACCGAGTCTGGCCTCGCGCTGCGTGACACGCCCCATCAGGTAGACGACACCGCGATCCGTGTGAATCTTGAACGCACTGAGGTACAGATCCTTGGTGTCGATGATGGCCGCCTTCACCTTACTTGTGATCAGCAGATCGGACGAGCGCGCATTCACAGAAGATACCGGCGCGACGACCAGATCATTCTCGATGCTTTTCACACCGGGCAGCGTTGCAATCTGCTGCTCGACTTCGGCTTTCATTTTGTCGTCTTTCACCTCACCGGTCAGCAGCACCAGCCGGTTGTAGCTGGTGACTGCGACGCGACCCTTGTCGCCGGTGATTTTGTTAGCGCGCCCTTCGCCCTTGATTTCGATCGACTTATCATCGGTCTGAGTGCCGAGCGTGCGGCGATCCACCGCCGACATCGCACCCACCGCGGTGGCACCCACCACCAGCGGGACGCAACCCTGCAGGCTGCAGACGAAGACCGTGCCCAGCGCCAGCGCGAGCAGCGGCTGACGGAGTGCGGTAACAAATACTGGCTTCATTCGATCTCTCCTCCGAAAAGCGCGACATCAATGCCGTCGCATAAGCAATGAACAATCAATAAATGGACTTCCTGAATGCGCGCGCTTCGTTCATGCGGCACGCAAATATGCACGTCCACATCGGTCAATGCACTGCCCAGCGCACCGCCACCGTTGCCAGTCAGCGCAACGACGCGCATGTCGCGCTCGAGTGCCGCCTCCACCGCAGCAAGCACATTCGCTGAATTTCCCGAGGTGGACATCACGAGCAAAACATCGCCGGCCTGACCGAGCGCCTGCACCTGTTTCGCGTAGATCTGACTAAAGCCCTCATCGTTGCCAATGGCGGTCAATACCGAGGCGTCTGTCGACAAAGCGATCGCCGGTAATGGCAGGCGCTCACGCTCGAAGCGCCCAATCAGCTTGGCCGCGAAATGCTGGCAATCGGCGGCGGAACCCCCATTGCCGCACGCCAGAATGCGATTGCCATTCGACAGCGCGGTAAACATCAGTTCAATCGCTTCGGCGATCGGCTGTGCCAGCACGGCCGCCGCTTGTATCTTCAACTCGGTGCTTTCGCGGAATTGTTCAATGATGCGTTGCTTGCTCATAGGGCGGATTATAAAGCCAGCATTCTTTCCGGGTAATGATGAATCGATGATGCCCCAGAGAAACTAAACCTCAGGCTGACAAGACGTGTTTCAGCCATACCAGCGTATCGCCGTCGATGCAGATCGCATCGAAGCGACAGGGCGGCGGATGCGGGAAACGCAGCAGATAGACCTCGGCGGCGCGCCATAATCGCGCCCGTTTGGTGGCGGAGATACTGGCGGCGGCACCGCCGAAATGCCGGTTGCGGCGCTGACGGACTTCAATAAAGACCAGCGTCCCGGCATCGCGCATGACCAGATCGATTTCGCCCCGTCGGCTGCGGGCATTGCGCTCAACCAATTCCAGCCCCTGACTGCGCAGGTAGGTCAGCGCCCGATCCTCCGCCTGCCGCCCGCGCTCTGTGGTGGTGTGCTTCATCGATTCATACGGCCGTTTTGGACAATATGTCGATTGTCGGCGACCTGAACCTGCCTGCCCACTTCTTTCATCGGCCCTCCATGGATCCGCACGCTGCTTCCGATTTCTCCGCTTTGCTGGCTTCGCTGGCTGATGAGCTGCAGCGGCAGAGTTTTCCTGCCGGCGCCTTGTATGTGGTCGCCACGCCGATGGGTAACATCGCTGACATCAGCGTGCGTGCACTGAAGGTGCTGGCGACTGTGGATGCAGTGGCTTGCGAAGATACACGCAATACCGGCCAGCTGATGTCGCGTTATGGACTATCGAAGCCTTTACTGGCCGCTCATCAGCACAACGAACGGGAAGTCGCACAAAAAATCATTCAGCGACTGCACAACGGTGAGCGTATTGCGCTGGTGTCGGATGCAGGCACACCGGCGGTCTCGGATCCGGGAGCGCGCATGGTTGACGAGGTGCGTCTGGCGGGTTTGCCGGTGATTCCGATTGCCGGCGCATCCGCCGCCGTGGCGGCGCTGTCGGCCAGCGGACTGATGAATGATCAGTTTCGCTTCGTCGGCTTCCTGCCTGCAAAAGACCGGCAACGCGAGCTCGCGCTGGCAGCGCTGGCGAATGACAACGCGACCCTGGTGTTTTATGAAGCACCGCACCGTATTGCCGACACGCTCGATGCGATGCTGCGCGCCTTCGGACCGCAGCGACGCGTGGTGATTGCGCGCGAACTGTCGAAACTGTTTGAGCAAATGCATCGCTGCACGTTGTCGGAAGCCGCTCTCTGGCTGAATGCGGATGCGAACCGGCAGCGTGGCGAATTTGTGTTGCTGATCGAGGGCTCAACCAGTGAGGCCGATGCGTCGGCCGATGCGAAGCACTTACTGTCTGTCTTGCTGCAGGAATGTCCGGTCAGTCAGGCTGCAGCACTGGCGGCGAAGATTACCGGCATGAAGAAGAATGCCTTGTATGCGATGGCGCTACAGATGAGCAACGATGGCGCAGATACCTGAGCGATGTGAACCGGTGAGCCCTGGGAACTGCGGCGCAGGCTCAGCTGAACGCGACTAACGCTGAACGATCGTGGTTCTGATCTGCGATGCGCCCTGCAACTGTCGCGACGCTTCGTCGGCCAGCGCGCGGCTGCCAAACGGACCGCTATGCAGACGAAATAAACCCTGATGTTGAACCACTGAGGGGGAAGGCAGCTGCGACGGCCAGCCGGCCATCAAGCGCTCGCGCATCGCCACGGCGTTGCCTTGCTGAGCATACGCGCCAAACTGCAGATAGAAACCCGGCATCACCGATGCCGGCGCCATCTCCGTCTTCACCTCTATCGGAAGCGTACGCGCGATCGGATCGTCGGCCCCGATAGCTGCCTGCAGATCCTGTCGCGTCTTCTGCTTCGTCGATTGCAGCCGCGCGATTTCGTCCGGCAGCAGACGCTCAACCTCGAGCTCGGCACTGCCACCGCGAACCATATCCAGCTTCAGCGCGGCGGTGTACGACAGATCGATGATGCGCGCCGGATGGAAGGGTCCGCGATCGTTCACCCGCACGATCACCTGACGGCCGTTGCGTAAATTCGTCACGCGCACATAGGACGGCAGCGGCAGCGTGGTGTGCGCCGCCGTCATCTTATACATGTCGTAGATTTCGCCGGAGGCCGTTTTCTGGCCGTGAAATTTCTTCCCGTACCAGCTACCGATACCACGTTGCACATAAGGCCGGCCATCCGTGATCGGCACATAAGTCTGATCGAACACGGTGTAGGGCTTGCTTGGTCCCTTCAGCATGGGCTCGACTTTTGGCTCCGCATCGGGGGTCTCCAGCAGGCCCTCGGGCATCCGCTCGGCAGGTCCGTCATCCTGATAGTAGCCGCCGGGCTTTTTCGCCACTGGCGCGGGCGCACTGGCCACCGGCGGCAGCGGTTTCGGCGGCGCGGGTGCGTCGTCGCGCACGGACAGATCGACCGTGCTGCAACCAGCCAGTACCAGCGCTGCACCCAGCAGTCCCGGACGGGCGAAAGCCGATGGTGTGCGCAGTGCCGTCATGTCAGGTTTGTACCAGCTTGCGATGACGCTGAATGCTCATCAGCGTGCCGACGGCGAGCGACAGCGTGACGAAAGCGGTACCGCCATAACTCATGAACGGTAATGGCACACCGACCACCGGCAGGATGCCGCTGACCATACCCATGTTAACGAACGCGTACACGAACAGCGACAGCGTGATCGCGCCGGCCAGCAGTCGCGAGAACAGCGTTGGCGCATTCGCAGCAATCAGCAGGCCTCGGCCGATCAGCATCAGGTACAGCACCAGCAGTACCCCATTGCCGAGCAGACCGAATTCCTCGGAAAACACCGCGAAGATGAAGTCTGTGGTGCGCTCGGGGATGAATTCGAGATGTGCCTGCGATCCGTTCAGCCAGCCCTTACCGATCAGTCCGCCCGAGCCGATCGCAATGGTCGACTGGATGATGTGGAAGCCCTTGCCCAGCGGATCCGAACTGGGATCGATCAGCGTCATCACGCGACCGCGCTGGTAATCATGCAGCATGGACCAGACCAGCGGCAGGCTCGCGAGGCCGGCGATGATCATGCCGATAATCAGGCGCCACGATAATCCGGCCAGGAAGATCACGAAGAAACCCGACGACAGCACCAGCATCGCCGTACCAAGGTCGGGCTGACGCAGGATCAAAGCCACCGGAAGGATCGTCAGCACACCGGCAATCAGAAAGTCGCGCCAGCGAATCATGCCCTCGCGCTTCTGAAAATACCATGCGAGCATCAGCGGCAGCGCCAGCTTCATGATTTCGGAAGGCTGGATGATCACGCCAATATTGAGCCAGCGACGTGCGCCATTTTTCACGAGTCCGAACAGGGCCACACTCACCAGCAGCCCGAGTCCGATCAGGTAGATCGGCAGCGCGAAACGCATCAGCTTCTGCGGCGGAATCATGGCCGCCACCCACATCACCATGATGCCAACCGCAATATTGCGCAGATGGCCTTCGAAACGGCCCGGGAAATCCATGCCGGCCGATGACACAGCGAGACAGCCCAGCACCAGAATCAGGCCAACGATGATCGCGAGCGAGCGATCAAAAATCAGCAGGCGCCGCTTGAACGACTCGACGACCATGCTGCGTGAACCATTGATCATTTGGCGCTCCTGTCATCTGCCTGCGCGGCAGGCTGGCGCGGCACGCCCGGCTTCGCGGGCGCCGGCGCAACGGGTGGCGTTGATGGCTTATCTTTCGGCGCAGGCATCGGTGGCGCGACCGGCGTGGGGGCGACAATTGCCGTCGATGGTTTGTCCTTCGGTGCCGTAGCAGACGGTGCCGCGGCGCTCTTCACTGCCGGAGTCGGGGTGCCGGCCGCCGCAGAGGGTGGCGCGACAGCTGTCGCCGACATACCCGGTCTGGCGGGCGCTGCCGGCTGCGATGACGGCGTAAGCGACTTGGCTGCATCCGGCTTCTTGGGCTCGGGCTTCGATGATGCGTCGGCATCAACCTCAACCCTCGCCACCGGCTCGTTCGGTCGCTTGCCCAGCAGGTAGTAGTCAATCGCCAGACGTGCGATCGGCGCCGCCGCCGCTGCACCAAAGCCAGCATTTTCGACCAGCACGGCAAGCGCAATTTTCGGCTTGTCGGCTGGCGCGAATGCGATATACAGCGAGTGATCGCGCAAACGCTCGGCGATCTTGCTCGCATCATATTTGACGGTCTTACTCATCGCCGCCGCCTGCGCGGTGCCGGTCTTGCCGCCGGAGACATAGGGCGCATTCGCGAAGGAGCGCGCCGATGTACCTTCCTTCGTCACGCCGATCATCGCGTTTTTCACGATGTCGATGTTCTCCCGCTTCAGCGGTATCCGGTAACTTTCCTTGGGTACGGTCAGCTTGCGCGCCTTCGACGCCGGATCTTCGATGGACTTCACCAGGTGCGGCTTCATCACGACGCCGTTGTTCGCAAGATTGGCCACCGCATGCGCGAGCTGAATCGGCGTAAACGAGTTATAGCCCTGACCGATACCGACAGAGATCGTTTCACCTGCGTACCATTTCTGCAGCTCGGGGCGCTTGAAGGTTTTCTTTTTCCACTCCTGCGAAGGCAGCACGCCGCGCTTCTCATTGTCCAGATCGATTCCGGTCAGCTGCCCAAAACCGAAAGGCTTCATGAAGTCATGAATAGCATCAATGCCGAGATCGTTCGCCAGGTTGTAGTAGTAGGTGTTACATGACTGCACGATCGAGCGATACATGTCGACGCGACCATGACCGCCTTCTTTGTCGTCGCGGAACTTGTTATTACCGAACCAGAAGTAACCGGGATCCGAGATCGCCTGTTCCGGCGTGCGCTTACCCAGCTCCAGCGCGGCCAGCGCCATATAGGGTTTGAACGTGGATCCCGCCGGATAGGATCCGATCAGCGGGCGGTTCAGCAGAGGCTTGTCGAGCGACGTATTCAATTCTTCCCAGCTGCGTGAATCAATACCTTCCACAAACAGGTTGGGATCGAAAGTCGGCATCGACACATAGGCCAGCACATCACCGGTTTCCGGTTCAATCGCGACCAGCGCACCGCGACGATCACCGAAGGCCTTCTCGATGATTTTCTGTAGCTCGATGTCGACCGACAGGATCAGATTATTGCCCGGCGTCGAGGTGTGGCGCGACAAGGTACGGTTTGCGCGTCCGCCAGCAGACACTTCGATCTCGTCATATCCCGTCACGCCGTGCAGCTCACGCTCATAACTTTTCTCGATGCCCTCTTTGCCGATGTACTCAGTGCCGCGATAGTTCGCCGCGTCATCGCTGTCTTCGAGGCGCTCGGCTTCGCGTTTGTTCACACGCCCGATATAGCCAATCATGTGCGATGCCGTCTGACCCAGCGGATATTGTCGGAACAGACGCGCCTGAATATCAACGCCGGGGAAACGATACCGTTGCGCCGCAAATCGCGCGACTTCTTCGTCGGACAGACGCGTACGGATCGGCAGGCTTTCAAACGATTTCGATTCTTCCATCTGACGACGGAAGCGCTTGCGATCTCTGGGCTGAATATCGACGATCTTGGATAGTTCGTCGATCATGGTCTCGAGCGGCTGATTGATCTTGGCCGGCGTGATTTCCAGCGTATAAGCAGAATAGTTGCGCGCCAGGATGACGCCATTGCGATCGACGATCAGGCCGCGGTTCGGCACCGCCGGCACCACCGAGATGCGATTGCTCTCGGCGCGCTCGTGATACTCGCTGTAACGGATCGCCTGCAACCACACAAAACGCAGCAGCAGCAAGCCGAAGCAGACGAGGACGACGAGACCAGCCACCGACAGTCGCAGCCGGAACAGCTGTATCTCGCGTTCTGTATCTTTTATCTCGGTCACGGGTGCGCTTTTTCAGGGGCCGGCATCAGGCCGGTGACAACTCAAATCGGGCGCGTGTCGTCACGATCAACCGCGCGCCGCTGCGGCGCCAGCAGCAGCCAGCAAACGATAGGCCACACCGCCGTCGCGACAAAACTTTGTACGAAATAGGTCCAGCCGGGCGTCTTACCGCTGACGGCCAGCTGCACCAGCACCTGCACCACCTGCATCACCAGCAGCAGCGGCAGCACATGCATGGCCTGCACCGTCGGCCGAAACCACAGCACGCGACGGTGGATGGTGATCGCGAAGTAGGACAACAGCGTGTAAGCGAGTGCGTTCTCACCCAGCAGCGACGCGCTGTGCACGTCCATCACCAGCCCCATCAGGAATGCGATACCGATGCCGACCTTGCGCGGCTGATAGATGCTCCAGAACACCAGCGTCATCGCAACGAAGTCCGGCACCCAGCCCCAGCTGCCCCACGGGAAGAGATTCATGAAGAACGCGGCCAGCAGGCTGAATGCGATGAAGGCCGGATTCACCGGCAACAGAATGTTCTCGCGATCCATCATCATTCGACAGCCTCCTTGCGTACGCGCCGGTTACGCTCGACATTGCCGGTCGATTCGTCTGGCGGCGGTGGCGGCAGCGCCGCCGGATCACCCAGCAGTACCAGCAGCTGACGATGGCGCGATACGCCGGCGGTCGGTTTGCACAGGATGCGCGCGAATGCATCGGAGGTCTTGGTATCGACGGTCATCACGGTGGCAACCGCCAGCCCGGCCGGATATACGCCGTCAATGCCCGAGGTGGTCAGCACGTCACCCACCTGAATGTCGGCATTTGATGCCATGAAGCGCAGCTCGAGCTCACCGGTTTGACCGCGGCCATAGGCGACGCTACGCACGCCGCTGCGCAATACCTGCACCGGAATCGCATGCTCCTTGTCGGTCAGCAGCGTGATCTCGGAAGTGAAAGGGAATACGCGTGTGACCTGACCGATCACACCAAGATCATCAATCACGGGCTGGCCCGGCAAGATGCCGTGACGGGCACCGCGGTCAATGATGACCTTGCGCGAGAACGGATCGCGCGCGTCGTACAGGATCTCGCTCATCACCGTCTTCAGCTGCACGCGCTGTGAGGCCTCAAGCAGCTTACGAAGGTAGGTGTTCTCGGCCAGCAGCTGGCGGCTCTGCTGCAGCTGCTGCGCATTAAGCACTTGTTGCTCGCGCAGCTGGCGATTGTCTTCTTTCAGCGTGGACAGCGCAGTGAAGTACTCCGCGCTGGCGAAAAACGCATCGCGCGGCAGCATCGCAACGACCTGTACCGGATAGAGCGCGGCGCCGACCGCCTGCCGGATGGATGCCAGCGCCTTCAGGCGCGCATCGGCCATCAGCAAGCCAACCGCGATCAGCGCGAACAGCATCATCTTGGCGCGTGCGGACGCGCCTTGCTTGAAGAGTGGCGGTGGACTGTATTCCATCAGACGCAGCGGGCGAGGAACAGGGCGGCGCTCACGCGCTCGCGCGACGCCGGAAGTGAATCAGGGAGTGAGCGGGGCCGCGGGCAGTTCACTGAAGCGCGGCCTTTCAATCGTTACTCGTAGGAGAACAGCGAGCCGAGCTTGTCCATGCGCTCGAGCGCCATGCCGGAGCCGCGCACCACGCAGGTCAGCGGATCTTCGGCGACGAGCACCGGCAAACCGGTTTCTTCCATCAGCAGTCGGTCGAGGTCGCGCAACAGCGCGCCGCCACCGGTCAGCATCATGCCTTTTTCCGCAATGTCGGCACCGAGTTCCGGCGGCGTCTGCTCGAGCGCGTTCTTGACCGCTGACACGATGCTGTTGAGCGGATCAGTCAGCGCTTCCAGCACTTCGTTGCTGGAGATCGTGAACGAACGCGGAATGCCCTCGGACAAGTTACGGCCCTTGACTTCCATCTCGCGCACCTCGGTGCCCGGGAAAGCGGAACCGATCTGCTTCTTGATGGTCTCGGCAGTTTGCTCACCAATCAGCATGCCGTAGTTGCGACGAATGTAGTTCACGATCGCTTCGTCGAACTTGTCGCCGCCGACGCGGACCGAGCCCTTGTAGACCATGCCGCCGAGCGAGATGATGCCCACCTCGGTGGTGCCGCCGCCGATATCCACGACCATCGAGCCGGTTGCCTCGGATACCGGCAGACCGGCGCCGATCGCGGCGGCCATCGGTTCTTCGATCAGAAATACTTGCGATGCACCGGCGCCAAGCGCCGATTCACGGATCGCGCGACGCTCGACCTGGGTCGAACCGCAGGGTACGCAGATGATGATGCGCGGCGAAGGCTTGAACAGCTTGGTGTCATGCACCATGCGGATGAACTGCTTGAGCATCTGCTCGGTGAC
>JACCDW010449661.1_pt1 | contig 18299 bp, 18 predicted proteins | sample 7449781 | NCBI WGS metagenome assembly JACCDW01 (sample SAMN15323449, study PRJNA562643) | freshwater metagenome | isolation source: river surface water | place: USA:Blue River Watershed | collected 2017-08-18
CATCGGCTTCATCTTCCTGGTGGCCACCGTCTCGCTGTACGGCGGCATTGGCGTGATGAGCCGCACCAACGACGCGTCGGAGTACTACGTGGCCGGGCGCCGCGTGCCAGCCGTGTACAACGGCATGGCCACCGGCGCCGACTGGATGTCGGCCGCGTCGTTCATCGGTATGGCCGGAACGCTGTACCTCACCGGCTACGGTGGTCTGGCCTTCATCATGGGCTGGACCGGCGGTTACTGCCTGGTGGCGCTGTTCCTGGCGCCCTACCTGCGCAAGTTCGGCCAGTTCACCATTCCCGACTTTCTGGGTGCGCGCTACGGCGGCAACCTGGCGCGTCTGGTGGGCATCATCATCGCCATCATCTGCTCCTTCGTTTACGTGGTGGCGCAGATCTACGGCGTGGGCCTGATCACCACGCGCCTGACGGGTGTGGACTTCGGCTTGGGCATCTTCCTGGGTCTGGGCGGCATCTTGGTGTGCTCGTTCCTGGGTGGCATGCGTGCGGTGACCTGGACCCAGGTGGCCCAGTACATCATTCTGATCATCGCCTACCTGATCCCCGTGGTCTGGCTGTCGGTGAAGCAGACCGGTGTGCCCGTGCCCCAGGTGATCTACGGCCAGCAGTTGGCCAAGGTGACCGAGCGCGAGAAGCAGCTGCGCGAAGACGAAAAGGAAAAGGAAGTCATCGCCATCTTCAAGGCGCGTGCGGATGCCGCTACCGAGAAGCTCAAGGACGTGCCGGCTGCCATGGCAGCTGACAAGGCCGCGGCCGAGAAGAAGCTGGCCGACCTGAAGGAAGCCAACGCACCGGTGGCCGACATCCAGGCCGCCCAGAAGGCGCTGGATGCCCTGCCGGCCACCGAGGCTGACGCGAAGAAGGCCTACACCGCGGCCAAGACCGCCAACGAGGCACGCGCCAGGCCCCTGGCCGGCATGCCGGGCCATGCCACGGTGTACGCGGGTGACCCCAATGGCGACGCCAAGGCACAGAAGACCTTCAACGAGTCTCGCCTGAACTTCATGGCCCTGGTGTTCTGCCTGATGGTGGGTACGGCCGCGTTGCCGCACATCCTGATGCGCTACTACACCACGCCGTCCGTGAAGGAAGCCCGTGAGTCGGTGACCTGGTCGCTGTTCTTCATCTTCTTGCTGTACTTCACCGCGCCTGCACTGGCCGTGCTGGTCAAGTACGAGGTGTTCAACAACCTCGTGGGCTTGCCCTTTGACAAGCTGCCGGTCTGGATCAGCAACTGGGCCAAGGTCGATCCGACGCTGTTGTCCGTAGCGGACATCAACAAGGACGGCATCTTCCAGTTGGGTGAAATGCGCATTGGTGGCGACATCATCGTGTTGGCCACGCCGGAGATCGGGGGCCTGCCCTATGTGATCTCGGGCATGGTGGCTGCCGGTGGTTTGGCTGCGGCGCTGTCCACCGCGGACGGCCTGCTGCTGACGATCGCCAACGCCTTGTCGCACGACCTGTACTACAAGATGATCGACCCCAATGCTTCGACCGCCCGCCGCGTGGCCATCTCCAAGGCCCTGCTGTTGGTCGTGGCCCTGGCAGCGGCCTACACCGCGTACACCGTCTACGTGACCAAGCAGGCCGACATCCTGTTCCTGGTCTCGGCGGCGTTCTCGTTCGCGGCAGCCGGCTTCTTCCCGGCGCTGGTCTTGGGCATCTTCTGGAAGCGTGCCACCTCGGCGGGCGCGGTGCTGGGCATGATCGCCGGCTTCGGCGTCACCCTGTACTACATGGCCACCAACCACGCTTGGATGCGCACCATCTTCGGTGTGACCCAGCCGGTGGACCTCTGGTACGGCGTGCTGCCGATCTCGGCAGGCTTGTTCGGCGTGCCCGTGGGCTTTGCGGTGATCATCCTGGTGAGCCTGTTCACGCCGGCTCCCAAGGCTGAGATCCAGGAGCTCATCGAGCACGTGCGCTACCCGAGCATCAAGGGTGACATCAACACCCAGGCGACCTGATCGTCTGAACACGCCGCCGCCGGCTGAATGGCCGACGGTGGGTGTTGCCAAGGGCCCCGATTCTTCGGGGCCCTTTTTTGTTCCATCAAAAAGATCAGTGTTTACCCTTGTTTTTAGGGTGATTTCCACTTGATGGAATGGGGGATTCGGGTTATCCCCAGTGCCGTAAGCCGTGGTTGGCCCCTCGTCAGAAACAGGTCAGAGCCCGCAATGACAGTGTGGGTATTGGCCCCGTCGAGGCCATGTTTCTCGCCAAACAGGAGCAACCCATGGCATTGAACCCCGCAGGGACAGCCGGCCAAACCGAGCACCCCCCCATGACCGCCGAGGAAAAGAAGGTCATCTTCGCCTCCTCGCTCGGTACCGTTTTCGAGTGGTACGACTTCTACCTGTACGGATCGCTGGCGGCCATCATCGCCAAGCAGTTCTTTGCCGGCCTGGACCCGTCGGCCGCCTTCATCTTCGCGCTGCTGGCCTTTGCTGCGGGCTTCATCGTTCGCCCCTTCGGCGCCATCTTCTTCGGCCGCCTGGGCGACATGATCGGCCGCAAGTACACCTTCTTGGTCACCATCTTGCTGATGGGTTTGTCCACCTTCATCGTGGGCATCCTGCCCAACTACGCCTCCATTGGCGTGGCCGCGCCGGTGATCCTCATCGTGCTGCGGCTGCTGCAGGGCCTGGCCCTGGGCGGTGAGTACGGTGGTGCGGCCACCTATGTGGCCGAGCATGCCCCGCACGGACGCCGCGGCGCCTACACCGCCTGGATCCAAACCACCGCCACCCTGGGCCTGTTCCTGTCCCTGATGGTGATTCTGGGCACCCGCACCGCCATCGGTGAGGCCGCCTTCGCCGACTGGGGCTGGCGTGTGCCCTTCATCGTGTCCATCGCGCTGTTGGGCATTTCGGTGTGGATTCGCCTGCAGATGAACGAGTCGCCGGCCTTCCAGAAGATGAAGGCCGAGGGCAAGACCTCCAAGGCGCCGCTGGCCGAGTCCTTTGGCCAGTGGAAGAACCTCAAGATCGTGATCCTGGCCCTGCTGGGCCTGGTGGCTGGCCAGGCCGTGGTCTGGTACTCGGGCCAGTTCTACGCGCTGTTCTTCCTGGCCAACGTGCTCAAGGTCGATGGCCCCACCGCCAACATCCTGGTGGCCGTGTCGCTGATCATCGGCACACCGTTCTTCGTGGTGTTCGGCACGCTGTCCGACAAGATCGGCCGCAAGCCCATCATCCTGGCGGGCATGGCCCTGGCCGTGCTGACCTACTTCCCGCTGTTCGAAGCGCTGACCAATGCCGCCAACCCCAAGTTGGCAGCGGCCCAAAAGACCGCCCAGGTGACGGTGACAGCCGCAGCCGGTGATTGCTCCTTCCAGGGCAACCCGGTGGCCCGCGAAATCGACTTCACCAAGTCCTGCGACATCGCCAAGCGCTTCCTGGCCCAGAACTCGGTGAGTTACAGCAACGCCACGGCCGCCGAAGCAGGCCCGGCGGTGGTCAAGATCGGCGAGGTGGAAATCGTCGCGCCGGTGGGGGTGATTGAGAACCTCAAGTTCAACGCCGACAGCGCCAAGGCCATTGCCGACTTCAAGAAGGCCGTGGGTGAGGCGCTCAAGGCGGCTGGCTACCCGCCCAAGGCTGATCCGATTGCGCCTTTGTCGGCCAACTGGTGGAAGATCGTGGCCATCCTGTCGATCTTGGTGATCTACGTGACCATGGTCTACGGCCCCATCGCCGCGATGCTGGTGGAAATGTTCCCCACCCGCATCCGCTACACCTCCATGTCCCTGCCGTATCACATTGGCAATGGCTGGTTCGGTGGCCTGATGCCCACGATCGCCTTTGCGATGGTGGCGCAGAACGGCGACATGTACTACGGCCTGTGGTACCCCATCATCATCGCCTCGGCCACCTTCGTGATCGGTCTGCTGTTCGTGAAGGAAACCAAGGACGTGGACATCTACGCCAACGATTGAGGAGCCTCACATGTTGAAAATCCTATTGGGCTTCCTGGTGTTCGCCGCACTGGCCTTGTTCATCCTCAGCCGAGGTGGCGACATCGACATGAGCGGCGAGAAACACGGCATCGAGTCGCATGAGCCGGCGGCTTCGGCCCCGGCCTCTGCAGCCGCGGCGTCTGCCGCCTCGGAAGCCAGCCCAGCTTCCAAGTAAGTTCGGCTCCATTCGGTGGGTCACCCGAGGTGCCCACCGCAGGCCTGGTGGCGCTACCATCAGGCCCGAAGCCGTCAGCCCGCCCAGCGTTCGCGCTTCGCGGGCTTTTTCTTTTGGGGGTCATCCACCGTGCCTACACAGGACAACTCTGCAAGCGGCCCGGTGACACCGGGCACCCAGGTCCTGGCCTCCAGCGCACTGGCTGCGGCGCTGCGGGAGCGACTTGCGCGCTACCTGCCCTTTTCGCAGATGCGGCCCGAGCACGTAGACGGATTCTTGGCCGCCTCCAGCGAGGTCTACTTCGAGCCAGGCGAGGTCATCCTGCAGGCCGAGAGTGGCCCTGTGGACCACCTGTACTTTCTGCGTCAGGGCAGCGTCACCGGCCACCGCGGGCCCCAGAGCATCTACGACGCCAACATCGAGTACGTGACGGGCGACTTGTTCCCCGTGGCAGCCTTCATGGGCCGCCGGCGGGTTTCGTTGACCATCACCGCCAACGACGACACGTTTTGTCTGCGCGTGCCCCGTGCGGCGGTTGAAGCCTTGGCCGCCAGCAGCGCACCCTTTGCAGAGGTGCTCAGCCGCCAGATGCTGCGCTTTGTGGAGGCCTCTCGGCGGGCGGTGCAGCTTGAACAAGCCTCCGCGGCATTGGCCAGCCAAACCCTGGAACGCCCCCTGGGCGCCTTGATCCGGCGCCCGCCCATCACCTGTTCGGCCACGGATTCCATCGAACACGCCCTGCGCCAAATGCACCAGCAGCGCCGCGATTCGGTGCACGTGGTGGACGAACAGGGAGCGCCCCAGGGCATCCTGACCCGTTTTGACGTGCTCAGCCGCATCACGCTGCCGGGCCTTCCCCTGAGCCAAGCCGTCGCCACCGTGATGACCTCGCCGGTCACAAGCCTGAGCACCGAGCACACCGCAGCCGATGCGGCCATCCTCATGACGCGCATGGGATTTCGGCATGTACCGGTCACCCGTGACGGCGTGTTGGTGGGCGTGGTCACCGAGCGCGATCTGTTTGCCATGCAGCAGATGTCGATCAAGCAGTTGCATACCGCCATCCGCACCGCCGTCACCCTGGAGGACTTCAAGGGCGCAGCGGCCGACATCCGGCAGACCACCCGCACCCTGCTGGCACAGGGCGTTCAGGCCCCGGCCCTGACCGAGCTCATCAGCCACCTCAACGACGTCCTCACCCAGCAGATGGTCACCGTCAAAGCCCACGCACACGGCTTGGACCTGGGCCAGGCGTGCTGGTTGGCCTTTGGGTCGGAAGGCCGCTGCGAGCAGACGGTGGCCACCGACCAGGACAACGGGCTGATCTTCGTCAGCGAAGACCCGCAGCGGGATCGGCCGGCCTGGTTGGCGTTTGCACGGGAGGTCAACGAGTGGCTGGATGCCTGCGGCTATCCCCTGTGCAAGGGGCAGGTGATGGCCAGCAACCCGGCATGCTGCCTAACGCCGCAGGAGTGGCGTGAGCGGTTCCTCAAATGGATCGAACAAGGCTCACCCGAGGACCTGCTGGCCGCCAGCATCTACTTCGATCTGCGGCCCTTGGCCGGGCAGCTGGATTTGGCGCAGGGACTCATGGAGCTGGTGGCCGACAAGGCCCATGCCAATCCGCGCTTTTGCCGCCAGCTGGCCGAAGAGGTGCTGCGCAGCCCTGCAGCCTTGGGATGGTTGGGCGGCATTGAGGCACAGTCGATCGATGGCGTGGCCATGTTGGACCTCAAGCTGCACGGAACGGCGGTGTTCGTGGCGGTGGCGCGTCTGCGCAGCCTGGCCGAGGGCATCACCGAGGTGAACACGCGGCGCCGCCTGGAGGCCATTGCACGGATCCGGGGTGTACCGGCCCACCATGCCCAGGCCTGGGTGAGTGCCTTCGAATTCCTGCAGATGCTGCGCCTGCGAACACAGCTACAAGGGCCCGATCCCGCAACGCCCCACGCGGGGCCCAACCACATCCGCTTGGACGCCCTCAATGACATTGACGAGCGCATCTTGAAGGAAACCCTGCGCCTGGTTCGTCGCCTGCAGCAGGACGTTGAGCTCGATTACCGGCGGGGTTGAGCATGTGGGCACCGTTGTCGACCTGGTGGGCGAGCCTGGCCCGCCGCCGCGCAGCCCCTTCGAACGGCTGGCCGGGCCCGGGCCGTTGGCTCGTGGTGGATGTGGAGTCCAGCGGCTTGGACCCGGCGCGCGACCGCCTCTTGGCCATTGCCGCCGTGGCGGTGCATTTCGACGAGGACTTCCGTCACCCCCGCATCGAACTCGGTGATGCGTTTGAGGTCCTGCTTCGCCAGGCACGGCACCACACCGAGCAGGCTGACAAGGCCAACATCCTCATCCACGGCATCGGGGTGGGGGCGCAACGCCGTGCACGGCCGGCGCAGGAGGCGCTGCAGGCCTGGTCTAGCTTTGCGGCCGACTCGCCCCTGGTGGGCTATCACAGCGCCTTCGATCAGGCCATGATCGACCGTGCCATGCAGGCCGCGTTCGGGCGGGTCCTGCCCAACCCCTGGCTGGACCTGGAACACGTGGCCGCCTTGGTGCACCAGGACCCTCGGCCCCGGCCGCTGGACCATTGGCTCAAGCGCCAGGGCATCCATTGCCTGATCCGGCACCAGGCTGCGGCTGATGCTCTGGCCACAGCCGAGCTGATGTTGAGCCTGTGGCCCAAGGTCCGGGCCCGTCTGGATGGGCGGTTTTCGGTGGTGGCCGATTGGGCGCAGTCGCACCGCTTCATGGCCGGGCGCCCCGGCTCGCGATAATCGGCCCATGAGCTCGTCCTACCTCTGGGTCAAGGCCCTGCACATCATCTTTGTGGCCAGCTGGTTCGCCGGCCTGTTCTACCTGCCCCGCCTCTTCGTCAACTTGGCCATGGTGGACCCCCACAGCACGGCCGAGCGCGATCGGCTGCTGCTGATGGCACGCAAGCTGTTGCGCTTCTCAACGCTGCTGATGGTGCCGGCCCTGTTGGCCGGTGTGTGGTTGTGGCTGGTGGTGGGCATCGGCCGCGGCCCAGGCAGCGGCTGGATGCACGCCAAGCTGGCCCTGGTGCTGGGCGTGGGGGCCTATCACCATGTGTGTGCACGCCTGTTGCGCCAATTCGAGCAAGGGCACAACACCCGTTCCCACACCTGGTACCGCTTCTTCAACGAAGCCTCGGTGCTGATGTTTGCCGCCATCGTCGTGTTGGTGGTCGTCAAGCCCTTCTAGCCGCGCCGGCACCACATCTGTCGAGCCCGTTTGCACGGCGGCCCCATGAAACGGTTCCTTCGCCGCCGTACGCTTTCCCCCAGTGCGGACTTCAACCGCGATGGCCACGGCCAGCGCAGCCTGTCGGTGCTGGTGGCGGCCTTCATGGTGATGCTGGTGGCCTATGCCAGCCTGTATCCCTTTGAGGGATGGCGCTGGCCCACGGGTGTTGACTGGACCAGTGCCTGGCAACTGCCGTGGCCGCGTTGGCGCGACCGCGCCGATGAGTGGTTGAACCTGCTGGGCTATGTGCCGGTGGGGATGGTGGTCACGGTGGCGCTGCTGCGCCGCGGCTTGAACCCCTTGTTGGCGCTGGTCTTGGGGATGGCCTTGCCGGCCCTGCTGTCGTATTCGATGGAGCTGCTGCAGATGCTGCTGCCGCGCCGGGTGCCCTCGCTCAAGGACTGGGCCGGCAATACGCTGGGGGCCGCGATGGGCGCGCTCTTGGCCTGGGCTTTGCACCGTTCGGGCTGGTTGCAAGGTGCGCGCATCTTGCGTGACCGGTGGTTTTCCGGCGAGAGTGCGGGCGCCTTGGTGCTGTTGCTGCTGTGGCCAGTGGCCCTCTTGGCGCCCTCCACCCTGCCGTTTGGCCTGGGCCAGTGCTGGGATGAGGTCGAGTCGCTGTTTCTGTGGGTCTTGGGTCAACTGCCGCTGAGCGCCTGGGGCCTGGAAGTGGACGTGCAGCCGGCGGCGCTGGCGGGCGAGGTCAAACCCCCCTCGACGCCCGCGCAGATTCTGGCCATCGCGCTGGGGGCCTTGTCGCCCCTGGCCTTGTGCTGTGCGGCCATGTCGGCCGGTTTGAAGCGCCTGGTGCCGATATTGGCCATGGCCGCATTGGCCTTGGCGTCGATGACGCTGTCCACCGCGCTGAACTTCGGCCCGGGCCATGCCTGGTCCTGGCTGACGCCGGGGGCCTGGTTGGCCTGTGCGCTGTGCATCCCCTTGGCCTTGCCCTTCGTGTGGTTGCCCCGGCGCTGGTGTGCGGCCCTGGCCTTGTTGATCCTGGCCGTGGGGGTGGCCCTGGGGGCGCAGATGCCCACGGGCGCCTACCACGCGCTGAACCTGCAAGCCTGGGAGCAGGGCCGCTTCATCCGCTTTCACGGGCTGGCGCTGTGGGTGGCCTGGCTGTGGCCCTACCTGGCCATGGCGTGGCTCATGAGCCGGCTGGCACGGCCGCAGCGCTCGGGCTGACGTGGCCTGCCTACAATTTGCCCATGAGCTACTACAAGCACCATGTGTTCTTTTGCCTGAACCAGCGCGACCAGGGACAGCCGTGCTGCGCAGGCCAGGGCGCGCAGGAAGCCTTTGACCATTGCAAGTCACGCGTGAAAGCCTTGGGCCTGAACGGGCCCGGTGGCGTGCGGGTGAACAAGGCCGGGTGCCTGGACCGTTGTGCCGGCGGGCCCGTGGCGGTGGTGTACCCGGAAGGCACCTGGTACAGCTTTGTGGACCGCAGCGACATCGACGAGATCGTCGAGCAGCATTTGGTGAACGGGCATCCCGTTGAGCGCTTGATGCTCGCACCCGATGTGGGCCGCTGAGGGGCTCCAGGGGTGAACGCCCACACCGAACGCCGCCTGTTGGCGGGCCCGTCGGGGTCCCTGGAGGTGGCCCTGGACATGCCGCCCGGCCCTGCGCAGGGGAAGGGCTTGGCCCTGATATGCCACCCGCACCCGCTGCACGGTGGCACCATGGACAACAAGGTGGTGCAGACACTGGCCCGCGCGTTCCTCCAACTGGGCTGGCGCAGCCTGAGACTGAACTACCGCGGCGTGGGGCAGTCCGAGGGCGGCTGGGACGAAGGCCGGGGCGAGACCGACGATGCGCAGCACGCGCTGTTGGCCGTGGCCGAGCCCGCTGAGCCGCTGCTGTTGGCGGGCTTCTCCTTCGGAGGGTTCGTGGCGGCCCAACTGGCCCAGCGCCTGGCCCAAGCCGGACGCCCCGCCACAAGGCTGGTCTTGGTGGGCCCGGCCACCGGCAACTTCGCGCTGCCGCCGGTGGCCCCTGACACCCTGGTGGTGCACGGCGAAGCCGATGAGGTGGTTCCGCTGCAATGCACCCTGGATTGGGCCCGTGCCCAGGCCTTGCCGGTCACGGTCTTGCCCGGTGTCGGTCATTTCTTTCATGGACAACTGCCTTTGCTGAAGTCCGTCGTGTTGCGGGCACTGGACCCCGCCGCAACGGTCCAGGCGCACTGAACCAAACCCCCTATGCTGATGTCATTGCACTTCCATCGCCTGCAAACACTTCGGGCCCTGGGCCTGGCGGCCCTGAGCTGGGCGCTCGTCCACACCTCCGCCCTGGCCCAGGCGCCGCAGCCCCCTGAAGTGGCGGCGCGCCAGTACATCCTGATGGACATCACCACCGGGCAGACCTTGGCCGAGCGGGACGCCGACACCCCGTCGGATCCGGCCTCCCTGACCAAGCTGATGACCGCCTACCTGAGCTTTCAAGCGATCAAGGACAAGAAGCTGTCCTTGGACCAACGCCTGCCGGTGAGCAAGCGTGCGTGGGCTGAACGCCGGGGCGACCCCTCGCTCATGTTCATAGACACCACCATGACCCCCACGGTGGATGAACTGCTGCACGGCATGATCGTCCAGTCCGGCAACGACGCATCGGTGGCCCTGGCCGAGGCCGTGGGCGGCTCCCTGGACGGTTTTGTGGCGATGATGAACCGCCAGGCGCAGGCCTTCGGCCTGAAAAACACCAGCTTCAAGAACGTCACCGGCATGACCGAAGCGGGCCACCGCAGCAGCGCGCGCGATGTGGCCGTGATCGCCTCGCGCGTCATTCGCGACTTCCCCGAGTTCTACCGTTACTACTCGGTGCGCGAGTACACCTTCAACAAGATTCGGCAGGACAACCGCAACCTGTTGCTGCGCCGCGACCCCACCGTCGACGGCATGAAGACCGGCTACACCGATGCCGCTGGCTATTGCCTGGTGGCCTCTGCGCAGCGCGACTTTCCTGGTGGCAAGCGCAGGCTGTTGTCTGTGGTGATGGGCACGTCCTCGCGTGAGGCGCGGGCCGTGGAGAGCCAGAAGCTGCTCAACTGGGGCTACACCACTTGGGATGCGGTGCGCCTGTTTGAGGCCGACAAGCCCCTGGTGACCACCGCCGTGTTCAAGGGCGTGGCCAAGGAGGCCCGTTTGGGTGCCGTGGGTGGCGTGGTGGTGAACGTGCCCCGCGGCGAAGCCGACAAGCTGCGCACGGAGCTGCAGCGCACCGAGCCGCTGGTGGCGCCTTTGAGCAAGGGCCAACGCGTGGGCACCGTCAAGGTCAGCACCACCGGTGGCGCCGCCGTGGCTGAGCTGCCCCTGGTGGTGATGGAGGCGGTGCCCGAGGCCGGCATCATCGGACGCACCTGGGACGCCCTGCGCCTGTGGATTCAATGACGCCGGGGCTGCAGCCATGGACCATACCCCCAGCCCAGCGCCCGGCCGCGACAGCCTGATCGAGTACCCCTGCGCCTTCCCCATCAAGGTGATGGGCGAGCAGGTGGCCGGATTTGAGTCGGCGGTGGTGGCGGTGGCTCAGCACTTCGATCCGGTTTTTGACCCCTCAACGGTCGAGCGCCGGCCCAGCAGCAGCGGCAAGTACCTGGGCCTGACCATCACCGTCACGGCCACCAGCCGTGAGCAGCTCGATGAGCTCTACCGCACCTTGTCCACCCACCCCATGGTCAAGGTGGTGCTGTGAGCCCACGCGGCACATGAAGATTCGCCACCTCGGCCGCCGCCCCTGCGCCGCTGTGCTGGCCGAGATGCAGGCCTACACCGAAGCGCGCGGGCCCCACACGCCCGATGAGCTGTGGCTGGTGGAACACGACCCGGTGTACACGCAAGGCCTGGCCGGGCGCAGCCAGCATGTGCTGGCCGCGGGCACCATCCCCGTGCTGCCCACCAACCGGGGCGGGCAGGTGACCTACCACGGCCCCGGCCAGGTGGTGGCCTACCCGCTGGTCGACCTGCGCCGGCGCGGCCTGTACGTCAAGGAGTATGTGTTCCGGCTGGAAGCCAGCATCGTGTCGGTGCTGGCCGAACTCGGCATCACCGGCCACCGCGTGGCCGGTGCGCCCGGCATCTATGTGCGGCTGGACGATCCGGCTTCGCACGCTGCGCTGACCGGGCCTCAACACCCTCAGGACCCTTTCCGCGGACTGGGCAAGATCGCCGCCTTGGGCATCAAGGTGACCCGACACTGTGCCTACCACGGCGCCGCGCTGAACGTGGCCATGGACCTCGAGCCCTACACCCGCATCGACCCCTGCGGCTACGCGGGCTTGCGCACCGTGGACCTGGCCTTCTGCGGCGTGCAGGCCAGCTGGCACGAGGTGGCGCAGCGCTGGGCCGAGCGGATTCAGGCCCAGCTGGAGCCTTGAGGCGCTCAGGCCGCCTTCGCGCGACAATCCGGCCATGAGCCGTACCGACACGCCCAACACCGTTCGCCAAGCCGCTGCAGCCCAGACGTACGACGCCACGGCCAAGCAGAAGTCCCAGGCCAAGACGGCCCGCATACCCATCAAGGTGGTGCCCGCCGAGGTGTTGCGCAAGCCCGAGTGGATTCGCGTCAAGGCTGGCAGCCCCAGCACCCGGTTCTACGAAATCAAGCAGATCCTGCGCGAGCACAAGCTGCACACGGTGTGCGAGGAAGCCTCCTGCCCCAATATCGGTGAGTGCTTTGGCAAGGGCACCGCCACCTTCATGATCATGGGCGACAAGTGCACGCGCCGCTGCCCCTTCTGTGACGTTGGCCACGGCCGGCCCGACCCCCTGGATGCCGACGAACCCCTGAACCTGGCCAAGACCATCGCAGCCCTCAAGCTGAGCTACGTGGTCATCACCAGTGTGGACCGCGACGACCTTCGAGACGGCGGTGCTGGGCACTTCGTGGACTGCATCCGTCGCACGCGCGAGCTCTCTCCTGCCACCCGCATCGAAATCCTCGTGCCCGACTTCCGCGGCCGAGATGACCGCGCCCTGGGCATCCTGAAGGAAGCGCCGCCCGATGTGATGAACCACAACCTGGAAACCGTGCCTCGCCTGTACAAGGAGGCGCGTCCCGGCAGCGACTATGCCTTCAGCCTGAACCTGCTCAAGAAGTTCAAGGCGCTGCACCCCCAGGTGCCCACCAAGAGCGGCATCATGGTGGGCCTGGGTGAAACCGATGAGGAGATCCTGCAGGTGATGAGAGACCTGCGGGCCCACGATGTGGACATGTTGACCATCGGGCAGTACCTGGCCCCATCGGCCCACCACCTGCCGGTGCGCCGCTACGTGCACCCCGATGTCTTCAAGCGCTTTGAAGAGGCCGCTTACGAGATGGGTTTCAGCCATGCGGCCGTGGGGGCGATGGTGCGCAGTTCTTACCATGCCGACCAGCAGGCCCATGCGGCTGGTGTGGGCTGAGCTGAACATCACGGCCGGCGCGCGGCGCGCCGCGGCAGCCGGTGTCAGGTTTCGGCCAGCAGTTGCTCCACCAAGGCGTTCAAGGCCTTGAAGTCCGGCGCACCCACGTAGCGCTTGACGATGTTCCCGCGCTTGTCGATCAAGAAGGTGGTGGGCGTGATGCGAATGTCGCCAAAGGCTTTGGCGATGGCGCCGGTGTTGTCGATCGCCACCCAGAAGGGCAGTTCGCGCCGCTGCGCGAAGTTCGACACGTAAGCGGGCGGGTCGTAGCTCATGGCCACGGCCAAGGTTTCGTAGCCGCGGGCCTTGAAGCGTTGGTGGGTGTCGATCAGCCCGGGCATCTCGGCCACGCAGGACGCACAGCTCGTGGCCCAAAAGTTCACCAGCACCACCTTGCCCCGCAGCTCGGCCATGCGGCCGGTGCTGCCATCCAAGCGGGTGAAGGCCGCATCCGGTGCCGCGTCGCGCTGCGCGCAGGCACCCACCAGGCCGCATGCCGCTGCCGCAGCGCCCAGCGTGATCACCCCGCTGCGACGCAGCCACTGGCGGCGTGCGAGGCTGTGCGCCGTTTCTGGCAGAGGCGCGTGGCCCGGTGCTCGTCCGGGCTGGCGTGGCGTATGCGTTCCCATGCCGGCATTATCGAGCGGCCGCCCCGAAAGCGAAACAGCACCCGGTCCAGGCCCCTGTGGGCTGTCGTGATAATGGTCTGATGCAAATCAGCTTAGGCCTCCACCGCAGGGGCCATGGGTTCACCAGGCTCCAGGGGCTGCGCTCGCGCCTGGGCAGCAGCCTGTGCTGCGCCTGTCTGGCGCTGTCCGTGAGCGCCTGTTCGCCGGCCTTGGACTGGCGTGATGCGCGCCTGGCCAGCGCAGGCCTGTCGATGCTCCTGCCCTGCAAGCCGCAGGTTCAAGACCGCAGCGTCGAAGTCCAGGGCCAACCCTGGTCCGCCACCCTGATGGCCTGCGATGCCGCGGGCATGACCTTTGCCGCCCTGGCACTGCAGCCTGCCGAGGCACCACAGCCCGGGGTGATGGTGGCCTTGGGCGCGCAGCGGGTGCAAGACCTCGCCCGTTCCGCAACGGACCGCTGGGGCCCATTGGCCGGCGATCAGGCTGCCCCGCCAGGCGTGAAACTGCCGGCCGGGGTGCAGCAGGCCCAGTGGTCGCGGCACACCCGTGCAGCCCCTGGCGCCGCCGCCACCCACACCCTGGCGCTGTTCATGGCCACACCACAGGGCCTGGTGCAGTTGAGCGTGCACGGGCAGCGTCTGGATGAGTCGGCGATTGAGAACTTCTTCGGGCAACTCAAGGTGGCGCCGTGAATCGCCCGATACAGCTGTTTTTGGCCTTTGCCTTCGGCTACTTTTTCTCGGCCCTGCTCAGGGCCGTGACCGCCACGTTGGCCCCGCAGTTCAGTGCGGAGTTGGGCCTGGGCGCTGCCGACCTCGGCCTCTTGGCGGGCGTCTTCTTCGCGGGTTTTGCGAGCACGCAACTGCCCCTGGGTGCGGCCTTGGACCGCTTTGGCCCCAAGCGGGTGCTCTTGTGCATGATGGCCGTGGCGGTGCTGGCCTGCGCGGCCTTTGCCTTGGCCCAAAGCTTTGCCGCGTTGCTGGTGGCCCGGGCGCTCATGGGGGTGGGTTTGTCGGCCGGCCTGATGGCGGCGCTCACCAGCTTTCGCCATGCCTACAGCCCCGAGATGCAGTTGCGCGCGTCCTCTTGGATGCTGATGACGGGTTCACTGGGCATGTTGATGTCCACCGTGCCGGTTCATGCGCTCTTGCCCCTGGTGGGCTGGCGTGGCTTGTTCTGGCTGTCGGCTGCCGGTATAGCCGCCTGTGCCGTCTTCATCTGGTGGGTGGTCCCGGCCGATGCCCGGCAACGGGCGGTGGTTTCTCAGCAGGATGACAGCGGCTATGGCCTGATCTTTCGCCACCCCACGTTCTTGCGCCTGGCCCCCATGGGGTTTTGGCACTACGGGGGGCTGGTGGCCGTACAGGCCCTGTGGGCAGGGCCTTGGTTCAACCAGGTGACCGGTTTGGATGCCGCCAGCAGTGCCCAGGGTCTGTTCTGGGTCAACCTGGCCATGCTGGTTTCCTTTGCCAGCTTGGGGGCCTTGGTGCCGCGGCTTTCGGCCCGGGGCTGGGGCGCCGAGCGGCTCATCCGCTGGGCCAGCCCGGTCAGCACCGTTCTGTTGTTTGCCGTGGCGGCCCTGGGGCCGGCGGCCGGGCCGGCCATGGTGGCGCTGTGGTGCGTGTCCTGTGTCCTGTTGTCGCTGTCTCAGCCGGCCGTCGGTCAAGCCTTTGCGGCCCATTTGGTGGGGCGTGCCCTGTCGGCCTTCAACCTGGTCATCTTCTTGGGTGTGTTCAGCGCCCAGTGGGGTCTGGGCCTGATCATCGATGCGCTGGTCGCCCAGGGTTGGCCCCGCGTGCAGGCCTTCCAAGGGGCCTTTGCAGTTCTGGCCGTGGGATGTGGTTTGTGCTACTTGTGGTTCTTGTGGGCGGGCTCACGGGCTGCTCGCGGGTTGCAGGCCGGCGGGCAGGCAAAGGGTGCAGAATAGGCGCGCCACCTTCTGACCCGCATGAACGACACCGCCGTGCTCCTCATCGCCCACGCGCCCTTGGCTTCGGCCTTGCGCAGCGTGGCTGAACACGTCTATCCGGATTGCGCAGCCCGCCTGTGCACGCTGGATGTGCTGCCGGGCATGCCTCCATCGCAGATCGAAGAGCAGGCCCGTGAGTTGATGCGCCGGATGCCGCAGCCTGAAGTGTTGGTGCTGACGGATGTCTTTGGCGCCACACCGTGCAATGTGGCGCAGCGCTTGTCCGACCAGCGGCGCATCCGCGTGGTCACCGGCGTCAACGTGCCCATGCTGTGGCGCGTGCTGTGCTACGGGCAAGAAGGTGCCGAACGCCTGGCTGAGCGCGCCATCAGCGGGGCCACGCAGGGTGTGATGGCGGTGGAAGTCCGTGCACCGCAGTACCAGGAGCCACGAAACCACCATGGTCAAGACCGCCATCACGATCAGTAATCAACTGGGCCTGCATGCCCGGGCATCGGCCAAGCTCACCAAGCTGGCCGGCAGCTTTGCCTGCTCGGTGCATTTGAGCCGCAACGACCGGCGCATCAACGCCAAGAGCATCATGGGCGTGATGATGCTGGCTGCCGGGCTGGGCGCTGAGGTGGAAATCGAGTGCGAAGGGCCCGATGAGCAGCAGGCCCTGGAGGCCTTGGTCGCCTTGATCAACGACAAGTTTGGCGAAGGCCAATGAGCATGCAGCAAGGCCTGCCATGAGCATTCAGGTTTTCGGTCTGGCGGTTTCCAAGGGCGTGGCCATTGGCCGCGCTGTGCTCATCGCGTCCAGCCGTATGGATGTGGCCCACTACTTTGTGGACGCCACCCAGCTGGAGCCGGAGGTGGACCGCCTGATCCGCGCGCGTGACGAGGTGGCCGCCGAACTGCAGGCCCTGCAGCGGGACATGCCCAGCGATGCCCCCGGCGAGCTCAACGCGCTGCTCGACGTGCACCTGATGCTGCTGCACGACGAGACCATGATTGCGGCGACCAAACAATGGGTGCGCGAGCGCCACTACAACGCTGAGTGGGCCCTGTCGGCGCAGTTGGAAGTCCTGTCTCGTCAGTTCGATGAGATGGAGGACGAGTACCTGCGTGAGCGCAAGGCCGACATTGAGCAGGTCGTGGAACGTCTGCTGCGCGCGCTGCAGCGCTCTGCACTGGGCGAGGCTGCTGTCCATCACGCGGTTCAGCACGACTTCGGCGGTGAAGAGCCCTTGATTTTGGTGGCCAACGACATTGCCCCAGCCGACATGCTGCAGTTCAAGCGCAGCGTCTTTGCCGGTTTCGTCACCGATGTGGGCGGCAAGACCTCGCACACCGCCATCGTGGCCCGCAGCATGGACATTCCAGCGGTGGTGGGCGCGCGCGAGGCCAGCCGCCTGATCCGCCAGGACGACTGGGTGGTCATCGACGGCGATGCCGGCGTGGTGATCATCAACCCACCTCCCATCGTGCTGGAGGAGTACCGCTTCCGCCAACGCCAAAGTGAGCTGGAGCGAGCCCGCCTGAACCGCCTGCGCCACACGCCGGCCGTCACCTTGGACGGTGAGCGGGTGGAGCTGTTGGCCAACATCGAGATGCCCCGGGACGCGCAGGCCGCTGCACAGGCCGGGGCCGTGGGCGTGGGACTGTTCAGAACCGAGTTTCTGTTCATGAACCGTGACGGGCACCTGCCCTCCGAGGATGAGCAGTTCGAGTGCTACCGCAGTGCCGTGCAGGACCTGCAGGGCCTGCCGATGACCATCCGCACCGTGGATGTGGGCGCCGACAAGCCGCTGGAGCGCATGAGCATCCACGAGCTGCGCCATGAGCACGTGCTCAATCCGGCACTGGGCTTGCGGGCGATACGCTGGAGCTTGTCCGAGCCCGCCATGTTCCTGCAGCAACTGCGGGCCATTCTGCGCGCCAGCGCCTACGGCAAGGTGCGCATCCTGGTGCCCATGGTCGGCCACCTCAACGAGGTTCGCCAGACGCTGGCGCAGATTGCACTGGCCAAGCGGCAGCTCGCCGAAGCGGGGATTCCCTTCGCCGGCGCGGAGCTCGGTGCGATGGTGGAGATCCCGGCCACGGCCATCATGATTCCGCTGTTCGCGCCGCACTTTGACTTTTTGTCCATCGGCACCAATGACCTGATTCAGTACACCCTGGCCATCGACCGTGCCGATGAGCAGGTGGCCCACCTGTACGACCCCTGGCACCCTGCGGTGCTGCAGCTGATTGCCTCCACCATTGAATGCGGCAACCGCTTGGGCAAATCGGTGAGCGTGTGCGGGGAGATGGCCGGTGACCCCGTGTTCACCGAGGTCCTGCTGGCCATGGGCCTGCGCAGCTTCTCCATGCACCCCTCGCGCATTGCCGAGGTCAAGCAGCGTGTGCTGCGCTCCGACACACGCCACCTTGCGCAGCACCTTCAGGCGGTGCTGTCCGATGAGCATCCCGAACAGGCTGCGGCCCGGGTGTTTCGCGCCGCGCGGTGACGTTTGAGCAGCAGCGCTTGCGCTGCTTGTGAAAACTGGTGTAGACTGGCGGGCTCCGCTTGTGAACGGTGCCTAGCAAAAACCCTTAGATTTCGATCGGGGTTGACGAGGGGCAAAAAAACGTGTCACAATCGCAGGCTCTGCTGCAAACGGTGGGGTGCTTAGGTGACGGCTCTTTGGGGCGTGTGGCTTGGGTGCTTGGGTGGTCTTTCGGGGCTGCTTTGTTTGTGGCGATGTTCTTTAAAAATTGACAGCCGATAAGTGTGGGCGTTCAGGTGCTGGCTCTGAGAGGGGCTTAAAGCTGCGAGGCAACTTGTGGTGAGGTGCTTGGATGCTCATGAAGTGAAGTTCACTTCAATTCAATGAGCAAAACTATTTGCAGAGATCGAACTGAAGAGTTTGATCCTGGCTCAGATTGAACGC